>Ga0228631_1000011_pt1 | contig 210912 bp, 270 predicted proteins | sample 39DmetaG_FD_183049 | JGI IMG/M metagenome (GOLD analysis project Ga0228631, IMG submission 183049) | Seawater microbial communities from Monterey Bay, California, United States - 39D | ecosystem: Environmental > Aquatic > Marine > Coastal | place: USA: California | collected 2016-09-28
CTGATATAGCTACTGAATCTTCAACTAGATTATCTGCTGATACTGTATTACAAGCGAATATCAGTGCTGAAGAAGCTGCTAGAGTATTAGAAGTTTCAATCGAAAGAGTTGCAAGAATTGCTGCTGACGATGTATTACAATCGAATATAGATGCTATTGAAGATAACTTCGAAGACGCTATTAGTGAAGAAGCATCTATTAGAGCTGCTGCTGATGTTTTATTACAAGCGAATATCAGTGCTGAAGAAGCTGCTAGATTATTAGAAGTTTCAATCGAAAGAGTTGCTAGAATTGCTGCTGACGATGCATTACAAGCGAATATCAGTGCTGAAGAAGCTGCTAGAGTATTAGAAGTTTCAATCGAAAGAGTTGCTAGAATTGCAGGAGATGAAGCATTACAAGCGAATATCAGTGCTGAAGAAGCTGCTAGAATATTAGAAGTTTCAATCGAAAGAGTTGCTAGAATTGCAGGAGATGAAGCATTACAAGCGAATATCAGTGCTGAAGAAGCTGCTAGAATATTAGAAGTTTCAATCGAAAGAGCTGCTAGATTATCTGTTGACGATGTATTACAATCGAATATAGATGTTGTTGTTAATGACTTAGCTTCTCTTGAAGCTGATTTTTCACTTGATTTATCTATTGAGATAGAAGAAGTTAAAGATTTAATAACAGATGAAGAAGCTAGAGCTACTGCAGTTGAGGCAACCTTAAACGGTGCTATTATAGCTGAAGCTGCTGTTAGACAGTCACAGGATAGTGTTTTAAGTTCTGTAGATGTTGTATTATCTAATAGAATTAATGTTGAGGCATCTATTAGAACTTCTGCTGATGAGGTACTTTCAGTTGATATTTCTCAAGAGATAGCAGATACTAACGCAGATGTTATTAGTATTGATTCTGCAATTTCTGCTGAAGAGGTTGCTAGAATTGCTGCTGATGAATATTTACAAAGTCAAATTGATACATTAGATTTAGACTATGTATCAGATACTGATTTTGTGGCTGAATCTACTGATTTTAATCAGGTTGCATTATTAGGAGATAGTCGTAACGATATGAGTGTATTCGTAGGTACGAATGTATTTTCTTTTGAATTACCAACTAGTGAAACTTTAGTCGCTGGAACAATGAGTGTATTTATTAATGGTATTGAAGTATTTGACGCTGAGTCAGATTATGAAAATGCTATTAGTTTACCATTTGATTTAGAGGCAAGTGATACAATTTCTGTTAAATATATCAAGAAATAATCATTTTTATAAATGAAATTAAGGGGACTTCGGTCCCCTTTTTTTATTCACTTAAATTAGGGCTTTCGTTATCACCCATTACCCCTACAAACTTTTTTATAAAGATCTTCTTTTCGTCTTCTGTTTTTAAAATATACTTATAATACCATGCGCTTGTTGCTTGAATCTCACCTAGTCTTTCTTCTATGGTTACACATGCTTCTTCTATTTCTTTAAAGTCTTCTTCAAATTCACTAACATCTATGTCTAGTTTTACAGCATTAGATATTAATGTAGGTTGATCTCCTTTATCCCATGCTTCAATTGTTGAATCATATATTTCTTTAAGTTTTAGCCTTTCAGTGTCAGGCAAGCCCTCTACTTGTTTATCAGGATGTGTTTGAATTACTATTTTTCTAAATAGTTTTTTATATTCTTTTGACATTTCCACCTTTTCAGGAGTTTCCTCTTCTTCCGGCTCGCTAATAATAGGTTCAGGCTCCTCTCCACCATTCTTTTCCATCATTACTTCTCTCATGAATTCTCTACTAGCTTCGCTATGCATTTCATTTACATCTTCTAATTCCTGTATTAAGAAATCATATTTTCGGAGTATTCTACTAAATCTAATATTATTTACTTCCATCTGTTATATATTTATTAAGATATATACATAAACTAGAATAAAGTAATTACGTATAAAAAATAATGGGTTGGATAAAGAAAAAGCAAGTCCTTGGCTTAGACCATGATTTAGGATCTTTACAATTTAGCTCGATTCTCTTAAAAAGAACAACGTCTTTTAGTGGGAATCCAGGTGAAGGGGAAGCCACTCTAGACAATCAAACGGCTACTAACATAACTACAATTAAAGTTAATGTAAAAGACTCATTAATAGGTAATTCTTATTCTCAATTAGAAGACATTACAGAATTAAACGATTTAGTAATAAGAAATCAAGAAACTGGAGATATAGCAATATATTCCATTCAATCAATAACTAGTGAAGTTAACTCTTCTTTCGAAGGTTACTTTATTCTAACAGTTCAACATTCTTTCGGTTATAGTAATACATTCGCATTCGGTGAATTAGTTTATTATTTTAGAGGAGTTACTTCAGCTAGTATTATTGATTTAATTGATAATCAAAATGCAAAAATACAAGCAACTGATGCCGTAAACCTAGGTAGAAATTTAGCATTTCAACAAAGTGTTAATTTAAGTTTACCAAAAAAACATGTAGAATCTGTAGTTTTTAATAATCCTGTTAAAATAGTTTTTCATAACTTCGATAATGTGGATGTTATGGTACAGTTATTAGATAGTAATGGAGCATTATACAGTGCAGGGATTGATAACTATACTAATAATACTGTTAGAATTACCGTAGATGATTTAGATACTTATAAGGTAATAATAATGGGCTAATGAATGTATTAATTTATACAGGCTATCAAAAAGAACCATACAACTCAAACACTTTAAAAGAAAAAGGATTAGGAGGCACTGAACAGTGTTGTGTTTATCTTGCAAAATATCTTAAAAACTTTGGTTGGAATGTAACAGTAGGAGGCACAGTTGTTGAGGATACTGTTAATGGTATCCAATGGCTTACAACTCAAACAATTCATAAAACAATGTTTAATAAATTTGATGTTATTATTGGAGTTAGTTATATTCATTTTTTAAAAGAGTTTGAAAAGTATAATTGTAAAAAAATATTCTGGGTACATAATACTGATTATTTTTCATGGTGGAATGGAGAGGAATTAAATAATCATAAAGAACTTTTACATAGTCAAGATTTAAATAAAATAGTTTGCCTTACAAATTGGCATAAAAATCAATGGGCAAGCAAATATAATATAAGCCATGATAAAATAAAAGTTATTGGTAATGGAATAGAAACTGGTAATTTTAAAAAACATATTAAAAAACAAACTGGTAAATTTATATGGAGCAGTGCACCTGAGAGAGGCTTATATGAATTATTAAATAATTGGAAACATATAAAGGGTTTATTAGAACATGCTGAATTACACGTGTTCACACCCTCGTATTCAATAGAAGAGTTTAATAATATAAATCTAGATTTAAAAGGTGTACATTTTAGAGGTAATGTAAATCCAACTGAATTACATAATGAAATGTTAAGTGCAGAGTATTGGTTATATTTAACAGACTATGAAGAGACATATTGTATTACAGCTTTAGAAATGCAAATGGCAGGTGTTTTTCCAATAACAACAAATGTTGCTGCGTTAAATGAAACTGTAAATAGCGGTGTTATATTAAATAAAGAAAACAAGTGGAATAGTTTTTATAAAATAATAAAAAATTTAAATAAGCCTCTCAAGGAAAAGGCAATTAATCAATGTAAAGCTTTTGCTAAAAAACAAACATGGTTAATAAAATCATTTAATTGGAAAGAATTAATAAATGATTTAGATATATAACTTATGCTTAAAACATTTGAACAATTTATAGTTGAAAAGTCCAATAAAGACTATCTTAAAAAGGTTAATTTTATACTGGCAGGTAAAAGGATAGAAGGTCTTACTGGTAAAAACAATAAAAGAATTTATGGTGAAATAAATGATATATGTTTAGATGAACTATTTAATTCATTCTACGCACAAGGAGATTATGGAAAAGATTTAAACGTAGATCCAAAACTTCCACTTATATATTATGGAGGTAATTCAAAAGAAGCTTTAAATTTTCTAGAAAAATACGGGATTAGTGAGGATGTTATGTATAATTTACCTGAGCCGATGAAAATAAGTGGTAATAAAAGTGATTTTTATAAAATGTTTAAAGATTGTGATTTTATTCCAAAGGCAGTTTATAAAAGAGAAGATGCAAAAGACTTACAATTTCCAGTAATTGCAAAGCCAGATGATGGCCATTCAGGAGTAGGCATTGAAATCTTTGATAATTATGAAGACTTAGAAAAAAGTAAAGGAGAGTTTGAAAATTATTCAGAAGCAAAAGATCTTGACAGAGAATTTAGAGTTTTATTAATGAATGAAAAAACAGTTCTAGTCCATGAAAGAGTTTCAATGGGTAAAAATGAAATTAAAGATAAAGATTCAGCTGAACAAACTGAATTTACATACGTCGATCAAGACGTAAGTAAATTAGATTTTATGGATAGAGTAGCTGAAATTTGTAAAACAGTTAGAGAAAAATTAAAACTTGGACTTTGGTCAATTGATTTAATGGTAGATAAAGGTGGAGATTGTTGGGTTGCTGAAATAAATGCAGCATCTGGCATGGCAGCTGATAAAATGGCTAGAGTTTATGTTATGGTATATGAAGATTTTTATAGCGAACAATTACCGCAAGAATTTAAGACTCATTTAAACGAAGAATATATTAAGCCTATTTATAAAATTAATCTTAAAGAAAATGCAGATCAAATTAAAAAATCTAAATGCTGTATTAATTATCAAAACATAATAGACGGTAAAGAAACAATCCTTTAGTTTTACATATAATCTATATGTATAGTATATCAGAACTTAAGAAGACTCTCGTTTTAGATATTGAAACGACTAGTCATTATGAAAATTACGAAGATTTTTGTGCTAACCACCCAGGTGAAATGAAATTCTGGGCTAGAAAGGCAGCAGTATGTAGAAAAGATTTTGCTGAATTAGCAGATAAATCAGATGGTGAAATCTATAAGCAATATGCAGCAGTATATCCTGAATTTGGTAGAATAGTTTGTATTTCAATAGGTCAAGTTAAATTTGACGATGATGACAATCCAACCTTTTTAAAGAAATCATTCTATGGTGCAGATGAAAGAAAGAACGTTGAGGATTTTATAGAATTTATGAGAGCTGTATTTAATAAAATACCAGATGTTAAAATCCTAGGTCATGATATTAAAAGATTTGATATGCCTTACATTCTTAAAAAATGTATGGTCATGGGTATTAAAGTTCCAAGTAAATTTCATCTACATGATATGAAGCCGTGGGAAAACTGCCTATTAGATACTATTGAAATATGGAAATGTGGAAGTTGGGGTGCTGGTGTATCACTAGAACATTTAACATTTATGCTAGGTATTTCAAATCCTAAAGAAGCTGACGTATCTTCGAATGAAGATTATGGTGGAATTGCCAGAGCCTATTGGAATGGAATGATGGAAGAGTTAAAAGATTATTGTGAAGAGGATATTAGAGCCACTATAAACGTTTTATTAAAATTTAGCCATCAACAAACAATATGACACTCTGTCACTTCTATTTTTATATTTATGACAATATTTGCAAAAAAGCAACTCTGGCATAATTTTTGCAGTATTATATATGTAACGCTAATGTTGCACTAAATTAATTAAATAATAAAAATGATTTTAACAAACAAATTTTTTGATACATTTGACAATGTATTTGATGTATTCCATAAAGCGGATTTTTATGGATCTAACTTTGCTAGTACTGGTGATTTAAAAAACTTAGAACTAGCTTTACCAGGATTTTCTAAAAAAGATATTAATATAGAAATAGATGGATTAGCATTAACTGTCTCAGCAGAGGTTGATGAAGATAAATCAACTAGATATTATAAATCTTTTTCAAAGTCTTATGTTTTACCAACCAATACTAATGTAGAAAACATTTCTGCAAAAATGACAAATGGTTTATTAATTATCGACTTTGGCGGCAAAACTGAATCTAAATCTATTACAATTAAGTAAATTGTTAATAACTTTTGAAAAAAAGCGGTCCAGGATTTTCACGGGTCGCTTTTTTTGTTTATATTAGTATTATAATTAAAACTTAAAAAAATGACAATAGAAAAACAAGTACAAAAAAGCTGGAAAAACAAATCCGATTTAGATTGGGAATTATGTTGCACAATTAACTCAAAAAATCCATTAATTACATGGGGAGAATATTATGAACTAAATAAATTACATGTTGAATTTGAGATGGGTTGTGAGAATTTAGGTTATAAATTTGTATAAGATGACAAGATATACAGTACGCTTATTTATAAATGGTGAGATTATAGACTATTTAAATACAGATAATTGGGATTTAGCCCATGCAATAGAAAGAGAGTTAACAAATAAACACGGCAAAGACAACGTTTCATTATGCGATGCTGAAATAGAATGGATGGTAGGATAATAAATAAAATATGAGAATAGATTATAAAATATTAAAAAAGATAGAAAAAGAATACGGGTCTGATGATTTTCAAGTAGGCCCATCTACTGAAGGAATGTTTGGTAGCATTACACTTAGATTTGGATATTGGGGAAGAGTTCCTTTAGATTCTTTACAAAAGGCAATCGGAGACAGATATGTTGTTGAAGAAATAGAATATGATGATGAAGATACTGGTTGGCTATATCACTACATAATTAAATAGATAAATATAATATTATGAAAGATTATTTTGACAACGAGGATTATGATGATTTGTTTGATGATGAAAACAATAATCGTAGAGGAAGTGAATCATTTAATAGTTTAGATGATTTTAACGAAGCTGATTTTAAAGATTTAATTGAAAAATTAAAAAGGGTTAGAGAAGAACAATTAATTATGGAAAACTATAACAACATTGTAAAACAAGGAGTAGACGTTGAAGGTATTGCCGAATATGGTGAAGATAATTTAAATAGACTAAAACAGACTCTTGATATTATGATTGAGTTTTTTGAAGATAGAGAAGATTATGAAAAATGCCATGATGTTAAATTATTTTCAGATCAAATAAAAGAAATTGAATTTTGAAAACAATAAAAACATTTGAAAGTTTTATTTCTGAAAAGAAAAAGAATAACACTACTACTAAAATAAAAGCTGTAACTAAAAAACAGAAAAAAGCAGTTAAAAAAGTTAAGAAGTTTTTAAAGAAAGATAAAAAAATAACCAGCGACGTTAAAGATGGTAAAGCAGATAGTTCTGATAAAATGAGAAGTATGTTATTTAAATTACAGGCTAAGGGCGCGAAGGTTGATGTGCAAAAGACTGATTTAAAAAAGAAAGAATTAGAAGTTAGATCTAAATTAGATACTATTAGAAAATCTAAAAAGAAAGAAGACGAATGAAATATGTAAAAACATATAACGTGTTTGAACATCAAGGAACTGGTGATTCTACAGGTGAAGATTCTAACTTATATAACATTAGGAATTTTAGAGGTACTATAAAGGACTTTGATGCATATTTTAAATCAAAGATGGGTGAAACAAATCCATATAAAGATAATATAAAAGTAGAAGGGCCACAAATAGATAGTCCACATGAAGGAGAAAAGGATAATAGTTTGCCTTACCAAGATTTTCAAAATGGAAAGTCAGACCTAGTAAAAAACAGATATGGAAAATAATAGACTTACACAAGATCTTTTAAAACAATTAAAGAGAATTGCAGATGCTCTTGAAAAAGGGAACGTATTAACCGAAGCACAAAATAAAAAATCTGAAAAGTTTAATAAGGTGCAAGAAAAGAAGGCAACTTTAGAATTAAAAGATATTCAAGAAAAAAGAAAAGTAGGCCAAGTTACTGAGATTATTAATAAGAAACTTGATCAATCATAGGAGATGAACTACTACAACGTATTAGGCGTAGATAAAGGGGCATCTGATTCTGAAATAAAGAAAGCATATCGTAAAAAAGCAAAGGAGTATCATCCTGATAAAAACGGCGACTCAGAAAAGTTTAAGGAAGTTAGTGAAGCTTATGATGTTTTAGGAGATAAAACTAAGAAGCAAAACTATGATCAATTTGGAGATCCTAAGGGAAGTCCATTTAGTGGAAGGAATCCCTTTGGAGGTAATGGTGGAAATCCCTTTGGTGGCAGTGGAGACTTTGCAGATATGTTTAATGACATATTTGGAAATAGAAGACAGGCTAAAGGCCAAGACTTTAGAGTTAATATGACTATTAGTTTTAATGAAGCCTTTCATGGTTGTCGTAAAGAATTTTCAGTAAATGGACAAAGGCTTGCTATGAATTTTAAACCTGGTATGTTTACTGGTCAAACATTTAGAATTAATGACAAAGGAGGCACTAACCCCTATAACCCTGATGGTCCTAGAGGGGATGTTATCATAAATGTATCTGTTATACAAGATTCTAGATTTGTGTTACAAGGAAGTGATATCTGGACTGAATTAACTCTCAACTGGTGGGACATAATGTTAGGTTGTAAAAGAGAAGTTGAAACACCTGATGGCAAAGTCTTACTTAAAATTCCAGAAAACACATATCCTGGCAGGGTACTGAGGATAGTTGACAAAGGTTTCCCGATATATAATACAACAAACAGAGGAAGTTTGCTTTGTAGAATTAATGGTAAATGGCCAAAACTTACAGAGGAACAACTTGAACATGTTAAAAAAATAAAAGTAAAATGATAGGCGAAAGTCCACTTGGTGAATTTAATGATTTTGAAATGTTTCTAAATATGTTAGTAACTAAACCAATTAATCCTGGTCACGTCTATGAAATGATTTATGATGCTTTAATAAAAGATACTTCATATGCAATATATGGAGGTTATCCAAAGGATTTAAAATTAAAAGCCTTAGATTCTTTAATTAATTGGTTTGAATTAACTGAAGAATTTGAAAAGTGTAAAGAAGTAAAAACTATAAAAGACAAGATATGCTCATAGTAAATGTAAAGAAAGATATAGAAAAGGCGTTAAAGCAATATAAAAGAAAAGTGTTTAAAACTAAACAATCTAAGAAAGTTAGTGCAAGAAGACACCATACTAAAAAATCAGTACTCCGTAGAGAGGAAGTCAAACATGCCCAATACGTTGAAAGAATGTATGGGAATAAAAATAATGACTAATAATATAATCTATTTTTTTTATTAAACAAGGCTGCCAATAAAAGGTGGTTGGAATATATAAATAAAAGTAAGTAAAATGGCGATGGAAGGATATTTATCCAGTGAGGATCACGACAAATTAATGGAAGAGTCATATGAACTGTTAAGTAAAAACCATACTAAATCAGTTAATAGATTCATTGTATATAAAGAAGGAAGCCAGAGTGTTGAGGTACCACATGGTATTGGTCAACGTTCTAAATACATTGACTTGCTTATTAAACACTTTGAAGAAAAAGAGGAATATGAGAAGTGTACAAATCTACAAGAACTTAAAGAGCTTGTTATTATGGCAGGTGACTAAAAAATACCACAATAGATGCAAAAAAGACAAAATGGAAACTCGTTAAAAAAACACATTCAAGAGTCGCTAAAGCGAGTACAGCTTAGACAATCACAACAAGAATATGTAAGAACAGTTAATGAAAATCAAATTATATTTTGTCACGGCCCTGCCGGAACCTCAAAAACCTTTACAGCATGTTATATTGGACTTAAAATGTTTAGTGAAAAACAAATTAAGAGACTTGTACTTTGTAGACCAATGGTTGAAAGTAGCGAGAAACTTGGATTCTTACCAGGTGTATTAGAAGAAAAGATCTCACCATATTTAAAATCTTATAAATCTAATATTGAAAAAATCATAGGTTCTGAAATGACTGAACTTATGTTTGAAAAGAATTTTATTACATTTGAACCACTTGCATATATGAGAGGAGATACCTATGATGATGCATTAATGATTCTTGATGAGGCGCAAAATGCTGAAATGAAAAGCTTAATGCTATTTATAACAAGAATGGGTAAATCTAGTAAATCAATTGTAGCTGGTGATATTAACCAATATGACATTCAAAAAAATAAAGTTAGTATGCCAAAGTTTTATGAAATAATTAAAACTACTAAAGGTGTCAATGAACATGTCTTCACAGAAAAAGATATTGTTAGAGCCAAGATTCTTATTGATATTGTTAAGAAGTATGATGCATGGCGAGATAACGAAGGCAGATAAACATTTTTCATTTTCTTCATATAATAACATATGAATAAAGCAAAACACATTATTTTAAAATCTTACATGAACAAAGAACTTGTTGAGGTAGGATTAGATGAAGCGGGAAGAGGAGCATTGGCTGGACCAGTTGTGGTTGCAGGTGTTATAATGCCAAAAGGATTTACACATCCATTAATTAAAGATTCTAAATTATTAAACGAAGGTCAAAGACGAGAGGCAAGGGCATTGGTGTTAGATAATGCAATTTCATATTCAATTAAAGCAGTTGATGTAGATTATATTGAAAAAACAAATATTTTAAAAGCTACATTATTTGGAATGAAAGAATGTTTAGATGGAATTAAAATAAAAGGAGATCAATTTGATTTTATTCTTGTAGATGGAGATCAATTTCATGGATGGAACGGGCTTCCATTCGAAACAGTAGTCGGCGGTGATAATAAATACACATCAATTGCTGCAGCTTCTATACTTGCAAAAACAAGTAGAGATTTAATTATGAAAAAATTAAACGAAGGCCATGAACAATATGGTTGGAATTCCAATAAAGGTTATGGAACAAGTGCACATCGAAATGCAATTAAACAGGATGGAGCAACTGAACATCATAGAATGAGTTTTATAAGTCACATGCTAACCTCAACCTCGAGTTTGTTTTGAAAAACTTATTAATAGGCATAGGGCTTTATACTTTATCACAGTCACTTGTTTGGTTTCAATCAAATGGTCAATTTATATGGCCATTCTTTAAGAAAAATACTTGGCTTATTGCCTTACTAGGAAGTGGTATTGCATATATGTTTATTAAAGGAACTGGTTATATAGCAGCACATTACGATGGGCAAATTTGGCCAGGAAGATTTATAGGATTTTCAATAGGTATGGTAACTTATTCAATATTTACATATTTTATCATGGGAGAAGGAATGAATTTAAAGACAACAATTTGTTTAATGTTAGCACTTTGTATATTATTAATACAATTATTTTGGAAAATATGAGAGAAACAAAACCCGACGTCGTAGTCGTTTGGAGAAAAAGCGATAGATCAGCAAAAAGATATATGACAATTTTTAAAGACGTTAAAGTAGATGATGTCTTAGAAGAAAAAAGAAAACCTTTATTAGATAATAGCTATGTAATGGATGAGGTTGGAGTTGGCAGTTCATTTATAGATACTTGGCAACATAAATATAAAATTAATAAATATAATACAGTAAAAAAATAAATTAATATGCATCCAATAGATTTAAATTACGTTAGTCATGAAACTAGACACATTGATGAAATGGAAATTAGAGTAAATGAACTAAAAGAAGATAAAAAGAAATATGTAAAGAATCTTGAAGTAAGATTTAGAAAAAACTGTTCTTTAGAAGAAGCACAACGTAGATTAAAAGATCATCTCGATAGAAATCCAAAGGGATTGGAAATGAAAAAACTCAAATCAATGGATTCTACTTTACATCATGTTATTAAGCAATTAGATATTAGAAAAGAAAAACTGGAAAAATTCTGTAATGAGAGAACGATTGAAGGAGAAAGTAATTCTTAATGACCTTTTAAATGAGTTACAGTTCGTAAGAAGAGTAATTCAAAGTTGTAAAACAGGGCACCAATTAGAAATTGCGATTGATTGGATGAATCGCTGGAAACATAGTCGTAAAAAATGGATCGAATCTAAAAGGATGCCATATTTATTAAAAGAGTTTGAAAGTATTGAATTCTTTAAAGAAATAAACAATTTGCAATAATTTCATATAAAATTAAATGTTACAAGCAATCTCAATATATTTACTAATCGGAATCTTAATTAACTTATTAGTAGATTTAATGTATGATTGGATTGGTAGGAGTAACATTGACACTAAATTAATAGACACTAACATGAGTAATGAAAAATGGGATAACTTTACAAAGGTAGTAGTTACTTTATTATGGCCAATATGTATTGTTTATGTGATAATTCAAATTTTTAACGAATATACAAAATGACAAATTACGGATATTGTTGTATCAACAAAACACTTGCCGAACAAGATATTAAAGTCGGCAGAAAAATGATTAAAAAAACCTTTACTGAAAGAGGTATTGAATATGCAGGTCAACTTGCACTCTTAAATGTAAGTGATATGTGTAAGATTATTAAATGGAATAATGAAAATGGCATTAAACTTTATCGTATGTCTTCAAGTATGTTTCCATGGTCCACTGAATATGATTTAAAAGATCTTCCTACATATAATAGAATTAAAGTATTATTACAAGGCGCAGGTCACATGGCTATTGAAGGTGGTCAAAGACTTACATTCCATCCTGGTCATTTTTGTGTATTGGCTAGCATGACTCCTAGGGTAGTATCTTCTGCGATACATGAATTAAATCAACATGGCGAAATCATGGACCTCATGGGTCTCCCAAGAAATCCTAACGCACCTATCAATATACATGTCAATACAACAATGGGTGGCAAGAAAGAAAGTATGGAAAGGTTCTGTAAAATATTTAAAACACTAGATGAAAGCGTAAGATGTAGACTTGTTGTAGAAAATGATGACAAGAAAGCACAATACAGTGTAAAAGATTTGAAAGAAGGAATTTCAGATGTGATTGGATGTCCAGTTATGTTTGATTATCACCATCATTGGTGTTATGAAGATCCAATGCCAGTCAAAGAAGCATTTGAACTTGCAAGATCAACATGGCCAGTAGGAACTAAACAATGTACACACTACAGTTCATGTAAACAAATACATGAAGATAGTTCAGTTATGAATAGAGCACATGCTGATTATATTTATGAAACTATTCCAACATTTGGTTATGATGTAGACGTGGAATTAGAAGCTAAGGCTAAAGAACTTGCATTAATTAAATACTTAGAAGATTTAGCCCATAAAAAATTTTATGAGACTAATACTGGTCAAACCATGGTTGTTTAATTAAAATTGTTAATAACTTTTGAAAAAAAGTGTTAAAAAGTTTTCACGGGTCAAAGATTATAGTTATATTAGTATTATAATTAAAACTTAAAAAAACATGAAAAAAATAGCAATAACAATATTTACATTATTTACACTATCAACAACTGCACAGGATATTTGTAATGCACTAAACATAACTTACACCCAATTTGGGACAAACTCTTTTAGATTATATTCAAATCTAGATAGTGTTAACATGTCGGGGGCTACTTCATTTAGATGGAAAGCATTTCCTGATAGTGTATTCGCACAATTAGATACTGCTAATTATAATTTTAAAACATGGTTAGATAGTACTAATATGAGCTGGGAGAGTGGGGATTCTGTGCCTTTTATACATTTTCTTTACCATAATACTAATCATAGAAAAAAATATGGAGTATTTTTATTTTCTTTTTTAAGAGATGGAGATACATGTGTTATTCCATTTACAATGAGTAGAACTAATAGTCCAATTACTTGGCATATGAATCAAATACCTTCATTTAATACTACAGTAGTTACTCCACCTAGTACTGGGAATCCAAATGGCAATACTACTGGAATTGAAGATTATACTAATACTAATAAAAAATTAGTTGCAGTGTATAATTTAATGGGACAAATTGTAAATCCTGATGAGGTTAACAATCAAGTTTTAATATATCTATATGATGATAGAAGTATTGAAAAGAAGTACAAACAAACAATGTTCTAGATATATTTAAATATTTAAACAAAAAAGGTGGCCTAGGCTGCCTTTTTTATTTTCAAAAATATTAATATATTATAATGATATATAACTAATAACAAAAAAATACTTTAAAATGAATACTAATCAAATATTATCATTCGAAGAGTTTTCAACAAGAGGTACAGATACTGCCACTGCTGAAGCTCCAACAACAGATACTGCCACTGTAGATACTGATACTACTGTTACAGATACTGAAACAACAGACACTGACTCTGAAGAAACAACTGACTCTGAAGAAACAGAAGAAGAAACTACTGATACTGAAGAAACAGAAGAAGAGCCAGTTCACACACACACTCACTCAGCTGCTGAATCTGTTCAAGTAAATGAAGAAGAAGAAACACATACGACAACAGTTGCTGAAATGTACAAGAATATTAAAGAAGCTTGTAAAAATGAAGCAATGGCATATGAAGCTGATGATTATGCAGAACATACAAAAGACACATACATGACTGAAATGGCTACACTTGCTGCTGAAACTGCATGTAATGTTATTCAAGAAATGTATGAAAAAGAAGATTGTACAAAAGAACAATATGAAGCTGCATGTAATTCTATAAAAGAAGCTTATGCTAAAAAATGTAACGAAGCATGTGAAGCATATGGTACTTCTGAGAATGAAAGACCTGAATCTGAGAACGAACCAGTTCAAGGTCCAGAAAATTCAATCATTACTAAAACAGAAGCTTAATGAATAAGATAAAAGAAATCGTTAATGCGTCTTGGTTTAAAGCCGCAATTGCAGGAGGAATAGCAACCCTATTACTATTCCAAGGAGATAAATTCTACGCTGGCATTGCTTACGGTATTGCCATTAGAGAATTCTTATTAGGACTTAAAGTTGAAGGCGGGACTCAACAACTTAATTCTTAATAAATTTATTAACAATTTAAAAACTTTAATCAAGCCATCTATATAATAATAAAGATGGCTTTTTTAATACAAACTAAACAGACATGCCAAAGACACCAATAGAATATACATATATGCAAGTTGCTTATCAATTTGCTAAATTAAGCTATGCTGAAAGAAGGCAAGTTGGATGTATTCTCGTTAAGAATGAACAAGTAATAAGTTTTGGCTATAATGGAACGCCAAGAGGATTTAATAACACTTGTGAATTAGATAACACTACTAAACCTGAAGTGTTACATGCAGAATCTAATGCTATTACTAAAGTTGCCCAATCTACGATGGGGAGTGGCGGGGCGGAACTCTACACTACAACAGCCCCCTGTTTTAGTTGTTCAAAAATAATTATTCAATCTGGTATATCAAGAGTATATTATTCAGAAACATATAGGGATATGTCAGGTATAGAACTATTAGAACAAGCCAATATAGAAGTAATAAGAATAGAACCAATACACATGAATGGATCAAGTAAATAAGATTATAGAACAAGCCTTACAAGAAAAAACTTTTGGTAAAGACTTTAAGTTTAGACAATATCAACGTGAAACAATCACAGCAATCGTTAATCAATATATAGAAGACCCTGAGTCTACAATTGTTATAGATGCTCCAACAGGTACTGGTAAATCAATTATTGCAATGTGGTCCTCATACATCCTTAAAGAACTTGGCAATCAAGGCTACATAGTAACATCGGATAAAACACTACAAGAACAATACGAATATGACTTCTCACAGTATAATACAGGATGGCCCTCAATTCAAGGCATTGACAACTACAACTGTGAAGTGAATGGCCTGCCGTTTAGCCTAGGTGAATGTAAGATGAGAGGCTACTCTTATGGCCAAGCCGAAAGACTACAATGCGCCAGAATGTGCGACTATTTAAACACTCGTAAAAAGGCGATCGATGCGCCAGTTACCCTTGTAAATTATAGTTTCTGGTTAATACAACAAAATTATGTTAATTATAGAATGGCTGTAAGACAAATGGAGAAAGAAGGACATAATACCCTTATTAATGATATGTCCTCGGAACGATATGATGAAATACTAGAGTCATATGATAATTTTTTTCCTTTTAAGAAACGGGACTTTGTTTTCTTTGATGAGGCGCACAAGATAGATGAAATTGTTCAACAACATTTTTCTCCTTCTTTGAAAAAATTTTCCCTATTTAAAACGGGCGCTTTGATTGACTTCATGATGGCTGAAGGAGTTAGAGTCCCAGCAGTTTCTAAAAGTTTTATAGGAGATCTAATGGATGAAATTCTAATAGAAGAAAATAAGGAAAAACTTCTCATTAAACTAGCAAAAGTAAAGGGGTTTTTATGGAGCATTTTAAAAGGTAGAGCAGAATTAAATCAGCGAGCAAAACAAAAGTTTGGAATTGATGTAAATTCAAGTCTTCCAAAGAAATGGCAACGGGCATTTTCACAGCTTGACGGGCTTAAAGATACTCATTGTAAAATTGAAGACTATTTAGAAATTATAGAAACTACAGGCATTGAGTCTATGGTTTTTAATCAAAACCTACATGATGGTGAAATTAAATTAATGTGTTTGAGTGAGGCACATCTAATTAAAAAGCATTTACACAAAAGAGCAGGCTTTAAAGTATTTATGTCAGCAACTATCGGAGAACCTAAAACTTATATGAAAGTAATGGGAATAGACAATGCTAAATTTATCAGACTATCTAATGGATTTACATATGAGAAGTCTCCAATTGTATTTGTTGATAGATGGAAGATGTCAATGCAACATAAACATAAAAGTTTACCGGAAGCTATTAAGATGTTAGATCAAATTTTAGAGAAACATAAAGGGCACAGAGGACTTATTCACACAGGAAGTTATGAATTTAGTCAATATATTAAAGGACACACCTCGAACATTAGAAGGATTATTGAGTATAATAAGAGTAGCGAAAAGAAAGAAGCATTGGTTAAATTTAAGAATACAATGAATGGAGTTATTATGGGTCCATCAATTCTTGAAGGTTTAGATTTTAAAGATGACACTTGTAGGTTTCAAATATTTTTTAAAGTACCCTATCCTTCATTAGGAGATCCATTAACAAGTGCTAAAATAAAGAAATCACCAGGTTGGTATGATTGGAAAACTGGAATAACAATCCAACAAGGTGCAGGTAGAAGTATTAGAAACAAAGAAGATTGGGCAGTTACATATATCTTAGATGCCTGCTTTGGAAATCTGATAAATAAACTAGAATACTTTCCAGATAATTTTAAACAAAGAATTAAGACAATAAAATGACGTATATAAGAACAATCCTACCAGAACCAGATGTATTAAGAAAAATGATAGCAGAACAAGGAGAAGTTACTATTTTTAAAAGATATAAAAAATATGACACTCTACAGGGTTCAGCTGAAAGTACTAAAATCATTAATGAAATACTATACAAACATTACAATAAAAAGAAACCTATAAAACAATAGGTCGTTAAATTTAAACACACATGTCGTTGTTACGTAAACTTTTTCGTAAAAGGGAGTATAATATTAAAAATAAGAATATGTCAGAAGAAAAGACTGCCAATATTTATGTATGGCAAAAATCTGAAAGAATAGGTAAAATAGTAGTTGAGAAAGAAACTAAGGATGGATGGTTATACTTCACAGACGGAAGTAGAATTAATCCAAAATTAGTAGGTGAATTTTTAAGTCAAACAACGTCTATGGAAGATGCAGAAGGTATTGCAAAAATATTAAGTCCAGTTGCTGGAGTTGCACAAGCGGGTACAGAAAGAGGACCGGGTGTTATGGTGCATGAAAATAAACCTAAAAAACCAATAGAAATAATTACAGAAACTAAAAAGGTGGACAGTAATATTAAAGATCCAGAAGATAGTATAGTAGTTGGTATTTTAGAAAAACTTAGTAAAAAGAATAAAACTAATTTTGATATTAGTGTAGGTGTTAATATACCTGGAAAGACTATTTTTAAAGCTTTACAAATGGACATGGAAGAAGAAGAATTAAAAGAAGGCCTAGTGGAGCTTGTAAAAAAACAGATAAATAATCTAGAACAACAATTAAACAAAGAAGTAGAAACTTTTATTCAAAATCAATACTATGAATAGGCAACAAAGAAGAAATGCATATAAGTCTATGGGAATTCTTAAAAACAAGAGCTCTAGACAATTTAATGATCCAGTAAGAAATCAAATTACAGAACAGCTTAGTAGAGAAGGTAAAGAAAAACATAGAGCAATGGTTGAAGCTAATGAAAGGCAATATCATGAGGATATGGAACATAAGCTTGCTGAATATAAAAAGACTCTCGAAGTTACGGGATGGGAAGGTAAAGAAATTGAAAAATTAGCAGAGGCTTGGATGCTTAAGGCAGTTAAAGATAAAGAGAATTATCAACAAGATAAAAAAGATGCTAAAAGATTAACTAAAGAAGCAGAAGCTTTAAAAGCTAAGAGAACTAAGTAATGGTTACAGTAGTATTAGACATAGGAGACAATGGTGTAGTCAAAATTATAGAAGATGACAACTACAATGGAAATGGTGAAGTTAATGTCACTAAAACTCTTTATGTCTTTGATGGAGATCCTGATTATGAAAATAGAATTAAATTTTTAAAAGATCTTTGTTTAGATATTGGGTTAAGTATAGGTAATAAAGATGCTCAGAAAAGACTTAATATAAATCTTCACAAGAAGTCAAAAGACATGTCACTAATGACTAAAAAGGAATTAGAGACGAGTATTATGGCAGCAGGTAGACTTGTGGAGAAGTATAAAAAAGAACTTAAAAAATATGAATCTTAAGGTAGAATGTATATGGTGTAAAACTAAAACTGATTTTAATAGATTTGCAAGAGAAACTAAAAAGTCAGAAGAATATGACAAGTTTAAAAACCAAATAATTTCTTATAATGAAATTGGAGATAGACTTTCTAAGAGTGATCCTTATGGAAATACTCCATCTGAAACTTTAGTTGCTTTACATATACAAAAATTAATACGAAATCTTGTTAATAAAAATAGGAGAGTAGAAGAAGAAGTTGAAGAAGATCAAACTGCAAAGGTTACATATCTTCTTAAAAACTTAAATCAAGAAAATGTACTAAATTTTAAAAACTTTATTAATGAAATAGCTGATGGAGTAGAGTTTGAATTAGTAGTTATTAATAGAGAAGATAAATTAGATCCTAAAGTATTGAGTAAATTCGATAACGTTAGAATTGTAGACAATGATAAGACATAAGATATTTTCAAAAGGTGAAAGAATCCATGCTCTAATACATTCAACAACAAATCCAAATATTTTATTTCCAGTTAGAGGCATGATTTACGATACTAAATTTGATGAGTACAATCCTCAATATCAAATTAAAGTAGATAAAATGTATGATGATATTGCGTTCTTAAAGCGATATTTATTTAAAGGCCGAACTATCCGAAACTTTGATGGTAAAGATAGTAGATGGAAATTTACAAGAACAAGTTATAAAACAACCGATGAGTTTGTACAAAAAGTTTTTAATGGTGATAATTGGGAAGGCTACTTAATTGTAGTTGATAGCGTTTATTGCTGTAGAACAAGAAAAGAACAGGTTGGCTTCTTTAATAAGATACAAACATTTATGATACAAAAGAATCTGAGAGAGCTATACGAGATGACTAGAAGGAAAGAATACAGATATGGTAGATTTTATTATCATACTAAAGATATGTTTAAGAGAGCACTTAAAAAGTTCTTTGGAGAACGATCACCTCAATCAGATAAATGGTGGAATGATTTTCTTGCATCCACTGATATTAGAGATTTAGACAAACACGTCTAAACTTTAAGTGATATATAAATAAAAATAATACTTTTTAATGAGCACATTTACCCATATTTTGGAAGAAGGCCTAAGCGCTGCAGATTTTGTATTCGATGAAATAACAGATGCTGGGGAAGTCATGTATACTAATCTTGTAGATGGCTTAACATCTAAGGCATATAGTGGTATAATAGAAGGTGCTAAAAATAATCCAACTCCTGAAGAAGTACAAAAGGCATTATTTAAAGCTTCAAATCCAGATTTTGACCCCGCACTCGTTAAAGAGGAAGGACTTTATCCTAAATCAAACTTTAAACAGCCTACTACATATTCTGTTAAAAAAGGAGTAGAATCAGACGCAGAGTCAGATGCACCTACTAGTAGAGTTAATAATTGGACTTTATTAAAATATAAAGGGCAAGGAGAAAATCCAGATTATAATAAAGCAATGGTTGGATCAGGTGCAGGAGATTCTGGTTTAGCAATAAACCCTACTGCAAATAACATTATTCAAAGAACTTTTACTAAAGGATCTGCTAGTTTTAGATATTTTCAAAAAGACTTTATATTTTGTGAACATTATGGTAAAGTTACAAATAATCATATGTTAACTTTAAGAAGGTTTCCATTCCCAGTTGAAGATAATATATTAGATCCTAAAAAATATAGCATGCAAGAAAAAAAGGTTGTTGATAATATTCAACCTGCTCTTGCACAGGCCGTAACGTGGATGAGTCCAACTATTGGAAATAGTTTAAATGAGATATTAAAATTTGGAGTTGGTTTTAAATGGAAAGAAACCGAAGCTGAGCTTCAAACTATTGAAAGTAAACCTAGAGATAGAGGCATGGTTGGAGGAATGATTGATAGTATTCCATATTCTCAAAATGCACAAGGTGGTTTAGCAGGAGAGAGTGCAGCAACTACTCATAGAAGAAAGCAACAAGGAGGTGGCTGGGATCCTTTAAAACAAACATATCCTAATCACACATTCGCTCCACTTAACGTTATAAAAAGTATGCAAGTTAGAGATAGTGGTTTAACCTTTGATCAAAGTTTTAGTTTGACATTTAATTATGATTTAAAAGGAATTCCAAATACTTCTCCTAAAATGGCTTTTTTAGATGTTTTAGCTAATTTATTAGTATTGACATATAACAATGCTCCTTTTTGGGGAGGAGCAATTAGATACACAGGAGGTGGAGTTGTTGGTAATTCATTAGGTGATCTTGAAAAATTAAAAAAGGGAGATATTAAAGGTTTTATGGGAAGTGTAATGAAAGATATAGGAGGAACTATAAAAAATGTTGCAGAAGATCTTAAAGGTGCACTCAGTGGAGATAGTAAAATATTAAATAACGTAATCGGTGGAGGATTGATGGATTTATTTGGTGGACCACAAGGTGGACAAGTTGCAGCTGCATTCTTAACAGGAGAATCTACAGGTCAATGGCATTTAACGGTTGGAAATCCATTAAATCCAATTGCTGTAATTGGAAATTTAGGATGTAAGAAAGCTGATTTTCAATTTGATGGACCATTAGGTTATGAAGACTTTCCTACTAAACTAAAAGTTGTAATTGAATTGCAACCTAATAGGCCAAGAGATAAAGCAGATATTGAATCAATGTTTAATGCTGGTAAAGGTAGATTATATTTACCAGAACAAGGAGTATTAGACCCTAGTAATGATACATATGATGTTAGTGCTTATGGTAATAAAGAATTTAAAGGAAGAAGTAAAGAGGCATTTATTAAGAAGGCCGCAAAAACTGCAAACGGATAATGAATTTTAAAACAATATTAGATAAATTAATAGAGGGTGGAAAACTTATTTTAGCTCAACCTACATTTATATTTAAAGATGATGAGGTTCCATTTAGTGAATATGTTGTCAAAAATACAGATGCTGGTAGAATTGATTTAATAGCTGAGGAATATTATGGAAGTGCTGTTGATTTAGAAAGTATTTTAAAATTTAATGGAATATCTGATCCGTTTTCAATTAACGAAGGTGATGTTTTAAAAATGCCAATAGATGATGCTGTTATTAAAAAATTAGAAAGGCCTAGCATTGCAATAAGTAATATAGTTAGACAAGAATTTATAGATGGTAAGAAATTAACTAAAAAAGATAAAAGAAGAATTGATTTTCTTAAAAAGAAATATAATCTTAAAGAAGTACTCCCACCTAATATGTTAAAGTCTGGATTTAAAAACTTTGAATTAAGGAAAGAAGAAGGTGAAGATGTCATTAAGATGGGAATGGGTGTATCTACTCCAGAATCTTCATTTTCTGCACCTAAGAAGAAAGCCAAGAAAGTTTCAGTTAATGAGTCTGAAGCTGATTCAATTTCTAAAAAAATTAAAAGCGGTGCTAATGAAGAATTAACAGATGCTGAAATTGCAAAATTAGAAAATAGTGGAATTAAATCTTCTAATATTTCTAAAAAGGCGTCTAAGTTAGCTACTACATTTGATGGAAAAGAAATAGGAAACCGAGGAAATACTTCTTCTAATTTCACAGCCAATACGTCAGATGCATTAGACGATGACGGTAACAAGGTAGGAAACCAATCAGTAACTCAATCTGAACAAATTGAAGGTGATAAAGTTACAAAAACTGTCACAAAAACTATTGTAAAACCAGATGGCTCTTCTGAAACTACTCAAACTGTTACTTTTTCTAAATACGAATCTAAATAATTTAGATAAATAATATAATGGAGTTAAATAATAATATACTATCACTAATAGAGCCTAAAATTAGACCAACTGATGTTGAGTTAAAGGGAGGAACTGAATCCGGCGAAGGTGATAAAACTTCTAAGTCATTTGGTACAGATTTACCTAGAATAACAATTAATAATTACTTATTTGAAGAAGGAGATTTAATATCTTTTAAACTTAATACTGGAATTACTAAAAAATATCCAACCGTTAATGTTACTGTTATTGATACAGGTGGAACATTTGACATTGATCAATTTCCTAGAGACGGAGATGTAATTACAGTTTATATTAATTCTAAAAACACAGATACTTTTAAAAGTATTCACATGGATTTTAATATTACATCAATATCTTCACCTCCTAAAGGTTTACCAAATAGTCTTAAACAATATAGTTTTCAGGGCACATGTAAAGTACCAGGTTTATTTAGTGAAGATTGTGTTGCATATACTGAAAACACAAGTTTAGGTCACTTAGAAGAAATTGCTACTAATTTAGAACTAGGTTTAGCATCAAACATTGACTCTACAGATGATACTCAAAATAGGCTACAGGCTTATACAACTACATTAGATTATATTAAAGAAACTGTTAATTCCTCTTATATAGATGAAGAAAGTTTTCAAACATTTTACATTGATCAATACTACAATTTAAACTTTGTAGAGATGAATAGAATTTTTAATTCTGAAAATGTAAGTCTTGAGAGCATGCAAAGTAATTTTGCTTCTTTAGCAAAAAGTTTTAGTCAAGAGGCAGGAGTAGAAGATAATACAGACAATATAGAGAATAAATTAATGTTAACTAATAACACGCAATTTGATAAAAGCAATGTTAAAATATCTCAATTTGCATTAAAAAATAATTCAAGTAAAATATCATTATTGAATGGTTATAGAAGAGTACTTCAAATGTGGGATGAATTAGAAGATAGTGAACCTACTGCATGGGATACTGAGCGTTTAGTTGAGTTTGATGTTGAGGCGTATACTAGTAAAAATATTAGAGACGTTGAAGAACCTTTAAAAGGTAGGAGAGGTGAGACAGAATATGATAATCATTCTAAATATAAATGGGTAGGTAGAATGCAAGATTATTCTTTAGAAGGAAATGTACACCTTAATCATAAGTATTCTATATTAAATAATTGGCAAAATTTACAGGAACTTGAAAAAATAAAACTAGTCGTAGAATTAGATTCTTTTAACCCAAGCTTATATGTATGTCAAAAAATACCAGTAATGATGTACACTTATGATGAGATACAATCTGCAGCTGCTACCAAAACCCAAACAGGTTTAAAAGATAAAGGTGTAAAAACAGATGATAAAGCTTTTCCTAGTAAAACTGAAGAAGTTGAGGCTACAGAAGCTCCAGTAAGACAAGATGATTTTACATCTGGTCATTATGTTATCGGCGGAATAGAATATATATACTCAGACGGCGATCAAGCCTTAACTCAGCGATTAACTCTTTTAAGGAGGGAATGGCCAACAAGAGCAAATAATTTATAAGAAATGGGTCTATTAGGAAATAAAAACAAATTTGCAAAAGCTAAAGGTAGAAGTGCTCATCCTTATGGTGATCCTACATTTCTTAGTTTCTTTTTAATGTTCGATTGGTATAGCCCAAAATCACCTTTGTTTAATGGTGATGCAACTAATTTTTTAAGAAATGTTATAGGAGATAACAATAGAGCAGATCAACTTGAAAAATTTAAAAAGTATTTAAAGAGAATAAATCAAGAAATGCCATGGTTTTGGCAATCAATTACTGGTTTAAATGCAGCATATGACTATGGTAAAATGGATGACGCTCTAGTATTTAAAGAAGGCGCAGAAATTGAAATAGGTTGTTTAGAAACTTTAGACTTTACAATGGCTGGTATTTTTAATATGTATCAATCAATTGTATTAGACACTGAAAGGTATGTACAAGTTTTACCAGATAATTTATGTTATTTTAATGTTTACGTACATGTGCAAGAAATAAGAAATTTTGTGCCATTTATTGGAAGTGGAAGTGCTGTAGAAAGAGCAATGGCAGGTATTGAAAAGGCAAAAGGAGCTGCAAGTTCCTTAGCAGCGTTTAAAGCTGGAGACGCAGCAGACAGAAAAAAATTAATAGAAGATAACAAGGATGGTGTTTTAGGCAAAATACAAGACAGACTTAATTCTGACCAACTTGATTGGAAGTCAAAGGGATTAGGACCTAGATTTATAACTAAATTAGGAAAATGTAAGTTTAGTTATAATAATGGAATGGATATGTTTAGTGAGATAAGTAATGCTGAATTAGGAAGCCCTGTGCAACACAAATTAAAATTTAAATTTCATACAAGTAAAGTTCATGAATTTGAATATTTAACAGGTTTTAATCATGTAGATCCTGATCCTCTTAGTCCATTTAATAATGACATATTAAATGATTTAGCAAATGATGCTGTAAATCAATTAGTTACTAAAGGAACTGCATTTGCTAAAGGAAAACTTGAAGACTTTAAAAATAAACTATTATTAGGAAACGTATACGGTGCTAATGCTCTTTCTAAAATACAAGATGTTTTTAATTCAGGTTCTATAAATGCTATAGTACCTTTAGTAAAAGGAGAAGATCCAAAAGGAGAGCCCGAAAACGTTGGAAGACCTATAGGTGACAATGTTCACCCTGTACTTCCAGCTGACGAAGTTGCATTAGAATCTACTAAAATTTACGAAGATACTCCAGAAGAACAGCCATTAACAAGTACTAATACAATGCCAATCGCAAGCCCGGAAGTGCCATTAGAATCTACTAGAATTTATGATGATGCTCCGGAAGAAGGCACATTGAATAGTACTAGAATTTATGATGATGCTCCACCTGAAAGTCCATTAGAAAATAGCAATGTTTATGAGTAAACGTGGTAATAAAACTCAATTAAGAATTTTAGAATTTGCAAGAAACATAGTGTGTGGAAAGGTAATGGATTCACCAGAAGATATTCAATTTTATTTAAACTATAGAGTAGAAATCGAAGAAACTCTAAGAAATTGGTCAGAAGATTAACAGAATATATAATATATGAAGGCTGAAGAATTATATAAAGATAATTTAAGGGATACTCATTGGTTGGGAAAGGTTGTTGATACAGCTGATCCTTTAATTGAAGGTAGATGTCGAGTGATGGTATATGGTAAGTTTGATAAAATACCAACTGAATCAATTCCATGGGCAACATCTTCTAATAGTAATATGATAGGTAGTTATTCTACTCCAAAATTAGGAGATATTGTTTCTGTTAACTTTGATAATGGAGATATTTACCATCCTGAATATACTTATACAATTAACAGCAAAGATAGAAATACATTTAAAACAGAAATATTAGAAGCGCTAGGAGCTGAGGAAGCTGTTAAAGCACAATCAATTGTATATGATGTTGATAATAAATTTAGAATCTATTATGAACCAAATGAAGGTTTAATAGTTTCAATGGGTGATGGAATTAAAACAGAGCCTTTTATAAATGTAAAACAAACGGGTGAAATACACATTCATACTGATCAAGAAGGTAAGGTTGAAGTGTTTACAGATGGAGACGTTGAGGTCAAAGGTAAAAAGGTACATGTTAATAGCCCAGCAGTTGAGCTTGGTGAACTTGCACTTGAACAAGTAATTAAAGGAAATACTTTTCAAGCTTTATTTAACACACATACTCACACTGGAAATTTAGGACTACCTACAACTCCTCCTATGGTACCATTAACAGGAACAGAATTAAGTAAAATAACTAAAACGGAATAAAAATGGCAAGTAAAGATACTTTAATATTTGAAGGTTTATTAAGAGCAGATGTAAAAGAACAAGAAGAAAACCTAAAACTAAGGTTAGAAGGAGGTGATTTAAATAATGTAAGACTTGATGATTTTTTAACATCTGATTATAAAGGTGAGGAATTAGTAACTCCTCCAGGTGGAATTTATAATGCTCAAAAGGAATTAGAAGAGTGGATGAATGCAAATAGACCTGCGCCCGGAGAAGACCAAGATAAAATTAAAAAGAAAATGTGGAGACAGTTTTCAAAAGAAATGTCTAAAGAAATTTCAAAAAATATAGTAGATTGGTTAAACAAAGATGTAATTCCTAATTTAGCTGTTACTATTAATAATCAAATTTTAGATTTAGAGTTTGATTTGACTATTCCTATAGGAGAAATAAATGTTGTAGGCACCGCAGCTGCTCAAAATAATACAACACCTATCACCTTAAGTGGAGTCCAAACTTCTGATCCTTTGACTACTACATTGGAGATTAAAACTGAAATAATTTAATTTACGATATATTATAATAATATTATGATATATAATTTACTAACACTTTAAAAAAATAAAAATGATAGAAAAACAGAATGCTGACTTTTTTGATAAAGATGGCAATTTCGACTGGGATGGATATGAATCAACGTGTCCAAAAATTTTAAGAACCCCAAACCCACACATAAAAGTAGTAAACGATAAGCATAAAGTATATAGTAGAGAGCCATATGCTCAAGAAATGTATAATAAGCTTATAGGTCACATTGAAGAAAATGACATTATTACTCATATTAAATATGGATCTGCTTATAATGGTAAAGTTTTTGCAGTTACAGACATGACTGCAAGTATTGACATTGGCTACAGACAGCTTGTTTATGTTAATTTAGAAAAAGAGGATGATGAATTCAAAGGCATGCAAACTGGAGATGAGGTTAGTGTTATTATTACATCATTGATGGAAGATGATAGACAACCTATAATGGGCAGTGTTAGTGAAGGAACTAAACAGGCTACTTTCCAAGAAATGTTAGGTGCTATTGAAGAACAAGATACTGCATGGGTCGGTACAGTTACTAGAATGCTATCTGCTGCTGGTTATATGGTTAATGTTAAGGGTATAGAGTGTTTTATGCCAGGTAGTCTTGCAGGCATTAATAAATTACATGATTTTGAAAGCATAGTAGGACAAGAAATCTATGTTGTACCTGTTAGTTTTTCTAAAGAAAGAAAAATAATGGTTGTATCTCATAGAGCATATCTTAAAACATTAATTCCAGATGCTATTGAAAAATTAAAAGAAACGGCAGGTGAATATATTACTGGAAGTGTTACAGGTTCTGCTAAATATGGAGTTTTCTGTGAATTCTCACAATGTTTAACTGGTATGATTCATGTTAATGATTTAGATGGAGATACATTGGCTAGACATAAAAATAGAGAAATAGAACCGGGTGAAGAGATTAAGTTTAAAGTAAAAGATATTGTATCTGATACTAAAATAACCTTGACTCAAAGAGACGATGTCGAATTAAATCCATGGTTAGAAATTAATAAGAAATTTAAAGTACCTTCTGAGGTTGAGGCTACTGTAAAAACTTGTAAAGATTATGGTTTATTCGTGGAGTTAGAAGAAGGCATTGTTGGACTATTACATGTTAGTGAAATTGGAGAAGACAATATTAAAAAATACCGGCCAAAACAAACTATCAACGTTTTAATTACTAAAATAGAAGAAGATACTAAGAAGATATTCTTAAAATTACCTAAGGAATAATTTAGGTAATAAATAAATGTGATATATAAATAAATAATTTATTTTATATTGCATGCTAACGTATCAAATTACAAAACATAAAAGTAAAGAATATATTTTACAAGATTCTCTTGTCGGAATAGAGTTTGAATTTTATTCCGATAAGAGTCTTGAAAATACTCAAAAGGAGCTTGCTCAATTATTAGGTAAAAAGATTAGACTAGAGGATAAAGCACATAGTGACTTTGTACCAACTGATAAAGAATTTAAAATTGAGCCAGATATGAGTGGAGGTAAAGGTCTAATGGAACTTGTTACAGGTCCAACCCCATATTCTGTTGCAAGAAATATAATACTTAAAACACTTGGCTGGATTCAAGAAAACGGCTACACTACTGAAAAAAGTTCAATTCACCTAAATTTAAGCTTTGATCCTAAAAAAACTAATAAACCTAGTTTAATATCTAAAATGGACACTCTTAAATTTATTTTAGGATTTAATGAAAATGAAGTTTACAAATTATTTCCAAATAGAAAAGATAGTGTATATGCTAAGTCTGTGAAATGGATAACTCCTAAAATTGATTATAATTACTTTGAAGGACAAAACATTAATTCACATGTTTTTCATTTTGCAACTGAAAAATATTATGGAGTTAATTTTGAAAAATTACAACAAGGTTATTTAGAATTTAGATACATCGGTGGTAAAGATTATGAAAATAAAACTACTAATATTTTATACCTATTAGACCGGTTTTTACTGCAACTTTGGTCAATTGCTAATCAAACTAAATATACTGATTTAAATTATATTGAACTTAAAAAAATTCTTAATAAAAACTATAAATTTACTGAGATATTAAAAGATTGGAGAAAGTTAAAAGATTATTATCCTGATATTAATTTATACGTAGATTTAAAAGATAATGAAAAAATAATTGACATGTATTGGCCTAAGATATTGATGGAAGTTGTACAATTAATTAGCCATGGCGGATTAGAAAAAGGAGATATTAATTATGATAGTGATATTAGTAGAGTGCAAGTAAGTGGAGGTAAATTGCCATTTTGTTTTGATTTAAGTAATTATGATTTTGTAGACTGTGAAATCGCGGGTTCTATAAGTTTTTGTGATATTTTTAGAAGTCAAATTAGTAATGCTACTCTATTAAGATGTAATTTATACCAAGGCACGTCTGTTGAAGGTAGTAAAGTAGAATCATGTTATGTTAATCAAACATGTGAAGTTAAAAATAGTTATGTGTTTCAGTGGGATTCTGTATTTAAAGGTAAAATGATTGGTGGAATATTTAGACACGGTCAAATAGGTAAAGAAGCTGAATTTGACGGTACTGAAATAATAACTAGTAAAAAAATTAATTAAAAATGAGTGATATTAGAAGCGGCGATAATATAGATTTAAGTCAAGGTAGAGATTATGGGACTGATTGTTTAACTGAATTCTTAAATGAAATTGGTTCAGAAATAACAGGAGCATGTATGGTACCTCTTAATTTGCCACAAGCTGAAATAATAAACATTATAAAAAGAGCAGTAAAATGGTTCCGGAAAAATTATGAATATAGTCTTAGAGAAAACTATTTTCATGTACCTAATGGAGTTTTTAGTAGTCAAAGTTTTAAGACAACTAGAACTTTAAACTTTCCAAAGGAAAATGCAACATCAGGTGCTGGTGAAGTCTTTTCAATATATGGAGTGTATGACCTTGCATCTGGTTGGAATACAGGTGGAAGTGGATTAGATTTAAGATTTGCAGGCGGTGCTGATTTTAATATTGAAAAAATGTTTTTTAGTAATTCATTTGCAGGAACAGGAGCAGCTGAATCTGCAGAAGAACTTCAATATTATGTAATTAACCAAAGTTATTTTGATATGGCTCGTCAAATCCTAGAAAACCCTTTGAGTTTTCACTATTCACAACTAACAGGTCAGCTTAAATTTATGGGAGATACTCCTAAAGGTGATGTAATAATTGAGTGTTATGAAAGTATTGAAAACTGTGCATTATATAATGATGAAATATTTTTTAGATATGTTGCAGCTAAAGTAAAACAAGCCGTTGGTGCTAAATTAGGAGTCTTTAAATTCTCTTTACCAGGTGGTGTTGAAATTGATTATGATGGCATTAAAGGCATGGGTGACGAAGAAATGGATAGAGTGCTTGAGGAAATTAAAGGAGATGAAGGTGTTGACTGGATGTTTCACTCATAAAAAAACGGATAAATAATTAATGGAACTGTATATCAAAACATTAGGCGACCCTAACTATGATCCAAAAAGAGTAGATGTAGAGAATGAATTAAGTCAACTTTTAATTCAAATCGAAACACTTCTTTTTACAAGTAGTGGAGATGTATTAGGAAATACTAGATTCGGTGTTGATTTAGAACAAATGATATATGATTTTCAATTTAATGAATTTGAAATAAAAAGAGTAATAGAAGATCAGATAGAGGAGTATTGTCCAAATTCTGGTAAATATAAGACTAAGGTAGATATTAATTTTACAAGAGGTGAAGTAAGAGATATTGCTCAAATAAATATAACAGTAGACTCTAAGTATTTGATTGGAGTTTATGTAAATTAAAAGATTAAAGAATGGCAGATTTTAAATTTTTAGATAAGGCTAGAGTAACTGCTGGAAACATAGTAGAAGACTCTAGATCATATTTAAGTAGAGTCTATAAAAAGGCTGGTAATTATTTTACAACAGCTTCACCGTTTTCTCAAATACTTGAGGTAATGGCTGAAATGAATGAGATGCTTATGTTCTATATAGAGGACTCTACTGTAGAGCAGAATATTTATACAGCTCAACAGCCTGAATCTATTCACGGACTTGCAAGACTTGCAGGGCATGATGCTACTAGAGGTTTCGCGGCAACTGGAGAAATAAGATTTAGATGGAAGCCTGGTGTAACAGAAGATGTTGCTGGAAGTAATTTAATAATTGAGCCAAATACTGAAATTCAATATGATAACAATGGTTTAATTTATTTTTTAAGAACTGATAAAGATGAGTTCTTATTACCAAAGAGTAGTAACGATTGGGTTAGAGCAAATATTATACAAGGTAAATTAGAGTCTCAAACCTTAACAAGTACAGGTGAAAGTATGCAAAGCTTTAATATTCAATCTAAAGGAACGACTGACCATGCTTTAGTAAAGGTAAGTGTTAATGGAGAACAATGGACAAAGTTTAATTCATTATACGAAATGTTAGCCACTGATAAAGGTTGTTTAGTAAAGACTGGAATTAGTGGAGGAATGGATGTTTATTTCGGAACTGGTAACTTTGGTATAATTCCACCAAGTGGAGCTACTATCGAAATAGAATATATTAAATGTGATGGTGCAGCTGGAAATCTTAACCAAGCAGGAGATCTTACATTTAAATGGTTAGGTGAAGGTAAGGACTCAACTGGAGATACACATGACCTAAACGAATTATTAGAAATGGAGACTTCAACTTCTCCTTTTATGGGAGCAGATCCTGAAAGTACTGAATTTACGAAGTTAATGGCACCACTTGCAAGCAAGAGTTTTGTACTTGCAAATCCAGATGCATATGAATATTTCTTAAGTAGATATGCGCAGTTTAGTTATTTAGATGCATATAATACTACGAACGATGGTTATTTAGATGATGACAATGTTATTTATATTTTTGCAATTCCAGATTTAGAGAAAAGATTATTAAAAGGGACAGATTATTTTTCAGTTGACGAAAGCGAGTTTTTCTTTGGAAAAGACGAAACCGATAGAATGCTTGGTGTAATTGAAGATAGTGGGCAGCAAATGGTTACAAGTGAAGCAATATTTGTAGAGCCGGAAGCTGTTAAATATAGAATGGATATTTCTATTAGATGGTTTGAAGGATTTAAGCAACAAGATATTTTCAATGACATTAGAGCGGCTATCTCAAATTATCTAATAAAAATTGTACGAAGAGATAAACTACCTAAGAGTGATATTATTGCAATCATAGAAGGTATCGAAGGTGTAGATGCGGTAAATGTACAATTTGTATCAAGTATTGAGGAGCAAGCAAGAAAGGATGGATTTTATAATTATACTGAAGTTACTGTAACGCCATCAACTCCTGAATTAGAAGGAGCAGATGGAGATCAAAAAAGACTTGTATTTTTTAAGAGAACTGAAGAAATTAAGAAGATAGTATTAGAAAATCCTGACTTATTAATACCAGTTACTGGAGATAAGCAAATAGAAGACTGGTATAATAAAATAGGACTTGACAGATATGGTGATATTATTTTAGACAAGCAAGAAGTTGCAATATTTAGAGGAGGCTGGGAAGATAGAGATGGAGAACTAGTAAAAGATGAGCCATCAATTGGAGAAATGGCTTCAATGTCTTTATACTTTGATAACCCACCTGTGCCAAGAACTATTTATAGTAGAGTACAGGCTGGAAATAGAAGCGCATTATAATGGGACTATACGACGATTTATACAGATATAAAAGAGAAAAGATTTATGACATTAAAAAGTCTGCCAAAGATAATAAAAAGTATTTAGGCTATGATTATAAAAATGACTTAATAACTAATAGAGTTTCTAGGCACATTGTTAGAAATCAAACCATTCTTGATTTTTTACAATTCTGTACTGACTATTATTACAATACTATTAAACAAATTCGTGTAATGAAAAATTGGAAAAATTACACAGCAAACAAAGATGATAAAAATATAAGATAATGTCAAAGTATTCATATTTAAGATTTTTTAATGGAGTTGAGAATGAATTAAACCTTGACTATGATTCTACAAATGAAAAGTGGAGTGGTGTTGTATATTTACCTGAGGTTTCAGTAGGCCTTTATGAAACTTTAAACTTATTTATATTAGAAGAGCTTGTAGATGCTAATGGCCAAATAGTATATGGTAGACCTGTTTCTGTAGATAGTAATGGTAGTAATTTTAAATTTAGTTGGAAAGACGATAGGTATATTAGTAAAGATATTTTTATATATGGTACAAGTTTAGAAAACAATGCTGTAAAAATACAAAACCTAGATGGACTAAATATTCAAGTATTAGATCATACGGATGTTGTTTCAGTAATTGCAGGTTTAAAAACTGTAAATAATTTTACAAATGATGCAATACAGGCTAACATTGCACTTTCATCTAAGGCTGAACAAAGACATCAAAGAACTTTATTAATTACAGATGATAGTGATGGACATGAAGTTGCTGAAATAATAATATATGGTGAAACTGTTGGAGAGGATGAAAGAATGCAGGACCTATTACAAAACATGGGTGCTACTCTTGATGATGGTGATTTTATAATTTTTAAAGAGCATGATATTAATGAAATGGGAATCGACTGGAGACTCATGAATCAAAAAAGAAGAGAGCTACTTTTAGAATTACACAATATTAAACCATTTATTGGAACTTATAAAGCTGTATTAAATGCAATTGATTTTTTCGGTTATAATAATATTACACTTAAAGAATATTGGCTAAATATAAATCAAGATAGCGATAGCTTTGGAAAACTAAAAGCAGTTTCAGTTCCAGATAAAAATGCTGGATTTAGTTATAAGAAAAGAAAGCAATTTAATTTGCCTTCTACTACAATGAAAAAAACAAGCAGATTTTCATTGGTTTATAAATTAAACGAGCCTAATGGATCATTTGATTATTGGGACATTCCTAATGTCGATGAGGTATTTGATTTTACACCGGAAGAGATTTTAATAAAATTATACGGTCTTAAGAATAAACTACAAAAAGAATACCTTCCACTTCAAGCAAAGATTGTAGATATTGTAGGAGAAGGAAGTTATTTTGATCAAAAGAATTTAAACGTTTGGAATAATCAACAACCTATTGTTTCATTCAATGAAGGTAAAGATGTTGAATTTAAGGTTTATCCAGAAGATAAACAACTTTACGTTGAAGATTATGCACTTGTTTCAAATAATGATATTTTAATAGACAATGTAAATTTTGAACCTATTTCACTAGATGGTTTTGGAAATCTTAACGAAACTGAATATGAAACTTTATTATCAGATTTTGAAACATTTTACAATAACTACTATATAAATAAAAAGGAAACTTTTAACAATGACACAGATGGAGAGCACTCAATTCCTGTAGGCTGTCCAATAATTTTAGAATGTACTTCACTTCCACAAGAATGGGAATTTGCAAACTTTACATGGTTTGATGCGTTAGATTCAACAGTTACTTGGGATAACTGGTGGAAGCAGCATGTTTATGAATTAGAATGGGTAGTTACTGGACCTAATAATTATTCGCAAAGTTTTAGAGGCAGTATTGGTTATTATGAAACAGATGGCACGTTTCATCCTGGATATTTAAGGTTTCCAATAATTGTACCCTTTGAAGGAGACTACAGCGTAGAGCTAAGAATGTATGACCTTCAAGGAATTATGAGTTTTAGAAAAGAGTCAGACTTCTTTAACGTTAAGGTAAAGCCACTTGAAATATATGGAATTTATCAATGGAAAGAAGATAATAGATGGAAAGATTGGAAAACTGATTGGAATAAAACAGGAGGTTATTGGGAATTGCCAACTGAAAATTTACAAAAGGTTGAAGATAGTTTCCAGTCTTTATACTTAACAATGGATAGGGCTAATTATGTACACAATGAAAGTCAAGGTAAAGTTTTTAGTACGGTTGAAAGATATGTAGATACAGATCCTGTTAATTTAACGGGTTATAGTGAAACTACTGGACCTTATGTTTGGAATGAAATGGATCCAGTCAGATGGGTAGATGGAAAATATAATTGGTGGGACGCTACTAGAATTGGTGCTGATTTGACGGCAAGTTTTAAAATAAATACAATTCAACAAGGCAGTGTTTTAACTATTACACATAAAAACCCTACCACACATTTAATTGAAACAGGAATTCACACACTAGTTACTACAACTCCTACTAATAACTCAGATCTTTCAGGTTGGCAAGCAATTGCTGATGAATTAAATGCATCTACAGATTCTATTATTAGTAAGTTTAATTATAACCCAGTATTTGAAGATACTGATAATGATGATACCAATGACATATTTAAATTCTTAATATGTGTAGGAAAAGATTATTCTTTTAAATATGATTTTGAAGAGGTGACATTAACTAATGGAACAATTTATGGTAAAACAAAATATGTTAGGTACAATCCTACATTTGATACTGTAAGAATTATTAACGGAAGTGCAGAGGTGGAAAGATCAACCCATGTTACATTTGCTTTAGATAAAACACAAATGCCTGGTATTAAAAAGCCAGTTTGGAGAATATATAAAGATAGTAGTCAAGAAGAACATGATATATATTATGATAATATGTGGATGACATATATCTTTAAGGACGCTGGAAACTATAAAATTTCAGCTGAAATAGAAGATACAAATGGTAATAGAAATAAAACCATTAGAAACATGATAATAGTAAAATAAAAAAATAAAATAAAATGGCGGTTACAGAAATTTTAGGAACAGATTCGCTTTCATCATCGAGAATTACACTTAATGATAACTTTACTTCAATTGAAGATGAAATAACAAGCTTAAAGGGATATTTAGATCCAACAGCTTTAACTCTTTCAGGGGTTACTATTTCGACTAGTCAAATTGCAATTGATGGAGGAACAGCAGTAAATGCTAGTTCAGCTACCTTTGGAGTTGCTAGTACGTTTAATAATGAAATTAATATCGATGCAGGTATTACAAAGAGTAGTATTAGGAAAAGTTCTTCAGACGGGCTTACATCAATGCCTGTTAATCTTCAACATTCTAGTTATTTTGTAGATGTAGCGGATGGATCAATTCCACTAGCGTTACCAACAAGTACAATAGCAGGTAAAGAAATTACATTAATTGCAACATCAACTGGTGATATTGAAGCTACTAATGTTGCAGGTGCAGCAAGTATTGCAATAGTGCAAAATGGAACACTTACTTTAAGATCAGATGGTACTTCATGGTACGTTATTGGTTCTTTTGGTGCAACGATTGCGTAAAAAAATTATAAGAATAAATGGCTACATCATTAGTTAGAATACCTCAAATCCAAGGAGGAACAATGTACGCTTTTGCAAGTGGGACTAGAGATTTGACAAGAGCTTTTAATAACCCAGATATTAAATTTGAGTTTAGTAAATATGCTCTTTTAGATATTCCTAATTTTGAAACTGCAGTTTCCGGTAAAAATACAATGGATTTTACGAATATGTTAGATTATTCTGGTCTATCATACGTTTTAAAAGGAGATGCAGGTCATGATTTTGCTAACACCTTTCAAAACTATGCACTTAACTTAGAAGAAGAGCTTTTACAAGATGATGATTTTGACAGTACTTTATATGGTTCAGATGCAGAAAAAATATTTTTTAAATGGTTAAACACTATAGGTGCTATTAGATTTAGAACCGCTGATTCTAATGAGTCTGTAAATCCTGGCTTTTATACTGAAGAACAAAATGCGTCAGGCACTGGAACTGACTATGATAGAGTAGTTAAATATTTAGGCAGTATCGATGTAGGTAATGATATACAATATAAAGGTAATGCATACCACGAGGTATATATTAATGTTCCCTCAAGCGTAGGATATACTCCAGCAGTATTATTTAACAATTCTCTTTATAATGCCTCTGGTAACAAGACTTACACAGAAGCTGAAATTAGCGGTAGAGCAAGTCAAACACACCCTGATCCTAATATGGATTTAGAAACTTTAGTGGATGTTGCAGGCGTAACTCCTTATTATGATGTTGATTCTAATACTACTTCTAATTTTGAAATTGATTGGAACATTGCTAATTATAATGCAGTTGCTAATAATTCAGACATAAATAGTTTACAAGATTATGCTAAGCAAGGAGGAGACTTTAGGTTTAACGCAGTTCTTGTTTATTATGATTTATATAGTGATTCAGTATCTGCAAATAGAGAAACTAATCTCTATGGTGTATTAATATTGGATAATCCTCAAGATAATCCTGGTGCAGCAAACAGTTCTTATATTCCTGAACTTATTAAATATAAGCCAAATGAAATTACTGGCTTAAATGGAAATGCATTCGGTCTTAAATTAAATATTAAATTTAATTCATCTCTTGATAATGTTGGTGTTGAAGTTAACATTAATGACTTTACAACATTCTCAATGGATTTATTTATGGATACGACAAGTGCCCTAGAGAATGCTGCCAAATTATTATCAGATGCGAATGCAAGATATACTAGAATTAAAGGCAGAGTTGATGACTTAGAAAACTTAGTAATGTCGATGGACTCAAGTGCTGAAATGCTAAGCAGAATAAGTTCATTAGAAACAGATTTTCAAAATGCAAGTGCAAACCTTGCAGATAGCAACAGTTTATTAGAATTAATTACAAGTGCCAATGGAAGAATTAATCAACTTATTGATGGTACAATTCCATCTGAAGTACAATATAATACTGATATTTTATTTAATGGTCCTGGCATATTAGTTGACAAAACAGTTCCTAATAAAATTAAAATTAAAAACGATTTAAAAACATATGTATTTGGAAAGCCATTCTTATGGAATGAAAATACATTAAGTGTTTATAATGAAATTAAAGATACTAATCAGTTTAACCCATCAAATGCAACAGGTTTTGGAATATGGGCTAGACTAAAAGAATTTTCAAATCAACTTAGGTTAGTTGGTAAAACAATGGATCAAGGCGCAGATAATAATATTAATATATACATAGATGACAAACTTATAAATTGGAAAGATGGCCAAAGTTATAAGATTGTTTTTGAAAACTTAAATTTAAGCGGGAATAACATTAACGTTTATACTAATTGGAAAGCTGGATATGATAAACTAATTGGAAGTATATCAAACACACAAGTTGGAAACAATCCATATTTCGAAATAGTTTGTATAAACGCTGCGATGTTTGAATTTGAAATAGATGTTATAAGATAATAGATGGACACACAAAACTCATTTTCAGGAATAATCAAGCAATTCACACAGATGAATGCCAATGCGTTAGAAACTTTTGAGCGTATTAATGAGGCAATGACTAGTGAAAAGGATGCTATTACAGTTTCAGTAGACTTATTCGGTACGCCAGATGATGACGGCGTAACTACAATTAAAACTTATCAAATACCTTCGTTTGGGTTTATTGATAGAGAAATAAAAAGATTAGAAAATAATATTAAAGCATTGAGTGGTGTTGGAACTGCAGATGCAACTGTACAGATGCCTGACGGTAGCTTTAAAAAGATTATTGCAAGAAAACTTAAAACTCCTGCAAGTGATTTAACTTCAATTGCATTACCTACACAATTCGTAACTACAGATAATGACTTTTTTGAAGATTATTTAAATCCATTATTAACTGTTAAATTTGATGTTAGTAATCAAATTGTAGTAGATACTGAAAGAGTTTTAGTAAAAAGATATATTTTTCAAGCAAACGATGAATTTGCTGCAGCTTATTTTGATGACACTTATAATAATGTTGATGAGATTAATTATCAAACATTTGTAGAAGACTTAATAAGTAGTGGGGCAAATGCAACTATTGATGAACAGGTTAGAGACCTTCCTTTTAAATCAACTCAATACTATGGTGATTTTGATGTATTAGCAGTTGAAAATGCAGAAAGAGAATTTGTAGTAGACGGAACTCCAGTTATAAAAACAGTTAAACTATATACTTTAAATAAATTAACTTATACTGATGGAGATAAATCTTTAAATGATACTGAATTTTTATCAGTTGGTGATGAGCTACTTGTAAATAGCGGCAACAACAATACGAGGTATAGAATTGAAAATGTATATAACGGTACTAGTCAACTTGAACTAAGATTAATTGAAGGTTTTGACAGTATTAAAATTGGAACTAGTCAACTTAGAATTTATAAATCTTTAGAAAACAAAGTAGATCTAAGCATTAATGTGGGATTTGATGAGAGACAAGTTGTATTCTTTAAAGCAATTGATCCTGATTCTAAAATCATTGCAGAAAACTGGTCACCCGGTGTTGGTTTTTATTCTAATGATTTAACAATTGAGAACGAAGCTGGAGGAACTCAAACATTATCTGCTTTCTATAGAGATAGCGTTTCTGACTTTGGTCAATTTATTAAAGCCTTAAAAGAAGACTTTATTCCACCAGCAAATGTTGGTATTGTACCAGATCCAGTTGAATTAAATGTAGATAATTTTCAAGTTGTACAGATTAATACACACTTAACTGAAAATGACGCATTAGATAATATTAAAAAATTAAACACTGATAAAATAACAGTTAGTGAAAATTTAAAGAAATTAGATGACACTATTTCTAGTAAGAGAAGTGAAATTGCTACTAAGAAATATAGTTCACAAATACAAAAAAATAAAGATAAAAATACTCTAAACACTCTTATTGAAAAAAGAAGTAGTGAAGCTAAATTATATTCTTCAGTTGTTAATCAAATCCAAAGCATTAGCACAGATCAGAATGTAAAAGATATTAAGCCTAAATTTAGAGTTAGAGGTTTTTGGAAAGTGCCTGAAGCAAAAACAAATGCGGATACGCTTCCACAAGAAATTGTTAAATTTAGTATTCAATATAGATATGTTTCTGCAAGTGGTAAAACAAGTAACATTGAACAAATACCATTTACACAAGATAATAAAACTACAACTGCAAGTTTTTCAAACTGGAATCAACTAGATACTCCAACTAGAAAGAGATTAAAGGATGTGACTACGGGTAAATATATTTGGACAACTGAAAGTATAGAAGATGGACAAGAAGTTAATTTTAATCAACTAGATCTTCCTATTAATTTAGGTGAAAATATTGAAATTAGAATAAAGGCATATTCAGAAGCTGGTTTTCCATCAACTCCTGTAACTTCAGATTGGAGTGAACCTATATTAATAGAATTTCCACAAGGTATGTTAGATACTTCTGATGTAATTAACCTTGTTGAGGAAAATAGCAAAGAAACTACTTATGTAAAACTTGTTGATGAATTAGATTCTAAAGGAGTTTACACACATATTGCTGATAGTTTTATTGCAAATGAAAAATATTTTACACATGGAGCCGGTAATATCGCTTCAGGTTTTTTATCTTCTGAACAAACTCCAATTAGTTTATTAGATAAATTAATAGATCTTCAAAAGGAAATAGATAGTCTTAAGGAACAATTAGAAAATGCCGAAGGTGAGTTATTGGCAACTATAGTAGATGAGGAAGGTAGAACAACCCAGGTTGAGGCAAACACTACTACTAAATTATTTGCAGGATATTATGTAGATGAGGTAGCTGACTTAAATATTAAGAAAGGAACAATTGTAACTAAGACTTTTAAATTATTATTAGAAAATAGTAAAGCAACTGACTTAGAATTAACTGCAAGAATAATAGGAAATAGAAATGATGCAGTTTATCCATCTTCTTCTTCGGGAGACGAAGTTACTTTTGAAATGGGTACGCATGATTATAGCACAGGTACACCTGCTCTTGCTTCAAGAATTGAAAACGATACATATTACACAGTTGAAGGAAAATATGATTTAGTTCCTATTCAATATCAGAATATGACTACTATAGAAGCTAACGCTGAAATATTTAACAATAAAGCTGCTATGCAATCTGCGCAGCGTAAAGGTCAATTTATATATGGTAGATATATGGATGTTACTGGTGAAAATCCATTATATTCAACATTGCCTCTAGATTATTTAACAGGAGATGATACTAGTTTGACAAACGGTACTAATAGATTTGAATATTTTGGAAAGGCTGCTACAGGTACTGACGGTACTTCAACAAATGACTTCATATGGAAAGGTGTAAACGCTGAGGTAATTCAATTATCAAGTTTAACAAGTGGAGATTATGATGACTCTATTTATGTACATGTTGATCACCCTACTGTATTTACAGGTACAACCTATCAGGCTACCTGGAACAACATCTCTCAATTTGCAACATTATCAACTGATGATAATTATTCTAATCTACAGACACCTTACAGGTACGATAACAGTCAATTTTATCAGAGAACTATGAAAATGTCGTTTAGTGATAATGATCAATTTTTATTAGGAGGTAAATCTTGTGGAGCATATTTATTTATGTCACCTGCTAGAATCGGAAGTTTAGTAGTTGATGGAGATAATAAATTTGGAAAAAAGACAATAGGTAAAGTAGATAGTAAGCAGGTTAATTCCCAAGTTGCAAAATCCCCTAATATTACAGTTGATCTTGTTTTCCAATATAGAATGACTGATTATTTTGGAGTTACTGCAAGTGGAGGAGTTGATACTTCAACTGGTAGGGTTGCAGGTAAGAATACAAATCCTGTTTCTAATTTAACATATTCTAAAACAATTGGTTTAGATATATTTGATTCTAATGAAAATCAATTTTCTTTTGATTTAGAAGTGTTTGCTAAATATAAGCCACAAGGATATAACTTAAACAATACTAAAACAGTTACTCTTACTAAAGCAGTTAGTTAATAAAACTAATAGAGATATATAATCTTAAGTAATATTAAACTAAAAATAAAAACACAAATATGTTTGAAGGTGGAGATGACCCAATATTAGGTGGAGATGACACTGACTCAGGTTCTGGAGACGGCCCAACTGATTTTAACGACACTGATTCGGGTGCCGGTGGAACCCCAATAGGAGATGGTGGAGATAGCGGTGGAGACGCTGATGGGGATGGAGTAGCTGATAATAAAGATGCTTTTCCAAACGATCCAACTGAAACTGCTGATACAGATGGGGATGGTGTAGGTGATAACGCTGATGACTTTCCAACAGATCCTAACGAAGACACAGATTCAGATGAAGATGGTGTAGGTGATAACGCCGATGACTTTCCAACAGATCCTAACGAAGATACTGATACTGATGGGGACGGTGTAGGTGATAACGCTGATGACTTTCCAACAGATCCTAACGAAGATACTGATACTGACGGGGACGGTGTAGGAGATAACACCGATGCATTTCCAAATGATTCAACTGAAACTTTAGATTCTGATGGAGATGGTGTAGGAGATAACACTGATTCATTTCCAACAGATCCTAACGAAGACACTGATTCAGATGGAGATGGTGTAGGAGATAACGCTGATGCATTTCCAAATAATTCAACTGAAACTTTAGATTCAGATGGAGACGGTGTAGGAGATAACACTGATGCATTTCCAAATGATTCAACTGAAACTTTAGATTCTGATGGAGACGGCGTAGGTAATAACGCTGATGCATTTCCAAATGATTCAACTGAAACTTTAGATTCTGATGGAGATGGTGTAGGTGATAATGCAGATGATTTTCCAACAGATCCTAATCAACAAGTAGCACAAATTAATCCTAATTTAATACAACAGGTAGCTGAATCTTTAGAAAACTTAAATGGAACGTCTGATGGAAGCGATCCTTATAGTAGTTTAACTCCTTTTAAAATTAGAACAGATATAGAAAATAATGGAAGATATGACAACATTTCAAAACCATTACTTAGAACAAATCCTAAAATAAGCACTAATATAAAGTTAATAGTTGAAAATGATCAAATGTATTTAGAAAGTTTTAATGCGACTGATCAACTTGCTGCTTCTAATTATAAAAAATATTTAGTTAAAGAAACTGGATCATATTCATATGATGTTGCTAAATTTTGGAATAAAGATTCTACACCAAATGATTTAGTTTATAAAGTAAAAAGAGATAATTCAGATTTTTCAGTATTAGATAGTTATGAAAAACAATTAGAAGAAACTTATAATTATGGTACTTCTATAAATTATAATAAACTATATGATAGTGAATTTGCAATGTTAGCTCCAATTTGGCTAGATAAAAAAGTACCTTCTAAGTTTTTAATCTATAGGGTTAAAGATCCGATAAACACAAAGAATTATTCTAATTCTGAAAATTTAGATAGAATTAATGAAATGCTTAAAAATGCAACATTAATAAAGACAATTGATCTTTCTAATGACTCTGCTATAGGTAAATATATTAGAAATTATGTAAATGATGATAGTTTTCCAGACTCTCCATTAACTGTTTCATTTAATAAAGATGAACAAACTTTTTATAATGGTATAGATTTAGAAAAAGGTGGCTTCACTAGTAAAGGAGAATTTCACTATAAAGATACTATTAAAACAGATAAACCTATTATAGAATATAATGATTTTATAACTGAAGGTTTTTCTAGAAATAATTTAGCATGTGCAAACTTAGTTAATTTAGAATTTTTATTTGATGATGAAGAAGCTGAAGAGTTTTCTATAAATAGGTATTTTGGAATTTATGTAGATGAACATAAATTAGGAGGAGGATCCGTTGATAATATTAAAAACGATTTATTTACATTTAAAAAAGACACACTAATCAGTGAAATGGATTTAAGCGATGTTGGTTCCGGAACTTATATGTTACCTCATAATGTGTTTTATCAAAATATGCCAATGTTAGGTTGGATTAAAAGTTTTTCAAATTATCATAATATTAAAAATGGAGTATATTGGAATCGTAAAAATTATGAATTAAGAGCAGATACTAATAATACTGATTATAGTTTATTTACAGGAATTAAAAAGACTAATAAAAACATAGAGATTATTGTTAATACAAGTGCAGCTTCTGATTTTATTAAAATTAAAATAATAGATAACCCATTAAATGGAGATGAGTTTAGACTTTTAAAATTAAAAAAACAAAGATTCACAATAAAGATTGTAGTTAATGAAAATACAGGGTCAGTAACATTAAATGATAATACTGGATTTGGTTATACAAGACCTTCAGGCGCAACTGAATATGACACTCTTCTAGATTTAGTAAACAATTGGCCTATCAGTGTAGGTAATACTTTTGAAAAGTATGAACCTTCTTTAATTCAACGTGGCAATAAATACTTTATAGAACTTGTAGAAAAGCAATATAATTTTGAAGAAAACCATAGTATTTTTTGTTTAAATAACAACTTAACAATATTAGATGTTAAAAAAACATACACTCATATTAATGTTGTAGAAAATACATTTATAGCCGATAACAACGTTGATAAAGGTAGATTTGAAAATAATAGATTCTCAAATCAAGGTACTTTAAAGAATGTTGCAGATTCAATAAGTTCACTAATTAATAATTATACTTTATTTAGTTCTATTGTTTTAGAAAATGAAATTATAATTTATTCAGACGTTGACGGTTATAATAGAGAATTAGGAATTTTTGTTAAAAATTTATCTTCTTCTAATTTCATAGAAATAAATGAGGAATCCTCTAATAAAAACATAACTTCTAACTTTTTATTAAATAATGAAGTTTGGTATTTAAAAGGAGGAAGTAATGTAAATTCTTCAATTTATATTAATGAAGATGATGAAGATGAAATCAGTATAGGTGAATATTTATTAGATATTGAAAATAGATTTAATGAGGTATTAGACATAGTAGATGATCCAAGAGAGATAAATTCTAATTTTAAAAGAGTAATTCTTAAAGATAAAAACAATGGTATAGAAAATATTGTTAATGTTTATAAAGACTTTAAAATTGAATGGGGAATGTTTAGTGCATATGATATTCATGATATGGATTTTGATTTTTATGATGAATCTAATTCTGATTTAAAAGAATTAGATTTAGAAGATGACATACTTTACCCATTTTCAAATGCAATTGATGAACCTACTGGGCCTAATGGAGAAATGCCTTTAGATGCATATGCTGATGTTGAAAGGTTAAAGGAAGATTCTAATACTTATTTTTCTAATTTAATAAACATATTAGAAGATGAAAACAGTTTACCTGAAGGAAACACAATGACTAGAATATCTAGTGAATTTGAAAGACTACAAGAAAATAATACAACGGAATTTGCTACAATCTCCAGAGTAGTTCCATATATTAATAAATGGTCTCTAAAGGATAGCTTAAACGTTAGAGAAAACCCATACTTTCTAAATTTAAATGAAGCATTTGGTGAAACTAATTTTGCTGCTTCTCTAGAAAGTTTAGATAGAGACGAAACTAAAATGACACACGAATGGTTCTATATAGACGAATACCCTACATACTTAGAGTATTTTGATGTCGATAATACTTTTAGTTATTTAAAACCTTCACCCAATATTGAATTTAGTTTAGATCATTTTAAAGATATAAATTTTGATTATTTTAAAACATATTTTGTAGGGACTGGGGCAATGGTTGGTTCTGATGAAACATTTGCTCAAACTTCATTTGGAAAATCTAGAACTTTTAAAAAGTATACAATAATAGAAGATGGAGGAGGTGAATCGTTTGCCTCAACAATATTTAAAGGTATTAGATTTATACCTAAAACTAGAAAAAAAATTGAAAATAACATAACTAAAGAATTTATTAAAAATAGTGAATTTAATGGTTATAGATTTTCAACCGTTTTAAAAACATCCTTTGATGTAAATTCTCCAAATGAATTAAAACTTAGAATAATTCAAAATAAAAAATTTAAATTTGTTGTTTTAATTTTAGATTTAAATTTATCAGATGATAACTTTAGATGTTTAAATAGAAAATTATTATATGAACTAGATCATAAGTTACAAGATCTTTATAACTATTCAAATAGCATAGTTTCGGGTGCATTAGATTTAAGTTCAGTTAATTTAAGTCAAGGTCAAAGCACTGTAATAGATGGAATTACTCACAACAGTAGTAGTGTTCCTTCATTTACTTCACAAATACTTAAAGATCCTATAACTGGTTCTTATGGTATTTTAGAAGTTGAAGTTGCTGGAATAACATATGAACTAAACATAGACAATGTAATAAATGATAATAAAATTTCAGTTACTGGGGAAATGACAATAAATGGTGTTCCTCAACCTACTCAATTTTATACATTAAATCAATATAAGTCTGCAAGCTATTCATATAGAGGTGGAGGTATTTTTGCACATTCATCTTTATTAAATTTATTATCTGCTGGAAATGTTGCAAATGTTTTAAATACTACTAACAATGCTGAATATTTAACAGTTAATGTTGATGGAAGTATTATTGAAAATACATTTTCTTTAGAAATGCAAGACGGTGTTGAAATAGTTAAAACTTCTAACTTATATCCTGAAATAGACATTAATAAACCTAAAGCATTTGGATTAACAAATGAATCTATTGGATATAGTATAAAATCTAGAAACGAATATTTTGCTCTTTTAACTAGACAAAATGGAAAATATACCATAAATACTAAACCTATTATTACATTTAGTGAACCTTTTTCTATGCATAAAATTGAACCAGGTGACGGATATGATTGGAGCGATGTATATAGAACTCCAATTGGATATGTCTATAATTATAACATTGGTAATGCTGATGAAAATAAACTTGCAATAGAATTATATAAAAAACTAAATGGGTGTGGTGTATTATTTAACATAGGTGAAGTTAAATCACCTTTACATGACAGCCAATGGGGAAGTATTAAAAATCATTTTTTCCATAAAGTAAACGACATAGATACTAGTGGAGTTATAAAACTTTCAGAATCAGATGATTTATTACCTAAATATAATTTAATAAATGAAATTGCTATTGAAAAGAAAAACAAAAATGTTTTCATGTCAAGATGGGAAGATACTTACTACATTAGATCAACCAGTGGAGGAGGTATTCAATATATTCCAGGAACTAAAAATATAGTTGAAGAAAAAAGTTATATGAGTTCAAGCGCTATAAAGTTAAATAAAGAATATGAAGTATTTAACTTTACACATGGAAGATATGAGGCTATTGAGGAGTTAAACAATATTAAATTATTAGGTGAATCTCAAAATGATATTAATTATATAGAAACTGAAAGAGAAGTAATAATGGATTTTTATATGAGGGAGGCCGTTGTTAAAAAACTAAGCAGTTTAGGTTTAAGTTATACAATGAACAGATTGGTAGAGGTTGAAAATAGTTTTGGTAGAATTGACACGTTAAGTGATGATATTAATGGATATGTTGCTGAAAATATAATACCTGCATTTTCAATAGATTCTATTAGATTAGCGGTATATGAAGGGAAAAAACAAATAACTACAATTGATATTATTTCTGATCCCTCTAATTTAAATGTAAATGGATATATCTCAGATGGTAATTTTACTTATAAATTAGACCCTGTAAACCCTCTCAATTTTAGATTAATATATAATAAAAGAATAGGCTACTCTTATAAGATTAGACCTTTAATAAAAATAAAGTCATAAAATGGCAATAAATATAAAAGAATTATTCGATGCTGACTCAGATAATATCAAGGTTGAAAAGACAAATTACAACTTTGATCAAGTTTTAGCAAATGGTGGAGGGCCAATTGGTCCTAAAGGAGTTCAAGGAACTACCGGAAACGTAGGACAAAAAGGAGACGGAGGTGATAAAGGTGATAAAGGTGACGGTGGACAAAAAGGAGAACAAGGTGTTTCTTTAAATATATGGGACAGTGATGTTAATTCATCCGTAGCTCCATTGTTTAATATACTAAGACCTTTTAATCAGTCTGGAACTATACCTAATCAAGCATTAACTTCTAGAATTATATTAGGAGACGACACAAGTGTCTCTACTGCTCCTTCATATTCTCCAACCGCATTATTAAGTATGTTGTTAAAGGCAGATGATGCTCCAAACCATATTGAGCTAAAGGTAGATAATAGCAATGCTGCAATTTACAATATTAGAAGTGAATATTCTAACGGTAATGGTACTACTTTAAAAATAGTAGGAAGCGCTGCTGCTGTTCAAGGGGAAACTGTTAATATGACAATAAACCCTGGAAATAATATTACATTATTAGGTTCTACTTTAAATTTTGAAGGAAGTGGACTTATTGAAATATTGTCTAATGGATCTGCAATACAGATAGAAGGAAATCAAGGAGTGACGATCGATGGTCAGGATGGAGACATATTAATTGACAACACGTCAGGAGACAGCAACATTGATATAAATTCTAATGAGGATTTAAACTTAGATGCTTCTGCGGTTAATATAATAGCAAATGGAGGTGGAGACAATTTAGATATTGCTATTACAGCAAATGATGGAGAAGTTAATATTAAGGCTTTAAATGATAATGATGTTTTAATTGGAAATGCTGCCGGTACGGATTCTATTTATTTGGCGGCGAAAAGCTTAATAAGATTAAATACTCCTATTTTTCGAATAAATGCGACAACTAATGTTGATATTAATTCACCTGTATTAGATATTGATGTTTCAAATGCGACTAATATTACAACTGCGAATACTAACGTAATTAACGTATCTAGTGCTTCTGGTTTTAATGATCTACAAGTAGAATCTGCATCTAAACTTAAAATAGAAAAGGAATTAATTACAGCTGACAAATCATTATTTTTTAGTGATAGTGATGGAGACCATGATGGCGATACTGATGGGGCTATTGATCCTACTGAAGTAAGTTCAGGTGATGGTATTAGATTTAAAGGAGGTGCAGCAGCAACCGGTGGGCCTGCTATAGGCTCTACAACTGCAGGCTTTTATCCTGCTCCGAATAATGGATCAACTGACGATAAAAGAACTCTTAGCGATTATTTCTTTGAAGATAATTTAGTAGATCCTATTACTGCAAATAAAAGATCAGATGCAGCAAGTGGAACTCTAAGCAGTGAACCCACTGGTAGCACATTTGACTCATTGCCTACAGGTTCTGGTGGAAGTAGTAGCGTTGTATCGTATGTAAAAATTGGAAATTCAATTAGTGTAAATGGAAGGTTTACGTGTAGATCTCATACCTTATGGTCACTATATGATATTGATGGTAGCTTTAATAATAATTATTTTGTATTAAGATTTGATGAGACTTTTCCATATTTAAATAGTGGAACTTCTCCTGTATATGCAAATATTGCTATCTCTACACAATTCGGTAGTGATCTAAACCTAGCGATAGGCCCAGGTACATCTGTTGATGTTTATTTTGGATTTGTAGGAGTAATTTATCCTAATTCTAATACTATTCATTTTTATAAAAATGGTGTAAGAACAGTAAATGGTCAAAATCCTATAACTCCTATACCATTGTCTCCTAAAGATTTAAGTAGAAATGCTTCAACGACATCGGATCAAAGTATTGACATTTCATTTTCATTTACCATGCCTACTATTTGGAATTCATACAATAGAGAATATACAAGCGGTACTAGTATCAATGATGGTGATGGTAAATTAGGTGGTTAATAAAATAAAAAAATAAATGTTTAAAAGTTTAGAAATAAAGCCAATTCATTTTATAGCAACTATTTTATTGCTTATTATTTTACTAATGCATCAATGTAATAGGACTTCTAAAATAAAGGCTATTAATAAAGGCTTAGAGGTTAAAGTAGAAAGAGCGGGTCAAAATATTATCGCTAGTCAAGATAGTATAAAATATTATAAAAATGAAAATGACTTCTTAGTTAGCGAAATTACAGCATATGAGTTTACTGCAGAAGAATTAACAAATGACGCGAATGACTTATATGCAAAATACGAAAATGCACTAGGAGATATTAAAAAACTTAAAAAGGTAAATCAATTGTTAAGTGCAGAAATTAATATTAAAGAAGTTGATACAGTTTACGCTTTTATAGAAAGTGATTCAGTTTTATATTTTAATGATTCTACAGTTTATGGAGATGGCAATTGGAGAAAATGGAATAGTAAGATTAGTCTGTTCGAAAAAGATAATAAATTAACAGGTGCATTGAATAGTTTTAGTTATGAACAAGGAATTAAACTATACTCAAGTGTTGAGGAAATTGATGGCATTAAAAAAATTAATATTGCTACAAAATATCCGGGCTTAACATTTAATAGTATTGAAGGAATTAGTCTCATTGAAGATGAGATAAATAAAGCAAAGGAAGAATATAAAAGTAGAGTTAAATTAGGTCTAGGAGTTGGCTATGGCTTAACTTTTACAAAAGACAATAGAGTTTATCATGGACCTCAACTTGGTTTATTTTTAACATATACTCCAAAGTTGTTCAATTTTAAAAGAGATAAATAAATTATGGCAGAAAGTTCAAGATATTACAAAATAGATAATGATATACTTTTAGAGTTTATCTATCACGATCAAGCAGATACCACTCCTTATGAGATAGACGTTGATGATAATGGTAGTGAGATGAAAATACTAAGTACCGATGAATCAAATCCTGCATTAACTAGACATCTTATAAATGAACTAGGCAGCGATGTTGTGAATTTCGATGTTACTGAAGATGGAGCTTATATATCAATTGAAGGATTTGCTGCAAGAACTCTGTTATTAGAAGTTGGAAAAACATATAAGTTTAATTTAAGTGCTCTTACTATTGCTGCTAACTTTGCAATTACTGGAACGAATAATGCTAGTGGATTAAGTGGAAACATATTCACATACATTCCAGCAAATACAGGAAATTTTGAATATTCTTTAACTAATTTCATAGGTGGCAAAGTTACAGTTGGAAATGTTGCAAACCCATTATTTGCTACACCGGATGAAGAAACTGGTAATAGTATCATAACTGGCTCGGGAAGTATCGAAAGATACCATGCTGTAAATGTTAATGAAAATAAATATGCTCTTTTAGATAGTACTGAAGGATTTATAGATAGTGTAGAATGGACCGGTACTGATTCTACTGAATTATTAGCAAGTCAAACAAACGCTACAAATAATATTACTAAAATAAAATATGATAAAGTTAGACTTCATTTAAGAAGTGGTTTTAGTTTTGCAGCAAGAGGTTATGAGGGTTTTTTATTCGAAGTAAAAACTAATAGAACATCAGGAGTTCAAAACTTTTTAACTCAAATAGTTTATTTAAATACTTCAAGTTTTGAAATTAAAAATCCAAGACCCTTTATATTAAGTGAAACTCTTTATAGTAATTTTATAGAAGTTAAACTACCAACATTAAAAGATCAGTTTGTAGATTTTAACAATTTATTTTATGACAATGGTTCTGGCTCTAGTGACTTAGACCCTACTTCAAATTATGAAGTTTCTTTAAAATTAGTTGATGTTTTAGAAGATACTAATGGGACTGACTACATTTACACAGGAGACGAAACTAATTTCACAATTGCTAAAGAAGATGAATTCCAAGATTTTACAGTAGTTGTAGAAGAGGCAACTGATGGAGACTACTTTAAAATATATGGAGAGAAAGATAATAGTGCAGCAGACTTTGAGTCCTATATAATAAATAGAATATCGACAAGCTCAGATGACATTAGCGTTATTTATGATATTATAGTAAATGAACAAATAGGCACAAGTTATATTGAAACATATTCAACTTCAATTACGCAAACTCAAGATTTTGAAGAGCCAATTCAATTTAGACCAATTATACAAAATGCAAATAACGCTGCAAGTTTTATGATTGATGTGACTATGAGAATTTACAATCAAACAGACAATACTCAAATTGTAAAGAGAGGAAGTTTAATCGGTAACAACGCGCCTAAATATGGTAAGAGAATGATGCAAGTAAATATAGCATCAAGTGCTAACTTAACTAGAGTATATAATACTCTTCCGGATTTACAAGCTTCAAGGAATGTTGCACAGGTGATTAATTCTAGTTTACCTAAAGCTCAAGTAAAGTATGCACCTGCATTTATTGAGAGATTAAATGTTGTAGTTAATGTAGGAAATGTAACAATAGATGATGGTCAAATTACTTCTATTAATAATCAAAGTGGTTTAGAAATATCACCATTTGATATGTATGTTAAATTTAGTATTTCTAAAATCGACAATGGTGAAAGAAAGGCAATATCTTTTACTAATTTAAAAAATATAAAACTTAATTTTTCAGATGGCATTTATTTTAACAATGTTACAAGTTTTAAAGATGTTGATTTAAGCAATGGAGAAGTCCTATTTAAGATAGATAAAGCAAATGCTAGTAAATTACAAGGTAAAGGTGGTCTAAAAGATAAAAAATATTATATTTCAATCGATAACGGAAGTACTGAAACTATGGTGTTTAAAGGTAAATATACAATAGTATGATTTTAAATAGTAGAAATAATTTATTTGATTTTAGATTTAATAAGAATTTTATACCTAAAGAAATCGTAAAAAAGTATAAACCTTATTTAAATAAAATACCTGGAAATCTTTTTGAAGAGCCTATTGATTTTATTAATTATGGTATTCAAGGTATTAATTTACCAGGAGTTACCTTCGACCCTGTAAGCCAATCAGATAATGATGGAACTACTCGTTATTTTAGAGGTAAAATTCCAACACAAAATACTATTACTAGACAATTTACAGTTACAATGCAGCTAATGGATGGTTATATTAACTACTGGATGATGAATGACATTTTATTACATTATTATGCACCTACGACTAAACAAAAACATTTAGATGATTTAAAACTTAGAGTCTTAGATGCAGAAGGATTAGGAATAGCAAGTATTACATTTGAACAACCTATATTAAATCAAATAAGTGAGTTAACATTAAACATGGCTGAAAACGTTTCAGAATTTAATACATTTGATTTAAACTTTTATTATAATAAGTTTGAAATTAAAATGGACATAGATTAAAAGATATATAACTTATGAAAACATTTATAGAATATTTAGAAGAAAACAGAGTTACTGAAAAGGAAATGCAACTTTTAACAGAAGGACTTCAACAAGAATGGACTCCTGAACTAGAAGAAAAAGTAGATAAAGCAGTTGATGAATTTTTAAACGAATACAGAGATAAAAATGGAGACTTAGATGTTGATAGATTTAATAATGAAATGACTAATGAAGGTCTTTTAGGTTCCATTGTAGGTGGTCTTGCTGGATTTGCTTTAGGAAAATCTATTGGAAAAATGGTAGCTAAAGTATTAGGTGTACAAAAAGGTATTCTATATGATTTATTAACTTCACGACTCGTTGGAACTGCAATCGGAGCTTCAATCGGTAAAAGGTTTTAATATGAATTTTATTACAATTGATTTTTCTTTAAACTCTCCTGGTATTTGTTTATTTAATGACAATACTAATCAATATCATTTTATTTCTTATTTAAAAAGATCAGGTACAAAAAAGGCTATTAAGACACAGGAAGACTTAGCTTTAATGGAGGGTGTTACTCTTGTTTTTCAGCCGGATTGGGAAACTCATGTTGATTATTCTAGTATTGAACTTGCTAAGATTAAACGTTATGATATTATGTCAAATAATATTATCGAACTAATTACAAAACATATAGATAAAGAAGACTCATTTAAGATAGCATTTGAAGGGGTATCTTATGGTAGTTCTGCTGGGACTAATAATATTATTGATATGGCAGCGGCTGCATCTATTCTTAAGATTAAACTTCTCAAATACTTTAAGCCTGAAGATATTTTAACAATAGCTCCTTCAACAATTAAAAAACATGCAGGTAAAGGTAATATGAATAAGCTAGCTTTATGGGAAGTTTTTATAAATAATTCTACTGGTGAAAAATTTCTCGAGGAGACAAAATTCTGGAAGTTCGCTAAAACCGTTGAATTCGGTAAATCTATCCCAAAGCCCTTTGATGACCTTGTAGACGCTTTCTACTTAAACTCCTTAATGAGAACCTTAGAACCTAATCTTCCCTGAGGCTTAAATACTTAAGTTATATAGCCCGTTCTCTCTTTTGTTTCAGAAAATATAAAAAAAAATTAAAAAAAGTTTTTAGTCTATTTGGTTGAAACTATTCTAAAAAGAGATATATAATATTGTATATGGAAAACGATAAACTAAGTTCATATTTGAACACTAATTATCGGACCCTGTCTGAAGCAAACATAGGTGCAATAGCACAAACTAAGTCGGTTAGACGCGCAAACAAGGTTCATATTATGAAACTATTTTAAAGTTGACTATATAATATTATAAGTTTAAAGTATAAACGGTAAATTAAAGTAAATTAAAGATTAAAAGTAAATTAAAGTTATGGAAGATTTTAACATTTTTAGCATTGGTGTCGAAGACATCAACACACATGAACAAGAGGTAAATACAACTGGAAACATGATGTATAAGCCTTCTGCCGATGATGGCAAAGACGGAACGTATAAAGCATTAATTAGATTCGTTCCTAATATTGAAAACCCAAGAAATTCATTAATTAAAAAATACGTAAACTGGCTAACAGGTCCAAACGGCGATTCTAAGTTGATTGATTCTCCAACTACAATTGGTGAACACTGTCCAGTTTCTGATGCATTTTTTAGATTAAGAAAATCAGAAAGCGCAGTTGATAGAAAGGCGTCTGATAAATTAAAAAGAAGAGAATCTTATGTAGCTCTTGTAAAAATTATCAAAGACCCTCAACAACCTGAATTAGAAGGTACTTATAAAATATTTAAATTCGGTTACAAAATCAAAGAAAAAATCGATGCGGAATTAAAGCCTAATTTTGGTGAGCCAACTCAAGTATTTGATTTATTTGAAGGTAAAAACTTTGAATTAGTAATTACAAGACAAAACGATTATAATAACTACGACACTTCTAAATTCTCATCTTCAACATCTGCGGTCACTGTTAAAGGTAAAGCAGCAGAAAGAACTAAAGAAGATATGGATGCTATTAAAACTGAATTAGAAGGAGCCCCTTCAATGAAGCAGTTTGAATACAGACCATGGGATGAAGACACAAGAAATTTCGTAAATAGCGTTCTTAAAATGTATTTAAACCCTGGTGAAGCAATAGATGCTGTAACTAATCAGTTTGAAACAAGCACTCCGGTACCTAAAGCTGAAAAGGCTACTTCAACTCCTAAAGCTGAAAAGGCTACTTCAACTCCTAAAGCTGAAAAGGAAGCAACACCAGCAGGTGGCGATGATTTAGAATCTTTTCTGAATGATCTCGAACTCTAATATAGAATTAACATTAGAACTAAGAGAGAAGGTAAAAACACTAGTCAAAGAAGTAGTTGTAAAAACCCACTCTAATCGCAATAAGCAAATGATAAAGGACATGTCAGGTAGATTAAACCTGGCATGTCCCTATTGCGGTGATTCTCACAAAGATGAAAATGCTAAAAGAGGCAACGTCTTTTGGAATAACTTAGGTTATTATTGTTTTAACTGTGACTACCACACTAACTTTTATTCTTTCTTAAAAGATTTCGGTATTCAACTGCCAGATAAAATGGACGCTATTACTCTAATAGATTATATTAAGACAAATACACAGGTTAAAGACACTTCTGAAAAATTTACACCATTTGTATATGAAAAAATATTAGAGCTTTCAATTGAAATAGAAGACTTTTCAAAAGCAACTGGAGCAAAGCCTATTCAAATCGGGGATTGGATATGGTTTAAATTAAAGGAAAGGCTCTTACACAAAAAACTAGATAGCTTTTTATTTAATCCAAGAGATCAAAGACTTTGGATTTTAAATAAATCCAATAATAATAAAATTATAGGTGCACAGTGTAGAAGAATGAAAGGGCATGGATCTAGATACTTAACATATGATCTAAGTAAAATACATGAAGCCATACTCAATAAACCTATTGAAATGGACGAGATGACTCGCCAACAATTTAATAACGTGTCTACATTGTTTGGAGCATTAAAGGTTAATTTCCAAAATCCAGTTACAATATTCGAAGGCCCATTAGATGCAATGTTTATGAGAAACTCAATTGCATTATGTACAGTTGGAAGAGATACTACTAAATTAGACTATATTGATAGTAGTCGATATATGTTAGATAATGATGAAGCCGGCCTCAAAAAATCCATTGAAAAACTTAAATCAGGTAAAAAGGTATTTATGTGGACTAAATATCTAAAGGATAAAAAAATGGATAAATATACTATAAAAGATTTAAACGACCTTGTAAAGGTTTGTTATAATGAAAAAATAAAGTTATCTCTGTCAGAGTTAGATGATTATTTTACTAACGATAAACTTGATATGAGATATGTTTGATATAGATATGGATGAGGAATTAGACAAGTTTTATAGAGATAAAAACAGGTTTAAAAATTTAAAGAAAATGTTAGATTTTAAATTTAACAAAGAAGATTTTGAAGGTAAAGGTATTAAGATGAGTCAACCTAAATTTAAAAAGAAATTGACTACATCGACGTTTATAAAAAGTAAAAGTAATAAGAAAGGACTATTTTAATGGAACAACAAAAAGACACAAAGGCAAGTAAGATATTAAAGTTAGATGAAAAGTTAGGAGTACAGAGAGAAAGATGGACTAAAAAGATAACTGCACTTGCACATGGTATTAAGACATTAAGTGGAATGGAAATTGTTATCGGTGATATTTTACATACAAGACAATTAATGGTAGAACAGTTAATGTATGTACAGCTTAAAACAAAAGAGCAGAAAAAACAAGTCGACATTAAATGGAAAGAGGCTTGGATAAGATATTACAACTATGATTATAAATTAACTGATAAAATAAAAGCACAATTTTTAGAAGCTGAATTAGCAGATGATAAAATGATTTTATCTCAGTTAGAAAATCAAGTTGAATTTTATAGAGAATCAATAAAGACTCTCGATAATATGGGATTTGCAGTACGTAATAGACTTGCAATTAAAGATCTCGTTTAAAAATTATGTTGAATGAATGGAGCTTACTCTCACAGAGAATAAACAATATTTAAGAGTTGATGAAGCATCTGAGCTTGAACTTGAACAACTAAACATATCACTAACTAAAAGAATCGACAGCTGGAGATTTAATCCTCTAGTAAAAAAAGGAATATGGGATGGGTACATTTCATATTTTAAAGATAATAAGTGGATTCCGGCAGGTTTATGGAGATATGTTTATAATGTTTGTAAAGAATATAGATTTGAACTTAATATTAATGGCGTTAAAGAGCTGTTTGATAAGAATGTTACAGCATCTTATTTTGAGAAGTGGGCTTTGGCCTTCTTTGAAGGTTCAGAGATAACTCCTAGGGACTATCAAATAGAAGCTGCGTATAATATCCTTAAGTTTAGAAAGTGTCTTAGTGAACTTGCTACGTCTGCAGGAAAGACATTAATTAGTTTCCTTACAGTTGCTTATTTATTAGAACAAGAAAAGGCAAAGAAGATTTTATTCATTGTACCTAATGTTTCATTGGTTGTTCAAGCAACTGAAGATTTTTCAGACTATAATTATGCAAATAGGGTTAATATAAAAATTCAACAAATATTTAGTGGTAAAAAGATTAGAGATGGTAGAAATGTAGTGATAGGTACATATCAATCTCTCGTTAAAAAGAAGCAAGAATATTTTGATCAGTTTGATGCTGTTATAATTGATGAGTGTCACAAAATGAAAAGCCAATCTATTAAAACAATCTTACAGAAATGTGTAAACGCAGAATATAGATATGGTCTTTCAGGTACAATTCCTAAAGACGGCACATTAGATCGTTTAACATTGATGGCTTATACAGGTCCACTAATCAGTGAGGTGAGTGCTAGTTTCTTACAACAAGAGGGGTATATAGCAAATTGTAAGGTTAAAGTAATTGAAATGGATTATGCACCTGAAAGTGCTAAGAATGCCTTTACAGAAATGGCTCAAAACAGATATGAAAACAAGGACTTATTTCAATTAGAACAAAACTACATAATTAATTCAGAACCAAGATTAAATTTTATATGTAAGGTTATTGGTAAAATACCAAGAAATAGTCTTGTACTTTTTCATAGGATTGAACATGGAAAAAAGGTTTATGAAAAACTTAGACAAGAAAGTAATAAAGCGGTCTATTATGTAGATGGCGGCACAGACAAGGATATTAGAGAAGAGTATAAGAAAAAGATGGAAGCTGGAGATGAGGTTGCAATCGTTGCAAGTTATGGTACATTCTCTACAGGTATATCAATTAAAAAAATTCACAATATCTTTTTTACAGAAAGTTTTAAGTCTGAGGTTATTATTAGACAATCAATTGGTAGAGGATTAAGACAACATCACTCTAAAAGTAGTGTTCTTATTATAGACTTTGTAGATGATTTGGCCACTACAGAATGGAGTAATTATTTAATGAAACACTCTAAAGCAAGACAATCAATATACAAAGAACAACAGTTTGAGTACAGTGTAAAGAAATTTCAATTTGAGTGATATTTAAGGTGATATATAATTATAATATAGTAATAAAAAAACATAATAAAAATGGAAACACAAATTCAATCATTTGCTACATTTTCTGAAACTAGAAAAGCAGCAATAGACACTAAGATAAAAGAAGAAGCGTCTACAAAGAGAACAACTGAAGCTCAAAGATTTGCTGACTTATTAGCTGAGTATGAAGTAACCACTGTTGCTGAAATAGCTGAAGAACAAAGAACTGAATTTTTTGCTAAATTAGTTGGAGAAACTGATGAGGTAGAAACTGAAGGTAATGCATTTGGAGCAGCTGTTAAAAAAGCAAAAGAAGAAGATAAAGAAGAATTTAAAGTAGGCGGAGAAACTTACAAAGTAGAAGAATCAACAGTTACCGAAGCTAGAGCTAAATATGTAAATACACAAAAAACAGTAGATGGTAATCCATTAATATCTTTTAATAGCTCCACTACTAGAGCTAAATGGATTGATGAAAATAAATCAAATGTTATATCTGTACCTGATTCAACGGTTATTAATTCCGATCAAGGTAGAGTAGTAGGTTCTAGTAGAGGTCCTTATTACTTAATCGTAAAGGCAGATGTACTAGAAGAATCTAAAGTTGAAGAAGCTGAAGTTAAGTCTGATGAAGATTTTATGGAGATGGCTATGACAATGTATAAAGAAGCATTCGGTGATGATTTTGACGAGGCTAAAGCTAAAGAAGCTGCTGAAGGAATGTTAAAGAAAGCTGATGGAGACTATGGAGCTGCTGTAGGAATGTTACAATCATCTTTAGGATAAAAATAAAATATAGACATGTTATTAACTTACGAACAATTTCTAGTCGAAAAGGCTCAGATAGTAGAGGGTAATTTGATTTTAGAAGGAGGAGCTGCAGGCCACATGCCTCATCCCTTTGACTATAATGATTTAACTTTCCAAGATTTTAAAACCATTGTTACAAATTCATTACAAGGTGAAATACATTTTGAAGAAGGACCTACTGAAAAAACAGATGGTCAAAACTTCTTTGTTACAGTAAAGGATGGTCAAGTTCTTTTCTCAAGAAACAAAGGGCAACTAATGGCACCTGTATCTTTAGATGGAGTTATTAAAATGTTCACGGGCCATGCATCAAAACTAGTAGAAGATACTTTTATCTATGCTGCAACAGATTTAGAAGCTGCATTATTAAGTTTAAGCGATCACCAAGAATTTAACAATGGACAAAACTTTCTTAATATGGAGTTAATTTATTCTAAGAACCCTAATGTGATTAATTATGACAGAGATGTTATTCAATTTCACGGCATGGCAGAAACTGATGGCAAAGGTAATATAGTTAACATGTCACAGCAAACAGGTGCAAAACTTGCAAGACTTCTTAAAGGTATAGAGGCAGATGTACAAAAGACATTTACAATTATTCCTCCACAAATACTTAAACTTCAGAAAAACATAGATTTTGAAAAGAGACAAAGTTATTATCACAGTAAATTAAATGACTTAAGAGATGAGTTTAATTTATCAGACGGTGACGAAGTTAAAATGTATCATGAAGCATGGTGGAGAAGAGAAATTGAAAAAGATTTTGCAGATATTTCAAGTGATTTAAAAGAAGGTTTATTTTTAAGATGGGCATACAATGACAAGCAAACTATGAATATGGTTGCTATGAAAAAGATTGCTACTCCCGAACAAATGAAAAAAATCAAAGAGTTTGATAAGATAAAAGGTAAAAAGTATAAGCAGAATATTTTACCATTTGAAAACTTATTTTTAGAGTTAGGAAAAGATGTATTATTAAATGCAAGTAATTTTGTTGCTGCAAATCCTGATTTAGAAAAGAAAAACTTACATGCTAAAATTAGAAAGGCAGCAGCTGACGTTAAACTTAACGGTGACTTAAAGCAAGTTGCTAAAATCGAAGCTGAATTAGAAAGATTAGAAAGTATTGGAGGTATCGAAGGTATTGTACCAACTGAGGGAATAGTCTTTAAATATAAAGGTAAGATTATGAAACTTACCGGCACATTTGCTGCAATTAATCAGCTTATGGGCATCATAAAATACGGAAGATAAATATACTATGATAATTAATTATAATCAATTTATTTTAGAAAACGAAGATAAGGAATATGAGAAGTTAGATGCGAAAGCAGGTGACATGTCAAAAAAGTTAACCGATAAGGAGAGAGCACGTTATAAAGAATTAAGTAAAAAACATTTCCCAATAGTTATTAAAAAATTACCTGGAGATGTTTATGAAATTAAGACAGTAGGTTTAGGATATACAGGCCCACAAGGAGATGTGTTAGCAGAATATTATAGAGAAGAAATTTTAGCAAAGGTAAAAAATCCAAAAGGTATTCACATGGATATTAGAAGAAATGATGGAGGACAACAGGCTCCAGCTAAGGCAATATTGGATTTTTTTGTAGATACACCTAAAGACGAAGATGGAAATAGAAAAATTCCATTAGAACAACAAAGTAATTATTGGCCAACTGATGAATGGACAGATGAAGATAGAGAAAGAGGTTATCAATCGAAGACTAATTATTTAGAAAGTAAAATAGAAGATAAGAATAAATTTACAAATATACCTACAGTGGTTTCCACAAGTGATTGGACATTTTCAGGAGGTGAATTCTTAACTGACACTATAAAAAACTTTGGCAAAGACAACATTACACACGTTGGCTCTAATTCAGGAGGAGGAGCAAATAGAACGTCACATACTGCCGACGACATGGCATCAACTTGGCCAGATGAAGATCCAAATGCTGAAGGATTATCAGTTGATGAAAAGTTAGAAAGATCAATGAAAGTATTTGAAAAGTTTTATGTAGATAAAGAAAAAGCCAAAGAATGTAGAGAAGCAGTTATGAAAGATCCTAGTAAATATATTAAGGATGGAAAAATAAACGATAAAACAGTTCAAGACAAAATGCGTGAAATTACAAAAGATTTTCATGTAGCATATTTTACAAGAGAAGATGGAAAAATTGAAGTAGCGACGCCTTATGGAAAATCTGATAGGATAGTAACTGATAAAGATGGTAAGCCATTTGGACCTCCTTATGAATTTAAAGGAAATTGGGAAGGAACAGGAACAGGAAATGCAGTACCAGGAATAGGAATTACAGAAACAGATCCAGATACTGCTAAAAACAGCGCATTAGAATTACTATATACAAAGACTGGTCAGAAAGATCAGCTTGAAAAAATGAAATCAAATCCAAAAGAATTTGGTCTTACTAAAGACGGCAAAGATGATTGGTATAAAAGAGGTACACTTGCAGATAGAGAAGCAGGTAGAGAACATAATTACCCAGGATATGCAGCTGAAGGAAAACACCCTGAAATGTGGAAAGCTAGCCAAAAGGCAGCAAGTAAAAATATGAAAAACTGGAAAAGCATTCTTAAAAAAGCAGAGTCTAATAAAAATATAGATGATAAATCTAAACCAGAGCCTGAAAATTGGTGGGAAGAATACAGTGATGAAGCAAAGGCCAAATATATTAAAAAACACGGAGAGGCTCCAGACGTCGGTAATAAAGTAAAACCAACTAATGAAAATAAAAGAAATATTATGAAAAAGGTTAAACTATTTGAAGAATTCTTAAATGAATCAACAATGAATAATTTTAAACCCGAGGTATTGTCTAATAGAGATAAAGTAGATATGAAGCTTTTTAAAAGTTTAATGCCTAGAACTGCTAAAACGGTTAAAGACGCTGATCGTAGAATTCAAACATGGAAGGGTAATAAAATGTTTGTACATTATCAAGCATTTACAGTTCAACCAAATGGTAATAAACCAGATTTACCAACATATAAGTTCCATAATTCACAATATTGGTTAAACGATACTCAATTAGGTTGGGCAGGTAGAGCAGGTGAAAAGGTAAACATCACTTTATTAACAATAACTGATGTAACTGATCCTGATAATGAAAAAATGTTAGGAGAACTTTATGTTAATACCGATACATATTTACAAGAACACAATATAGTATTTAACGAGTTAAAGAAAATATCATAAAATTATAAGAAATGGCATTACAGGATTTAAGAACATATTATGAGTCAGTTGAAAAAGAGGATTTTAATAATCTCTTAGCACAGAAATGTTTAGTTACTGAAAAGATTCAAGCAAGTAGTCTTCATGTAAGAAGAGAAGATAGACTCTTAGAATTTTATAAATCAGGTAATAAGCAGGCTCTTAATAAAATAGATAGAACAATTGTTTCTTACTATGAAAAAGGTATAGGCCATTTTAAAGCATTATTAGACGAGACTATTCAACAGATGCCAAGTGATTGGAAATTTGGATTTGATTATATGGTTAGTGAAAAGACAGTAGACATTGAATATGATACACTTCCAAAAAATAGTCTTATATTAACACATATTCAAGTATTAAATGAAGACAGAACCCAGATTAAAAAAGTAATTAGAGATCCTAAGATTTTAGAAAAATGGGCTAATCTTTTAGAAGTTCAATCGCCTGAGGTTGTTTATGAAGGCATCCTTTCAGATCACCAAAAGGAAAAGTTAGTTAATATACTGAGCTTACAAGGAGAGCAAGCAAAAATAGAATTACAAGATTTTGGTTTTTCTTATAGAGCATTTACAACATTTAACGAGTCAATTCATAAGTCAATGTTAAACAATGATATTCATAAAGACATTGATGGATTAGTTGTAAGTTTTGTAGAGGGCAAATCATTAAAGAACTTTAAACTACAGAGTCCATTAAAAGAAATTAAAGAACAAGAAGAAAGAAAGAGTTCGGATGCGTATCAAATTACCGTAGTAAAACTTATTGAATATTTTAATGCGTTTGATTTTAGTGAAATACAACTTGAAAGTAAAGAAGTTGATGAGAGATATTTAGAATTAATGACAGCAGGTTTTAATTCATTTATAAAAGATAATGGAGCAAGCTTTATTGGCATGAATTTTGATAGCGCAGAGTTTGCAAACAATGAAGCATTTGATTTAAATCCAAAAATGATAACAAATCAAGAAACTATTAGGCTTGTTAATGAATCAAGAGAAGTCGCAGAATTATTAAAAATAACATTAGGTACTTTTAGAAAGAAGAGACAGAAAGAAAATGGAGTTTTAGCAGGAGATGCATTTAATAGTTTAAACGGTATTATAGAAAAGATTGAAGCAAGAATTTACGAAAAAGTAGAGGAAGATAGTGTAATGGATTTTAAAACATTTAAAATTAACGATACACTTAAGGGACAAACAAATCCAATTAACGAAGGTTTAAAAGTAAACCATCCTGAAAGAGGAGCTAAAGAAGTTAATATGTTTGTTGGTAGGTTTCAGCCATTCACATTAGGACATGTTAAAGTCGTTGAACATTTGCATAAACAAAATGGACTTCCAACTGTTATATTTTTAGTTAAAGCTAAAAAGAAAAAGAAAGAAGACAGTTTTAAAAGACCATTTGATGAAACAATGCAGGTAAATATGATAAAACAGGTGATGAAGGAATATCCTATTGAGACAGTGTATGTTATAGATACCGCAGCAATTGACAAAATGTTTAATGCTATGAGACCTAAGTATGAACCTGTATTATGGGGAACAGGTAGTGATAGAATGAAAACATATGGCTATCAAGTTAATAACCCAAAATATAGAGGAGAATTAGGAGTTGAAGATAGCTTCAGATTAGAAGAAATTCCAAGGACAGACGATAACATTAGTGCAACAAAGGTAAGAAACGCTTTATTAGATGGAGACGAAAAGACATATAAGTCCATGACTCCAAAATCTATGCACAAAATGTATAAATTATTAAAACAAACAATGGAAGAAAGTGTTGAACTACAAGAACAAGTTTTAACATTTTCAGAATTTAAAAGCAAATAAGATGAGTATAAGAACAGATTTTCAAATATTATTAAATAAAGCTATTAAAAGAGAAGATCTTTTAGTAGAAGGAAATATAGGTAAGTATCAATCACTAGGAAGTTTAAATAATTTAAAGGCAAAGCAACAAATGTTTGACCTTATTAACAAAGATTATTTTAAAGGAAAATCTCCTTTTTCAAAGAGATTAACTTTAACAGAAATAGATGATTCTACAATGCAAGAAGTTTTTACATTAATGAGTGAAGATATTGATGCAGCAAATACAATATTTAATTTAAAAAGAACAGGTATTGGTTCAGGTGAAATATTAATGGCATACCTTGTTGAAAACTTAGTAATAGGAGGAGGTAGTGCAGATGTAGACTTAAACTTATTCGATCCAAAGTCGGGTAAATTTTTAAGTGCTGGAATAGCAGAATTAAAAGAGGTTACAAGAACAAATGATGGTTTTTTAAAAGGTTGGAGAACAGGCGCAAGGCACGCTGCAATTAGAGCACAGGCTATTGCGGATATTAGAAATTTATATTTAGCAGTTAGGGATTCTATTACTGAATTAGACCCTACTACAAAGGCTGGTCAAGCTGCAGCAATAAGTGCAGCAAAAGGAGAATATTCAGCACTACTTAAATATTTTGAAGACCTAGATGCAATACCAGCAGCAGCTGATAGAGATTTTAAACTTAAACAAGGTACAAAAGGTGAAATAATCGTAAAGTTTCAAGGGAATGTAATAGGTAATATTGGTGACGCAAAAACAATTTCAGAAATTAATAAGATTTTAAGTCAAGATGTTAATACGAATGTAAAAACTTATAGGCAAATCGAAGAAGAAGTGGCAAAAGGGTTTGGAGATATAGATGAAAAGTTTGTATTTATTAGAACTACAGGAAAATCTGAAAAGAAAAAGATACAAGGTATTTATTATAAGGAAAAATTACCTGATAATGCTAAAGAATTAAAAATATCAGAAGTCACTCAAAATACGATTAAAGTTAAAGTAAAAATTTGATATATAATAGATAGGACAAAAAATAAAGAAAAAAAATGGCAACATTCGAAGAATTTTTAAACGAAAGAAATATAACTCTTAAAAGAAGATATACTGAATCACACCCTTCCCAAACTGTAGGCAATTCAGCTAGAGTTAGAAATGCAATTATCGAAGCATTAAAGGATGGCAAAATAACAGTTGAAGAATTTAATAATATAGTTAGTCAACACTCTTCTGCTCCATCAAAATGGACAAGAGGTAATAAAAGATTTTTCAAAATAGAAGAAGATGGCGTAAGTCTTTCTAAATATGGAACAAAAATATTAAATAGCTTAGTTACTGAATCTATAGATGAAGGTTTAAATAAGTCAGATGTTACATATCAATTAGCAATAGATTATACAGGTAGAACTAAGCCGAAAATTACTAAACTTAATAAGAAAAGACTTGAAATTAAGTACGGTTATAAAATTAGCCCAGAAACGGTAATTGATTCTATCAAGAAGGTTCATCCAGAAGTAGAACTTAAACATGTTGAATGGTCAGATAAAATGTCAGGTGGAGGTTTTCACATATTTGATATTTTAGAATCTGCAGTTACTGAAGGAACATATGACTCAAAAGATCATATAGGATCTACATCAGATGGACAAGGTTCTAATGCTGAGATTTATAAAAAAGGTAGAGGATATTATGTAGTTGTTAGTGGAGAGTATGATTATGACTTCGAGGCTAAGAATGACAAAGAACTAATAAATAAGTTAGAAGAATATGAATTTGATTCTTCTGATATTTTAGAATCAGCGATTAATAATATAGAAGAAAATATGATACATAATAATTTTAATGAATTCATTAATAAATCAATTAATGAAAATAACGTACAGGATTTAGATATGGAAGATATGAATCCTAAAATGGCTAAGCAGCTATTAAACATGGCTAGTAAACAATATAAAAACGAATTTCAAGGATCTTATACTGTAGATAAAGGAAATAAAAAAATGAGGTTTGATACTTATAGTGCTTTATTAGCTATGGTAAAGCAAAAAGATTCTGGACCTTATGGTCCTTCATATGGTATTAATATTGGAGGAAATAATGAATTAGAAGATTTTGAAGGTAATGTTTTAGGTAAGCTAAATGATAAATCATTATCAAGTGCAATTAGTAGTGTTGCAGCTGCTATGAAAATGGCAGCTAAAAACAGTAATGAATCAGTAGTTACTGAAGCCAGAGTAAGTGCAAAAAAGTTATTAAAATCAGTTGTAAATGGAGAAAGTAACTCAGTTGAAGGTATTAAACTTTCTAAAGAAATGGCCCAATCATTTTTAGAGTGGCTAGATCAATCAAGTTATGGTAGAAAATTTAGCGATCTTCCATTTGATAAATTATTTAGTGCAGCATTTAATTGGGGTATTGAAAGATATGCTAAAGACAATAAACTGAAAAATGAATTAAAAGATTTAAAAACAAAGGCAAAAACAATGAAAGAATCAAAAATATACGAAAGTTTCAGTGAATTTGTTAATGAATCTTTAGAACTTAATGAAGCATTAAAGAGTTCTAAACTTAGAGGACTTCTTACTATGAAAAGAGGTAGTAAGGCAATTTTAAAAGCAATTTATGGCTTTAGTAAAATAGAATTAGACAAAATAACAGATGATCAAATAATAGATATTGATCCTAAATTAGGTAAAAAAGCAGAAGGTTTAGTTGTTTATTATACAACTCAAGAAAAAGACAACCCTTATGCTGATACTTCAAAATCTACATATAATTCTGCTGGTAAAATTCCAGCAAATACAATACTTGCATTAGGTATGGGAAAAGACGTTGCATATGTTAAAAGAGATTATATTAAGAGAAAAATGACAATGTCTTTAACTACAGATCCTAGAAAATCATCTTATGATATTGGAATTAATAAAGAGTATAGAGGCTGGGACGCATCCGGTATTTATAATGTAAAAAGAGTAATTGATGTTGCAGACGCTGCATTTGTAATTAATACTAACGCTCTTCCAAATACTAAAGGAAAAATTGAAGACAGAGTAAAAGCTAAAGAAGGTGCATTAGCATTTAAATCTGATAAGGAATTTAAAGATGCAAACATAGCAAGATATAGAGAAATTCTACAAAAGAGAGCAAGTGAATTACCAATAGATAAATTAGTAGAAGATGCAATTGATGATGCAACTAAGGTTATGAAAGATGGTTTAAAAAATCAAGAAAAAAATAAGTACGGAGAACTTATTGCAGGTGTAGGAAAGGACGGTAGAGCTTATAAATTAAATGACATTAGTAATTTTATAAATGGTTTAATTTCAGACTATGAAAGATGGTCAGGTTATATGGCAACAATTGAAGAGGCTGAAGCTAAATATGGTAAAGATTCTAGAGAATTTGAATGGGAAGCTAGATATTCTCAAAAAGAATCTGAGGAATACGCAAAGAGAATTAAAGATAAATTAGCTAAACTTAAGAAAAGAAACTTAGCTTGGTAATGAACGAAAACGTTACACCAGCAAATATTGGAGGTATGGGAAATCCTGCCTTTCCACAAGGTGGAGAAGTAGGAAGTGGAGATGTGCCAGCTGGTAAAGGAGATGCTAAGAAAGAGCAAAAGAAAAAGAAGAAAGAAAGAGAAGAATATCTTAAAAATAGAAAAGAAGAAATGGTACATACTACATTTAGTGGATTTATAAATGAAGCTAAAATTAAAGATGCTAGAAAAGATTTAGGCTATATTGCATTTCTTGAAGAAATGGCAGAAATTAATAATAGAGACATTCAAAACGCATATGATGTTGCACTAAAAGTTTTACAAGATAAAGGTATGAGTGAAAAGGAAGCAATTGGATTTTTAAACTCACCACATGGAAAGTATATGGCAGAATATTTAATTCCAGGTCAAGATTATAGTCATGAAGCATTCTTAGACAAATTAGATGAATACTATAACGAAAGAATGTTGAAACAATATGCAAAGGATTTTAAAAACCTAGCATAAGAATAAGTTAGTATTTATAATTAAAACCCAAGTTCTCGCAGATCTTGGGTTTTTTTGTTAATAACTTTAGTAAAAAAGTTGCCTCAAAATTTTCACGGGTCAAAGATTATAGTTATATTAGTATTATAATTAAAACTTAAACTAGATGAGCTATACAAATTTTAACAGACATGAATCAATGAATTCAGAAACTAGAAAAGAAATCATGAACTTAATTAATGATTTAATAAATTACGATGAACAAATAGATAAAAAATTAAGAAGATCTATTGAAAACAAATTATATGGTTTATTTGATGGTTATTTATATGATAAACTTCAATTGAATGCATTAGAATGTCCAAGTGATTTAGCAAGTAGAATTATGAAAATATATCATAAATGTGCAATGTACCCAAAGTCAAAAACAATTATATTTTAATCTGATATATAATATAATATTAAAAATAAAATAACAAGATGAACAATATTAAGAATTTTAACGACTTTATTAATGAGTCTCAAGAAATAAACGAAGGTACTCGTTCTCAATTTGGAAAAATTGATAAAAAAGGAAATATAACTTCAGTTTATATGCATTATGATGGTTATCCAGAAAACGTATTACCTATTTTAAGAAAAGGTTATAAAGGTGGAAAAAATGTAGATTATGTACTTTCACAAGGAAGTGGTTCAGGTCTTGAAGTAAATCCTAAGAAAATTAACTTTTATAAAGATGATAGAGATTCTCAATCAACTGGTAATGTTGCAACAATTGCAAATTATTTATCAGATGTAGAAGATGATGGTGGAGCAGAATACGTTTATTTATGGGATGAAAGATCAAAGCAATGGATGATGGCATCTTATGGTGAAAGAGACTTAAAGGTTGCAGAAGTTTAAAAAAATTAAAGTAACAATGAAAAACGTAAAATTATTCGAAGAATTTATAAACGAAGATATTGACTCAAATAAAATATTTGAATTAACTGAACTAGAAAAAAAAATTAATGGCTTTACAGGCCAAGCACAGGTAAAAGCTAAAGTTGGAGTAACGACATTTTCTGTTTCAAAATACATGATAGTGTTTGATTATGACGAAGCTAATAAAGATTTACCATTTGTATTTAGACCAGATATGAAATCTGCAAAAGTAGCAAAGGATAAATTAGAAAAAACTGACATGTTTACTCCTGAAATGAACTTAAGAATTGAAGAAATTAAATATTAAAATTAAAAAAACAAAGTTATGAAAAATATAAAATTATTCGAAGAGTTTATCAATGAAAACGATATGATGGCTACAACGCCAGCAGAACTTAAAAAAATGGCTAAAAAATTTAAACAAATCCATTATGACATGGCCTCCGGTGATTTTGAAGAGGAAGATATAGATGCAAACTTTAAATTTATAACAGACTTTCTTGGAACAGACCAAATAGTTGAAATAGTTGGAGGAGACCATTGGGCTAATCATTCTTCTGGAAAAGAATTAACAGACATTTATAATGATTTAATCACTAAGATTAAAAACAAGAAAGACCATGAATTAGATTCAGGAGCAGACTATGTTACAGGTACATTAAATGGAGCAAAGGTAGTTTGTCAATACGATGGTTACAGTACCCCTACTCATTTATCAATTATGATAAACGTTAATGACATTAAAAAGTTTGACATTAAAACAACACCTTTTGTAGTTTAATATTAGGAAGGTATCATTAAAAAGTTAATAACTAATTAGTAATTTAAAGGAGATTGTATGAAACAATCTCCTTTTTTAGTATATAAGTTTTAAAATAACTATATGAAAAGTATACTAGAAGAAGCAGATCAAATTATCAATCACAGAAGCGAAGAAAAAGAAAGACAATATGGCCCTTTCAGCGAGGGTATGGATAGAGCAGCATCTATTTTCAATGGCATGACTGGCTTAGAAGTTACAGGCAGAGAAATGTACATGGCCCTAATAGCTCTTAAATTTTCAAGAGAAAGTTACAATCATAAAAGAGATAACCTCCTAGATGCAGTTGCGTATATTCAAGGATTAGACAATTACTTAAACGAAAAAGAATGAAAATATTATTTACAGGCTGTACGGCCAAACAAACAGACGATGACGCTTGGAAAAGAGCAAGAGTTAAAAGAATAGATGATAGTAGTATTATCTGTAATTCATTAAGAAAACAAGGTTACACAGTAGACAGAAAGAAAGTTAAATGGGGAGATGATCTTTCAGAATATGGACTTGCTATTGTAGGCCTTGGTCAATTTGGTTCTAACAATTATTCAGGTGAAATCTTTAACGCATTATATGCAATTAATGAATGTGATAATGTTTTAGTTTTTCATGAAGATTGGAAAATTGACGGTACTATGAAATCATTTAAATCAATGTTAGATGATGAAACTTACGAAAAGACTATAGCAAAGAAATGGAGTGACGGGAGACACTTTTATGGTGGAGTTGATAATCAACACTTTAATAAAGATGTTGCAAGACAGGTTATACAAGACATGGTAGATGCAAAATATGACGCCATTATACCGGCATTCGATTGGGGTAATAAACAACTTGTTAGAGATATTATTGGTAGTAAAAATATTTATAATATAGACCTTACTCCTTATGTCCTAGAGAATTGGAATATTTCAACAACATATACTTCTCAAATTAAAGAAAGAAAACATATGTTGGCTTCTCTTGTAAATCATAAGCCATGGGTAAATAGAAATAAATTATCATGGCCTGTAGATTATTTCGGTGCAAAGAGTATTAAAGAGGCAAAGCAGTTAAAAACTGAAACTGATGTTTTTGAAGCTTGTGGAAAGTATTGGAGTATTTTATGTCCTGAATATCCTCATGCAGGAAGTGGCTGGTTTAGAATTAGATGGGTTTATGCTGCAATACAAAGGTCAGTATTACTTTCAAGTGAAAAAGATACAGAAGCATTAGGTCTTCCTAAAGTTAAAGTAGAATCATTAAGTAATACAGAATTAGAAGATTATGCAAATCAACTTTCAGAAACTGTACTTAGTTATATGTGGACAAAAGATGTATTTGATGTAAAAATAAAAGAGATAGTAGAAACAGTTGGAGAAAATCTTTCAATTAGTTCACAACCTACCACTGGAATTAGTAAACAAACTGCGTTGTTTTAATAAAAATATAAAGAACAAAAGAAATGGCAAACGAAGATAATCAATGTGCAGATTTAGAGGTTAAAGACCACTACTCAGAAGGTAAAGATACTTTCGGCATGATTTACAATAAACAAAGAGAATTGCAAAGTAGATTAGGTTTAAATTATGAAAACTTAACTCTTAAAGAAATTGCAGAAATGTGGATGGTAAATAAACATGCAATGTCAGATGAGCTTAATGAAATGTTTGATGCCTTAGGCGGTATTAATGATGGAATTGGTTCAGCTGCTTGGAAATATTGGAAACAGGATAATAAGAAAGCAGAAACAATGACAGTTGCAGATTTATCAGAAGCTGATAGGTTAGAATTATTTTATGAATGGATCGATGGCCTTCATTTCTATATGAACTTTGCACTTGCAATTGGAATGACTAGTGAGGATATTGTCAACCTTTATATGGCAAAACAAAAAGAGAATATTAACAGACAAGAAAGAGGATATTAATGCTATTAGATATTGAACAACGAGATAAAGAAGTAATTGTAAGCTATTATAACACAGAAGGTGAAGTAGCCTTTAAAAGATACCCAGTTGGTCAATTTCAAAATTGGTATGTAACACATGACAAAGATCGTTACAGACATGAAAGCGCACAAAATTGGGATGGTCGACCTGTTAAATTATCAAATGCAAGACAATATAATAAATTTTCTTTGATCTATTTTATAGATCAACTTCCAGAAGCTGATAAAAAAGAAATACTTGCATATAATAAACCAAGAACATATTTCGTAGACATTGAAACAGAGATTGTAGATGGCTTCCCTAAACCAGAAGAGGCTAAGACACGTATCCTGTCATTCTCTATCATTACACCAGAAAGAAAGGCTATAGTTTTAGGCTTAAAAGATTTGGATGATATGACAGGTATGCAAGATGATACTAACAAATATTTTAAATCATTGGATAGTGATTGGAGTCTATCATATTATAAGTTTAAGAATGAATATGATATGGTTTATAACTTTATTCATAAGTTTATGCCTAAGTTTCCAATGATGACAGGTTGGAACTTTATTAATTATGATTGGCAATATATTGTTAACCGATGTAAGAGACTACAAATTGATATTAGTGAATCTGCAAAAACAGGTGCAGTTGATAGAATGGATGGCAGACCACTTCATATGGGAATACTTGATTATATGCAATTGTATGATAAGTATGATCGTTCTGTAAAGGTTAAAGAATCAAATACCCTTGATTATGTTTCAGGTCAAATTGTAGGTCTTAAAAAGATTAAATACAATGGCGGCTTACAGGAATTGTATGAAAAAGATTTTAGAAAATATATTTATTATAACATTGTCGATTCATGTTTGGTATATTATATAGATCAGAAGATTAAAGCAATGGATGTTCTTTTAACTCTTGCAAATATTACGCAAATGCCACTTTATAAAGCAGCAAGCCCAGTTGCTATGACAGAAGCATTAATGGCAAGAAAGCTTAAAGAACAAAATAAAATTATTGCAACTGAAAGAAGAGATGACAATAGAAAAGACGGTAGTTATGCCGGCGCTTTTGTTAAAGAACCAATCGTTGGTTTTTATAGTGGAGTAAGTGCATTTGACTTTGCTTCTCTATACCCTTCAATTATGCGACAATTTAATATTTCTCCTGATTCTTTTGTTGAAACTGTACAAAAACATGAGATAGAAGAAAAAAGAAAAAATAAAGATTATATTGTTTGTGAAAATGGCGCAGTCTATACAACAGAAGATTCTGTCTTGAAAAGAATCCTCACCGACCTGTATAGTCAACGTAAGGAATATAAGGCAAAATCATTTGAATATTTTGAGAAGGCAAGATTAATTCGAAAAAAAATTAGTCAGCTAAAGTAGTCAACTTTTGGGAGGTTGAAGATATATAATCCATCAACAACTACACCCAATCAGATGATCAAAATTAGATCATCTTTTGTTTTTTAACAGGTTATTAATGTAATAACCAGGAATGTAAAATTTAAAATATATTAAATAAATATGAATATTTTCAAAGAAAGAATAGAATACAAGCCATTTGAATATCCAGAATATTATACAGAAGGTTGGCTTCCACAGGCTCAAGCGTTTTGGTTACATACTGAAATTCCAATGCAGAGTGATATAAAAGATTGGAAAGAAAACTTAATGCCACATGAAAGAAATCTTGTTGGTAATATTCTTTTAGGCTTTGCTCAAACTGAATGTGCTGTTAGTGATTATTGGACTACAATGGTTACTCATTGGTTTCCAAAACATGAGATCAAACAAATGGCCATGATTTTTGGTAGCCAAGAAACTATTCACGCCACAGCCTATTCTTATTTAAATGAAACTTTAGGTCTTGAAGATTTTGCTGCATTCCTACATGAGCCATCAATGGCAGATAAGTTTGAACATCTTTCAGGAGTAGAAAATGATTATACACATGAGGATTTACAAAAGAATCCAGCAGCAAGAAGAGAAGTTGCAAGAAGTTTAGCAACATTTTCAGCATTTGCAGAAGGCGTAAGCCTTTATAGTTCATTTGCAGTCTTATATTCTTTTCAAATGAGAAACTTATTAAAGGGAATTGGTCAACAAATGAAATGGTCAGTTAGAGACGAATCATTACATTCAAAAATGGGTTGTAAATTATTTAGACACATGTGTGATGAATATCCTGAACTTAGAGAAGAAGTTAAAAACGATGTAATAAGAGCTGCTGAGATTATGGTAGAAATGGAACATGCATTTATTGATAAGATATTTGAAATGGGAAATCTTGAAAATCTTAAAGCAAACGATCTTAAAAACTTTATTTTAAGAAGAACAAATGAAAAACTTATTGAATTAGGTTATAACCAACATTTTGAATTTGATACAGAATCAGCAAAAGAACTTGATTGGTTTTATCATTTAACAGGAGGAGTAGAACATAGCGACTTTTTTGCAATTAGACCAACTGCATATTCTAAAGCAGGTGAAGATGAGGTCTGGGACGAGGAGTCAATTTTTTAAATATATAAATTATGGAATTATTTGTAGAACAAGAAGATTCACCTAAGGCTGATAAAATAGCCCAAAAACTAGGATGGATAAAAGGTACTGACTATCCAGTTTGGGGCCACACTGAAATTTATTTAAAGACAATTTCTAAAGGATATTGTTTAGAAGGAGAAACACCAAAGGATGCTTATTGGAGAGTAGCAACCACTATTGCAAGAAGACTTAGAAGATCTGATATGGCTAGTAAGTTCTTTGATTATATTTGGAAGGGTTGGTTAAATTTAGCGTCTCCAGTACTTTCAAACACTGGTACAGAAAGAGGATTGCCAATTTCTTGTTTTGGAATTGATGTTGCAGATAGTATTCATGATATTGGTAAAAAGAATCTTGAAATGATGTTACTTGCAAAGAATGGTGGAGGAGTTGGAATTGGCGTAAATCAAATTAGACCTGCAGGAACTGAAATTACAGACAATGGAACTTCAGATGGTGTTGTACCATTTTGTAAAATATATGACTCTACAATTCTCGCTACAAATCAAGGAGCAGTAAGAAGAGGAGCAGCCTCTGTTAATATAGATATTGAACATGATGATTTTTGGGATTGGTTAGAAATTAGAGAACCAAAGGGAGATATAAATAGACAATGTTTAAATATGCACCAATGCGTAATTGTTAGTGATGGCTTTATGCAAAAGGTACAAGAAGGAGATAAAGAAGCAAGAAAGAGATGGACTGCACTTATTAAAAAACGTAAAGCAACTGGAGAGCCATATATTATGTATAAAGGAAATGTTAATAGAGCAAATCCTGAAGCATATACAAAGAATGGTTTAAAAGTTTACATGACAAATATTTGTAGTGAAATTACATTACATACTGATGAGAATCACAGTTTTGTTTGTTGTTTAAGTTCATTAAACCTTACAAAATATGACGAGTGGAAAAACACTGATTTAATTAGAACCGCAACGTGGTTTCTTGATGGTGTTATGGAAGAATTTATTCAAAAGGCAAAATACAGACAAGGCTTTGAAAATGCAGTTCGTTCTGCTGAAAAAGGTAGAGCACTTGGTCTTGGCGTCTTAGGTTGGCATACATATCTACAAGAAAGAGGTATTCCATTCGAAGGTCTTACAGCACAGTTTGAAACAAGAAAGATATTTTCTCAAATTAAATTAGAGAGCGAAGCAGCAAGTAGAGAACTTGCAGTAGAATATGGAGAACCACTATGGTGTGTTGGTACAGGCATGAGAAATACACATTTAAGAGCAGTTGCACCTACGGTAACTAATTCTAAATTAAGTGGCAATGTTAGCCCAGGTATTGAGCCATGGGCCGCTAATGTATTTACTGAACAAACTTCTAAAGGTACATTTATTCGTAAAAATGTTTCACTTGTAAGTTTCCTAGAAAAAATTGGTAAAAATACAAATGCAGTTTGGAACAAGATTCTTGAAGATAATGGTTCGGTTTACGGTCTAGATTTTATTGACAACTACATGGTAGAGCATAACATGTGGGGAGGTAAAGTTATTGAAAAACTAGAATGGGAAAGTTTAGATAAAATGGAACAAACTAAATGGGTTGAAGCAAAAGAAGTATTTAAAACATTTAAAGAAATTAATCAACTTGAACTAGTTAAGCAGGCTGGAGTTAGACAACAATATATCGATCAATCTTGTAGTCTTAATCTTGCGTTTCCAAATACAGCAAGTCCAAAGTTTATTAATTTAGTTCATTTAGAAGCCTACAAACAAGGTATTAAGACTCTCTATTATATGAGAACTGAAAGCGTATTAAGAGGTGATATTGCCTCAAGTGCAACTAGCGAAGATTGCGTATCATGCGATGGCTAAAATGTGTGGCGCTTCGGTGGCCACGCTTTAGGACCGTTTAATTACGGGTTTAAGAGGGAGATCGTTCGCTACGCTCCCTCTTTTTATAAAAAACAATGATATATAGAAATATTATGATTTTACAATATAACGAATTTTTAACAGAAAAAGAAGTTTCCATATCAAGAAGAAACTTTTATACAAAGGCTTTTCCACAATTTCTTAATGAAGATGAATTAGTCGAAGCCGCTAATTTAATAAATGAGGGTCTTTTTGATAATCTTTCTTTAGAAAAAATAGAAATGTTAAATGAGTCAGAACTTTATGAAAGTTTACTTTTAGAATTAAATTTAATACAAAGGCTAAAAGATAAAGCAACAGATGCATATCAAGTTGTAAAAGATAAAGGTAAAAAAGCTTTAAGTGCTATTCAACAAGGGGTGTTAGCAATTGGAGGTAAAATAGCCAATATTATTAAAAAGATTGTAGAAAATATTAAAGCAGTTGCTAAAAAAGCATTTGAAGCTGGTAAAAAATTAGCAAATAGCGCAAAGTCAAAAATGATAGCAGCTTTTAAAAATGAATTAGATTCTGGAAAGACTAATGACAAAGATGCAATGAAAAACAAACTTAAATCTTTAAAAGACGATGTTCAAAATGGTAAAAAGGTAGGAAAACACGTTATAAAATGGTGTACTAAAGACGTTGCTAAGGAAACTGCTGACGCAATTATAAAAGGTGCAAAAGAAGATACTGATAAATCAAAGAAAGATAAAGATACAAGTGAATCTATGGGATACAGAAGCATGGATTTATTTATGGAACATTCGTTATATAATACATTTTCAGCAGCAATTGATGCAGGTGAAATGGATCTTAATGAAATAGAACAACAATTAAACGAAGCTGGAGATAAAAAAGCAGCTAAAATTCCATTTATTTCTACTATTGCAAAATTTGTCAATAAGTTTCCACCTTTTAGTATTCTAAAAACGCTTAAAGAAAAAGGAGCTGAGGTAACAGGAGGATTATTAGGAAATTTATCTAAAATGGCAACTAAAGTAATGGGAGCTCCAGGACCTTATAAGTTTTTAGCAGTTGCTACATTCATAGGTCTCGCTCTTGAAATAATAATGAAAGATACTATAAAAACCCTGACTACAAGCGTAATTACTACACTGTTCTTTCCACCAGCTGCTCCATTTATTACTGCAGTGTTTAATGCAGCTTATGTACTTGCTGCAATCGCAGCTCTTGAAGTAGTTTTAGGTACTATTGAAGATAATGATGCAGATGATGCAAAGGCAGCAGCAAAGACATCCTCTAATAAAGCTTAATTTTTATTGAAACAATATTAGTTTATTACATATAAATCTGTAAATAAACTAAATTATTCAAGATGAAATTACAAATCGATCGCATAGACCAGCATGCATTTACAAGTTTTGTTAATAGACTAAAGTTAATAGACTCTTTTATCTATTTCAAAATTAAAGATGGTCAAGTTATCTCAACAGCTTACTTACCACAAAGAGACGCTGTAAAACACCATTCAGTCCCATTTGAAAGTATTTTTCAAACGGCCGAAGTACCTCAATTAGGTAAAGAATTAAAGGTTGCATTCTTCGATGCAGGTAGAATTATAGAAGCATTTAAACAATTTGAGCACGATGCAATTCGCTGCGAGATTGAATTCATAGAGAATGAACAAGACTTAGTAGCTTCTACTTTTAGAATTTACAATGATGAGTTGGAAATTACTCTAGCATGTTCAGAGCCATCTCTAGGCTTTAAAGATCTTACACCAGATCAAATCGATGCAATATTTGCAAAAGCGCCAGATTCTTTTCAATTTGGAATTGATAACCACACTATCAATAAACTTAAATCTCTTTTTAATCTTGAAAAAGATGAGACATTCGATATTAAATCAAATGGAAAAGGTGTTGAAGTTAAAGGTAAGACATTTAATGTATTGGTTAGTCAATCACCAGAAGGAAATGGCGGCGCAACACTTTACAAAAAATACTTAACATTATTAGACAAGGAAGAGTACAACGTACACGTTTCTGCAAGCAAAGTTGTTTTTGATTCTAATGAGTCAGATACTTTATTAACAATATCAACTTGCCAAACAGCGTAGATGGAAGTAACTGAAGCTGTAGAAGAAAACATAGATAATTTATCTATAGAAGAATTAGAAGCACTTGCTGCTGATTATGACATCATGAGTAATAAGTTCACGGCCTACGAACAGGCCGTGAAACTTTCGTTAAATAGTATCTATGGTGCATTCGGTAATAAGTGGTTTCATTTTTTTGATATTAACATTGCAGAATCAATTACTCTTCAAGGTCAAAATGCTATTATTTATTCAGAAACAGTATTAAATAAATACTTTAATGATTTTTGGCATAAAGACACTAAGTTACATGAAGAACTTGGAATTAAGGTAAAAGGCAAGTTACATAGGCCATCTGTTATTTACATAGATACAGATTCTAACTACGTGCAATTTGGTGAAATGTATGATTCTGTAGAATGGTTAGATGAGTCTAAAAAAATGGATGTTACAACATTTACATTAGAAGTTTACAACCGTAGAATTAAGGAATTTATTTCTTTAGCGATGAAAAAATATGCAGTTGTTCATAATACTGATAATTTCTTAGTATTTGAACTAGAATCTATTGCATACTCAGGTATTTGGATGAAAAAGAAAAAGTATATTCAAGATATTGCATGGGAAGATAAGCTTTCTGTAAAAGATAGACACCCTTCTCTTAAAAAGATTAAGACAATTGGCTACGATACTATTCAAAGTTCTACTCCATTATTTGCAAGACAAAAATTAGTAGAAGCACTTAAGTTATTGTTCACAAAGGGAACAAAGCCAGGTCCAGTTGAATTACAAGAAATGGTACAATTCTTAAAGCAATGTAAAACTGAATTTAAGCTTGTAAATATAGACGATATTTCTTTTAATAGAAGAACTAATAATATCCAACAGTATATTATTGACGATAATAAAGAATTTCAAATTGGACTTAAGTGTCCACCAAATGTAAAGGCTGCAGGTTTTTATAACTATCTCTTAAATAATAATTCTAAATACAAGAATAAGTATAAGATGATAGCAAATGGTGAAAAACTTAGGATCTATAATACAAAGCACCCTATTTGTGATACATTCGCATATTTACCAGGAGGGCATCCATATGAGATAGCACCTGAAATTGACTACGATACTCAATTTGGAAAATGCATGATTGATCCAATTAACAGAGTTCTTAAAGCAATAGGCTTACAAGAATTAGATACAAACCTAATATATGCTTCGGCATTATTTTAAAATAAACACATGAATATAGAAGACTACGTTTGCGAATTAGTGGCTGAAAACCCAAACTATACTGAATTAGGAAAAAAGGTTGCAATTCATTTTAGAGAACATTTCTCAGAAAAAATAAATGAAGCAGCTAAACAAAAAAGAATTAAAGACTATGAACCTTTCTAAAGAAGAACAAACCATATTACAAGAGTATGTTGCAATTCAAAAAGAATTTAATACTTTAAAAAATGAGATGAGTAATATTAAACAAAAGGCTGAAGTCTTAATAAAAGAATTAAACAATATTAGAGAAAAAGAATCTAAGTTATTCGAAAAAATAAACAAATAAAATGGCAAAAAAGAAAGTTGAATTTAATTTCAGTGATATTAACGCTGAATTAGCAAATATAAATCCATTAGGTAGTGTAATGGAAAATAGTGATTTTAGTGAAGTTACAGAATATATTGACACAGGTAATTATCATTTAAATGCATGTGTAAGTGGTAGTTTATTTGGTGGATGGCCAAACAGTAGAACTTGTGCATTAGCTGGCCCTTCTGGAACAGGTAAAACTTTCCTCATATTAAATAGTGTAAAACGTGCAATTGACATGGGTTACAATGTTATTTTTTATGATAGTGAAGCTGCTGTTGATAAACAATTAATGACAAAGTTTGGAATTGATTTAGCTAAGGTTAATTATCAACCGGTCAATACTGTACAAGATTTTAGACATTCAATCACAACGATCACAACTAAAATGCAAGAAGTAAAAAGAACAGGTGGTACAGTACCTAAGGTTATGATTATTCTTGATAGTGCTGGAAACTTGGCAACTCAAAAAGAAATCAATGATGCAGTCAGTGGTAGTGAAAAGGCTGATATGACAAGAGCCAAAATTCTTAAATCTATTTTTAGAATTATTATGACTCCATTGGCAGATCTTAAAATACCTTTCTTATTTACTAACCACACTTATATGACGCAAGGCTTTATTGCACAACAAATAGCAGGTGGAGGTACAGGTCCTGAATATGCAGCATCAATTGTTTTATTCTTAAATAAAGCACAACTTAAAGAAGGTACTGAGAAAACAGGAATTATAGTTACGGCGAAACCAAACAAAAACAGATTTGCAAAGCCAACTCCAATTAAATTTCATTTACACTTTACTCAAGGAATGAATCCTTACGTAGGTCTTGAACAATATGTTTCATGGGATGTTTGTGGAGTTGATAGAGGAAGCTTTGATAAAAATGGAAAACCTGAACTTAAGGCAACTTCAAGAACTTGGATATGTAAGCACTTAGATAATCCAGTCTCAAATAAAGACTTCTTTACTGAAAAGGTATTTACAAAAGAAGTACTTGAAAAAATCAATGAGCACATTCAGCCACTGTTTAATTATAGTGCAATGTCAGAAGACGTTGACGTTGATGCAATATTAGAAGAGACTGCAGAATGAGTTTACAAATAAATGAAGATAAACTTCCTATTAAATATATTTTAGGAATACACGACACATTGCCTTCTTACCCAGATGGATTTGACATTTTATATGAAAAAATAAAAAGACACATTGGAGATACTAACCACAATTTCACAAAACATGCAAGTATGAAATATCATTTAAAAAACGCAGATCCAGAAAGAGTGGATAAAGCTTTAGCAGAATTAGTTAAAGAAGGTTATATTGAACCGGTAAATGAAACAAAAGGTAAAGAGTCCTATAAAATAATAAACAACCCGTTTAATTAAACTAGTATGGAATTTAGCCAAGATTATGAAAAAATGTTTTTTAGGTTTTCATTAGAAAAACCTAAATATTTACAGGCAATTAAGACAAGTTTTTATTCATCTGAAGAGATTGATATACTTTCAACTCTTGCTCTTAAGTTTTTTATGAAGTTTAATGAAACTCCTTCAAAGGAACAGTTAAGACTTCTTGTTAAAAATGCAAAAACGGCTAAAGATAAAATTAGTGATAGTATAATTAATTTAATATTTGAAGTAGACTTAGATCAATATGATGAAGAGTGGCTAACATCTACTGCAGAATCATGGATTAAATGGAGAAACTTCGATACAACTCTTATTGACACTATTGAGTTTATTAAAACAACAACTGTAACTCCTGAAAATACTGATCATATAATTACAAAGGTTAAGACATTAATAAATGAAAGAAATAATCTTACATTTAACAGTGATCTTGGTCTTGATTTTTTCGATGCAGAATCACATGATCAAAAAGAGACTGATAAAATTAGTACAGGATATAACTTTTTAGATAGAGTATTAGGCGGAGGATATGACAAAGGCGGTAATTTAGTAGTTTATGCGGGTGAACAGAATATTGGTAAATCCATTTTCTTAGCAAATGACGCAGCTCAATTCGTTAAGATGGGAACCAACACCGCCGTCATTACCGCTGAAATGGCAGCACATAAATTTGTTAAAAGAATCGGAGCAAACCTTTTAGGTATTAACATTAGTGACTATAATGAAAAAGGTAAGAATAAAGATTTTATTAAAAGAAAATTAGAAACAGTAGGAAATGGATTTACTCCTCCAGGTAGTCTACATGTTAGACAATTCCCAACATCTCAAGCTACTGTGCTTGACATTGAAGCCTATCTTGCACAAATTGAAGAAGAAAAAGGAATTAAGTTAGGTGCAGTTGTTATAGATTATATTAACATCTTAGCAAATTATAGAAATCAAAACACTGAAAATACTTATATGAAGATTAAGCAAATTGCAGAAGATCTTAGAGCAATGGGTATTAGAAATAATTGGCTAATCGTTACAGCAACTCAAATTACAAGAAGTGGTTACAACTCTTCAGATATTACAATGACCGATATTGCAGAATCTGCAGGTCTTTCTCATACTGCTGATGTTATGCTTGGAATTATTCAAGATGATATTATGAGAGCAGCAAATGAATACAGATTAAAAGTCCTTAAAATCAGAGATGGTGAAGGCAAGGGAACAAAATGCAAGTTAGATATTAACTACTCATATATGAGATTAATGGAAACTGAAGAAATAACAATGAGTAATTTACACGCAATATAGATATGAGAAATAAGCAAGATAAAATATTTGACAATAATTTTGAAGCTCCAGACACGGAGGGAAAGGGATCTATTAACTTTGATTTAGATCCAGCAGTAAGAGGTAATCTTTCAGAAGAAGAAAATATACACTACGAAATATTAGCCAGGGATATACATGATTTAATTGAAAATTCAAGATTTAAAAAATTCAACGTAATAAATGAATTTACAAGTGTAACTCGTCTTAAGAAAATAGACATCAATGAAGTTTATGGATTTATGGTAGATGAGTTAATTAAAAAATACTCAAGAATAGATTTATTTTCTGAGTTATGTAATTATTTTAATATACCTCCAAATAAATTTTATAACTCATTATCAAATGTTTATAAAGAAGATCTAATTATGGAATTAGATAAAAAAACAGGAGTTCTTTCAAGAAAAAATATTAACAAACTTTTTTAAATGATTAAGACAAGTGTTTTAAGTAAACCCGTAAAAAGGGTGTGGGTATTAGGCGATCTTCACTTTGGAGTTAGGTCTAATTCTATGGAATGGCTACAAATTCAAAAAGATTTTTTTGAACAGCAGTTTATTCCCACATTAAAGAAATATGTAAAACCAGGTGATGTTTTGGTACAGGTAGGAGATACGTTTGACAACCGCCAGAGTATAAACATCAAAGTTTTAAACTATGCCATGGATCTATTCGAGAGGCTAGGTGAGATATTGCCGGTCCATGTAATTTGTGGCAATCATGATATTTGGGCTAAGAAGACAAATGAAATTACTTCAATAGATACTCTTAAATGGATCCCAAATGTACAAGTTTATACAGACCCTGTTGAGTATGTTTGGAATGATAGAAAAATACTACTAATGCCATGGAGAAGAGATTCAGCACATGAGGCAGAGACATTAGCAGACTATCCAATGAGTAAGATTGTATTTTGCCATTCTGAAGTTAGAGGTATTTACTTAAACGCAAAGGTAAAGAATCAGCATGGAAATGAAAGTAATATCTATTCAAAATACACGAGAGTATATAGCGGCCACATTCATTATAGACAAGAAAAGGATAAACTCTTAATGGTTGGTGTACCATATCAACTAACAAGATCTGATATGAATAACACTAAAGGATTTGATCTTGTAGATTTAAAGGATATGCAAGAAACTTTCTTTGAAAATACAATATCTCCTCACTTTCTTAGGTATAATATTAAGATGTTATATGATATGCCACTTGAGAATTTTAAGGCACAAATTAAAAATAATTTTGTAGATCTTTATGTTCCTTCTGAAATAGCAACATCATCTGCATTGTCTAATTTAATTAACAGAGTGCAAAAGATTGGAAGAAGAATTGAGCCAAATATTTATCAAGAAGATAATTTTATAGACAAAGATTTATATGACTTAGATGAGATAGAAGAAATGCAAAAGAACTATAGTGTTATGGGACTTTGTGAAAAATACATAGATTCTTCTACATTTGATAACAAGTTAAAAAAACAGATTAAAGACAAATTAAACCAACTTTATAACGGTTGTGTAAATAATTACGACTTAGACAATGAGAATTAATAGTATAGAATTTAAGAATTTTGCAAGTTATGGTAATCAAGTTCAAACAATTGAGTTTGAAGACCAAGCACAGTTATATTTAACATTAGGTAAAAACGGACATGGCAAAACCACAATAGCTAATAGTATTATATATGCACTATATGGAAAGGTTGAAGGTGTAAAACTCGCTGATTTGCCAAATAGAATCAACAAAGAATTATGGGTTAAAATAAACTTACAATGTAAAGACATGTCAGTTGAGATAGAAAGAGGTCTTATGCCAAATAAGTTTAAAGTATTAATCAATGGAGTAGAGTTTGATAAAGCAGGTAAAAAATCTGTACAAGAATATTTAGAAGATGAAATTTTTGGAATACCATATCATGTGTTTAAGAATATTATTATTTTAAGTATTAATGATTTTAAGTCTTTTCTGACTATGAATTCAAGTGATAAAAAACAAATCATTGATAAGATGTTTGGTTTTTCAGTTTTAAACGATATGTTCAGGAATGTTAAAGAAGAACGCAAGCAAATTAAAATGGAAATAGATTCTTATGATTCTGAACTTAATCAGATTATGGAATCAATTTCTTCAGTAAGACTTAAACTAAATAACTTAGTTGAAGAGTCTCATAAGAAAGATAAAGCAAAGGTTGAAGCCTTAAAAGATGAACTATTAGAACATGGAGATAATGTTAAGAAATTAAACGAGGCGAGAAGCCATATCGATGGTAAAATTGAAGGAGTAAGAGATGAAGCAAGTAGTATGGGTATTCAGCAGCGAGACCTTGAACGAGAGAATCAATACCTACAGAAAAAAATTGAATTATACGAATCCGGTTTTTGTGGTTCATGTGAAACAAAGTTAGATACTGATTGGCACCAGAAAAAAGGAGATGAATTTAAAACACAGATTAAAAATAACTCTAAAAATTCAGGTAAATTAAAAGAAGAAATTACAATAGCTGAAGGAAAAGTAAGTGAATTAAGAAGTAAGAAAAAACAAGTTGAAACTAGAATTAATAACTTAAGGTACTCTATTAAAGATATTAAAGAAGCTTTAATTAAAATAAAGGAATCAACTCAAGACTCAACTCAATTTCAACATTTAAAACAAATTATTGAAGAGTTTGAAAAGTCAGAAGAAAGCAAATCAGGTAAGAGAGAAGAGATAGCACAGCAAGATGCATTTATGACAATCTTAGAAGAAGTCTTAGGAGATGATGGTGTAAAAAACCTTGCAGTACAAACTATATTACCAGGCTTAAATGCTAATATCGCAATGATGGCTCAAACAATGCACCTTCCATTTCATATTAGATTTAATGAAAAGTTCGATTGTATTATTAATCATTTAGGGGAAGATATAAATCCTCTAACACTTTCAACAGGTGAAAGAAAGAAGGCTGACTTTATAGTTATTATTGCTATTATTAAAATACTAAAACTAAGGTTTCCACAACTTAATCTTATGTTCTTAGATGAGTTATTAAGTTCTGTAGATCAAGATGGAGTCTATAACGTACTTAAAATTCTTAATGAAGTAATTAAAGAAAACGGACTAAATACATTTGTGATTAATCATACGGAATTACCTCATGAGATCTTTGATCAGAAAATACAGATTCATAGAGAGAATGGATTTTCAAAGTTTACTATTGAAAAAATAGAATGATATATAATAAATGGCAACATATAATTTAAAATTCAATAGAGACGATAGTGTTATCAGACACCTTATAGTGGGTCTTTTAGCTGACTTAAATAAAAAGGTTAGTTTTTATAGACAACTTGATAATGATACTCGATCAGAAATAGATGTCCCCTTTTATTATTCAATTACTGGAGATGCTGATTTTTTAAAAGATAATTTTCTTTTTTCAACAGCTAATGGCTTTGAATGTAGTCCAAATCCAGTTGGAGCAGATGGAAATTATGATGCAATTCCAAGAGGAGTTGTTAATCTTACATCAATGACAGTTGATCCATCAAAGCTTGTAAATAAGAGAAATGTTGGAGAGTACAGTAAGATGAATGATCAAGGTGTTTTAGAGGGGTATAGGGCAGAGTTTGAACTAATTCCTATGACATTTTCAATTGATATTGAAATACTCTTAAGTAGTCTCTTAGACATCTTTAAATGTACTGAACAATTAGTAAAGAAATTATATAAATCTAATCAATATAATGTAGAAGTCGGGCATTTAGAAGAAGGACTATATAGAATGGCAGCCTATTATGCAATGCCAGACGATTATGGTAAAGAAAGCCCAATTGAATATAGTTTTGACGATAAAGGCAATTATAAAATAACATTCAGTATTGAGGTAAATTCATTTATGCCAGCAATAGATTTTGACACAGAGAGACATGCTGGAAATAGAATGTTTAAGATAACTCACGCTTATTCAGATGAAAAACAACTTAACGAATCTTTAGATGAGGGTTTAGATATATAATTAATATATAAAATAAATAAAAATATTAAAAATGGCACAAGTTACAAAACAAATTATATCACCTGTATTCGTTACTGAAGCAGGAGATAGTTATATTGCATTAGATGGTAAAGCATTTTTAGTTGGTGAAAATACAATTACTGAAGCAGAAATTACTACAGCTCCTGGTGAGTTTAGAAGTCTTGTTTTAGCATTAAACAATTTTACATTAACTAATGAAGGTTTAACATGGTTTAATGGAATTAATAGAATTAGATTCGTAAGAGAATCAAACAATTTTTTCGTTAACAATAGCGAAGTTTTAGCTGAAAGTTTAACAAATCATTTATTAGCAGCAGGTATTGTAAATTATACAAACAAAGCAAAAATTCAACTTTTTGAATATGCTGCAAAAAACATCAATAACTTCGTATCTCTTGATTTTGCTCAAAAAATCGAAGAAGGACAGGTTAAATGTTATGTTATGAAATTAAACGAAGACTTCTACGTTTATAGAATGAATGAAGCAAATAAGATTTATAAGTTTGGTAAATTAGATGCAAATGCTGCATTTGATTATGTTAAAGAGCAAACAGGTTATGAAATAACTGATATGACTCAAGAACTTTTAGAAGGTGCAAGAAAACAGGCTGCTGAAAAATTAAATAAAATCAGTGTTCTAGAGCAAATGATAGCGTTCTTAAAAGATCAAAGAGGAGTTATTGCTGAGGCTGATAAATCAATTCAAGAAGTTAAAGAAGCTGATACATTAATTAACAGTGAAATTAAAAGATTAGAAGAAGAGGTTGAAGCTATTAAAAACGGTACTGAAAAAGTAGAAGAAAGTTGTGGAAAATGTGGAACAGACGGATGTGTTTGTGAAACTGAAGCTACAACTAAAGAAACTGAAACTGAAGCTACAACTGAAGAAACTGAAGCTACAACTGAAGAAACTGAAACTGAAGCTACAACTGAAGAAACTGAAACTAAAGCTACAACTGAAGAAACTACTAACGAAGAAGCCGGAGATGAGGCTGGAGTTGAAGCTGAAGATATTAAAAAAGACACAAAGGATATTACAACGCCCGATACAAAGGAAGAAGCAGATGATTCTGCACCAAGCGATGAAGGCGAAGAAGGTGCTAAAGAAGTAGTTAAAGAAGATAGAAAATCATTTGAAGAATTATTACAAATAGCAGAAGATGCTGCAGCTGATATTGAAGCTAATTTAAATGATTTATCAGAACCTAAAAAATCCGAAGAAGATCAAGAAGAATTAGAAGCATCTATGGATGAAGCTACTAATGAAGCTGAGATTGAAGAAGAATTAGTAACTAGACAAGATGGCTATGTACCAGGAACTCTTAAATACAAAACTGAAGAATATGCAGAAGGTACGGAGGTTCAAATTGACGCTGAAGCTTATACAACATCTGGTCAAGATGAATCAATTACAGTATTTGCTGATGAAAAACCAATTAAAGTAAATAAAAGAGATGTTGAATTAGCTGACGGCGAAACAGTATAAAAAATTAAATAAAATTTGACGTTAAACTACAAATCTCTCATTTAACTCAAATACAGTAGAAAAGATCAATTGGAAACAATTGATCTTTTTTTTATATAATATCTATAAATTTAAAAGATGCCAAGAAAAAAGAATTATTTAAACAATAAAGACTTATATGCACAAATTGTACAATCGTTAGATGATGATAGATTAACAAGAGATGCAGAGAAAATGTTACAGTTACTTGCTGAAAAAGCAATTAATAGATTAACTTATGTAAATGAAGATGATAGAAAAGATTGTTTGCAATTCGCTCTATTAGATTTATTAAAATATTGGAGAAACTTTAACCCTAAATATACAAACGCATTTGCATACTTTACTGAAATTGCAAAAAGAGGTTATGCTAAAGGTTGGAATAAGCTTCATCCAAATAAAACAAAGGGAACTATCTCAATGGATAGAATAAATTCTGCAAACTCAAGAGAAGATGGCGGAGGCGGAATGTTTAATATCTAATAATGTCAATAAAAAACGTAAGACCAACAAAGAACTCAGGCTTTAATCAAGGCTACTACAATCCACTATATCCTAAAAAATATGCTGGCAATCCACCTATAATATACAGAAGTTCATGGGAACTTAAGTTTATGAAGATGTGCGATAATAGAGAGGACATTGTATTATGGTCAAGCGAGCCAGTTGAAATAAAATACTGGAGTTCAATGGATAAAAAGGAACATTCATATTTTCCAGATTTTTATATAAAGGTAAAGAAAGAAACAGGCTTTGAAGAAAGTCTCATTGAGATTAAGCCTGAAAGTCATATAGTAAAGCCTGAACCACCTACTAAAAATTCAAAACAGGCATTAAAAAATTATAAATTCCTCGCAGAACAGTATGTTAAAAATAGAGATAAATATAAATATGCGCAGGAATGGTCTAAGTCAAGAGGATTTAGATTTGTTGTAATGACAGAAAAAAGTCTTAAATAATGGGAAAGGTTAGAGAAGACATAAAGGAATTAATTAAAGAAGCAAAGAGTAAGACTAGAGCTAAAAGAGCTGCAGAAAATTGGTATCAAACTGGTAAAAAAACATCAGCTGAAAAAAGTGTACAGCCAATAGGTGGTAGGTTTCAGCCAGGAAAGGTATATATTTTTAGATATACACCAAAATACGCTAAAGAATTACCATGGTATGATGCAAACCCAGTCGTATTAGCACTTGATCCTGATGGAAATAATGATGTTGGCATAAACGTTAACCTCTTACCAAGTGATGTTAAAGAAACTTTATTAGATAGAGTATATAGTACTTTTGAAAATGAAATTAAAAGAGAATCAATAGGAGGAAGAAAGAACGATGCGCGCCGTCAAAGTCAGCTTTCAATAACATGGGAAGAAGCAAAGGGTTTTTTAGCAACTTATAAATTTGCAATTAGACAATACATACCAGGTAGAAAGGTTGGACAGGCAGTGGTCAGTTATGAAAATTGGGCAAAGGTAGCACTTTGTGACTTTGCGGATTTAAATGGAACAACATATATTCAACTAGTAAATGAATTTAGAAACAAATAAAAAAAATTGAATATATAAATTTATAAACGATATAAGAAATTATGGCAGGTTTTGCAGATAAGGATCCAAGAAATGGTCCATTAAGTAATAAGAGACCTTTTAGGTTAAACAATACATTAAAGTTACTTTCATCATTCGGTATGAGATATGATGATATGATACTTAGACAGTCTCAGGCGGTTGGTCCATTAGAAGATAAGTTTGGTTATGGCCAAATGAATCCAATGGGATTAGATAATGATGATATGTATGCAGCATTTGCTGCCTTGTCAATGGCCGATACTACAATGCGAAAAAACATTCCTTTTTTCGATCAACAATATGAAGTAAAAAGAGATGAACTTAGAAGTTTTTCAGTAAACGATGAGATTGAAGATATTTTAGATATACTATGTGACGAAACTATCGTATATGATAATAAAAACTTTTTTGCTTCTCCTGAAATCTTAGGAGTTGAAGTTGCAGATGGAATTCAAAAAGATTTAAACAGATATTTTAGACAAATATACCATGCATTTGGATTTAACTCAGATCAATCTGCTTGGTACTATTTTAGAAAATGGTTAATTGATGGTTATTTAGCATTTGAAATTATTTATTCACCTGATCAAAAGGAAATTATTGGTTTTAAAGAACTTGATCCAATTACATTAGTTCCGGGTTATAATAAAGAAGATGGTAAAAAAGTATGGGTACAATTTAAAGATGATCCAGTAAAAGAAAGAACCTTATATGATTCTCAAATCATTTACCTTTCTTATTCTTCTATAACAACAGCAGGTAGAGTCAGCTATGTTGAAAGACTTATTAGATCTTTTAACTTATTAAGAATTATGGAACATACTAGAATTATTTGGGCAGTGACTAATAGTTCTTATAGAATGAAATTTGTTATACCAGTCGGTGGTAAATCTAAAACAAGAGCAAAACAATCACTTGCACAATTAATGAATTCATATAAAGAAGTAGTTGATTTTGATTGGGAGTCTGGTTCTATGACAACCGATGGTAAACCTATGCTACAATTTAATAAAGAATATTGGTTACCAAGTAAAGACGGTGACAGCCCTGAGATTGAAACATTAGATGCATCGGGTCCAGACCTTTCAGATACAGAAGCACTTAAATATTTTTCAGATAAACTTAAACATGTTTCTAAAATACCTTATTCTAGATTCTTATATGAAGACGGTGGTGGAGATTTTAATCTTGCTGCTGATGGAATGATTAGAGATGAAATTAAATTTAGCAAGTTTGTAAAGAGACTAAGATCAGCTTTCCAAGAAATATTGGTTAAGCCACTATATTTACAAATGTGTATTGCATATAAAGATTTAGCAGAAGATCCAGGTTTTAAAACACAGGTTGCATTAAGATATAATAGAGATAATGACTTTGCAGCTTTAAAAGAAATGGAAATCATGGAAAGAAGACTTGATTTTGTTTCTACAATGAGAGACAGTTTAATGACAACTAATCAAGAAACAATGGAAGAGGAATACTACTTTGATATGGAGTTCTTAGTTGATAGATACTTACAACTGAGCCCAGATGATATTGCTGCAAATGCAGCAGCTAAGAAAAAGGCTGAAAAACAAGATGCAGAAGCTCCGGAACCAGAGGATCCAATGGGAATGGGAATATAAAAATAGATGATATATAAACTATGAAAATTAAAACATTTAATCAATTTATAACTGAGGCTCAATTAACATCTATTAAAGCAGGTGATGATAGTAAAGTAGAGGTCAGCGATCAAAAAACAGCAGATGGTAAAGTTATTTCTGCTCAAGAAATTTTAGGACAAATTATATCAGCAGATACTGAAGATGCGTTCAAGGCTTATTTCTATGAAAAATATGGTTCTACTAAATTTGATACAGCAACAATGGGACAAATGATGTCAGCCTATCAAGATTATTATAAAGAACAAGCTGAAGAAGAGAAGGAAAAAGAAAAAGAAGAGGAAGGCGGAGATGAAGAAGACCCACTAACTGGAATGGATGTTTAAGAAAAAGACTTTAAGTTAAAGATATATACAAAAAAGAAAAAAACAAAATGGATAGACTTATAAATAAGCCTAGCGATTATAATTTATTAATAGTTGAAAAATCTTCTAGTGTTTTAGAGCAAACAGGAGAAACAAAGGACTATGTTTTAGAAGGTGTTTTTGGTGAGATTGATGTTAAAAATAAGAATAACAGAATCTATACTGAAGATGAATATCTTCCACAAATTAAATCGTTACAAGACAAAATCGGAGGTTCTAAATTACTTGGTGAATTAGACCATCCTCAACAATTTGACATTTCTCTTAAAAACGTATCACACGTTGTCGAAGAGTTAAGGTATGATCAAGAAAACAAGAAAGTAATGGGTAAAATCAGATTATTAGATACTGATGCTGGTAAACAAGCTAAAGCATTAGTTGATGCTGGTGTACCATTACATATTAGTTCTAGAGCTGCTGGAGAAGTTTCAGAAGGCGGTAAAGTTAAAATCAAACAATTATTTACTTATGATTTAGTTGCAGATCCAGGATTTGAGAATGCACAATTAAACAGAGTTAATGAATCTTATGGTTTTGCTAACGATGAAAGCTTATTTATATATGAAGTATTTAAAAAAGAGATAAATAATAAAACAACAAACGAAAATAAAAAAGAGCAAACAATGGAAGAATTTGTAAAAACAGATGACTTCAACAATTACACTAAGTATTTGGCTGAGCAAATAAAAGGATTAAAGTCTACTCTTACAGAATTATCAGAAACTTCAACTGAAGGATCTGCTACTACAAATGAAGACATTAAAACCGTAACTGCTCACAATGATCATATTGTTGAATCAATAAACAATTTAACAGAGTATGTTAAATACGTTGCAGAAAAAACTGATCAAAATATTCAATATTCAGAATATTTAGCAGAAAAAACTGATCAAAATATTCAATATGCTGAGCATATTGCTGAAAAGGCTGATCAAGGAATTTCTTATACTGAACATATTGCTGAATCAGTAACTAAATTAAAAGACTATAGCAATTATATTGCTGAATCTTATAATGATGGTACAGAAACTAATGAAAAATTAGTAGAGTATGTTAACTATTTAAAAGATAACGTACAAAATGTTAGCGAATATGCTAATTATATTGCAGAGTCAATCAATGAAAACCTAGTAGTTGAAGCTGATGATGTTACTGCTAAAGAATTTGATGCAGCTGATAAAGATAACGAACTTGAAAAAGTTGGTGATAATTCAGGAGAAGGCACGGTTGCAGATAAAACCGGCGATGCAGGAGTTGATGGTGAAGATGTAAAATCTGATCTAGAAGAAGTTGACAATGATGAAAAAAGACAAGCTAAAGGTAAAGACGCGAACAGTAAAGCTCCTACTAATTCAGGTGCTGATGGTGCTGATGATCCATTAGAATCTTATAAATCAGAAATATCTAGTAAATTAACATCTTTATTAGAATCTGCAAAGACAAAAGAAAATAATGATCCACATTTCTTTAAATTAGTTGGTTCATCTACTGCTGAAAAATATAATGCATTAAACGAAGATGCAAGAACAGTGGTAAGAACAGAAGTAGAAGGTGCAGGATTTTTAACTGAATCTCAGATAGTTAGAATTATTGAAAACACTATAACTGTTACTGAAGAAAATAACAATCAACCGTTAGTTCTTTCAGCAATGCCAACAGAATATAAAACAAAATGGGAAAATCTTTCTGAAGCTAAGAAAAATCAATTACTTGCACAGTCAAGAACTCACAAAGTTGAGACTGAATATCAAGTAAGAAACTTCTGGCAAACAAGAGACCTTAGAGAAACTGCACCAGTAATGGAAAAAGTTGCTATGGTAACTGAAAAGAAAGAGGTTGCTACTAAAACACTTCCTTATAACTTAGATGGTGTTGCAGAAGCAATGGCAAAAAGATTTAAAAAATAATAAACAATCGACGATTTGGTGACAGAAGCAGAAAGCCGAAATAATAAGTCGAAATTAAACAAACAAAAAATAGAAATTTATAAAATGGCAAATTTAATAAATGAAGCTGAAATCAGAGCAACATGGTCTCCAATTATCGAGAGCGCTACTGGTATCAACGAAGCTTCAAAATTAGCATGGATGTCTGAGTACTGTCATAATCACAAACTTTATGAAGACGCAAACATCATGTCACTTTCAAACAATCCAGGTCCTATGAATATCGGTGGTATGGGTGCAGTAGCATTCCCATCTGATTTTGGTGGTATCGGAGCTGCAGGTACTGCAGATGGTTCAGGTGACAAGTCTCCAACTTTACTTCCTTTAGCGATGCAAGTTGCAGCACAAACAATCGGTTTAGATTTAGTTCCAGTTGTACCAATGGCTGGTCCTATGGGTCTTTTATCTTACTTAGACTTCGTATACGAAGGTGGTAGATTAGACAACGCTGAAGCTCCATTATACATCAAAACAGCTAACACAGCTGCAGGTAACGATGTATTAGCAGGTGTTTCAAGAATCGATGGTCAAAACATCATACAAATCGTAGATGCATTAACAGTAGATTCGTCTACTAAAATTACAGATAGATATGCTGACGCAGAATTAGTTGCGGCATTAAACGATCATATCCCAGGATTTGTAGGTCAAGCAGATGGTAAACCATTTGATAGAGCTACTGGTGAATCTACGGCTGATAATTTAATGGGTCTTTCTTTATTCTCTAAAGCAATTGAAGCAAAAACTTACCAAGTTGCTGCTGCAGTTACTAGAGAACAAGTTCAAGATTTAAAACAATTCGGTGTTGATGCTGTTGCTCAAGTTGAGGCAGTTTTAACTAACGAATTAACACAAACTATTAATGATTTAATCATTGACGAAATCAAAACATTAGCGGAAGCTAACATGACTGCATCTGGAGTTTCTTTAGATGTTGCGTTAACTGTACCAGCTGCAGGTGGTCAAACTGAAGGTTCTGAACACAGAAAAGTATTAACTGGTATTTTAGCTGCTGCTAACTTAGTTGCAAACAGAGGTAGAAGAGGTGCAGGTAACTTCGCGGTTGTAGGACCACAAGTTGCTACATTAATTCAATCTGTTGCTGGTTTCGTACCTAATCCATTCGCTAACACAGCTACTCAAGCTGCTGGTGCTATTTACCCAGTAGGTTCTGTTGCAGGTGTTCAAGTTTATACTAACCCAAAATGGTCTTGGTCTTATAACCAAGTATTAGTTGGTAGAAAAGGTGATGGTAATGGTCCAGGTCTTGTATTCATGCCTTACTTAATGGCAGAATCTGTACAAGCAATAGCTGAAGGAACTATGGCTCCTAAAGTTGCTGTTAAATCAAGATTCGCATTAGTTGCTGCAGGTTTCCACCCTGAAACACAATATGCTGAGTTTACAATTACTACGCCAAGTGCGGCATTAGATATGATTAACATAGCTTAATAATTACTAATTAGTAAATAATAAATTAAGGGTTCTAAGAAATTAGAACCCTTTTTTTTTACATTTTTTTAATGATATATAGATTATAAGATTATAAATAAAATAAATTAAAATGAAAAAGACATTAATCCTAAATGAGAAGGTTTTAACTATAAGCGAATGGTTAACTGAAAACCAACCAGGTGAAATCCAAACAACTCAAACAACCGATATAAAATCAGATATTGATACAATATTAACAAAATTAAAAGATTTAGAAGATAATATTGAAGAAGCATTAAATTCATATGAAGAATATGTAACTACTTTAAATGAAAATGAATTAAACGAAGACGAAGCTGGAAAAATAAAAGATTTTGTGTTTATTGCTCCTAGAGTAAGAAAGATGCAACAAAAGGCAAATAAAATAAGACTTAATAAAGTAGATCTTGATTTTGCTATAGCAAATGCACCGTCTGATAAAAAGAAAAGACTTCAAGCTAAAGCTAAAGATTTAGGAAAAGATGTTACAGAATTAGAAGATTCTATAGATGATTATCAAAAAGATTCAGGAGCAACTTATTCTTTAAAAATCAAAAACATGGAAAGAATTAAAGGTAAACTATCTGCTATTAAAAGAAAGACAGGTCTTGAAGATGATCCAAATAAAAAAGCTGATTTAAAAAGACAAATGCAAACTTTAGCCGATGGCTTTAAAGATGAAGCAGAAGCTGCTAAAGAACTTCAAGATAAAGAAGGTCCAAGTAAGGAAGAAATGGCTAAAGAAAAATTTAAAAATCAAAAGGAAGCATTGATTAAACAAGGTTTTAAACAAGGTGAAGGTCCTGAAGGATCAGATAAGAAAACTATTAAAGACCCTGAAGGAAATGCTATTGTTTTCCACAAACCAGAAGTTGAAACAGGTGGAATAGATACAGGATCAGGATATAATGAATCACAATTTGATGGTTCAGGAAGACAAGCTCCTATTATTTAAGACTAAAATGATACCTAAGAAAATTCATCAAATTTGGATTGGCAATTCTCCAATTCCTGAAAAGTGCAAATTATTTATGGAACGTATGTATAATTTGCACCCTGATTGGGAATATAAATTATGGACAAATGATGATATATTTAAAATTCATTATAAAGAAGATAAATTTTTACAAAGTTATTGGAAAGACGTCGATACTCATTTTAAACCAGCACATATCGCAGATAGAGCAAGATTATTAATCTTAAGAGATTTTGGTGGAGTTTACGTAGATGTAGATGCAAATCCTATAAGATCATTTAATAATATTATTGAAAATATTAATGAAAATACTTCATTTTTTGGTGGAGTAAGACCTAAGAGCATAGAAGAGAAAAGAGGAGCACTTATTGACTGTACTGTTATGGGAGCCTCTAAAGATTCTAGAATTATCAAAGAAGTTTTATCTATTTACAAAAATGTAGATTGGGCATGGGGAGGAAGAGCAATTTCAGATAAAATGTTTGAATGTTTAGGGCCAGATGTTTCTTTATTTAATTATAAAAGCTTTTACGATACTAAAATAACGGAAGATACTATTGTAATTCATGATACTCCAGAAAATAGATTATGGTCTTGGAAATAAAAAACAAGAGTATATATTGAAAAGGTAAAAATATTTGAAACAATTTATTTAATTATCATATAATAATAGTTAAATTAAACACACAAATATGAAAAAATCAATAATCACAGGTATGCTGTTTTTAGCAATTGTTTCAATTTCTGCACAAGAAAAAGGAACTAAAAACACTAAACCTATTAAATATACAAAAGGAACTAATAGTTCTGTTATAGTTGAAAAGGAAGTTAAGACTGAAAAAACTACACCAGTATCTATTAGACCTACAAACAGTAACTCAACGAATAGAGCTGCTGTGAATTCTACTAACTCTAGAGAAGTTAACACAATGAGACCAGAAAAGGTTAAAGTTAATACTAACAGAGCTGCACAGAATTCTAACGAAACAATGAGACCAGAAAAGGTTAAAGTTAATACTAACAGAGCTGCTCAAACAACTGTTGAAACAAACAGACCAGAGAAGCCAGTTATTATTAAAGAAAAAGAAGAAAAAACTAATCTTAATAGAGCTGCTCAGTCTGAGGTTATAACTGATAAACCAGAAAAGGTTAAAGAAGAAAAGCCAAGAAAAGAAAAGCCTTCTAAAAAAGAAAGAAAAGAAAAGTAGAATCTTTTGAAAATTCAAAAATCAAACAATCCTAAACAAGCCCATCGATATGGTATAAAACTCGATGGGCTTCCTAGGAGTATCAGACAATTTCTAATAGAAAATAGAAGCCTAAATGAATGGGCAAATGATGTTCAATTCCTCGAACAAATAATTAGAATAGAGTCAAATAATCTCAAACTTAAGAATAGTACAAAAAGAAATAAACTTTATTTTGACTGTACGACAGAGACGCCAGTCCCAATGGACGACTTAGTGGAATCTTATGATACTGTAGAATGGACTTGTGCAATCAGTATGAAACCCATTCAATCTAAGTTTAATAATTTCAGTCTAGAAAATTTTATACACCCTGAGTACCTCGATGTGCTTGAGGCACCGATGGTAGATAGTCGAATACTTAAAAGCAGTGTTGAATTTCGTAAATATTGCAAAAAACTCTTATTAGAAGAACAAAAAGAGTTCATGAGAGTTATTAAAAAGGGATCAACGATTAATTGATCTTCCTTTCATATTATTGTGCCAATAATGTTTAATATATTTACCACTAGATAGTGCATCAAATGGCATAACCTTTACATTAATATTACTTCCATTTTTTATACATTTCCATAAAGAGTAATTAACACTTAATTGATCTCTTCTAGAACCATTTACATATTCATTAGACCATGTTTTAAACATGTTTATGCAATTGCTATTATTTCTCATTACTATTAACCCAGTTGCAAAAAGTCCATTATTTTTTGGATAATCCTCTTTATTATATTTTTTAACAACTTTATCAATTATTTCAGCATGATCTAATTTTAGAGCTCTTACAACACTAGCTTCTTTATATACACAGTCTCTTTGAGGGTGTTTCATGAATGCAACATCGTAATTATTATTATCTAATTCATATTCTTTCATGAAATTATTAAGATCATCTTTTATTAAAACATCCCCATGTACACATACGATATTTTCATATAAAGATCCTTTAAATAATTTGTAAAATTCAAGCCTATGCATCATTGCAATTCTTTTTGGATCATCAATAGATTCATATTCTTTAGACAATGGTCTAATATCCCAAATATCTGACTTTAATTCTTTATTATCAGTATAAAGTATATAGTCCCATCCTTCTGTTTTAACTAAAGGTTCTTTTAAGCTTCCATACTCTCCAACTGTAAATGCGTATATTGCGTTTTTATTACTCATGAATATTTATTGTTTGTTTATATATCAACTTAATTAAAATTATATTTTGCTAATTGTTTATAACTTTTGAAAAAAAGTGTTAAAAAGTTTTCACAAGTCAAAGATTATAGTTATATTAGTATTATAATTAAAACTTAATAATAATGCATAATAAAAACACAACCATCGATAAAGTAGCTTTAGAATTATTTAATAAACACTACAGTGAATTAAATAAGACTAAACAATTCGAATGTAATCAAGAAATGGTAAACAATCCAAAATGGCTAGCTCCTTTCTGGAAGCAGCCAATTTATAAATCAGAAACTCAAAAAATTTGGGATGAAATAATTAACCATGCAAATAAAGCGGGTAAGGTAGTAGATTGTGGAGCTTGTAAAAACAACGGATGCATCGTTTGTGAAGAAACAAATCATTAATAAATCATATAATAACTAAACAAAAAATAAATGCAAGCAGTTCAACAACTATTCACAGAAAAATACAGACCTAGTAATCTATCAGAACTTATTTTACCAGAAAGAGTTATGGCCAAATTCAAAGATGGCTTAGTTCAAAACGTTTTATTAGCTGGTTCTCCAGGTACTGGTAAAACTTCTACTGCAAAGGCTATTGTTAATCAATTCAATATGCCATATCTTTATATTAACGCATCAACCGATACATCAGTAGATGTTATTAGAACAAGAATTACAGATTTTTGTTCAACTGTTTCAATCATGGATGGACCAAGTTCTATGAAGGTTGTAATACTTGATGAGGTAGATGGTGTTAGTGATCAGTTTTTTAAAGCATTGCGCGCGACTATGGAAACATTCGCATCAAATAGTAGATTTATAGCCACTTGTAATTACATTAATAAATTACCAGATCCTATACTTTCAAGATTTGAAGTTATTAACTTTGATTTTGACAAAGAGGAAGAGGCTGAATTGACTAAAAAATACATGAGAAGAGTTTATGAGATTTGCACAAAAGAAGAAATGTCAATCGATAAAGCTGCTCTACTTGAATTTGTAAGAAGAAATTTTCCAGATTTAAGAAGTACATTAAATAAGTTACAAGGATTTAAGGCACAAGGAACTACAGAAATTAAGGTAGACGATGTTAAGAGATTTAATTCAGTCTATAAAGACGTATTTGAATTAATATTTAATGAAACAAATCCTGTTAGTAACTATAAAATACTAGTAAGCAATTATTCTAATAGAGTAGATGATGTGTTACAAAGCTTAGGTGAAGACTTCATCGAATACATTCAACAGGAAAAGGCACAAAGTGCAAATCACATTCCTGAAATTGTAGTAGAAGTAGCAAAGCATCAAGCACAAAGGTTACATGTTATTGATCCTGTTATTACAATGCTTTCACTTGTATATAAGATACAAGAAATAATTAGAAAAAATTAAATTATGATGAGAAAAGGCGGACATACATTACTTATTGACGGTAACTATTTTTTACATAGTCGCCTCTTTGTTTTACCAAGACCAAAGAATGGTGTAATGTTAGAAGATGAAGCATCGCGTGCTTCACTAATGAGAAAACTTGCAATTGATCTTGCATCAGAAGTAAGAAAAATGCGCGGCTTCATAGACAAGGTCGTTGTTGCAGTAGATGCAAGAAGCTGGCGTAAAGATTTATTTCCAACTGCAGAATATAAAGGCACAAGAAAAGCAGATAGTTCTATAGATTGGAATGCGGTCTATGGTGTATATGAAGAATTTCAAAACATCTTACAAAAACATGGCGTAGTTGTACATAAAATAGAAGGTGCAGAAGCAGACGATGTATTATTTGGCTGGTCAACTTTACTTATTAACAGAGGTCGCAATTCTATTATATGGACAGGCGATAAAGATCTTATTCAGCTTGTTAACTATTCAAAGGCTAATGATTCTTATTCCCTGTGGTATTCCCCGGTACAGAAAAGTCTATATTGTTTCAAGGATTTTATTAATGTCTTAGACACATCTGAAACAACTGACACAGACGACCTATTATTTAATCTATCTACATACTCAGGTGTTAGAGAAGAATATAAAATTGCAATTAAAGATTGGATTCAATCTAATAAAGTTAAATTAACAGAAGTTAATTGCGACGAATTTATGTTCAATAAGCTATTGATTGGCGATAAGTCAGATAATATCCCATCAGTTGTGTTATGGCAGAAAGAAATGAAAGGCGGCAAACTTAGAACATATTCAATTACAGAAAAACTCGCAGATAAAATATTTCAACAATACAATAAAGAAAATAGTCAATTTGTTATCGATCAATTGTTTAATAAAGATGAAATAGAAAAACTCGCAGATGTAGTTTATAGAGTTATAGGTAAATCATCAATTGCACAAATTAAAAATAACATCTCACAGAATATGAGTCTAATGATGTTGCATACTAAAGTTATTCCAGATGCAATTCAAAATGAAATATATTCAAGTGTAGAATCAGAATTAAAAGTATTAGAAGGTACAGATCTTTCTCAATTGACTAATAAAGAAAAAATCTTAGAAGGTACAGGTTGGCTAAAGGTTAGTCAAACACCAAAGCAATATGATGCCTTTGCAAATATTCCTGAAACAAAAGAGAAAAAGAAGTTAAAACTAGTAGGTAAGAAAACAAACACTAAACTTTTTTAATATGTTAGATGAAACTAAACTTTTTGACTTTGTAAAAATCATGTTTACAAAGAGAGATAGTTATGCAAATGTAAAAGAATCTTCTAAAAAGAGACATCATTTTATGATTAATCGTTTTATGTCAATTAAGTTTCCAGCAAATGCACAATTATTTAATTTTAATGGCATTAATGGAAGTAAAGTAATTGATTCTTGGCAAATGGTTGCAAGTCGTTTTAATAAAGTGCCAGGTTGGATATATACTAGAACAAAGAGTTCTAATAAAAATGTTAAAGAAAAATATCAGCCATCTGATGAAGCTTTAAGATTTTATATGGAAAAAAACGAAATTGGTAAGAGAGAAGTAGAAGAATTAAAGGAGTTTAATAAAGAACAATTTTACTCTGATCTTAAGAAATTAGAAAATCAAATAAAAGTTTATGCCTAGATATTTATTTCCAGAAGTAATCGCAGTTACTTTATATAAATATAATTCAATAGATGGAAAACTTTATACATTAATATGTAACGAGTGTAAAATTAAACAACATCAAAATACTATATTAGTAAGAAGAGAAGACATCGCTAGACTTTTATATAAATACTTTAGAAATGAAGTAGATGATTTGCCTTTAATCCCTCATGAGGTTTTACATAAAAAGGCAAACACTGTCTATTTTCTTAAAAAGATATTAGAAGAAATGCCTAACTTAAGATGGTTTCAAATATCTTATTCTAAAAATAGTAGATTTACTAGATTGAGTGAAAATACAAAAGGTGAAAAAACTTTAAACTTTGAGTTTAAGGCTATTAGAGGTAGTTTTAGAACTTTTGATTTTTTTAAAGAAAAAGACATGGAGTTTGTTAATTATGTTTTAAAAGAAGTAGGTTGCATAAAAAATATTAATTATTCTTTAGTAAAATTAAAAGCTCTTTCAGATAGACTTGAAAAACTAGGAGTAACTGATGACCAAAATGTAAAAAATGTCTGCGATAGAATTTTACAAGAATTTGATTATTGGTATGAAGACAATCCAGAAGCGTTAATAATTACTGACTATTTGGAAGATATATAGCAAAAAGAAGCCTTGCTATATGGAAAATAAAAAATCTTATTTAGAAAAGATATTAATGGACGTCGATGGTCAGCCATCGTCTAAAAGACTTATTACATTAATTTCTTTTGTTTTAATTTCAACTGCATTTATTGTAAACATTTTTGTTGAAATTCCATTAAAGGAATATATGTTTGAAGGCATGTTATGGTTAGCAGGCGCAGGCCTTGGTTTTACTACTGTTGAAAAATTTAGTAGAAAAACAGGTGTTTCAGGAGACGAGGATTAATTATAAAATCAGATAAATAAAATATGGTTACAGGTTATATAGCAACTGAAGTCGGAGATAAGATAATTGCAAAATTAGTAGACCCTTATTTAAAGGTTAAAAAAATTTTAGATTGGAATATTAAGACTGCATTTTCAAATGAATTTACAGTTGGTAAATTAACATTTGAGACAGGAAATTCCACAGTCACTGGTCTCGGTACAAATTTAGACTTAAACAATGGAGACATCGTAATGGCAGGTGGTTATGAGTTTGTAGTAGATAATACTCCTAATATTGAAACTTTAGTTTTACAAACACCTTCACAAGTAGATCTCACTGATGTTACCTTTTATGTTAAGACAGATCAATATAATTATTTTAGCTATGAATTTAGATGGAGCCAAAATGATATTATAGAAAAAGGTGGAGAACATGCTGAATGGCATCCACTCACAAAGGGAACTTTAGTAGGGGAATTATTAGATATAGATTTTGATCCAAGTAAACCTCTTTGGTTAGAGATTAGATCAACTGTCGAAGACATACAACCACTACATGATCTTATATTTTTAAGCATTACATATACAATAGAATATGAAGATGGAACAGTCGTTGAATGTCCACAAACATGTGTAGACTGCGAACCATTTGAATTAGACGGATGCACTAATATTATAGTAGAATGCGATACTGCTAATTTATATAATCCTTATGGTTTACAAAAACCAGCACATCTTTATAAGAGTCTTTCAAATCTTGCAAACAACGTCTATGGCCATAATGTAACTTATTATAGAGTAGAGCCAAACGTAAGAAGTAGAGACGTTATTTTAAAAGAATATTCGTTATATGACGTAATTGAAAAGGCAAGTATTAAGGTAATGGTACCTAATAATGAGTTTCCAACAGAGCAGGCTAATTTTGATATATTTGGAATGGGATTTGAAGACTTTGAAATCCACATTACAGGTGAAGAATTCAGAAAACATTTTAGTGAGAATAAAATTCCACGCAGTAGAGACTATTTATATTTTCCTTTTAACAATAAAATGTACGAGGTTAGTATGACAAGTCTCGCAGATGAATTTAATAGAGAACTTACATATTTTAAAGTAATGTTGAAAAAATATGAAAATAGGACTTCAACAAATAAAGAAGGTTTTGAAGAAGATCTTACAGATTTAGTAAAAGGAGTTGAAGAAATATTTGGAGAAGAAATTAAAGAAGAGCAAGAAAAGGTTACAAAACCTCTGCAATATCAAAGTACTCACCATAGGGCACAGGATGGAGTTAGAAAATTTGTACATAAAGATCTTGCATTAAACGATATTAATCTTAAAAATAGATGGACTGTTGTTACAAGAAATTATTATGACATGTCAACTGTATTAGCAGATGAATTTCAAGCACCTGCTGTTGTTTATGAAGCTATGTCTAATTTAAAAATGAATGAAAATAGGGCATTTACGTTTTGGGTAAACCCAACAAATACTTTTAATTTTACAGATAGTGAAAATCATGAAATAATAGATGGTACTAATATTCTAGACAAGGGCTTAATTATAAGTATATCAAATATGTACATTAAAATTATTATAAATGCACAAGAGTATTCATTTTTACACAATATAATTTTAAGTAAAGATAAATGGTACGGGGTTGTAGTTAATTTAAGTAATACATATGGAGAGGTAAGTGCATATATTTATGTATTAGACAAACAAAATAATTATACAGATCCAACTGGCCAAACTGACTTAGAACAAGGGTTCGCTGGTAATTTAGAAACATTATCCCCTCATATTTGGGAAACTGATGTTAATTGGAGTCTTAGAGGAAATAAATTTAATGTAACTAATATTAGAATGTTTGATAAGACAATTGAAGAGGAGCAACACACGAACGTATTGCAGCAATATGTTGTAAGAGACTCTCAACGTGCTTTAATAATTGATAATGCAATACCTTCATTACAGCTACAAAAATATGGTAGTTCAAGATAATCGAATATATAGATTATAAAACTATAGATAATGTCAGAGAAAAAGAAAACTATTTCAGAACAAGCCGACGAGATTAAAAAAGAGTTAGAAGATCTTTTAGGCCCAGATGAAAAAATAGACGTAGAGCAAGATCCAAGCGATTTGCCAGTTCCTAAATTTCATAATGCAACTCCAGCAATTAATTATGGTGATATGAAAGCTGGCGCTGAAAAGCAGGCTAAGAAAACTATCACAAGTCTTATGCAATTTTATCTCGAAGCTGACATTATAGAGAAGGATGAATATTTAATGGCTAAAAAGAAAATGGACGAAATGACAATGAGTTCATTAGTCTATCAATTAAATGCAGGTGAGAGAGCCCTAACTACATTGTTAGAAACTATAGAAGGTGGAGAACTTGCACCTAGAATGTTCGAGGTACTTGCCACACTACAGAAATCAATGTTAGATATTATTAAGAGCCAGACAATGTATTTAATGGCAACTGAAGAAAGTACAAAGAGAATTGCAAGAGACATTGAACTTTATAAAAAGAGAGACGATGACCAAGAGTTAGACAGTAGAGTCGGTGGTAATAACTCAAGTGCAAATATACAAAGAGGTACTAAAGACCTTATGAATCAAATCCAGGCTGGAATTCAACAAGCTGATATAGAAGACGCAGAGACAGAAGACAATGAGTGATAATTTTTGGATACCAAAAGAAACTGATCAAGCTACAAGTGACCGATTAGTGTGGTCTACTAAAAAAGTAGAAGACCTTGAAGTTGCGATGGACCAAGGTTATAAGCCTCAGGTTAAAATGCCATTTTATGAAGGTAGACAATTTTTAAGAAGAGGTAATATTGTTTTTGAATATACAGATGAAGAAATTCAAGAACTTGCAAGGTGTGCTGCAGATATTGTTTATTTTGCAGAGAAATACGCAGTGGTTCTTACAGATGAGGGTATTCAACAAGTAAAATTGAGAGACTATCAAAAGGATATGTTGAGAGCCTTTCAAGAAAATAGATTTAATATATGTCTTGCAAGTAGGCAAATGGGTAAGACTGTTATGGCATCTATATTTAATGCCTGGTTTTTAACATTCTCTACAGACAAGAATACATTACTGCTTGCAAATAAATCAGATACTACAAAAGAAATTATAGATAAAGCAAAGGTTGTTATAGAAAACTTACCTTTCTTTATGAAGCCAGGAATTACAAAGTATGATGTAATGAATGTAAAGTGTGATAATGGAAGTAGACTTGTAGGGCAAAGTACAACTGCAAAGGCAGGTATTGGTTTTACAATTCACCTCTTGTTCTTGGATGAGTTTGCCCACATTCACCCTTCAATTGTTGATACTTTTTACGAAAACGTTTATCCAACACTTTCAGCGTCTAAGGTTTCAAGGATTATTATTACAAGTACGCCAAATGGCTTTAACAAATTTTATAAGATTTATAGTGCCGCTGAGCGAGGAGATAATGAATATGCTCCAATGAGAATAGATTGGTGGCAACATCCAGATAGAGATGATGCATGGTATAAAAGAGAACTTGGAAACTTAGGAAGCATAGAAGCATTCAATAGACAATATGGAAATGAATTTGTAAGTTCATCAAATCTTTTATTAGATCCAGGTTCTATGAAGAATTTAAGAAGTAAAATGAAAGACTATCAATTTCATGAAATAGATGAATTTGTAGATGCACAAATAGAAACTAAAGGTTTTTTAAGTTGGCATCCTGGATTTGATGTCGAAACATTAGGAGACCAAGACAAATATTGGCTACTTTCAGTCGATATTGCTGAAGGCAATGGGGGTGACTACTCAATCATTAATATATTTAGAGTTGATCCAATGACAAAAAAGGAAATGGATAATCTGGCAACGCCTGGTGCAATGTATGACTTCTTTAAACTTAATCAAGTAGGCACATTTAGATCAAATGAACATGTAATAGAAGATTTTGCAAAATGCTTATATATTATAAGCGTAGATCTTTTATATAGTGAAAACGTTAAGATGGTTATAGAATTTAATACATATGGTTCTGTATTACTTAAATATTTACAAACAGTATTTCCAAGAAGAAATGATTTTGATGAAGAGATGGTGCTTAGATTTAAACATAGACATGATGCAAAAGGAGTTAAACATGGTATTAAAATAAAAAATGATAACAAGCCAATATTTTGTCAAAATTTTAAATCGTTGTTTGAAACTAATAGAATGAATATAACTGAATTTGAAACTGCAAATGAAATAAGTCTTTTTGGTACACTACCAAGTGGCAAATATGGTGCACAAATGGGACATGATGACCTTGCAATGTCAAGTATAATTGCAACTGAATTTTTTAACACAACGGCATATGCAGATTCAATAGAAGAATTACTAGATATTATAGATCCAGAAATTCATGACTATATGGAATTAACACTGTATAAAGACAGTCAAGAACAAGGAGACCTTAACTTTGACATTTACGACTTATTATAGAATACTCTAGATTTAGGTAGATATATAGATTATAAAAACTAAAAAAAAATAGATAAAAATTATGGCACTTAGTCCTCAATTATTACAATTCAAATCTTCGGGAGTTTACCGTTTAGAATTTGATAAGTCCCAGGTATCAAGTATATCTGCTGAGACAATAAGATTAGTTGCGGGTCACTCAAGAAAGGGACCTTACAACACGCCGGTTTTCGTTGAAGATACAGAAACTTTTGTTTTAATCTTTGGTGGAATCGACAAAAAATTAGAAAAGAAAGGAATGTTCTTTCACAGATCATGTTTAGAAGCATTAAAAAGAGGTCCAATCCTTGCTATGAACTTAGCAAGTTTTGATTCTAATGATGTAGCTTCTTATGCTAAAATTAGTACAGATGGTTCTGATGATGCAGCTGCAAACGTTTCAGCTACAGATGAATTTGCAAAATTTCATAATACTGATAAGTTTATGTTTCCATCTGATCAATCAGTTTTAGAAACATTAGGAGATTTAGAAACATCTCTTACAGCTTTAAATTTAGTAAACATCGGTCAAAAAAACATTACAGTTATTGTAAGACAAGCACAGGATTTAGATAATTCTTTTAATGTTATTGCAAGAGAGTGGTATGGTGAAGACAATATTCCAGATGGAATTAACGAGTTTGATTATATTTCAGACTACATGGTAGATGTTTTAGTATTTCAAGGAAAATTCGAAGCTTCTGCAATGGATTTAGATCCAGTTTATGGAGATTATTTTACTTCAACTGGTTTATTAAAAGATAAATTAGTAGATTTTGCAAATGAAAGACAAGTTAGTTTATTAGCACAATATACTGGTTCAATTATCCCAGGATTTACAGATTTAGAAGGTAATGGTTTATACGTTGAACAACAAATAAACGCAGAGTCTAGAAGAACAGGTTTATTCTGTGCAATTAATGAAGCTGCAGTTGAAGCTGGAAATACTGATTTAATAGGTAACGCATATGATGCGACAGATGCTAATACTTTACTTTCATATAGTTTAAGTGCAGGTGATAGATCAATTGATTTTTCTGGAACTGACTTTGTATTTGCTGCAACAGGTTCATCATTTACATTTACGTCAGCAAATAACGATGCATTGACATTATCTGTAGGCGATTATATGCCAGCATCTGCTGCTGATACTTTAGCTAGAGTAACAAGAATTTCTAAAACAACAACAGGCGTTTCTCCAAATGAAATAAGTGTTTATACTGTGAGTTGTTCACAACCAGTTGACGCTACATTTGATCCAGCTACTGATCTTGCTGTTAAATCATTTGAAGCTTCTGCTACTGAATATTCTTTATTTAATTTAAATAAAGCAACAATTGATGATCAAACAATTCAAAATTGTTTAACTGCATTCTCAAGTGGAGGTGTTAAAGCTGCATTAGTAGATAGAGACGTCATTGATTTAAGATATATTGTTGATTCTTTTGGATCTTATGAAGGTGGTATATTAAATAAAGCTGAATTTACACAAATTGCAAAAGAGAGACAAAACGTTTCTTGTATTTTAAATGCTCCAACTGTTGAAGAATTTAAAAAATCTACAGATCCATCCTTTACAGATGCATTTACTGGAAGTTTTGAAACAAGATTTGTAAAAGACGGAGGTGATTTATCACAGAATCCAACTGGTACATATTCTTTACCTTCAATTGGAGATGGTGCTAATTACGGATTCTACTATGGTCCTGGTTTAAATGTAAGAGAAAACGGTAAAGTAACAGTTGTTCCACCAGCGGCTTATGTTTCTAATAACTACATTGATAAATTTACAGATTCATTACCATGGTCAATCGTCGCAGGTCCAAGAAGAGGAGTTATTGGCGGTACTAATGTAATTGGAGCTGAATATCCATTTGATAAATCAGATAGAGATAACTTAGAACCATTTGGTTATAACCCAATCGTATTCGAAAGAGGAGTTGGTCTTGTAATTAAAGGTAATAAAACTGCACAACAGACTATTAAGTCTGCTTTAAGTTCTGCTCACGTTAGAGAAGTATTAATTTACATTGAAAACGGTATTGCAGATATTCTTAAAGATTATGTTTTTGAATTTAACACTGCACAAACAAGATTAGAGATTAAAACTCTTGCAGATTCATTTATGGAATCAGTTCTTGCAGATCAAGGTGTTTACGCTTATAAAAACGTAATGGATCAGACAAATAATACTAATGAAATTATCGATAACAACATGGGTATCTTAGATACATTTGTTGAACCGGTTAAAGGTTTAGAGATTATAGTTCATAGAACAACAATCTTAAATACTGGAGAAATCGCAACAGGTAACTTCTAAAAAATATAAATTTTATTAAGAGGGTTGAAATATACCCTCTTAATTTTTAAAGAAATTTTAAAGATATATAATTAAAAATAAAAGAAAAACAAAATGGCATTACCACATTATTCAAACGATCAAACTAGTAAGAAGGGTAAGAATTTCGAACCAGTATTAGCTAATATGTTTGAGGTAACTATTCTTCCTCCAGCAGGCGTTGGTGGCCAAGAACAGTTAATTCAACATGTAAATTCAATTAGTGGTTTAGAACTTCATAAAGAATTAGGAGTTGTAGATCAAAAATTTAAATGGTCAACTAGATCTTATTCTGGTATTCCTGCTGATTCATTCTTAGATGTTACTGTGAATTTTTCATTAAACTTAAACGATGCAAATCAAATGTATCTATATAAAACAATGAGAGATTGGTACAGATTAGCATACAATCCAGAAACTGGTGAAGTTGGTCTTAAAAAAGACTATGTAGGAACATTAGTTATAGTACAATTTAACAGAGCAGGTGATATTTATAGAAAAATCACATGTGAAGATTGTTTTATTACTTCAGGTCTTAACCCAAATGCAGAATTAAATTATGAAACTGCAGATGCTCAAGCATTAGATGTTACTTGGAGAGTTAACACATGGGCTGAGGAATTAGTTTAAAAAAAATTAGAGTTTAAAATTTAGAGAAGATGTAAGTCTTCTCTATTTTTTGCTTGGTAAAAATATTATATTATTATAATAATATGTCAAAGGAAGACTACATAGTAAACAAATTAATTAAAAAAATTCAAGTGCTTTTAACAGAACCTGAGTTTGAAGAATTAAATCACATTATATTAAGTAAGGCAATGGCTGAAAAACAAAGGCCTAAATCTGTTAGTGCTTTTGTAAGAGATTTAATACAGAAAGAAATTAAAAAAAATTCTGAAACAAAATAAAAAACAATTATATAATCTAACAAACACATCAACATGAGTGAAGACAATAAAGATTTTGATAAGTTCTTAAATAAGAAAGAACAAGAAGGAGGAGCATTTGAAAATACTTCTCAAGAATCTACAAATAAAGAAAATGTAGAAACAGTTGATCCTATTGAGGATACGATAAATAAACAAGGATTAGGCTCAGTAAATATGTCTAAATTTGGAAAGCAAAATGCTGAAAGTTCAAACTTTCATTTAGGCTATCATTCAGTTGATATGGAAACTCTTTTTTCTAGAGGACGTTTCTATCCACAAGATACTAAAATTTCTATTAGATCAGCAAAGGTTGCTGAAATTAGACATTTTTCAACAATGAATGAAAATAGTCTTTTAGATATCGAAGAAAAATTAAACGGTATTGTTAAAGCGTGTATGAGAATTGAAGCTCCTAATAAAAAACTTTCTTATAAAGATCTTTTAGAAGAAGATAGAATAGCAATTCTTTTACAAATTAGAGATTTATCATTTCCAGAAGCTGAAAATAAATTAATGTTAAAGGCTGAAAATAGTTATGGAACAACTAAAGATGTTGAATTAGCCACAAGAAACTTTATTACTACTGAAATTCCAGCAGAAATTGAAAAGTATTATGATGCAGTTGCAAGATGTTTTAGAATCCAAACTAAAAGTTCAGGTGAAATCTTAATGAAGCCACCATGCATTGGCGTAATGGAAGAAGTTACAAAATATATTAAAGAACAGCAAGAAAAAAAGAAAAGATGGGATCAAGCATTTATTCAAATCTTACCATATATTCAACTTGATTGGAGAGGATTTAATCAAACAGAAATATTTAATTCTGAGGTTGCATTCCAAGGATGGAACGAAAAGAAATACATGGTAACATATAGACTTGCAGAGAAAATGAAAATAGGTGCAGAGCCTGAAATGTTAGTAGACGTAGATGGAGAAGACGTTAGTGTCCCTCTTCAGTTCCCAGGTGGAATCAAAAGTCTTTTCATTATTTCAGATCTCGCTGGAGAACTTCTTTAAGACTAAATTCTATCTGGGGTTTCATTTACATCTCCAGCCTAGCGAAATAGATAATCTCGAGTATTATGAGTATTTCTATTATGTTCAAAACCTTTCTGATCATTTGAAAAAACAAAACAAATCAGAAAGCGAACAAAATGAACAAGCGCAAGAACAATATGGTAATTATAAGCAGAAGATGCCTAATATGAACCAATATAAATCTCCTAAGATGCCAAGCATTAAGATGCCAAAAATCTGAGATATATAAAGAAAAAACAGTGTTAAACATTTGAGCGCTTTTAAATCTCCATTTGAAAAATTAAGCTACGAAGCACAAAGGGAAATTGCAGATTCTGTACAACCTGGAGGTGCAATGTATGATCTTTTAGAAGACATTGCAGATAATATTAATCAATTAAATGCTAGAGAATCTGAGGTCAAAAGAGTATCTCTTTTTGGTGGACTAACTATCAAAGAGGCTTTAGCATGGAAATTTTTAGGAGAAAAAGGACTTAAAGCAATAGGCGAAGGATTTGGGGCAATAGCAGATGTTATTGACGGTATGAAAACCGGGGGTGATGAAGCAAAGGAAAAGATGGAGGCAATTGCTTCAGGATTAGAAGCAATAAAAGGACTTGGAAAAGCCATCTTTGAATTTGCAGGATATTTATTACTAGCAACGCCGTTACTAATGATAGGAGTATTAGCGGCTCCATTATTTGCACTTAGTTTATTTATAATAACAATGGCACTGTCATTTGCAGCAAAGCCTTTAGCAGATAAACAGACTCAAGAGGCTTTAGTAGCTATGGGAGATATTGGAATGGGCTTGCTAAAACTAGGAGGAAGTCTTCTTGTTTTTGCATTAATTTCTCCATTTGCAATAATAGGAGTAATAGCAGCATTTATAGTTATATCAACACTTGGGCTAGCCTTCAAAGTACTAGATGCACTTGGAATTACAGATGACATGGAAAAAATGGCAAAAGCACTTGCAATGACAGGATTAGCAATATTATCATTAGGGGTTTCATTAGCTCTTTTTAGATTAATGCATCCTTCAGAAATGGAGCTTTTAAAACTATCAGTAGCGGTAGGACTTACTATAATTGGATTTGCATTAGCCTTTGGAATTATTGGCATATTTAAAGACGAAATAATGGACGGTGCGTATGCATTAATGCTTACTGGACTAGCAATAGTAGTCTTAGGACTTTCTATGTACTTATTTAATATGGCTCTTCAAGGAATTGATGATAAATGGGAATTTTTACTTCAACTAGGTATTACACTAGGTGGATTAGGACTTGTAATGTTTGTCATAGGAAAGGATGCAGAAGGTGTTGCAATGGGAGCAGGTGCAATGATAGTTGCAGGAATAGCAATAATAGCAATAGCAATAGGGGTTAAAATATTTTCATCTGCTATAGAAGGCTTAGATAGTCCATGGGAATTTTTAGCACAGGTAGGAGTTACGGTTGCAGGGCTTGGTCTTGCGATGGCAGGTGCTGGTCTTATTGCGCCGATGATTGCATTAGGTGCAGGAGCAATGATACTGGCAGGTGGAGCATTAATCGCCATAGCAATAGGCGTTAAATTAATGAGTAAAGTATTTGAGGGAAATGCATGGGCAAACATGGTAGCAGATTCAGGAAGAGTAACTGAATCAACACTTGGATTTGGAGGAGGCAGACCAATGAGTAATTTAGAAGTACTAATGACTGCAATTGGCTATTCATTTATGTGGAATCCATTTCAAGCTATTGGTATAGCAGGAGGTGCAGGTGCAATGCTATTAGCAGGTGCAGCAATGGTCTCAATAGGTAAAGGAATTGAAAAATTTCAAGGGTTAAGCATCGACTATGATACTTTTCCAGATCAACTTAGCACACTTACAAATACACTAGCTGAAACATTTGGTAAAATAGGTGAAGATTATGGTGGAGCTGGTTTATTTGGTTTAGGTGGAGGACTTGTTTATCAAGGAATTCAAAGTGTAATGGGAATGGGTAACGCTCTTAGTAGTATTGCATATGGAATGTCAAAAATGGCTAAATTAGAATTTCCAACATATAACCCAGATGGAAGTGTCAAAGAAATTATTACATTGAATAGTGGTACTATGAAAACTATTAATGAAAATGTAGCAGATATGGTATCAAGTCTCGCAACCGCATTTGGAGACATAGGTAAAAAATACCCTTCTAAAAGTGCCGGAGGAGTTATGGGCTTTCTTGGATTTACAAAAGAAAACCCAGTTACGGCAGGTATTAGAGCAGTTAGTGGAATGGGAGGAGCAATTGGAGGAATTGCTAACGGAATGAAAGATATGGCAGCTCTTAAATTTAATGTATATGGAGATCCAAGTAAACCTGAAAAAATTACAGAAATAATAGATTTAACTAAAGGCGATATGCTAAAAAAGGTAGGAGATAATATAATGAAATTAGTCTCTACGCTGGTTGATGGATTTGCAGCCATAGGAAAGACTTATAAAGATTGGAGAACAGCAGGAGATGCTGCAAGAGGACTTTCACTTGCACAGGAGATGGGACCTATACTTGGAGATATTGTTCAATCAATGTCTGAGTTTGCAAAAGGAGGAATGGAAGAAGTGCCTAAGAAAATAAATGAATTTTTAGTAGAATTTGCAAAAAACTTACAAGAACTTGCAAAGGTAGATGGCAGTGCCGTTAAGTCAGTAGGAAATGGAATTGAATGGTTTTTTGATGCATTTCAAGATGAACAAGAAGGTATAGATGTAATGATAGCAATGGGCAAAGAAGCAGATGCATTAAATAATGTATCTTCATTCATAGAAAAAATAGGAGCAGTTCCAGCAACTATTACTAAAACTGCAGATGCAATTAAAACAATGAGTATTTCCATGCCAAAAATGAGCCTTTTATTTTTAGGAGATGCAACAGACTTTGTTGAAGAATCTGGTAAATTTGGAAATCACGTTATTGTAGGAAGGGCTATAAAGGATATTACAAATAGTATGGTAACTTTAGGTGAAGTAAACGTTGAAGGTTTTCCAACTATGTTAGACTTTATAGAAGATCTTGAAGACATTGATTTAAGCGATATTAAAAAAGATTTAAGACATGTTGCAAAATCTTATCAAATGATAGGAGAAACAACAAATAGTTTAGATATTGAAGCAATCGTAGAAACTTCAAATATGTTTAAAGCTCTTGCGTATCTTTCTGAACAAGGAGGAGAAGATGCAATCGAAGCACTCGGTGATGATTTAATAGAAGCAGTCGAAAAACTTGCATTAATGATAGCAGACTTTGGAGGAACAGTTGAAGAAGCAAGAGAAGGTAATCAATCATTTATAGATGGAGCAATAGACACTATTAAATCTGGAGCTAAAACTCTTTTCGGAGGAGGTTTTAGTTCAGGAGGAGGAAGTACATCGAATTCACAAAGCACTGTTGTTAACAACACAGATCAATCTGCCCTTCTTGCTGAAATTAAAAGACTACAAAATATTTTAATGTCAGGTGAAGCTACATTCCAAGTAGAAAGTAACGCGTTTTAAACAAATTTCTTTTTTCATATATAAATAGTATGAAAACAACAGAAACTACGTTTTATGAATCAAGTACAATTAAATGTTCACAATATAATTTTAAAGATAAAATAATGTTAGTAACATTTAATTCAGGGATAACGTATCAATATGATAACGTCGATATTAAAACTTATGAAAAGTTCTCTATGGCTGAATCACAAGGTAAGGCCCTAAACGAGCATATTAAAAATACAGAAATTAAAGCAACTAAAGTAGTATAAATATTTAAATTAATAAAAAAATGTCAAGAGTAAAAGCAGCAGGAAATGGAAATATAGACGGCATAAGCAAGAAAAGAAAAGGAGTTCATGCTAAGTCAAGTTCAAAAAATAAAAATTCAAAAAAATATAAAAAGCCTTATAGTAGAGGAGGAAGATAGATGAACGTTTTACAAAAATACATTACATATTGTGAAAAGAAAGGAATTGCTTTTCAAATGGATAATCATGTAAGACCTTATGACGATACGACACTTTTTTGTCCAGCTGGCATGCAGCAGTTTAAAGATCGTTTTAAAAATCCAGATAATACTACAGTTGCAAATGTTCAATCCTGTTTAAGACTACAAGACATTGACGAGATAGGAGATGGAAGCCATCTTTTATACTTTAACATGTTAGGTCTTTTTAGTTTTGGAGAAATGACAGTTAACCAAGCCGTTGAATTTTGGATGGAATTTGTACAAGAAGAACTTAAAATCCAAGTAGACTGTGCAACAATTCATTCTGATAAGTTTGATAATTGGAAATGGATGTATGATATTTATAAAACTCCATTAAAATTAGACGATGAATGTATTTGGACTGATGGAGAAATGGGAGGTTATTGTACAGAGTTTTACCATAAAGGAATAGAAATAGGTAATATAGTAAATACGTCAGATAAATTTATAGATGTCGGGTTTGGACTTGAAAGACTTGAGGCTATAGTTAATGGCACTGAGGTAAAGAGTGCAAACGAGACACTTGAAGAGACTATTTTAAAGATAGCAGATTCTGGTTATAAGCCAGGTCCACAGAAACAAGGATATGTACTTCGTAAACTTCTTAGAATCTTATACAATAATAATGGTTATATGGATCATCCATTTTTTAAGAGGGAAGTTGAAAGACAAGAAAAAACAAAACTTAGGTATCTTAGACTTAAGGAAAAGCACCAAGATAAAGATAAAGAATGGTGGTTTGATACACATGGTATCGATATTGATGAAATGAACGAATTAGGACTATGACGATAAAAGAATCTTATATAAAGGGTTTATTTGAAATAGTTCCTCAAACATTTAAAGATGATAGAGGAGAATTTGTAGAAACTTATAATGAGGAAAAATTAAAAGACATTATTCCATATCAATTTGTACAAGACAATCAAAGTATTTCTAAAAAAGGAGTCTTTAGAGGCATTCATATGCAAATGGGAGATTGGGCTCAAGGTAAACTTGTAAGAGTTTCAAGCGGTGCAGCCATTGATTATGCTGTAGATCTTAGACCAGATTCTGCGACTTTTGGTCAATGGGATAGTGTAATGTTAACACCTGAAGCAAATAATCAATATTGGGTTCCACCTGGATTTGGACATGCATTTTTAGCATTAGAAGATAATACAACATTTTGTTATAAATGTACTAATTTATATAATAAGGAAAGTGAAGAATGTATAAAGTGGAACGATAGTGATATTTATTTAGAATTTTTACATTATAATGGAGACATATTAGTTTCTGAAAAAGACGAACAAGGAATTACACTAAAAGAATTTAAAAACAAACATTGTTAAGCCCTTAATATTTAGATATATAAATAAAGTAAAGAAAACAACATTATGAAATATACTAAATTATTTGAAGAATTTGTAAATGAAGCTAAATTCTCATTCGGGAAAAAAGGAATTATGCAAAGAGCTCAGGAAATCCTAGACATGGCCAAAGATTCTAAAGATTTAGGCTTTATAGAAAAAATAGCAAATAGCGGTAATTTACCAGATTATAATCAACATGTAAATATTAATGTTGAAAAACCAGATCAATATAAAATATTACAAGGAAGCAACGCATTGTTATTAGCAAAGGAAATTAAAAAAGTTATTAAAAAATATAAAAAACACGAGGTTGTCGATGAAATGAGAGGACGTTTAGTATCTAAAGACGGAAAAGTCCTTCATGAATTTAAACCAGATGGAAAAATCCTAGGAGTTGCAAATAGACATGCCATGAATTTACCATTCTTTTCCGCCGATACTAATGAACCATCATTTATAATTGGAGTAAACTGCGGTGATAGAATTAATAATAGCATTAAGGAAAAAATGTTTAATGAGGTCTATCAGTTATTATTTGTATTTAACGAGTCTAACAATATTGATAGAGGTGTAAGTATAGAGGTTATCTCATATGATGATGACCACAGTATTATTGGATTGGCTGTAAGAAGTAAAGATAATTTAATTAGTGGTTCTGCTGCAATGACGGCAAAATCGATAATGGAAGTAAAGTAAACTTAACATTTTTAAGATGAAAAAATACATTAACAAATACACACTAACATGGGCTGCATATCTGATAGCAGCATCTATTGCGCTTTACCTATTATACTGGTATGGGTAAATTGTTCATAACTTTTTAAAAAAAGTGCTCTAAAATTTTCACGAGTCAAAGATTATAGTTATATTAGTATTATAATTAAAACTTAAACAAAATGGAAATAATAGAAAATTTAAAACATGTAAGTAGCAACACTGTATTTGCTGGTACTGTTACTCAAAAAGACAATAAAGGTAAACAATTAAAATTTACGGTTTCAAATCATTTAGAAGAAGGAGTTGAATACAAATTCAGATATACTTGTAAATGTAGAGCTGGATTTTTAAATATCAATAACCAAACAGCTACGCCTGAACAATTTATCTCATCAACTTATGCTTTTTTAGATAATGTACAAGTTTTGAAAAAATTCGATGACGGTACTGAACATTGGTTTAATGTATTAACTACTAAAGGTGGTAAATTTCACTCAATTGATAAAGCATTCTTAAACCACTTAAAAGTAACTCACATGCACAATGCTTGGAAAAAAATGGTTGACTATGATCTTTGGAAAAATATGAACACAAAAACCCATGCCAGTTACGCATATAAAATAAACAAATAATATGTCGGATTTAATTGCAATAATCGGAGTAATCGCAGCAACTTATTTAATGGGTTGGCTACGAGGCTCTGAAACAGAAAGAACAAGAATTAGAAGAATGTTAAACTATACCATGGATGAATGGGAAGAACTGTTTAAAAAACACAAAGATGAGTAATGTAATAAATAATAATCTTTTGGAAAAGTTTTTTCAAAAGTATCTAGACTTAGGTTATACTGATAAAGAAGCAGAATTAAAAGCAAATAACGACTTTTGGGAAACTTTAAACGTTTAATTGTTCATAACTTTTTGAAAAAAGTTGCCTCTAGATTTTTTTATGTCAAAGATTATAGTTATATTAGTATTATAATTAAAACTTAAACAAAATGAATAATATAGAAAAATTAGAGAAAAGCCTAAGTTTCCATACAGAAATGGGAAACATTGGTATGGTTAATACTCTTAAGCCACTGCTTATAAAAAAAATAAAAGATCTTCTTTTATTTAACATGGACATGGGAAATAAAGGTATGACTAGTATTCTTACTAACAAACTTAATAAACTTAAATAATATGAATTGGAATAAAATAATAGATCAATTAGATGACAAGATGGATTATATGGGAGAATCAAAAATGATGCACAATAGATATTGGGTGCACAGAGCTGCCATGACAATGAAAAAATTAATTAATCACAAATTAACACTTGAAAAAAATGGAAAATAAAATTAAAGCAGAATGGTATGAAGATATATTAGAAGCATTAGGTGCTGAAAATATAACAAGTAAAACTCAAAAGAAAAATGGTACTTCAATGTGGAGATTAAGAACCGGAGAAACTGTTGCAGAATATTCTAGTGGATATGTTAGAAAAATAATATATGCTAATCATTATAATGGCAAAAGGTTTCAATATACTTGTTGGCAACTAAACCCAACTGAAACTTATGAAAAATCTTATACAAGTCCATTTAATGGAGAGACTTATAATCATACAGGTAAAGATAGAATTATGCTTTGCACAAGAGAAGAAAGAATGGAAAAACTTGTAAATTATGCAACTAAAAAAATGTTAAAAAAAGTTGCCTAAAAATTTTCACGGGTCAAAGATTATAGTTATATTAGTATTATAAATTTAAAACGTAAAAAAATGACAGATCAAAAATGGGTAATATTCGACTTAGATGGAACTTTAGCGAATATAGATACAAGAAGAAAGCTTGCAACTAAGCCAAATGGTAAAATAGATTGGGATATATTTTTCGATCCTGCAAATATAAAGTTAGATCAGCCAAATCATGCTGTGATAAAAATGGCTCAAATTCTTGCAGAGTCTGGTCACATGATCGCTATCTTTAGTGGTAGAAGTAAAGGTACTCAATTGACTACTAAGAGTTGGTTGGTTAAACACAAAGTACCTTTTCATGTAATTAAGATGAGACCAACTGGCAAAGATTGGATGTTTAAGCCAGACGATCAACTTAAACAAAACTGGTTAGATGATTTATTTCCAGATAAAAGCAACATTGTTTGTGTCTTTGATGACAGAGATAAAGTTGTAAAAATGTGGAGAAATAACGACCTAACATGTATGCAAGTTGCTCCAGGCGACTTTTAATAAACAATATTAATTTTATTCATATAATATAAAGAAATGATAGAAATTTTAGGATATACAGCAACTGCTTTAATTATATTTTCATTTACGATAGAAAATATAAAAAGATTAAGAACCGTTAATACAATAGGATGTTTTTTATTTACAATATATGGGCTTTATATTTTAAGCATTCCAATTATAATTACCAACATGGTGATTATGGCAATAAACTTACATCAACTTTTAAAAATTATAAAAGAAGAAAGTGGACTTGAATAGTTATTATGCAATGACAGCTTCTAAAAGAAATGGCACACCCATTGAGTATGAAATGGAAGCAATGGGATATGTAAAAGATTATTATATAGGCTCAGGTGCATGGCACTGGAAAAAAAGTGAAAAAAAGTGTTAAAAAGTTTTCACGGGTCAAAGATTATAGTTATATTAGTATTATAATTAAAACAAAGATAAAATATGTTAGAAAAAATAAAAGCTTTTGTAGAGCAAAGTAACTCATCAAACTCAAACTTAGACAAGTTAAAAGTATTAGAACAGTTTAAGGATGATCTAGAGGTCACTAGAATGCTCAAGTATGTATACTCACCATTTAAACAATATTATGTTACTTCAAAAAATCTAAAGAAGAGAAGTGACCTAATGAACTCTCACACTGACAATAATTTGTTTAATTTATTAGATAGATTAAACAATAGAGAAATTACAGGCCATACTGCAATTGCAGAAGTTAATGGTTTTATTAATAACAATGAAGAATACGCAGATCTTATTTATAATATTATTGATAGGAATCTTAAAACAAGATCTACGACTTCGATGATTAATAAAATTATTCCAGGCTGTGTTCCAACATTTGATGTAGCATTGGCATCTGCGTATGATGATAAAACTAAAAAGAAAGTAAATTTCATAGAAGACGATTGGTACCTTAGCAGGAAACTTGATGGTGTTAGATGTCTTGCAATCTTTAATGAATGGGGAGAAGTAAGTCTCTACTCAAGAAGTGGTAAATCATTTCTTACATTAGAGAATGTTAGACAAGAACTTGAAAGTTTAGAACTTACAAACATGGTAATGGATGGTGAAATATGCATGGTAGACGAAGATGGAAATGAGGACTTTCAATCAATTATTAAAGAGATTAAAAGAAAGAACCACATAATTGAAAAGCCATTATTTCAAGCATTTGATTTAATTACAGCAGAGGATTTTGCAAATAAAGTTTCAAAAGAGCCCTTATATCTTAGACTACAGACGCTTGAGATGATTCTAGGCAATCCAAACCTAGAGTATATTAAATATTTACAACAGTATTTAACTACTGGTGAGGACATGGTAAAGGAACAAATGGCAATCGCAGCTAAAGAAGGTTGGGAAGGTTTGATGCTAAGAAAAGACGATGTTTATAAAGGTAAGAGAAGCCAAGACATTTTAAAGGTTAAAAAAATGTTTGATGCTGAATATGTCGTAGTAGGTCTTGAAAATGCAATTAACAGAGTAATTGTAGATGGTAAAGAAGTAGATGAGATGATGCTTAAAAATGTAGTTATAGAACATAAAGGCAATAGAGTACAAGTTGGCAGTGGCTTTAGTCTTGAACAAAAAAGAAACTTTTTTGAAAATCCTAATAAAATATTAAACAAAACCATAACTGTGCAATACTTCGAAGAAACTACAAATCAAGAAGGAGAACATTCACTAAGGTTCCCAGTAATTAAAGCAGTCTACGAAGAAGCCAGGGATTTTTAAAGAAAACAAAATGAAAAAAGCGCTAAAACTAGTACAATTTTTTATAATTTTAATTCTTTTATCTTGTATTATAATTTTAAGAAAAAATATAAAAAATTCAGAAAATAAACATAAGCAAAAGGAAGCTTTATTAGTAGATCAATATTTAGACTTACAGATAGACAACAGTAAATTATTAGACCATATTAATTTATTAGACGATGAAATAAAAATATTAGGATCATGTTGTGCAAATGAGGGTTTAACTGCTAAAGACGCAGAATATGGCGATTAGACTTCGAAGCAGAAGAATGAGACACAGGCTTTATGTAGAAGCAAGAATCCATGAATTGCACCAGAAAATAGTTAAACAAGTAATAGAAAAAGGAACAGTAAACCACAAGGCAAGAGAATTATTATTAAAATACCATAGTAAATTAAATAAAAAATTATGATTTTTGAAACAATTTCAGTACCTAAATTTTCAACACTATTAGTACCATTAGCATTTATAGCAGGTTCAATGAAAGAAGAACCTAAAGAAGAATTTTGCATAGATGATAGTAATTTAGTAATAGAAAAAAAGATAGTAGAAAAACAATTAATTGTCGATTCTACTCTAATACATGCATTAATAAACGTAGAAAGCAGAGGAAATGCAAAATGCATAGGAGATACGCATCTTGCAGAGCCATCAATTGGCGTCTTACAAATACGTCCAATTATGGTTAGAGAAGTTAATAGAATCCTAAAAATTCAAGGTTCTAAGAAGCGTTATAAAAGAAAAGACAGATATAGTAGAACAAAATCTATTGAAATGTTTGTTATTTGGAGAGACTTTCATCACAGAGGAGCAAGTGATGAAACAATTGCAAAATGTTGGAATGGCGGCCCAAAAGGCAGAAAGCTAATTAAGACTCAGCATTATTGGAATAAAGTACAAAAAGAACTTAAAGAAATAAGAGGATGAAAAATTTAGAAAATAGACTTAGGCTTTTTATAAATTGGCTTGAAGACGCAGAGTTCTATAGAGATCACTATAGAGATGGACAACTTGAGACAATGATTAAGAATGCACAAGAAGAAACTTGTAGAAAAGTGGCAGATTATTTAAGAGAAGTTTTAGATATGTCAGATGCTGCAGTTAATGAGTGTTTAGATAAGCCAGAAATTTTAGACGTAGACGAACAAGAAAAATGAATATAGATCAATCATATGATAATGCTTATAGATTATACATGGGTGAAATAGACTATGATGATTTAGGCGAAGAGTTTTGGTTACCGGTTGACCATACAGATAGAGATGTAATATTAAAACATTATGAAAATGAAGAAGAATATGAACGTTGCCAAAAAATAGTAAATGCAGTTAGTTAGTACACACCCAATAAAAAAATCAGATTTAGGCTTTCATGGAAACTTGTTTGGAGGGAAACTTCTGGCTTGGTTAGATGCAGCCGCAGCAAGCTATGCAGCAGAAATGTGCGATACTCCAAGAATGGTAACAAAATGTATCGATAAATGTGTTTTCACAAAGCCAGCAAAGGAAGGTCAACTACTAAAAATGTATGCTAAGATAGATAGTATAGGAACAACTTCTATAGATTTATATTTAGAAGCCAGAAGCCATAATGTTTATAATGGCAAACAAAATATTATTTTACAAACAAATATAAAGTTTGTAAGAATTGATGAGATGGGAGATGCAATTCCAATTTCAGAAAGAGTAAAGGATAAATTTAAATAAAATAAAATGGCACATATACAATGGGGCGGATATAAATGGCGTCCAAGAGAAAAATGGGGAACATATCACCCTGACAAAACATATTGCTATTATGATAGAAGCGCAATAGAAATAAATGAAAAGGACGAAATGATCTTAAAGACTCAAATGAATCCAAAAACATTTAAAGGCAAGTCACTTCATTATAATTCAGAATTAACAGAGCTTGAAATTCCAATAGGAGTAGGTTTAGTATCAAGCGTTGATGGCTTTGGCTATGGATATTTTGAAATAGAAGCTAAGTTACCAACAGGTAAGAATCTATGGCCTGCATTTTGGATGAGTCCATTTGAAAGTTGGCCACCTGAAATTGATGTCTTTGAGGCTTATTCAAAAAACAAAGAACACTTTTTTCATTTTAATCTTTTTAATCCATTTGGCTTTTGGAGAGTTGAAACTAATTTTCACTGTGGAAAGCAACCCGATAATTATAATTTAGGAGCAAAGACACATTGGCTAGGTTGGAAAAATCCAGCAAAACACTTTAATAAATTTGGATGTTTATGGACTGAAGATGTGATTAAAATATTTTATAATGATAGACTAGTTAGAGAGCTTAAAGATCCAAAGTTATTAGATGAATATCGTGGTAAATCAATGAATGTAAAAATAAATGCACATGTTGATGCAGGTGTAGATGTAAACAATCACCCTACTTCAGAATATGTTGTAAGAAATTTTAAATATAAATCTTTATCAGAGTTAAACAATTAATTTTTTTAGTATATAATAAACATGGAAGAAGCTGAATACAACAAGATAGAAATAGAAATTTTAAAGGAAATGGAAAGCCTATTAGCGAGTGAAACTAATACTTCCAATTTAAAAGAAATACAAGGACTAAGAGAAAAACTTAGGAAATTAAGATTAGAGAACTTAGATAAGTCAAACATTCGTAATTAAATAATACATGAAAATAATATTAGTAGGCAAGGCAGCAGCAGGTAAAGATTATTTTAGAGCAAGGCTGGCAGATAAAGGATTTAAAGGAGCTGTAAGCCACACAACAAGATCTCCAAGAGAAACAGAAACAGAAGGTGTAGATTATTATTATACAGATGATGAGACCTTTATGAAAATTGTAGAATCAGGTGATATGCTTGAGTATATGGATTTTAAAGGTTGGAAATATGGAATGACAAGAGAAGAATATGAAAAAAGTGATGTTTTAATTATGTCACCAGATGGTCTTAAGTTATTACCAGAAGAAATTAAAAAGGAATGTTTAATAATTTATTTAGACATTAACCCTACCACAAGGTTAACTAGATTAATCTTGAGAGATGATAAAGCTTACCATCCAATGTCAAGAGAGATAGAGGATATGAAGCAATTTAACGAATTCGAAGATTATGATCTACGAGTGACCAATCCAGAATTTTAGGATATATAAATAGTAATTTTAAAACAAACAAACAATGACGAATTTAGAAGATTTAAAAACAGAAAGAACAGAACTTGAAGGTAAAGTTACTGAACTTGCAAAGGCAAATGCGGCTATGATTTTTAACGTAGAAGTTGAAGACGTATCAATGATTAAAACAATACAAGACCACCTAAATAAAGGATATACTTGGGAAACTAAGAATGCAGCAATTGTTGTAACTTTATTTGATAGGTTAAAGGCAGAAAGAAGTAGAATTAAAAAAGAACTTGAAACAGCAGGTGACGATTATAAAGTAACACTAGAGCTTAAGGCTTATGAGTTAAATGGTCTCTATCAAGCACTCTTAAATGTACAAGGAACTGGCGTTGAAAGCGCAAGAAAATTTGTAAAGATGCTTACAATGGTAGGTGAGTCAGTGACTAATGCAATGAATGAACTTACTGAATCTAATAAAGAAATTTCAGAAATGCATGTTAGATTAAGAGATCTTGACACTAACATTACTGCAATTGAAAATACGGAAGAAGTTGAACCTACTTTAGAAACTGCAGATGAGACAAAAGGCTAAGAGTCAAAAAAGATTAGACTTCATGGAATTAATTTCTGAAGCTATTACACAAGACGATATATTTAATACAATTGATTATAAAAACAAGACTGAAGATCAAATCAAACAATTTGTTTATCCTCATCTTGTACAATCACTAACTCAATATTTAGTTGAAAATACTGACACTACTGCTGAAAAAGCAAAAGCAAAGGTAAAAAGAAACTTAAAATGGGAAGGCGATGTTAATACTACCGTACACCATACATTATTTATGGGAACATTAAATAGACCAGATATGGTACTAGAAATGAACGGTATGAATATCGCAATTGAGTTTAGAAGAGGCGAAAGTGGAAATAGCTTAAGAAGTGGAATCGGACAAAGCCTTGTTTATTCAACAAATTATGATTTTGTAATGTATCTTTTTATTGATACATCAAAAGACCAAAGAATCAAGAATGCTCAAACAGGCACGAAAGAAGCTCAGTTAATGATGGATCTTTGGAATAGATACAACATTAAATTCACAGTAGCCTAATGGGTAAAACATTTATAACAGGTAATATGCAATTAGGGCGCCAATCAGCTATTGGAAAATGGAAGCGCCCTTATAGCACAGTAGATTCAATGACTTCTGATTTAATTAAAAATTGGAATGAGGTTGTAACTAATGAAGACGTTGTATATCATCTTGGTAATTTTGCATGGGATCCTAAAACAGCATATGATTCATTGCTTTTATTAAAAGGTAAAAAGATTTTTATGATAATTGGAGAAAATGATCAGCCAATTCTAGATCTTTATAATAAGGGCAATTTACCTAAAAATGTAAAAATATTAGATCCATATTTTTCAATAGACGTTTTAAAGATATGTTTAAACTACTGGCCTATGCAGGAATGGCCTAAAAAATCTAAAAAGTATTATGGAGTTATAGGCTATCCAACTCGTAAATACAAAACAGTACCAAAAAAGAGAATGATAAATTGTAGCACTGATCAATGTAACTTTAAGCCACAGGATATTAATTCACTGATGGACTTATTAAAAGAAATAACATGATGACATTTTTCGAATTCACATTTCAATCAATATGGCACTTTCTCGGAATGGTGCTACTAATTTCTATCGTGGGCAATACCGTCCTTGATTTAATAAAAATTTTTAAGAAATAATTGTTAATAACTTTTAGGAAAAAAGTGCCTAAAAGTTTTCACGGGTCAAAGATTATAGTTATATTAGTATTATAATTAAAACTTAAACATGACAAACATAATCGACACTTGGACTAAAAAAGAATTTTTACAGGTAATGAGCGACGCCTATAAAGACGCACACGGGATTAGACCTAGAGGAATTAAATATTCTGAATGGTCTTTAGCAGAACTTAAAGATGAGTTCTTAATGCTGTGTTCAATCGCAGCCGAAAATGAACAGTGGGATAGAGAACATTAAATTGTTCATAACTTTTGAAAAAAAGTGCCCAAAAAATTTCACGGGTCAAAAATTATAGTTATATTAGTATTATAAATTAAAAACGTAAAAAACAATAAATATGCCAAAAACAAAAATCACTTACAGAGAATTAGCAGAAAACTTCGTAGCAACAAGATCACATAAAGATTATAATGCAATTTACAATAGAGTAAAGCCAGGTCTTAAAACTTATATCTACAAAATAGTAAAAGACAACAGTATCGCAAGCGACTTAACATCAAATGTGCTAATTAAACTGTGGACTAAAATCGATCAATATAAACCAGAATGGCAAATTACAACATGGTTATACAAGATCGCATTCAATGAAGCCCTAGGTTATATTAAAGAAAGAAACAAAAAATCATCACTTGATCAACTAAGAGAATTCGGTGTGCAAGTAGGTGATGATGGTATTATTAATGGTTCTGCAAATGGACTCTTAATGGAATACGAACAAAAAACTGAAAATGACTACATTGAAGAAGACGAAGAGCTTATGCAAAAATACGAAAGTGCACTTAAAGCAATTGTAGATCTTAAGCCAATGTACAAAGAAATCATGGAAGATAGACTTTTAAAAGGTATGAAATATGAAGACATTTCTGCAAAACATAAGGTCAATTTACAAACAGTTAAAAACAGAATCCGTAGAGGTAAAACATTAATCGCAGAAAAAATATCATAATCTTAAATCTTAAAAAAATAAAATGAATAATCAAACAAACGATAGAAAGACAAGCCAATTATTAGCAAACTTAAATAAAAGAGCATTGATGCTTGTAGAAATTTACAACTACTATGAACAAGTTGGAGAAGACATTGATAAAGAAAAAATTGATATGTTAACTGATCAAAAACTAGAAGATCTACATGGTCACTGTATGTGGGAGATGGATCAGTTTGAAACTCAGGAAGAAAAAGATATTAAGAATGGTTTGTACGGTGAGGAATATTAATAGGATATATAAACAAATCTAAAACATAACATATAATAAACATGGAAGAACAAACACATATTTTAGACATTTTAATAGAAAAAATATCTAAAGGATTAGATAAAGATGTTAAAGTTTACTTAGCAATGGATGACGATAAAAAGGAATTACTTGCTATAAAAAAAGGAGATGATGAAAGAGGCTTAGACCTTGCACAAATAGTCAACTCTTATGGATTTTATAGAATTTATCAAGCAGATTCTGAAGAAGAAGCACTAGATAAATTAGCTGAAGGACTTGTTAAGTCTATAACAAATATGTTAGAGACAGAAAATTCTGAAAAATAAAAAGATGGGGGTATAGCTCAGTTGGCTAGAGCGCCTGCCTTGCACGCAGGAGGCCGTGGGTTCGAATCCCTCTACCTCCACTATCTTAATTATGAAAAATCTTATATTAACCGCTAGTCTTGGAGATAGACCTTTTAAAAAATATGCGTTCTTTTCAATGGAAGAATATGCTAAAAAAACAAATGCAGATTTTATAGTAGCAGAAGATATAGAAATTCCAAAAGAATTAAAAGAACTAAAAGTAGGTAGAGGAAATAATACATCGTATTTAAAAAAGATACTGTGGATAAGAAAATATTTAAAAGAATACGATAAAGTATTATGGCTAGATGACACATGTTACGTGAATCCAAATTGTCCAAATTTATTTAATTTTGTTCCAAGTGGATATGTGGCAGCTGCTTCTGAATCTCAATTAATGTATGTTGGCTTTAAAGAAGCATATAAGGATTTTTTAAAAAGGTGGACCATTTATAAAAACGAAAGAGACACTACATTTAATACAGGTGTTATTTTATATACTAAAGAGTGTAAACATATGTTTAGTAATGATAATTTACTAAATACAATTGCTAAATTGTGTTTGACTTCTCAATGGCCACAACAATTACTTACAAACTATTTGATAATAATTAATAATATTCCAAGAATTGTTTTAGATTCTAAATTTAATAGAATGCATATATGTGAAAAATACGAACCATATATAGAAAGACGCGAATTAATTAGTGAGAAAGAAGGTAAAATAAAAGACGTGTCAGATGAATTTTTTAAAAAAAATTTTAAATTTAATAAAAAGCTTTTAAAACAAGATCCATTTGTATATGAGGCATTTATATATCACCTTGCAGGAAAATCAAAAGAAGTTAGAGAAAACCTTCTTAAACAAATACATAAAACTTTTTCAAAAGTAAAAATATGAAAATAGGAATTACATGTTCAACATTTGACCTTTTACATGCAGGTCATATTAAAATGCTAGAAGAAGCCAAGAGTCAATGTGACTACCTAATATGTGCTCTTCAAACAGATCCAACAATTGACAGACCAGGTACAAAAAATAAGCCAATTCAATCTTTAGTAGAAAGGTTTATTCAATTAGAAGGTTGTAGTTACGTGGATAAAATATTACCATATCAAACTGAGAAAGACTTAATTGATATTTTTAGTTCATTTAAACTTGATGTAAGAATTATAGGTGGAGAATATTTTGGCAAGGAATTTACAGCAAAAGACATTTGTGAAAAAAGAGGTATTGAAATCTTTTACAACAAAAGAGATCATGGGTTTTCAAGCACTGAATTAAGAAATAGAATTTTTGAATTAGAACTTAAAAAAAGAAACAAATAAAAACTTCTTTATATAATATTAGTAAATTAATAAAAATAAAACATAAATTATGACAGAATTATTAGAACAATTACAAACAACTTTAGATAGTATTCAAGATGATGCTTCAAAGTTCAATGAAAAAGGCAACAAGGCTGCTGGTACTAGAGTAAGAAAAGGAATGCAAGCTATTAAAGCTTTAGCACAAGACGTAAGAGTACACGTTTCTGAAACTAATAAAGCTAACGGTTAAATTACAAAATTAGTAGACAGGTTACATGACCTTCTAGGCACCTCTAGATAACTTTGTTTCCTGTCTATTATGTTTTTGCCTTTGTAGCTCAGCTGGCTAGAGCAGCTGATTTGTAATCAGCAGGTCGTGGGTTCGAGTCCCTCCAAAGGCTCTAAATAAAAATTATGAAACTAACAAGTATTTTATATTGGTTATATCAACCCTTTAGTTATTGGTATAACTTTATTCTAGAATTTAGAATTTGGTTTATTTTTCAAACTACTACTAAGCGAAACAGAAAAAAACTCGAAGAACGTGATTTAAGAGTCGATTGGATCGGTAGAGTTTATGGTGTTGTGAATATGCCAGATGAAGTTTTAGGTGCTGCTGAGGAAATACAACAAGCCTTTGTATTAAAACAACTTGGCCAATTCGGAGGTATCTTAAATGAACTTAAATTATCAAACGTTGTCTATCCACAGATGCAAGAAATTAAAGGCAGTGGAGCATATCTTGTTATATTTTGGCCAGTTCTTGATCGATTAAATGTATTTGCAATTATCGGTAGTATATTATATACTCTAATCTATGCATTTATTGTTTATTTAATAGCAAGAATTTTTATAATCAATGAAGTATTTGGAAACTTATTTGATTTTATCAATAAATTATTATAATGGAAGAAGTAAAAAGAGTCCACAAAGATGGCAAAAGGTTTTATCAAGTCACAAAGGATAATAAGGTAATTGCAACACTACCTTCTGTAACTACGGTTATGGGAGAGATGTCAGATAAGAGTGGCCTTGAAAAATGGAAAAAAAGAGTTGGTGAAAAAGAGGCAAATAGAATTAGTCAGCTATCCATGAATAGAGGTACAATTATGCACCGTCAAATAGAATTATATAAAGGATTTGCAGGTACTCCAGAAGAAATGAAAGAACAGCTTACTGAAGTTTGTAAGACCGATGAAGAAATTAACGAAATAGTAAAATTAGAGAATGGTGAATTATATTTAGAAGAAGCATGGAAAATGTTTGATAAATTCTTTTATAATCAAAGTAGATTCTTTTCAAGAATAGATGAGGTATTGGATGCTGAAAGGTTTCTTTGGACTCTTAAAGGTGGTGAATATGCAGGTACGCTTGATAATGTATCAAGAATGAAAGATGGCAGCGTACAAATCATAGACTATAAAAATAGTAGAAGACCTAAAAGAATTGAATGGGTTAGAGATTATTTTAGACAAACTGCAGCATATTGGGTAGCCTATTGGGATAGAACAGGTATTAAAGCTGATGGAGCTGAAATATGGATAGCCAATGAAGAGGATGATATGCCACAGTGTTTTACATTGGATCAAGAAGACCTAATGGATAATTATAAAAGCTTTATGGAAACAAGAAAGGCTTTCAAGAACAAGTTCGGATATTAAGAGGATATATAATCCTATAAAAAAACTTAAAGACATGTTTAAAAATTTATCTGAAAAGTTATTTCCTTTTTTAATAGCATTAACTGCACTATCCGTAAGTGCCTCTGCGGCGTTTTATTCAGTCAGTGGTTTAAGTAAACTTTTTGCAGGTGCAAGTCTTGCGGTTATCATAATGGCAGGTAGTCTTGAAGTTGCTAAACTAGTTATCGCATCATTATTATATCAATATAGAAATACAATTCCAAAAATGCTTAAGTATTATTTAACAATAGCATGTTTTGTTTTAGTATTAATAACATCAATGGGTATTTATGGATTTTTAAGTGCGGCATATCAAGAAACTGCAAATAAAGAAGGTAATAGAGATGCACAAATTACTTTAATAGAAACTAAGAGAGATAATGTACAAGGTCAATTAGATGTTTATACCGAAGAAAAATCTAATATTGATGAGGCAGTTACAGAATTAAGAAAAGGACTTTCAAATAATAAAGTTCAATGGAGAGATAAAGAAACAGGTCAAATTATTACATCAACTTCAAGTAGAACAAGAAAAGCTTTAGAAAAACAACTTGATCAGGCTATAGGCCGACAAGATGTTATTAACGAAAAAGTAGATGTATTAAATGAAAAACTATTTAATTTTGAAGCTGAAATAGTTGAAGCAAAAATAGGAGACGGTAGTGCAGGTGAACTTGGCCCATTAAAATATTTAGCAAGTGTTACAGGAGTTCCAATGGATAAAATTATTAATGTGCTTTTATTAATTATAATATTTGTATTTGATCCACTTGCAATTGCATTGGTAATTGCAGCTAACTTTGCATTTGAAAGACTTAAGAAAAAACAAAAGGAATGGATTGAAGATAAGGCATTTTCAGAACACGTTGATGAAATTCTACATGAAGATGAAGAAAACATTTTAGATGTGAATTCACCTTTACCAGGAGAAGAACATAAAGAAGATGAATGGGGAAGTGAAGGCCCACCATGGTATGACGAGGACTATGATGAAGATTCACCAAATAAAGAATTAAAACAAGCTGATGAAAGATATAAAGAAAACTTAACGGAAGAAGAAGAAGCTTGGAAAGATGAAATAGATGAAACTGAACATTTATTATCTTTAGAAAAAAATAAAGAATATTTAGAAGATTCAATAGAACAAGCTGAGGAAATAGAAAAAACCTTTCAAGGAAGTGAAGGACTTTTAAAAGAGACTAAAGAAGAATCAAACAAAAATGGTTTTTTAAATAAAGAAACTAAAAAAGAAGAAACTAAAAAAGATTTATTAAAAGAAGAAACTAAAGAAGATTTATTAGATAACGCTACTAAGAAAAATGAAATAGATCAAAGAAATGGTTTTTTAAAAAATAAAAAAGAATAATGGTATTAAAATTAGGAAGTACTGGAGAATTTGTTGGAATCTTACAAGAGATATTAAGTATAAATCCAGTTGATGGCATTTTTGGAAAACAGACTCAACATACTGTCCAGTCATTTCAAAAAAGAAATAAGTTAACAGTAGATGGAATAGTTGGTCCTATGACATGGAAAAAACTAAATTTTAACCCAATTGAACATTCACTCGATAGTGATAGACAGTCATATGGAAATTGGATAGAAGATTATTTTTTACCAGAAGGACAATATGTAAATGAATCAACTAGTAAATATTATATAATTCTCCATCATACGGCCGGCAGAGAAAATCCATATAAAACAATAGATCATTGGGCAAATGATAACAGAGGTAGAGTTGGAACTAATTACGTCATTGGAGGAATATCAGTAGATGGTAAAAACAATGAACATGATGGTAAAATTCTTAGAGCAATTGATGATGAATTTTATGGATGGCATATTGGTACAGGGGCAAACATGTTTGTAAAAAAACATTCAATAAGTATTGAACTATGTAGTGCAGGAGGTTTAACCGAAAGAGACGGAAAGTGGTTTACATGGTTTGGTGAAGAAGTAGATAAATCACAAGTACGTTTACTTAAAGATAAATTTAGAGGCTATCAAGCTTTTCATAAATATTCAGATGAACAAGTAAAGTCATTAGAGGCTTTATTAAGATACCTTTCAAAGACACATGATATTGATTTAACAAATGGAATGAAGTACATATTAAGTAAAGGTATAAATCCATTTGAATTAAATTTAGAGGCAAGTGCTGGAAAAATAAAAGGAGTATTATCACATACTAATTTCAGAAAAGATAAATCTGATATATTTCCTCAATCTGAAATAGTTGAACTAATTTTAAGACTATAATAAACTTTTATATTTTAAGTAATATAATATCTAAATAATTAATTATAATGGCAAAAGAAAATACAAAAGAAAAAGATATAGAAACATCATCAGTTTTTAAACAAGCTCAGGAAATGACAGTTAATCAAGCAGTTGGTGTATTAGCACAAACTGCTACGATAGCACAGAAACATGGAATATTAACAGTTAATGATGCAGTGTTAGTTGCAAGAGCTTTAGAAATGGTAAAGTATAATGAAAAAGCTTAGTTTAGTATTACTATTAATAATACCACTATTTTTATTCTCGCAAAAATCTAAAAAGGTTAAATTTGAAAAGGAGTATTATTGGGGATTTTATAGTGAGGTCTTTGAACAGCCTCTTTTTATAGAGTATAAAATACACCGATGTGATTATGGAGAATCTAGAAAAGGCATTAAATTTTTTAGAGATAAAGAAATCCATACATCAGATAATGGTGACTATTATAAAAATCCATGGGATAGAGGACATCTAGTACCGGCAGCTAGTCAAAATTGCACATATCCAATGATTAAAGAAACTTTTAATTATTTAAATTGTGCTTTACAATATTATACACTAAATCAAGGGGTTTGGAGAGAATTAGAAGAAGTTGAAAGAGAATGGGCTTCTAAATATAAAGTTACGGTTCAAGTTAAAGTTGCATTTGGAGAAGGAAGTAAGCAATTAAATACAGGGGCAGTCGTACCAGAAGGCTTTTATAAAACTATAATTTTAGATAATGGATTATTTGTATACGAATACTATTTTCCAAATATAGACCCTGTTTATAAAGACTATGAAAAATATCAAATATATAATAAATAAATCACTAATTTTTAAATTATGAAAAAAATAGAAAGATTTTTACAGTTATTCTCAGAATTTAACTTAATAGTAACCGAGCCTGGTAAACATGCAAGTGTAAATTCTAATTATTTAGAAGAGGAACATGTTTTAAGCCCACTAGTTCAAGACTTACAAAAAAGCATTAGAAAATTAGATAGAGAATATTGCGCTGCAAAGCGAGCATTTAAAGCAGGTAGAATTCCAAGAGAAGAACTTTTTGATTATGAATGGAGACTCTTTGAATTAAAAGAAGAGCTTAGAAAAATACAAGGAGAAGATTAATGGAAGACTTTATTTTAAAGTATATTGGAGAATGGGGGCTTTTTGCCCTTTCTGCTTTTCTTGGCTTTGCATTCAAAGATACTATTCAAAACTTTTTTACAGGCTTACAGTTCTTATGGGGTCATGATTTTGATGTAGATGATATTGTTTATATTAAAGGAGTTAAAGAAGCAAGAATTGTACGTCAAAGTGTTTGGAAAACCACATTTTATGTACTTCCACATCAAAGAAAGTTCATAGTCCCTAATCATTTATTATGGAAGCTTGACATTGAAAAAGAATTACCAAGTAAAAAATGAAACTAATAATAGGAGATGGGCTCTTAGGTAAAGAGTTAATTAAACAAACAGGTTGGCAGTATATTTCTAGAAAAAAAGATGGAATAGACATTAATGATATTTTAAGTGTTTTAAAATTAATTCCAGATAATTGCACGCATTTAATAAATTGTGCAGCAAATACAGATACTTATTCTGATAATAGAGAAGCAATGATGCAAGCTAATTATGCAGCAGTCAAGCAGCTTATAGAATTGTGTAAAGATAAAAATATAAAATACGTACATTATTCAACTGATTATGTATATGCAGGTTCTGTTGAAAATGCAAGCGAAATCGATGAAGCAATCGCAGATAAAACATGGTATGCTCAGTCTAAATTATTAGCAGACTATTGGATTCAAACTAATTATGAAAACCATTTAATAGTTAGAGGCAGCCATAGAATTTCACCATTCCCATATCCAAAAGCTTGGTCTAACCAAGTTGGAAATTTTGATGATGTTGAAATATTAGTAGATCAGTGGAAAAAACTAATAGAAGCTGGTGAAACGGGCTTATGGAATATTGGCACTCCAACAAAGAGCGTTTATGAATATGCAAAGAGAATTAGAGAAGACGTTGAAGCAGCTGAAGCCCCTGCTCATTTTCCACTAAACACTACTATGAATTTAGATAAACTTAATCATTTTTTAGAAAAGATTAAACAAAAATAAATTAATTCTCAGAGAACATAAACTTTTTGCAAAGAGGTGATATATAGATGCTAATAAATACAAATAGCATTATGATAAATTCAATAGTTTATGGCCTTTTAGCCTCAATATTTTTAGTCTTAATTACAAGAATTATTATTCAACTTTCAAAAAGATTTAAACAAATCGGTATGGGCTTAGCCTATGGAAGTCTAGGTGTTAAACTTTTCTTTCTAGGTATTTTTACAGTGGCGCTTAAAGGAGAGATAGAAAACTCAATAGTTTATGCAACTATTATTCTTATGTCAATTATTTATTGTAACGCTTATACATTTCTCGCACTCACTAAAAAGTAATAAAGATATATAATCTGTTATGAGTCCAACAGAGTTATATGAAGCGAAGCCCTATAAGATGGGAAAGATCCTAGTCTTTGACTTAGACGATACTATCGTTGTTACGCCAGCCAAAATTCAAGTAAAGAATAAAATGACTGGCGAAACGTTTTCTATTACTCCAGAAGAGTTTAATACTTTTCAAAAAAAACCACATCAAATCCTAAGTTTCGAAGAATTTAAGAGTCTTGAAATAATGAAAGCAGGTAAGCTTATTAATTATTATTTTAAAATACTAAAGAAGGCATATAAAATGAGAATAGCAATAGGAATTGTCACAGCAAGAGATGATAAAAAAATGATTTACACTTGGTTAAAAGATCATTTAAAAACTCCAGTTGATAGTGATTTGATATTTGCAGTCAATGATCCAGTACATGGATTTAAAGGAGATATTGCAGAAAAAAAGAAAGAAGCATTTAGAGAAATTATACAACAAGGATTTAACGACCTACAATTTTATGACGATGATGACAATAATTTAAGGTTAGTAAAGTCTCTGGAAAAAGAATTTCCAATGATAAATATATCAACAATTAAAGCATTTAAGTCTAGAGGATGAGAAGATTAAAACTATATGAAGAATTTAGTCTCATTCAAGAGGCTCAACAAAAGCTTAAATTAAACGTCCCAAAAGACGTTAAAAAATTACATGCACTTTTCAAGAAAAATGAAAAGGAATTGTATATAGTGGGAGGAGCAGTTAGGGACGCTCTTCTTGGAACAACACCGAAAGACTTCGATTTAGCAACAGATGCGTTGCCAAACGAAGTAGTAGCCATAATTAAGTCCGGAGGCTACGATACAATAGGTGAGGTTGGCCAACAGTTCGGCGTTGTTATTGTGAAGACTCCCGCTTTTAGGGAAGGCATGGAGATAGCTACGTTCAGAGAAGACATCGGAAAGGGTAGAAGACCTGACGCAGTCAAATATTCTACAATTGACGCCGACGTGTTGCGAAGGGACTTGACAATCAACGCACTCTTCTATGATATAGATAGAGAGGAAGTTGTAGATCTTGTGGGTGGAATTGCTGACATTCAGAGCAGCACCATCAGGACGGTAGGCAGGGCACAAGAGAGGTTTGATGAAGATCCCCTAAGAAAACTGAGAGCCTTAAGATTTGCGGGCCGCACAGGAAGCCGTTTAGAAAAAAACACAGCAGAAGCAATTATAAAAGATAATAGTCTTGAAGGAGTAAGTCCAGAAAGAATTAGAGATGAATTTAAAAAGTCAGTAGTTTCGGCAAAGTCAACTAAAAAATATTTAGAAATGGCTGAGGAGTTTAAACTATGGGGAGTAATGTTTCCAGATATTAATATTAATAAAACATTTATCGATAATAAAAATTGGATGATTCAAATTGCAACACTTTTTGGAGATAATGAAGTTGACACAATTAAGAAGAGATTAAATAAGCTTACATTTTCAAATGAGGAAATTGACACAGTTGTATTTTTAAAGAATTTACTGGATATTAAACCAGAAGAAATATTTGAACTCTATAAGAAATTTAAAACAACGAACATTGATAAAAGAATAATTTTAGATTGGAGTCGTTTAAACAGATTAAATATAAGGATGGTTAAAGCCTTCCTAAAATATAAGCCATCAACTGATGGTAAAACTGTAATGAAAGACTTTGGCGTTAAAGGTCCTGAAGTTGCACAAAAGATTAGAGAAATAGAAGCAGAGAAGTTTAGAGAGTTGTTATGAGAAATATAAAGTCATATGATGAGTTTCAGAAGAAGTCTCCTTTAATGAAAGAGATTGATATGTTATATGGCGATAAGATTAACTCACTGTGGATATTCGAGGACACAGACAGTATTTATTTAGATCAGATAATAATTAAACCGCAATTTAGAAACGAGGGGCTTGGTAGTGATATAATGAATATGTTAGTCACTCATGCTGACCGAGAAGGAAAGACGGTTGGAGTTACTCCAGTTGATGAGTTTGGTAGTAATCTTGGTAGACTTAAAAAATTCTACAAAAGCTTTGGTTTTAAACCAAATAGTGGTAGAAACAGAAACTTTAAATATAGAGACACTTTTCTCAGAGAGCCTAAATAATGGATGTAATAGAATTCCATTTCTTTACAGATACACCGATAGATTTTGAATTTAAAAAATATAGTATGCTCTCTTACTTAATGAAGGTGGATGCAAAATATCTTGAATTAGAGTTTTCACCTTGGCTATTACATAATGAAAGACTCTATATAAATCTTAGTAACTACATTGAGAGTTTTAACATTATTAAAGAGCAGCTTACAAATAAAACAGTAGGTTATACAGATCGTGCAATATTTTATCATTATGAAGAGCCTGAAACATTAGATGAATTAAAAGATATTAGTAAACTAATAAAGTATGTAAAACCAATTCTTTGGAAAAGTAACATATATGGTAAAGAATTAGCCAAAGATTCAGGTATAATTTTATGGTAATAGTTTTAGATCAATATACACCACAAGATCTATTTGTAAAAATACTAACAAAATCATTTAATAAACAATTAGAACAAAAAAGTAGAATAACACGTTTAATTAAAACAACTAAAGGAGGAGAGCAATTATCATGGATAAAAAAATATAATGGACTTTTTATTCATCCATGGGGTTATAAAGAAAAAAACAAAAGGTAGTTTTTTCATATAACTAGTATGATAGGAAAAATGACAATCTTAGAAGTAGAGCCAGTATTAATAGCAATCGCTAAAGAATATGGTTTAAAATTAAATAAAATCAAAGAGTTTAATATTGCTAAAAAATTACTTTCAATAAGATACTCTTACTATAATAATTACTCATGAAATTTTTAAAAAAAATAGAAAAATGGTTTGATCTTAACTGCAGCTGGTTTTTTATAAATGGTATGAAAAGAGAAGCACATCAAGAATACCTCAGGAATAAATATAATAAAGATATATAATTAAATAGAAAAAATTATAATAATTAATGGAAACTTTATTAACTTTAGAAATGGTTACTTTGGTCAATGGCTTAGCCATTCAACATTCTAGTGAGTGGGAAGACTATGTAGAAATGAATGCACAGATCCATGGTTTAACAAAGGAAGAATACACTGCTTATTATTTAGGTACTCAATGGCAAATGCAATGTATGGAAAGTTTGCAAATGTTAGCAGAAAAGAAAGTTACTCGTAAGCAATTAGATAAAGCACTTAATGATGTTGCACAAATCACAAATGATCTTAAAAAAGTAGTTAAAGAGTGGGCAGCTGCAAGAGATGCTGGTAAAACTGAAAAGCAAGAAGAGAAACTACAGGAGCTTAAAAAACTAAATGACGAAAAAACAGCTGCACAAAAAGTAGTTGACGATCACATTCAACAATTAGATAAAAATGCAACTCTACAAACCGAAGATGAAATTAAAATAGAAATCGACGGAGACTATGATATTGAAGTTGAAAAGGATGATGATGATGAAGATGATGATGAAGAACTTTCTACTGAATCTATAGATGAGAAATACAGAGAAACTAGACACCAATCTACTGATTTTTCTAAGCCTGGTAATGACGGCGATATTTACTTTTCAAAAAGAGAGGGTGATGCTGTTGGTGTAAAAAGAGGAGATAAATTACAAATGATTTATGTTTTTCAAAAAGAACCTAAATTAGGAAAGATTCAAAAATCTGATAAACGTTGGGAAAACATGGGTCCAGCTTCTGAAGAGCTTTTAATTGATTTAAGAGGTAGAGAAGAAGGTAAAATATTATTTAAGTTCGTGTCTACTCTTAAAGAGTCTATGAATGAAAAGATTGAAGTTGCAAGTTTAGAAGATGCAATAGACGCTGAACAAGGTGGAGATTTAAATAAAAGACATTTAGATAAAATCTTAAAAAGAAAAGAAGATGGTACAATACATCAAATGACAAGCTCAGAAGAAAAAACTTATCATGCACTTCTTAGAAAATATAAAATTAATGAGTCTTTATCTGATGATGCATATTCATTACATAGACTTGCATCTAATGTAGGAACAGGAACAACTGAAGAATTTTTATCAAACCATAATCTTGATATTAAATTAGTAGCAAATGCAATAAGACAAGGAGTTATTAATAAGTATGAATTAAGAGACATTATTTTAGGAAAAGCTCCAAAATCAAAAATAAAAAGTTTCATGAAAGAATATGTTAGTGAAGCAATTGACATAGATATGGTAAATACAGCATATGGCTTTTGGGGAACTATGTCAGCTTCACACGATGAAGACCAAGTAGAAATAGCAATTGAAGATGCAGTAAATTATTTAATGGGTAATTATAAATTTACAGAAGAAGGAGCATATAACTTTTTAAATAGCAAATGGGGTAGAAAATTGGCTGATGAATATTTAGATGGCCAACAACACAGTGGTATGATTGACGCAATTGATGCATTTACTTCACCATCTACTTATAAAAAATATGCAAAACAATTTAACGAAGCGAAAGAAAATACTATGAAAAATTTAGAAACATTAGAAAGTTTTATAAATGAAGCTACTGTAGTTATGGATGCAATGGATCCTAAATCAAAGATACTTAAAAAACTTTTAAAGAAACATAAAGTTACAATGAAAGTTTTAGATCCTAGTGGACCAAGTGGTTGGCCAGAAGTTGAGCTAACAGGTTCAAGAGAAGATCTACAATCAGTTTTAGCATCTCCTGATGGATGGGACGATCCAGAACTTGGAGAGTATATTGAAGAGGCTAGTGCTGAAAAACTAGAAGAAAAGATTAAGGTCACTAAAGGCGAATCAAAAAAATATATTATGAAAAATTTAGAAACATTAGAAAGTTTTATAAATGAAGCTGCGCCTAAACTTAAAACAAGTAAAGAAGAAGCAGGTTTATTAAAGCTAAGAGACGAAATACGTAGATCAAACAAAGGTGGATCTGCAAGCAGATATTCAAAAGAATTTGATGCTGCAAAAAAGAAAGCTTTAAAAGCTATAGAAGATATGATAACATATGCCAGTATTGGCGTTTAAAAAATAACAACCTAAAGGGAGGTGCTTAATTATGAAAACATTAAAATTTAAAGAATTAAAAGATAAAGTAAACGAAGCAAAATATAAGCATATGTATTCTGCAACTATTTCCGATGAAGAAGATGACAGATGGAATACATGGGAATATGACTTTGAAAAAGAAGTTGTTGATTTTATCGAAGGTGTAAAAAAAGACTGTTACGAAATTGGCGGAGACTTTAGAGGTCCAGGTTATTGGGCAACTGCTAAGAAAATGATCGAAGTAACTTTAAAAAAAGCAGGTAAATAATGAAAGATATGAGAACCTTTGAAGAATGGATTAATGGAGACTCAATGGATGAGTCAAAGAAGTCAGAAGAACTTGCAAAGTATATTGATAAAGCAATGATTAAAATAGACGACTCAATGTCTTATGAAGATTTTGCACTGGCAGTAGGTCAAATACTTAGAGATGAATATGGTCAACAAAACTTTATGCCATTTATGGAAGTTTTACACAAAGATTTAGGAATAAAATGAAAACAATAAAGACATTTGAAAGCTTTGTAAATGAAGCAAGGCCTCAGTTTCAAGATACACCCAATGAACTTGCTTATTTAGATTTTAAAAAATGGGCTTATAAGAAGAGAGGTCAAATTAAAAAACAATTAGAAAATATTTCAGACTCCTCTAAATTCTTTGTAGAACTTAAAAAAGTTTGGATGCAATGGGCAAATGCAAATGCAAAAGAATGGAGTTATATACATTCAACTTCAGTTGCAGAAAAAGATTTTGGTAGAGCTCTTGCTTCTATGTTAAAGAGTGACGATCTTATTATTAAAAAGACAGGTAATAAATTAATAGACCTAAAATAAAGGAATATATAGATTATAAAAAAAGATTAAATAGTGAGTAAACTTTTAGATAATTATACAGCAGCAGATTCAGATGCATTTGCAGATAACATTCACAGAGAGGCTGAAGGTTATTGGAAACCTATATATCCAGATGAGGTAGGTAGAGCTCTAAAACACATTGAGGCTAATTATAACTATAAAGTTCTCACAGGTACAGTTGCAAATTACAGAATTTATCCATCTGCAGTTTCTCCAGGTTCTACTGGAGCACAAGTCGAAGATTTTACAGGAGACGATGATAAAGTACTAACATTAAAATATGATGGTACAGAAGGTTGGTATTGGACATTAGGCCAAGGTGGACAAGGTGGTGGTCCTACAGGCCCAAGTGGCCCATCAGGTCCTCAAGGTAATGATTCAACAATTTCAGGTCCAAGTGGTCCATCAGGTCCTCAAGGTATAGCAGGAAAAGGTAACCCAGGTAACCCAGGTCCAACCGGCCCTTCAGGTCCTTTAGGCCCAAGTGGTCCATCAGGTGCTGATTCAACAGTTTCAGGTCCAAGTGGTCCATCAGGTGCTGATTCAACAGTTTCAGGTCCAAGTGGTCCATCAGGTGCTGATTCAACAGTTTCAGGTCCAAGCGGTCCATCAGGTCCTCAAGGTATAGCAGGAAAAGGTAGCCCAGGTAACCCAGGTCCAACTGGCCCAAGTGGTCCAGGTGGAGGTGAAGGTCCAAGTGGTCCTTCAGGCCCAAGTGGAAGTAAAGGTCCAAGTGGTCCAACTGGCCCTTCAGGTCCAGATGGAACTAATTATTGGCAAGCAGGCGTTGCTGCCGGAGATATTTATTATAGTGGAGGAGATGTTGGTATTGGTACAAGTGATCCATCAGAAGCTTTAGAAGTAATTGGAAAGATTGAAGTAAGTGATGAATTTATTGGAGATCTTAGAGGAGCTATTAGATTTAATGCAAAGGCAGGAGAGGCTTTAGGAGCAGGTAATGTTGTTTATATTAGTGGAGTTAGTGGAAATACTCCAATTGTAATGAAGGCAGATGCTAATGACGCTAGTAAAATGCCAGCATTTGGTTGTGCACTTAGTACTGTATCTTTGGGCGCATCAGTTGAAGTAGTTACATTTGGAACAATTAGTGGACTTAATACATTGAGTGCGGGTTATAGTTTAGGAGATACTCTTTATGTAAGTGCAACTCCAGGTGTATTAACTAATGTAAGGCCATCAGGCGAGGATCATTTAATTCAAAATATTGCAAAAGTAGAAAGAGTAGACGCAAATGGCTCTATTAAAATAGGAGGAGCCGGTAGAACAAATGATACACCAAATTTAAATACTGGTAAAATATTTGTCGGAGATATAAATAATGATCCAGTTACATCAGATTTAGTTTATATAGACATTGCAAATACAAAAGTTGGTATAAATCAAACTACGCCGACTCAGACTCTACAGGTCGGAGGTAATGCATACATTGAAGGTCAGACTTGGTCAAGTATGTCAACGGGCTCGACTACAGTGGATTTAAACAATGGTAATTCTGCAGAAATACAATTATTAGGCGGTAATACAACTATAACTTTACAGAATCCACAAGAAGGCGCAACTTACTTTTTAAAATTAATAACTGCAGATGAACCACTGAGTACTGGCGTAACATGGAGTATAGGTGCTTCAGATATTATTTGGCCAGGTGGAAATGCATATAAACCATCAAATGGTTCTGGATTAATAGATTCTGTAGTTTTATTTTATGATGGCTCTACATACATGGCCAGTTCAACATATAATTATTCTTAATTAAAACGATGCATGCACTTCATTTTATCACATCTCAAATAGATCCTATTGATCCAGATCCTATTGATCCAGATCCTACTGATCCAGATCCTACTGATCCAGGGGATGGCGGCAAAGGCGGCAAATAAGAATCTATTAAATTTATAATATATTTGACATATTATAAAAGTTCTTTAAATATATAGTAAAAAGAACTTATTACATATTATGTCAAATAGTCAAGAAAAATCTAATTCAGAATTAGTAAGAGAATTAATACAAGCATTTTCACAGTTAAAGGAAAAGTTTGAGGATCCTAACAGAATTTATTTAGAGAAATCTATTAAACAAGTAATGGATAATCAAACTGAAATGAAAGAACAAATTTCAAGTTTAAAAAAAGAACTTTTAAATCCAAGAACAGGTGTAGTTGTAGAAACTATTAAGAATACTGAGTTTAGAGAAAAGATTGAAGAGAGAGGAGATTTAGGTATTGATTTATTAACTGAACATAAGGAATTAATAAAATGGAAAGCAAATATTAGTAAAGCATTTTGGCTAATGATAACTACAATACTTGGTATTTTAGCCTTTCTCGTAACAAATAATTTATAAAATGATAACAGACAGACTTTCATTAACATATATTTATAATGCTCTGAAAATAGTTGAAGAGAATAATGGAAAAATAGACTCTATTCTTCTTAATAAAACCTCACACTATGGTAAGAAGACTGTACCTAGGTTCGATAATATAAATGAACTCAGGGCGTTTATAAATCAAATGTTTAAATATACTGAACCTGTTGACAATTGCAAATGTTACACAAAAAATGAAAATGTTTTTAACGTTTTAAGTTTTAGCTTTAAAAAAGGAACAGATATTATATTTTTAAATAATCTAGAAACAGGTTGGCAAACACAAAAACCAAATCAAATTAATCAAAAAACGTTTAAGAAATTAAATGAATTAAAATTACAACTTAAAGGCTTAAATGATCTTTTTGAAAATTACACATGTTTCCCATATATTGAATTCGGTTATATTGAATGTGAATATATTGAAATAGTTAGAAACGATGAATATTGGAACTTATTATCTCTTTATAAAAAAACAAGGTAAAAGGTGAGTAAGTCATTAGATAATTACGGTGCAGCAGATTCAGATTCTTTTAAAAATCTAAGACATAGAGGTGAAAAAGGTGCATGGCTTCCAATATATCCAGAAGAAATAGGTAGAGGCCTAAAACACGTTGAAGCTGACTATAATTATAAACTACTAACAGGTTCTCTTGCAAATTACAGAATTTATCCAAATGGTCAAAATCCTTCTAATTATTTAAATGTAGAAGATTTTTCAGGACAAGAAGGTCAACTATTAAAATTAGCAAAAGATGGAGATCAATATTATTGGACACTTGTATGGGTAACAGGTGCTGATGGTACAAATCAAGGACAAAAAGGTGAAATAGGTTTTAGTGGTCCTAAAGGTGAGAAAGGAGAACCAGCTCCAGATAATTCTGCTAATAGGCCAAGTGCATCAGGCCCTACAGGTCCTAAAGGAGATAAAGGTGATGATGGTAACGATTCAACAGTTTCAGGTCCTAAAGGAGATAAAGGTGATGATGGTAACGATTCAACAGTTTCAGGTCCTAAAGGAGATAAAGGTGATATTGGTAACGATTCAACAGTTTCAGGTCCTAAAGGTAATACAGGTACTTCAGGTCCTAAGGGTAATAAAGGTGAAGCAGGGGTTACAGGTCCTAAAGGTGATGCTGGAAATGATTCAACAGTTTCAGGTCCTAAAGGGAATGAAGGTGCTGATTCAACAGTTTCAGGTCCTAAAGGAGATAAAGGTGAAATAGGAGCTACAGGTCCAGGTTCAAAGATTGCTGGTCCATCAGGTCCTAAAGGTGATGCTGGAAATGATTCAACAGTTTCAGGTCCATCAGGTCCTAAAGGGAATGAAGGTGCTGATTCAACAGTTTCAGGTCCTAAAGGAGATAAAGGTACTAATGGTAATGATTCAACAACATCAGGTCCTAAAGGAGATAAAGGTGAAATAGGAGCTACAGGTCCAGGTGGTGGAACTGGAAAACAAGGTAATGTAGGTCCAGTTGGTCCATCAGGTCCTAAAGGTCAAAAAGGCACTAATGGTAATGATTCAACAACATCAGGTCCTAAAGGTCAAAAAGGTACTGATGGCAATGATTCAACAACATCAGGTCCTAAAGGAGATAAAGGTGAAATAGGAGTTACAGGTCCAGGATCTTCGTTTTCAACTGATTATTATACACAGAATAATGATGGAGATACTTTATCTGTAGATAAATTAAGTTTAATTAATAATACTGATAGATCTATAGTTAATTTTAAGCTACCAGACAATGGTTCCAATGACGGAGACATTGTCCATGTTAAAAATTTAGTTGAAAAAATAACTATTAGTTCAACTTTAGGAATTGATGGCTCATCAAATATTACATTATTCGCTAATCATGGTTATATTTTTCAAAGAGTAAATTTAACAATAAGTGGAGGAAATGGTGATGATGATTCTACTTCTACAATTTCAAGTTGGTACATCATTGCAAATTATATACCATCATCAGGAGAAAGATAAGATGGAAGAGTTTGAATTTGACATAGATCCAATAAATGAACAGGAAATGATAAACCGCGCAATGGAAAACGGTTATAAAGTTCTTTCACAGCAAATTACAGTTGACGATCTTCTTTTTACAAGTGGAATTATAGATCTAGTTTATTTACCGTTTGATTTTTATCAACTATTGTTACTAGATGATTTTGAAAAAATAATAAACGTTGAAATGGTAAAACATTTTGAAGATTTAGACGAGTTTGAAAAATGTAAATTCCTTAAAGACATGACGTATGACAAGTATACTTTGATTTTTAGTGAATTTTACGATAAGATATAGAAACAATTTATAATAAATCTATATAATTCATAGGGAATATGAATAACATTCACATTATAGGCACACATCGAAATCCATCATGTAATGAAGTTACAGGAGATGCATTTGCAAGAGCAGCCTATCACTTAACAACTCAATTATACCGAAAGGGTTTTCATGTAAAATATTATGGCTTCGAAGAGTCTACCGTAGAATGCTTTAAAAAATACAACGTAGCCCGTTTTAAAGCATTTGAAAAATCTTCAGAAAGTACTAGAAGAGATTTAGGTGTTTGGCGCGACAATCCAGAAAACGAATTAGAATTTATAAATAAGACAAAGGAGTTACTCTTAGAAAACTGTAAAGAAGGCGATATACTTTTAGTCATGTGGAGTACATATATAAAACACCTAGGAGACTTAAAAGCAAGAGGAGTAAAAATAATAGATGCACATATTGGACATCTGATGTGGCCTAATGGTGCTGATTGGAGTGTGTTTACTTCACATAGTTGGAGACACTATCATTACGGCAGAGAAAAGGATTTTGCAAAAAACATTTGGAATGATACCGTAATTGCCCCAATATCAAATAGTATTAATGACTTTGAATTTAAAGAAGAAAAGGAAGACTATTTCCTTTTTATGTCAAGATTAAATATTGATAAAGGCCTACCAATATTCTTTGATTTAGCTGCACATTTTCCAAATAAAAGATTTATACTTGCAGGCCAAGGTAAACCACCAAAGATAGAATTAAATAATGTTGAATTTGTAGGTTATTTAGATTTAGAAAGTAGAAAGAAATATGTTGCAAACGCCAAGGCAATGATCACCCCAACATATTACGTAGAGCCCTTTGGTTTAACAGCCACTGAGGCTGCACTTTCAGGCACACCTATTATTACAACCGATTGGGGAGGCTATACTGATAATGTAATAAATGGTAAAACTGGATTTAGATGTCAGTATTTTGCAGACTTTGTAGAGGCCATAAATAAAATAGACACAATTTCTCCACACGATTGTAGAAAACATGGTGAAAGGTTTACAGCAGAATCATTAATAAACAAATGGATAGACTATCTATATAATGTTAATAAGTCAAATTGGTATGAGGAAAATGACAAAGATAGACTTGCATGGGATTAGACATGGTGAGGTAGAAGCAGTATTAGCAGAGGCACTTTTCTGGAAAAATATTAAAAATGCAGAAATAATCACAGGTAATTCAATTAAGATGAAAGAGATTGTCGTTGATTGGTTTAATAAAAATAAACTAGAATATATAGAACAGGTACATAGTGCTAGTTTTTTAGTACACCAATAAAGTGATATATATTAATATTATGAAAAAATTAAAAGAATTTGACATATTTTTAGAAAAAAAACCTGGCCCTGATGGTTACATGACTGGTCTTAGTGATAAAGACGAGGAAGAGAAAGAAGACCAAATGAAAAAGCAAGGTGCAATGGATGATGATGATCCAAGTGCCTATAAAGAAATGCCAGGAGATAAAAAAGCCAGAAAAGAAGGTAAAGTTAAAAAGTCAAAATTCACTACAGCATATCACAAAAAATTCAAAAAGAACGAAATGAAAAATCTACAAGAATTAGACTCTTTTATAGATGATATGAAAGCTACAAAAGAAACACAGAGAATAGAAGATATTAAAAACACAAAATTAAATACTAAACTAAAGACAATTGATGAATTTTTAAGTGAAGCATTTGTAGGACCGTTTGTATTTAATAATAAAATGTCAGATGAGGAGTTAAAAGATATGTATGATGCTGCACTTGACGGTTATGCTAATTATCAAAGAGGGTTTGAACATCCAAAATCTAAATATAAGCAAGCCTATCAAGAAATTGAAAAGATTTTAAAGAAGAGAGGAGTTAGTGTAGATGAAGCTGTTGAATTAGTTCATGTTTATAAAGATGGAGAACTTTATGGCACTGGTGAATTAGTTAAAGGTAAAGATAAAAAGATTAAAGGTAAAAAGCATCAATTAATTAGATTTGATGGTAGTACAGAAGATTATTATCCAGCTGAAGATGTTAAACTTGTTGAGTCTATTAATGAAGACTATGATAAAATGTTAGATCGTAGATATGGCAGAAGCAGAGATTATACTGACATTGAAGTTAAAGACATGCATTTTCAAACAGATGCTGATGAACTTGAAAAAATGAAACTAGCATATGGTTATAGACTAGGTGGAATGACAGGTAGAGAAAAGATTGAAGATGCTGAGTATGAATTAAGAAGATATAGAAAAACTATTAAATATGGCAATGGTAAAGAAGTTGGAGTATTCCTTCCAGGTTCTTATGATGCTGCTACTTCTACATTAGGAGATGGCCCACATAAATCAGCAAGACCTAAAGTAAAATGGAATCAAAGAAAATATGATCAGTGGATCGAAGATGTTGCGTCAAATGATGGTTGGAAACATGCGGCTGATATGGCACAAAATGCAAACAACGAGCTTGGACTTATTGACTGGGTAAAAAGAAATAATAGAGGAGATGATCCACTACAAAGAATTCAGTGGGATATTGAGGCCATGGCAGAATCCGTTAATGAAAAGAAAGAATTGCCTAAAGAAATTACAAAACACAGAGACATCCCATCATGGGCAAAATATGTTGCACAACAATCTGATGGAGAATGGACATGGTATGAAGAGACTCCAACAATGATTAAATTTAGAAGCGGAGGAGGAGCATGGAAGCAAGATGGCAACCAAACATATACAGGGGTAAAAACCGATGGTAAAGATTGGGATAAGATGCCAACATATTATTATGTAAAAGGTGGAAAAATCACTGAATCATCTGAACTTCATGAATCTTTTAAATTAGATGAAAACTTTACTTCAAAACTAACAGGTATTGCAAGAAGAGCAAAAGACGTTAAGGACTTTGTAAAAATGGTGTTTAAACATGAAAAGTTTAAAACATTCGATACTCCAAAAACTCAACCCGATACATATGAAAACTTTTTAAAATTTATTAAAAATCATTATGAAATGGTACAACAATATGAATCAAAAGAAAGCAACATGAAAAAATTACAGACATTAGAAAGTTTTGTTAATGAAAAGAAAGATCAAACTAACGATCAAAGTCCAATGGGCGATGATGGCATGGAAACAGGTATTAAGAATAAAGCAAAAGAATCAGGTGTTCCAGTTGGCTTACTTAGAATTATTATGAAAAGAGGCTTAGCTGCTTGGAAAAGTGGTCACAGACCGGGAGCAACACAAGCTCAGTGGGGTTATGCAAGAGTTAACTCATTCTTGACAAAGCAAGACGGCACATGGGGCGGAGCTGACTCAGATATAGCTAAAAAAGTTAGAGACGGTGGACACGATAAAGAACTATAAATTATGAAATACGATTATTTAATAGTAGGTGCAGGTTTTTTCGGTTCTATTTGTGCATATGAGCTTAATAAACAAGGAAAATCAGTTTGTGTAATAGATTCTAGAGATCATTTAGGTGGAAATTGTTACACAAGTAATAGAGATGGAATACACGTTCACGAATATGGCCCGCATATTTTTCATACATCAAATGAAGAAGTTTGGGAATGGATAAATCAATTTGTAAAATTTAATGATTTTAGTTTAAGGGCAGTTGCCAACTATAAAGGAGAAATATATTCACTTCCATTTAGTATGTGGACTTTTTCAAAACTGTGGGGAATTACGCATCCTGAAGAAGCTAAAGCTATTATAGAAGAACAAGGTAAGGAAATAGATGAGCCTAAAAATTTAGAAGAACAGGCCATAAAGTTAGTTGGTAGAGATGTTTATGAAAAGCTAATTAAAGGATATACTGCAAAGCAGTGGAGAAAAGATCCAACTGAATTACCTAAAGAAATTATAAAAAGACTACCTGTAAGATTTACATATGATAATAATTATTTTAATGACAAATATCAAGGTATTCCAATTGGAGGCTACACTCAAATATTTGAAAAATTATTAGAAGGCATCGATGTAAAATTAGAAACAGACTACTTTAAATCTGAATTACCAAATCATGAAAAGGTAATATACACGGGCCCTATTGATAAATTTTACGATTATAAATTTGGAGAATTGGAATATAAAACAACTAGATTCGAACATAAAAGAGTAGAGACTAATAATTATCAAGGATGTGCAATGATGAATTATACTGAAGAAGAAATACCTTTTACTAGAATTATTGAACATAAGCACTTTGATCCCGTTGATTGTGATTTTACTTATATTACACATGAATATCCTACCCCATATTCTGCAAAAACAACGGATCCATACTATCCTGTAAATGATAAAGAAAATAATGATATATATAATAAATATAAAGAATTAGCAGATTCTGAAAAAAATATTTATTTTGGAGGTAGACTTGCTGAATATAAATATTATGATATGCATCAAATAATAGACTCAGCCTTAATTAAAATTAAAATATTCTTATAATGGAACAGACAATTATTATTGATTCTGGAAACGGAAGTACCGGGTGTGAATTCGGGTATGAAATAATTATGGTAACACCTTATGTGTATTATTTACATGTTAAAGGTGTAAATGTAAAAGTAATTACATCCCAGGGAATGCTTCCATTTTATTATTTTTTACCTAAAGATAGTATAGAAGAAAAATATGATAAAAGATATTGCCTTATGCCAGCAAACGTTCCTCTAAAGGGAATACATTTTGATGTTTTAAATAAAGACCAATGGCTAATGCCTCCTTATACAGAATATTTTTCTAAATACAATAAATTCCATTTTAAAAAAGAATATATTATCATAAATAATAAATACAATACTGAATGGACAGGGCCGCCTGTAAATTATTTAGATTTAGATACTTTAAGAATATTATTTAAATTATTAACACCTAAATATAATATAATATATAATCGTCCCCAATCAAACCATATTCCTGATGATAATTCACAAGTTTATGACTTAAATGACTTTGATTTAATTAAAGAAGAATTTCCAAATATTATAGATTTAAATATTTTTGCATCACAGCAATCTATACCCTTTAACCAATTGCAGTTAGTTTTAGGATCTAAATGTTCTAAACAAATTTCTGTACAAGGAGGTAACTCAATTTTAGCTAGTTTGACCGGAGGTATTAATCTAGTATATGCTGTAAAAGGAGAGGAAATTACTCACAATAGTTTTGAAGCCTGGTACCCTGAATTTTCAGGGGCTATCGTTAAATCTACCTCTTCTTATAAAGAATTAATAAATTTAGTAAATAAATATTTTATGTAACAAAGTATTTATTTTAAAATAAATATATAATCAATATGAAAAATATTTTAGTAACTGGAGGTGCCGGTTTTATAGGTAGTAATTTAATAAAACATTTGATAAAAAAATATCCATCTGCTAATATTACAGCATTAGATAATTATTTTACTGGAAAAAAGGAAAACCACGTTGAAGGAGTTACTTATATTCATGGTAATACTTGGAACGCTGACATGATTTTTCAAGATTTGAAAGAAGAAGAATATTTCGACACTGTTTTTCATTTTGGAGAATATAGTAGAATAGTTCAATCTTTTAACGATGTAGATTTTGTACATAAATCTATTCTTTCAGGCACTCCTACTATTTTACAATTGTGTAGAAAATGGGCTGCTAAATTAATTTATTCAGCTTCATCTTCTAAATTTGGCAATGATGGCAAAGATGAAAACCTTTCACCATATTCTTGGATGAAGTCTAAAATGGTAGAACTAATTAAAAACTATGGAGAGTGGTTTAATTTAAAATATGAAATATGTTATTTCTTTAATGTTTATGGGCCAGGTCAAATAATGACAGGAGATTATGCAACAGTAGTTGGTATATTTGAAAGACAATGGAAAAATGGTAAAAAATGCACAGTTGTAACTCCAGGAACTCAAAGTAGAGATTTTACACATGTTGAAGATATTGTTAGTGGACTTTCAATTACTGCCCTTAGAGATGATAATTATGAATGGCATTTAAGAAGTGGAATTAATGTGAGCATTATAGACCTTGCTGAAATGTACGGAGAATGGGAAATTATTCCAGAACGTAGAGGTGAAAGATTCACAAGTGAGGAATTTCCATCTGATACTGAAGAAAAATTAGGTTGGAAGCCTAATTGGAAAGTAGACGATTGGGTAAAATTAATAAAAAATAATTAAACAAAAAAAATGAATATAGGCATTATAGGTCAAGGGTTTGTTGGCAACGCAGTTTATCAAAAATTTAAAAAATACTATAATGTTTTAACATTTGATTTAGATGCTTCTAAGAGTAATTCTACTAAAGAAGAAGTAATGAGCTGTGAAATAGTTTTTGTATGTTTACCAACCCCTATGGCTAAAGACGGAACATGTCATGTTGGAATAGTTGAAGATGTGTTAGTTGAATTAGACGAATTTGCTAAAACTAGAATAGCCATTGTAAAATCTACAGTTGCTCCAGGTACTACAAGAAAATGGAATGAAAAAATGAAAAATCTAACAGTCACTTTCAATCCTGAATTTTTAACAGAGGCAAATGCCGTACAAGATTTTGAAAATCAAACAAGAATTATTTTAGGTGGAGTTAGAGAAGCTACAACAGAACTTAAACCTCTTTTTGCAAAGCCTTTTCCAAACGCGACTATTGTAAAAACAGATTCTACCTATGCTGAAATGGTTAAATATGTAACTAATTGTTTTTTAGCAACTAAAGTTTCTTTCGCAAATGAAATGTATGAAATTTGTAAAGGTTTAGAAATTGACTATGATAAAGTAGTAGAATACGCAAGATACGATAAAAGATTAGGAGATTCTCATTGGGCTGTTCCAGGGCCAGATGGAGATTTTGGATATGGAGGACATTGTTTTCCAAAAGATGTTAGAGCATTAATAGAAGTTGCAGGCAGTTTAAATATAAATCCTACAATGTTATTTGCAACTGATATTAAAAACAACAATGTTAGAAACGACAGAGACTGGGAAGATATGGAAGGCAGAGCTGTAATATAAACGTTAAGTAAATAAAAATTATGAAATTCGTAAAATCATTCAAAGATTATAATAATGTCTCAGAGGCACTTAAAATGCACGTAGAAGAAGGTCTAGACCTGACTAATTCGTTCTTTAGATTAGGCAGTGATGCATATTGTGAATTGTTTGAAGAAGTTAAACAATATTGGGATAAAGGTAATGTAATTCTTAAAGGCCCAAGTGGTTGGATGGCAAAAAATCTAGAAGTTGGTAAGAAAGCTGTATATAAACATAAAGGTAAAAGAGAAAATGTAAAACTTGACTCTCCAAAAAGAGGCGGTAATAAAAAGTTTATTGTTTATAGAAACAGTGGACGTACAGAAGAAGATGGAACTATTATTGCAAAGAAATTAGAATGGGGAGATCCAACTACTACGGTAAAAAATGATGATGCGGGTAGAGCTGCTAATTTTTGGGCAAGACACGGCTGTGATAAGATGGCAAAGATGAATCCAGAAAAAGCAGGTTTTTGGGCATGTTATGGACCAACCTTATTCGGTAAGCAATTGGGACTTAAATCAGACAATCCATGGTAAAGAAGCCTTGTAAATGTAAATCTTGTAAGTGTAATGAGATGACTAATGAAGAGGTTGTTAGTCAGATGGAAGATCAACGCAGACCTTTTACAGAAGAGTTTGTATCTAAAAATATTATAATTAGACATTTTGATCCTACAGCAGATGACCATCTCTTTAAATGGCATCAAGATCCTCAAGATAGAATAATAAGAGTGCTTAATAAAAACGACTGGAAGTTTCAGTTTGATAATAAACTTCCTCAAAAATTAGAGATAGATTCTGTAATTAAAATAAAAAAAGAAGAATACCACAGATTGATTAAAGGTACTTCACCACTTTCGTTAGAAATAGAATTTTAAAAATGTCAAATAAACAGGTAGCAAGAAAGAGACACATACTAAAAACATTAACTTGGAGAGCATTAGGTACTATTGATACTATTGCTTTAAGTTGGTTTATTAGTGGAGATATAAAGGTAGGCTTTTCAATAGGAGGAGCTGAACTTTTTACAAAAATGTTATTATATTATGTACATGAACGAACATGGTACACGTGTAATTTTGGAATAAATAGTAAAAAAGATAGAAATGGCAACAAACTTGACTAAACATAACTTTACAATAAGTAGAGAACAAAGAGAAAAAGTAACAGGACATCCAGGTAGAGTGCTTTGGTTTACTGGACTTTCAGGTAGTGGTAAGTCAACAATTGCAAACGCACTTGATGAAGTACTAAATGGTAGAAATTTAAAAACATATATCTTAGATGGTGATAATATTAGAATGGGTCTAAATGGAGATCTAGGTTTTTCACCAGAAGATAGAAAGGAAAATATTAGAAGAATAAGTGAAGTTGCGAAACTTTTTGCAGATTCAGGAACAATTGTATTAACTGCATTTATTTCACCCTATAGAGAAGATAGAGATCTTGCTAGAGAAGTTATAGGTGAAGATTTTGTTGAGGTATTTGTAGATACTCCATTAGATGTTTGTGAAAGTAGAGATCCTAAAGGACTTTATAAAAAAGCAAGAGCTGGTGAAATTAAAGGATTTACAGGCATTGATGCTCCCTATGAAGAGCCATTGAATGCAGAATTAAGATTAGATAATTTAAGCATAGAGGATTCTGTAGAATTCTTAATAGATGATTTAGACAAACATCAATTGTTATCTACAATTAAAGAAGTAAATATTAATTAATGGAAAAAAATATATTATTTTTTGCAATGCCAAAAACTGGGAGTTATTCATGGGCAGCTTATTTTTATGAAAATAACTTAAAAATCAAAGGACATGATCTTAGAGATGTTAATTATAAATATCCATGGGAATGTAATATAGTAAAAGAAAATTGGACATTTACATTTGTAAGAAATCCAATTGATAGGTTTTTATCTGCCTTTAATTATTTATCAAATGGAGGGAATTGTGAACATGATAGAATAGAGTCAAATTTAATAATTCCAAATAATTATAAATTTAACCCTGAAGAATGGACTCAGGATATATTATTAAACTCAAAGGAAATAATATTAAATCAAATACATTTTAAACCTCAATATGACTGGATATTTAATAAATTAGGAAAAACGTCTATAAATGAGATTTATTTATACGATGATGGATTTGAAAAACCAATTTTAGAAATTTCTAAAAAAATAAATAAAAAAATAGAAATAAACAAATATAATATCACTAAAAATAAAAACACAATATTGTCTAATAGTTCTATAGAAATAATAGAGAATATTTATTTTAAAGATTTTAAATTAATTAAAAACATAAAAAAACAATGTGGAATAAAGAAAATCACGGAGGAGAGCCAACTAAGAACGTAGATAAAAAATATGCAATATTCGTTGGAAGATACCAACCTTACCATTTTGGGCATATTGAATTAATTAATCAAAAACTAAAAAAAGGAGTGCCTGCTTTAATCATGGTTAGAGACATAGAACCAGATGAAAAAAATCCATTTACAACTGAACAAACTGTAGATATGATTAAAAAATATCATGCAGCAAAAGGCGACGATGTCGATGTAATAATTATACCAGATATAGAGTCTGTAAATTATGGAAGAGGAGTAGGATATGAGATTAATGAGTATATGCCACCTAAAGATTCCGGAGCAATGTTTATTTCAGCTACTAAGATTAGAGCATCTATTAAAGAAGGAAATGAAGATTGGAAATCTATGGTAGACAAGTCTTTACATAATGATATTATAAAACATTTAAAATAAATTGATATATAATATATGAAGCTTTTTGAAGAATTTATACAAGATAGAGAATTAGTAGAAGAAACATATTTTATTTTAGAAGAAAAGGTATCTAGAGAAGAACTAGAAGAACTTTTAAATGAAGGTATTTTTGGCTGGATTAAAGGACTATTCTTAAATCCTAGAAAAAAGAGAGCATTGAGAAAATATTCAGAAAGACTATTTAAGATTAGAGTAGAAATTGCAAAATTAAATATTGAAGATAATGCAGTTGAAGAATTTGAAAGAGAATTAGAAGATGAAGAAGATTCTTATTCTTACGATAGTTCAAATAGAAGAAATTCTTCTAGAGATAATAAATCAAAGGATATAGATAATTTAAAAAAGGAGCAGTTAAAGAATGAAGAGCAAGAAATTATAACTGCAATGGATGATATTGGAGCAGAAAATGAAACTCTAAGAAAGTATGTATCAAAGGTAAAACTTGAGTCTAGAGCAAAATCTACTGAAGCTATTATGAAAATAGCAGATAGTGAAATTAAAAGAGTTCTTCAAAAGATGAAAAAGAAAGACTTTAAAGAAATTAAAAAGTTAGACGCCGAAATTAAAAAGGAAATATAATGAGACATATTAAATCATTTACTGAAATCAATGAAAGTTCAAAGGCGGAACTTAATCTTAAAATAAGAGAGCTTAAAGACAAGTGGAAAGAAACTGACATCAAGATGGATGAAATTAAAGGGAAAGTTAGAGATGAAAAGGATGGTAAAAAGCAAGAACTTTTAGTTTTAACTTTACAAAAACTAGCAGCAAAACAAGAAATGTTAGAATTAGACATTAAAGTTAATAAACTAAAAAGAAAAATGCTATGAAATATTTAAGACTCTTTGAAGAATTCATAGTTGAGAAAAAACCTAAGGGTGCTCCTGACTTTCATCATAGTGATGCACCAGACGCTGAAGGGAGATTTAAAGATTTAAGTATAAAGGATCTTGCAGCTTGGTTAATTAAAACAAGAAATAAAGATCTTAAAAAAATCAGTGGTTCATTAACTCAACAAGTCGTTTTTAACAGAAAGGATGATCCTAAGTATGCTGAAAAAATGGAAAAGACTAGACTTGAAGTATACAAGCAATTAGGTAGAGAAGACTTATTAAAAGATAAAAAGTGAAACAATTAGTTTACGTATTTTCATTATTATTAATTTTATTTTCATGTAAGAAAATAGATGACAATGGGTTTAGAGTTTTTAAAATTAAAGAAGGCAAACATCGTTCTACAACAGCAAGACAAACTACTTACGATACTACATTTAATTTACAAGTTATTTTTGATAGTTCTGCCGTTTATGAAACAGTAGACCCTAACAATCAATGGGATATTAATAAACTATGGGGAGTTAGTGATTGTGGAGATCACCATAGTACAAGTTCAATTAGATTTGGTTGGAGATGGAGTCCAGCATTAAATTGTTTAGAAATATTTGCATATCGCAGAACATTTGGTGAATTTAGTTATAAGAAAATAAGTTGTGTTCCTTTAAATGAAACAATTTATATGACAATGAATATAATAGATAGTAAGTACGATATGTGTGTTGATGGAACATGTGTAGAAATGAATAGACCTTGTTTTATGGAATATAAAAGATATGTATTGTACCCTTATTTTGGAGGAGATGAAACTGCTCCACATGATATTACAATAAGAATAAAAAAATGAAAGAAACTTGGATATACGAATCTCCAGATGGAGGTAAAACAGTTTATAAAAGACCTTTTATGAAAGATGTTCCCAGAATATTAATAAAAGATGAAGAAGAAAAAGCATAAATATAATTTAAAAGATAAATTAGAATTTAAATTTTTTGACGGAGATGTCAAGGTTGGAGAAGTTACAAAACTAACTTATGAAAAAACAGGGTTAGATGCATATAACTACGATAATCCAACTTATACAATATCTAAAGCTGAATATTATGGAAACAAAAAAAAGATATGGCACTATCCTTGTATAAATAAGGATCGAATATTATGTAAATTAAACTAATGAAAGACTGGAAAAAACAAACTAAATATTATTCTATTAATTCTTTATTGGGAAGTTCAATAGTTTCTTATTATAATGAAAAGAAAGAAGTAGTTCATTTCGAAAAAGGAGATGACATTAATGCTGAATTCGAAAAGAAATTAACAAGACTTTATCATAAAGATTTAAGTAATAAGAATAAAATCAATAGAGGTAAAAAAAGTAAGAAGCAAACTCCAAAAAGAAACGGATGAATTTTATAGAAGAAATAATTGAAGATGGCTCTAAAGAAAATCTTCAATTTCGTTTTCCACCAGAACCGAATGGCTACCTACACCTAGGTCATGCCAAAGCAATTTGTTTAAACTTTGGCCTTGCAGAAAAATACAAGGTAGGTTGCAACTTAAGATTCGACGATACAAATCCATTAGCAGAAGATTCAATATTTACAAATGCAATAGAAGCAGACATTAAATGGCTTGGCTTTGAATATGGCAAACCACTTTACACGTCCGATTATTTTACATTCCTAAATGAATGTGCTGAAAATTTAATCATGGCTGATAAAGCATATATGGATGATTCTACATCTGAAGAGATTAGAGAAATGAAAGGTGACCTTGAGAATGGAGGCCAAGACAGTTCATATAGAACAAGATCTATTCAAGAGAATTTAGACCTCTTTAATAAAATGCGTAAAGGCGAAGGCGATAGTGTATTACGTGCTAAAATAGATATGCAGCACCAAAATATCTTAATGAGAGACCCAGTTATTTATAGAAGAATAGATGCAACTCATCATAATACTGGAAATACATGGAAAGCCTATCCAATGTATGATTTTGCACATCCTCTTTCAGATTGGTATGAAAAAATAAGTCATTCACTTTGTACATTAGAATTTAAGGAGCATAGACCTTTTTATGAGTGGCTATTAAATGCATTAGAATTAAAGCAACCACATCCAAGACAAATAGAATTTTCAAGACTTAATATTGAAGGTGTTAAATTAAGCAAGAGACATTTAAAAGAATTAGTAGATGAAGGAATTGTTGATGGTTGGGATGATCCAAGAATGCCAACATTAAGTGGCTTAAGACGTAGAGGCTTTACGCCAGATTCGATCAAGAATTTTTGTGCTAAGGTTGGTATAACCAAACGTGAATCAGAAATTGAAAGACACTTGCTTGAGGAATGTTTGAGAGAAGAACTGAATGAAAAATCAATGAGACAAATGGTTGTCCTAGATCCACTTAAATTAACAATAAAAAACTTACATGAATTTGGTAAGGTAATTATAGAAAATAATCCTGGTAATTCAAATGATGGTAGCAGACTACTTAATTATACTAATGAATTTTGGATTGAACGTGCTGATTTTAGAGAAGAAGCCAACCGAAAATACCATAGACTTAAGATTGGTGGAGAAGTTAGACTGAAAGGACTCTTCGTAGTAAAGGCAGTTGATTGTGTAAAGGATGAAGCTGGAAACATAGTTGAGGTAATTGCTGAATATGATCCAAAGAGTTTTTCAGGTATGGAACTAGACCGAAAGGTAAAAGGTACAATTCATTGGGTAAACATGAATGAGTGTGATGAAATATTAATACACAATTTTAATGGCTATAAGAAAACTTCAACAATGGCCTATGGTGAACCATTTGTTAGATTAACAAAAGATTATCCTGTACAATTTATGAGAAATGGATATTATATAAGAGTAGAAGATGAAGAGCTTTCATTTAATCATACTGTCTCACTTAAAAGTAGTTATAAAGGTTGAGGGAACTGTTAATTAAAATAATCTTAAAAATTAAAGAAAAGTTTTCTAAGAAAAGAAAAACATTTTGGGATTTGTAAACAAACCGACTTACTTTCATATAATATAGACCAAGGAAGCACAAACCCCGAGGTGTCCTATTACAGAGGACGAGTAGCTCAGTTGGATAGAGCAATAGCCTTCTAAGCTATCGGTCAAAGGTTCGAATCCTTTCTCGTTCACAAGGCTGCCGGTCAAGTTATAGGACACCTCAACAATATTAAAAATTATGAGATTATTAGATTGGATATTTATTATTGCAATTATTTTATTATGGACATGGCCTACTATTAGTGAATTGTATAAGCATGGAAAGTTTAAAGTGCTTAGAAAAATTGCAATAAGAAATAAAAAGAAAGGAAAAGTTAGAAAAAAGAAAAACAAAAATAAGTAATGATATATAACTCTTGAAATTAAAAAATATGTTCGAGACGATGCAACTTTCTGAAGAAATAAAATACACATTAGAGGTATTAATATTATTATCATTCGTATGCGGAACGTTGTGTGGGTATTTATGGAGTGAACATAAAAATGCTCATAGAATAAATAAAAGCAACGACGAAGTATTAGAAAAAAAATAAAATTGTTAATAACTTTTGAAAAAAGCGGTCCTGGATTTTCACGGGTCGCTTTTTTTGTTTATATTAGTACTATAAATTAAAGCTTAAAATATGAAAAAAATAATTATAATAGCAATTGCAGTTTTATTATCAATGCCTACATTTGCTAAAGGAACTGAAGCGTCAAAGAATAAAGTCGCTTTAACATGTATGGGTTTAGGGATGTTTACAACTGGTCTTATTTTACATCAGAGAGAAATGAATAGTTATCATAAATTTGAAGGTCCTGGAATTGGAATTGGCCCTAATCAACTTTTACAAGTAGTTGGATTAAGTGCTTTTACTTTAGGTATTGTAATTAAATTTTAATATGAACTGTAAGAGTTGTAAAAAAGAAATACCACAAGGCAGAGTAGATCTTGGCTATAAAGTTTGTGTTGATTGTTCAGATGTAGAACGTTATGGTTGTGTTGATATTGTCTATCACAAAACAGGCAACACTATCCAAATCATGCCTCAAGAGGATGCAGCTAAGATTAATAAACTATCACAACGTGTAGGTTTCGGTACCTTACGAGGTATGAGAAGTGGCTCACAGCCAAAATACAAGACAAAAATAGACAAGGGATGTTCATTAACCCAGATAGGTAGTGAAGCTAATTTTAATAAGGTTGGTGAAAAATGCATGTTGTGGGTAGAGTTAGAAGATTGGGATCGAGTTAATTCGACTCTTGAAAAAGCAAAGAAAGATTTTGAAATTTCAAGCCTACAATATCAAAAACTTAAGAGGGTCATGGATGCGCTAAGGCCTAAACAAGAAAAAGTGATAAATAATATAGAAGCAAAAGTTGATGAAGAGATAGAAAATTCTTTTCGTCATTGGAGAAATAGTAAAATTTATCTATGAAAAGAATATTAACAATTTTATTTTTAAAAATAAAGGATAATTCTTAAGATTAAGAAATATATAATATATTAAAAATAATTATAATATTATGCAGGACGTTGCAATAATTGGAAATGGTGAAATAGGTTCATCATTAGCTAGAGTATATCAAGCCAAAAACATAGAACCTATGATTAAAGATTTAAAACTAGACACTATAAAATCAAAGGTTAGAATCTTAAATATATGCTTACCCTATTCAGTAAAATTTGTAGAAATTACAAATACGTACATTAACGAATATCAACCTGAAATTACAATAATACATTCTACTGTTCCTGTTGGAACTACTAAAGAATTAAATGGACCATGTGTCCATTCACCAGTAAGAGGTATTCATCCAAATCTAAAACAAGGTATAGAAACATTCTATAAATTTATCGGCTATAACAACTTAAAAGATTTAGAAATAGCAAAAGAACATTATAGTCAATTAGGTATAAAATGGATTGAGGTAGAAAACTCAGATGCCACAGAATTAGCTAAATTAACAAGTACTACATATTACGGCTTATGTATTGCATGGCACGGAGAAATGAAGAAAATGTGTGATAAGCACAATATTGATTTTGACGTGATTAATAAATGGACAGAAACTTACAATTCTGGATATATTGAATTAGATATGCCAGGAGTTGTAAGACCAAATTTATATCCACCTACAGATGGCATTGGCGGACATTGTGTAATTGCAAATACAGAGCTATTATTAACCCAATTTGAAAGCACAGCGCTTGATCTTATTGTACAATATAAGAAGGGTAATAAATAAAGGATAATTCTTAAGAGTTTAAAAGATATATTATAATAAAAATATCTCTTAAAAATGGACGTACAAAAAGAAAACCCAGAACTTTATGACAAGGTGCAAGCCTATGTTTGGAAAAACTACACAAACTACACAAATAAAAAATTAATTATTAGAGAATTCGATAGTCACTTTAAGATTAATATTAATAGAGAAGATGCTCCTCTTGTTTTAGGCAAAGGTATCACAAGTTAAAAATGTTTAAACAAAGTCTCTAAAGTTTAAACATTCCAATATTATCGAGTATAAATATTAAACAACTAAATTTAAAATTATGAAATTTTTAGAAAATTATTACCCAATCATCTTAGCTTTTTTAAGCTTTTTATTTTCAGTATCATTATGGTTTAGTGGCTTAAAAGATGAAGGTATGTTTGTTGGTATTTGGGTACCTTCAATATTAGGATTAGCTAATTTTTTTAACACTAAGAAATAAATTATGGAGATAGTAATATTTACAGTAGGGTTTATTATTTTTGGAACATATATGTTTTTCCTAGTAAGGATGATAAACACTCAACACAAGATACAAGAAAGAGAAAATGGCGCTAATGAAATTAATGACAACATTGATTATGATGGCCATGGTAATTGGGGCAGGTTCCCAGCTTATGAAGAAAAGAAAAATAAAAGGGATAAAGTTTATTAGAGATATTTCAATAGAAGAAGAGCATCTATATAAATACGCGTTTAAATCTGAAAAGAATGAAAAGAAGACTATTAAAAATAATGGTTGCAAATAGACACCTTTCACCCGCAGAAAGGCTTGCAACTCGAATAGGTTATATGGGTGCTGGCTTTTTAATTGCAGCACAATGGACTGTTGAGCCTACATTATACATCTTAGGATTTGCATGTGTATTAGTTCAAACTGCACAAAAGAAGCAATGGAATCTTGCAGTTTTACAACTTAATGGACTCTTCGCATGGTTGAAACATTTCTTTACTTGGTGATATAAGTTTAAAACAAACAGATGCCAGAATTAGCCGAACTTAGACTTACAGCAGATTATATTAACGAAGTAGCAAAAGGAAAATCATTTAAAAATCCTAAAAAGAATCCAGTTCATAAATGGGATAAATTTATAATACCAAGAGAAGATTATGGTATAACTGCACAGAGTCGAGGTAAAGAACTAATTTTGTATATGAATCAGTACCCTATCAGAATGTCTATGGGCATGTCTGGTCACTTTAGATTAACTGAAACAGGAAAAGAACATAAACACAGTCATTTAATATTTGAGGCCCATGATGGCACGTCTCTGTCATTCGTAGATGTAAGGAGATTTGGTAAATGGTGGCCAAATAGTTATTGGTCAGAAGATAGAGGGCCAGATCCAACTACTGAGTTTAGTCAATTTTGTGATAATCTCAGAGATAATTTAGGAAGGCCTGCTTTTAATAAGCCAATTTGTGAAGTTTTAATGAATCAAAAATATTTTAATGGTATTGGTAATTATTTAAGAGCTGAAATTATTTATAGAATTCCAAACTTAAATCCATTCTTAATAGCAAGGCAGGCGTTATCACTATATTTTAATGAAATAACAGAACTTTGTAATAAAATACCATTAGAGGCATATCAAAGAGGAGGTGGAGCAATTAAAGATTGGGAAAATCCATTTGGTGCAAAGGTAGATATTGGTCCTTTTATGAAATGTTATGGCAATCCTGAAATGGCTAGAGAAAAAGACAAAAATAGTAGGATGATATGGTACCATCCTAAATTTAAGTTAGATGCAGAAAGAGTGGCATAAAAATACTTCATTAAGGTGGAAAAGAAGAAAAGACATTGAGAGTTTAGTTTTTGATGTCGCCAATTGGTGCATGAATAATTTATCGTCTAATGAAAAATTACCAAAGGTCTGGATAGATTGGAAAAGACAAAAGAGATGTTATGGAGAATATGATTATACCGATAATGAAATTATAGTCTATCCGTTAATCCATGAAAAGGTAGAAGATATTATTGATACAACTATTCACGAATGGATTCATTTTTTACAAGACACTGAAGAAATTATAGATAGTATTAAAAGATATAAGTATTTTAAGTCAGCAAATCCTAAAGAATTAGAAGCAGTAGAATTAGCTAAAAAATATACAAAAAGATATTTAAAAGAAAATAAACAATAATTATTAGAGTTATATAATAATCAATAAATTTGCTCCGTTCGTCTAACGGTTAGGACATATGGTTTTCATCCATAAAATAGGAGTTCGATTCTCCTACGGAGTACAAAGTTCTTTTTGTAAGAGATATATAAGTTAGAAAGTTATTACCAGATAGTATAATGGTAGTACGGCTGGTTTTGGTCCAGTCAGTCGGGGTTCGAATCCCTGTCTGGTAACTTTTTTATAAGCGAAAGTAGCTCAGTTGGTAGAGCATCTGTTTACCAAGCAGAGGGTCGAGAGTTCGAATCTCTTCTTTCGCTCAAACGGTCTGGTAGTTCAGTTGGTTAGAATATCTGCCTGTCACGCAGAGGGTCGCGAATTCGAATCTCGTCTAGACCGCAAAATTATAATATAAAAATGGAAAACATAGTAGTCGCAATTCTAGCTAAAGATAAAGGATATTGTCTAGATTTTTATTTAAAATGTATATTAAATCAAACACTTGATAAAAAAAGAATACATCTTTATATTAAAACAAATGATAATAAAGATAATACTCAAGAAATATTAGAAAACTTTATTAAAAAACATAGTCAAAAATATGCATCAGTTTATTATAACTCAGAATCTATTTCTGAAAAATTAAAACAATTTAATGAACATCAATGGAATGCAGAAAGATTTAAAATTTTATCTAAAATAAGACAAGAATCTATTAATTTTGCAATTGAAAAAAACGCACATTATTTTATAGCAGATTGTGATAATTTTATAGTTAATGACGCTATTGAATATCTTTATAATTTTAAAAATTTAGGGGTTGTAGGTCCAATGTTAAAACTTACTAAAAACGATTTTTATTCAAACTACCATAATGTTGTTAATGAATCAGGATATTTTAAAAAAAATGATGAGTATTTTCAAATATGGAGAAAGGATATTAAAGGAGCTATTCAAGTAGACGTGTTACACTGTACATATTTTATAAATAATAATTTATTAAAGCATATAACATATGATGATAATAGTAATAGATATGAATATGCAATATTTAGTGATAATTTAAGAAAAAGAAAAACACCTCAATATTTAATTAATTCTAGATTTTTTGGTTTTTTATTTTTAAACGATCAGATAAAAGTTAGCTTTAATGAGTTTATTACAAAAAATTGGGAAAGTGAATATAATGAAATGTGTAAATAAACATAAGATATTATTATGCCTACTTACAAATCATAGGATTGACAGGTTAAGAAGACTAATAAAATCAGTTTTAGAATTAGAACCTTCAAAGCTTGTAGAAATAGAACCAGTTATTGTTGTAAATACACTAAATGATAGTTTTTATGAAGAAGTTTTAAATACTAATTTTCCTTTTAAAATTATTAGAACAGAAAGTAATGGAAAACCAGGTAAAGGTAAAAATTCATGTAGAGATCTATTCTTAAAAAGCGATTCAGATTTTCTTTGTCAAATAGACGGAGATGATTGGTTATATCCAACTTTTACAAAATCAATGGCTCAACATATTGAACATTATCCAAATTTAGACGTGCTAGGACAGTTTACTCTTGATGTAGTAGCTAAAACAAAAAGAGGAGGGCATCATTTTACAGTAGGTGATCAAAATCAGTATTGGGGATGTGTATGGGGAGTTTCATTATTTGAAAGGAAAAAACATGGACCAGGTAAAGGGCATTGGGTAGATCATGGCCATCCTAGTAACTTTGATAGAATAATGTTACAAAGTAAATTAAGCGCCACGGAAAGAATGGATGAAGATTTACCAAACGGAGAAGATCATTTATACTCCATTCAATTGCTTAAATTACATCAAGAAAGAAAAATAAGATATTTTGTAACTCCTTCAAGTGATTTTTACATTAGTGAAGCAACCTTAGACGATAACATACAATCAAATTATCCTTTTAAAGAACATGTTGAAACTATGAAAAAAAATATGTTAAAATATGTAAATATACATAGATCTAGTCAATTAGAACTTCCAATAATTTGGAACAATTTATTACTTAGTCAAAAACAAAAGGAGGAATATATTAAGAAAACGTTTAATTGTTAAATATATAAAATAAAAATAATTAAAATGAAAAAATCATTAGAAGAAATTTTATTAAAGCCTTATAGTAAATGGGCTATGAAAATTAGAAGAGTTATTATTAACTTATATAGACCGGTTTTACATGATCGTTCTAATTCAATATTTAATCAACACCTATTAGCCTATCTTATGTTTGGGCTTTTTGGCTGTAGTGGAATTTTATTAGCACTGGGATTTGATCAACCAGAATTTGGTTATCCTTTCCTATCAGGTTGGGTATTGGTTTTTATTACTCAAATTTATTTAAGATTCTTTCCGCAAACATGGGCTGAAATGTATGATTATGAAAAAGCTGCATTTAGACAATTACATAGACTGCGTAAGAATTGGAGTCCTAAGTTAAAAAAGTGAGACTATTTGTTTTTCTATTTATTTTTACTTTAAGTTGCACTCCATATAAAAGAGTAAAGCAGCTTAATATGAAAAATCCAAAGGCCAATAGAATTGCTAAAAAGCTTAAATACACTCAACCTCATAAAAGTTATAGTGATAAAAGTACATGGAGAAGAACGTTTAGGGTAGCCGGTCATGGTTACCACAGAACATATTAACGTTCTGAATTAAAAAAGAATGTTTGAAATAATCTACCATTCTCTTTATTACTTCCAAAATAGTCTAATGAACTATGGAACATATTTCCTCTATATAAAATAAGTCTATTAAATTTATTTCCAATCATTGTAGTCATTTCCCATTTAGTCATATCTTGAGAATCGCGACTTACTATTTTTTGTAATTCTTTATCTTTTTTTGGCCACCATTCTAGACCAGTTTCTTTATGTCTAAATAAACCAGTACCCGCAGTAATAGGTGCATCTGGCGTTAAATAACAAACAGCTGCCCATGATGTATTTCCATCTGAATGGATCCAGCTTCTATTTTTAGAAGTAGTATATTGGAAGGCACCATTATAAGGCGTTCTTTCTTTCCATTTTAATATTTTACCATGAAATGGTTCAATATATTTTTGAATTATATTTTTAGGTCCATCCCAATGTGCAAAACTTTTAGTTCTACCGCCTGGAAAATTACCAGTTACTCCAAATTCTTGATTTAGTGCAAATTTTCTAATACCCTCAGGATCAATATAAAAATCCTCTATAATATAAGCGCCTGTATACATCATCTTTTATTAATTTTTTTTGTTATAATATATATCAGTAGATATAGAATTGTTTATAAACTTTTTTAGTTTTTTACATATAATATACATGAAAGACAGAAAAGGCTTACAACATATCAGCGTGACTATAAAAGAAATTTATGATGCAATGAGGCCTAATGTCTATAAAAATAAAAAAAAGTATACTAGAAAAACCAAACATAAAGGAAATGAAAAAGATTAAGAATTTTTTTATAGGAATATTAGGCATATTAATTGCAATTATAATGTTTCCAATAGCATTTCCAATAGTAGTTTATAAATCAATTATTAATTCAAAAAGAACAAAGAATGGCAAATAACAATGCATCAAAAAAAATAAATTGTAAATATTGTAGCACCCCAGTCAATGTAGGTAAAGATACTGTATCAGTGACATGTTGGAGATGTACTGCGAAACTAGCAGGTGGACATGAGTGGACAGATAAGATATTCTTAGATGAGATTGAGGAAATTGCAAAGTCAAGTTTATTTAATGAAAACATAGAATCTAAAAATGAAATTTAATATAATAACCCCATGCAATATTACTAAAAATTTATTAGTAATTAAGGAAAATATTTTTAAAAAAGAAGTAAACGTTGATTGGCATATTCTATTTAATACGTCTAATTTAAAAGACATAGATGCTGAGCTTTTAAATAAGTTACAATCTAAAAATACTTTTTTTTATTTTATGAAATCAATAGATCAGGTTGAATGGAATAAAATAGTAAATAAAATAGAAGAAGGTTGGATATATTTTTTAAGAGATGAGAATATAATAGGTGATAATTTTTATGACGTTTTAGAAAAAAGACAATTAAAAAACCCAAATACTCATTTACTTATATTTAATCAATTTTTAGATAAAAAGGATTTTAGTAAACAAGAATATAGATTTGCTAAACCTGAAAATACAAAATTTGGAAAAGTAGATTTAAGTCAAGTTTTATTTCATAACAAAGTTTTTAAAAATTATAAATTTGGAAAAGATAATTCACAAGGTGGAATATTAATAGAAAAATACTATAAAGAAAATCAAACAAACGTAAATTGGATAAACGAAAACATTGCTAATTTAAAATTCTTAAAAAAACCAAGTAGTGCTAAGCTTCCTAAAATAATATATGTTGGAAAAGATACTCCTGAATTGACTTCGGACTGGAAATCTAAAGGAGGAGGAAATAAGTTAGAAAAAAAATACCTAAAGGACACTGACAATATTAATAAAGAAATTATAGAATTTAAACCTGATCTTATTATAACTGAATTAGAAAATTTAGAAAAATTTAAATATGATAATTTACTTAAACTTCCTTATGAATTTAAGAAAAAACTTGCAATAAGAGATAAAAAACACCCTAAATTTGGAAAACAGCCAATTGGCTGGATAGCATACAACAATGCTATGAATAGAATGATGTCAAAAAATAATTTAGAAGATCCTAAAACGATATCGTTTACTACTCCAATTTATAACACTGGTAAAAAACTTTATAAAACATATGAAACTTTAAAAAATCAAACATACAAAAATTGGGAATGGGTTTTAGTAAACGATTCAACTGATGAAGGACATACTTTAAAAATAGCAGAACAACTTGCTAAACTAGATCCAAGAGTAAAGGTTTATGATTTTCGCGAAAAAAGTGGAGGCTGTATTGGAGAAGTTAAATGGAGAGCATGTACTATGGCAAAGGGCTATCTATTAGCAGAATTAGACCATGATGATATATTAACAGAAAACTGTGCAATGGACTTACATAAGGCTGCACTAAAACATCCTGAATGTGGTTTTTTTTATACAGATTGGGCTGAGATGACTGAAAATGGATATTCTCAAAAATATGGTAAAAAATTCGGAGATTGGGCTATGGGCTATGGTGATTATAAACAAGAAAAATGGAATAACACTACATTAAATGTTGCTCAACAAACGGGCGTCAACCCTAAAACAATAAGACACATTGTGGGCGTTGCTAATCACATTAGAGCATGGAGAAGGTCTACCTATTTTGAAATTGGAGGGCATAATAGAAATTTAACAGTTGCAGATGACTATGAATTAATAGTTAGATCATTTTTAAAAACTAAATTTTGTAGAATTCCAAAATTAGGTTATATTCAAATAATATACAATAATGAGTTAGAAAGAAATACACATGATATTTCTAGAGGCGATATTCAAAGAAGAGTATCTTCAATTGTATCATTTTATAATGAAGACATTAAACTTAGGTTTAATGAATTAGGTTTTGAAGATTGGGTATATGATCATATCAAAGATGGTAAAATTAGAGCCAGTCAAGTACCTTCAAGATATGGTAAAGAAGAATGTGATGTTGCTATAATATATGAAGAAGAAGCCTGACCACATAGTCTATAACGAAGAAACAGGTGAATATGACGCCAAGAAAAAGGCATATCCAACTTCGCTTAGTGCACCTGCATTTAAACCAGTAATTCACGATAATTCAAATTCAATTAAGGCGTCTAAATACTTTAAATCAAAGATGGACGAAATTAAGGCAGAGTATGATAATTTAATGAATGAGTATGAATGGACTACATTGGTATATAATGCAGAATGTAACTTTGAACCTATTATGGGTGAAGTATATCATCTATATGAGAGAGACGATATTTATTTTCTAAGTTTAATTGAACCAGATTTATGGAAACAAAAACATTATGGTAGTTTTAGACTTAGTACAGATGGAAAGTGGGAAAAGATTGAAACAAAGGAATAAACTTTCATATAATTAATATGAAACAAGATAAAATAGAATTAAAGCCAAAGAAAAGAACCTTAAATGAATTAAGACAAACTAAGGATACGGCATATAAAGCTCCTTATAAATTAGATGACGATGGAGGTTATTTATTAACATTTTCTAGAAAAGGTTTAAAAAAACTTTTAGAAGACTTTAATTCAAGTAATGAGACGGTTGAACAATTTGTTAATTCAATTATATAATGGACATATTTGATGATTATCCTGATTTTAAAGATGAAGATTTTATTTATGACTGGTGCGCATCTATGGATGTTATGTACAATATAGTTACCAGTGGTAAAACATTTGAAGAATACTTGTTAGAACATACTGCAATTTATACTTCAAACAACACTTCAAACATTGAAGTTAATTACGCTAGTGAAAATCAAGATTTTATAGTTTATCCATTTGATCCAACCGATATTCAAAAAGAAAACTTAGAAGAATTATTAGAACATTTTGAAGAACAAGAAGAATATGAGAAATGTGCAAAGATTAAAAAAGTAATAGATGGGTATAATAAATAGTATTTTAGAAAAAATAAGTTGGAAAACCCATAAGTGGAATCTTAGTTTTGACTTACTACAAATTGATTTACACAATAATCAAGAATCTTGGGGATTTAAACTATTTAATTTTAGTGTAAATTATTATGATTATTCTTTATTGGCCTTTTTCTTTAGATTGCCAAATAAAACAACGGTTAAAAGATTCGCAATAGATCATTGGGATTTTTTATATCTATATAGACCTTTATATAGAGTATATGATAGACTAAATGATAGAGAATTATGGAATCCAGTTAGCTTTACAATAATTGACACGATTAAATTAAAAATATTAGATAAATTATTTAACAGATAAATAATAATAAATTCATTAAATAATACATGGTTTTTAGTCAACAAAACGAAAATTTACCTCTATTAGTTTCTACTTCTAAGACAAAAAAGTTTGCTTGGTTTAGAATGCCTAAGGTTGCAAGTAGTAGCATTAAAGAAAATTTAAAATCTTCAATAAACGAAGACATAAAACTTAGACAAAGGTTAGAGTCAATAGACGTTAACGATAGTTATTTTAAATTCACATTTGTTAGAAACCCATGGGATAGAATAGCCAGTTGTTATAGAAATAAAATACAAAAAAGATGGAAAAATAGACCATCTCCTTCTTTAAAACAAAAAGGATTATTTTTTGAAAATAATAATTTAACTTTAAAGGAGTTTTTAATTATTTTAGAAAAAGAAGATAATAGATTCTATAATATACATTGGGCTCCTCAGGCAGTCATAGCCGATATGGATAAAATGGATTTTATAGGTAAATTTGAAAACTTAGAAGAAGATTGGAAACATGTTTGTAAAAAAATAAAAATAGAACATACTAAATTACCGCATTTACTAAAAACTAAACCTGAAAATAAATCATATAGAGATTATTATTTAGACCAAGAATCTATTGATATTGTTTCAAGGATATATGCAGAAGAAATAAAAAGGTTTAATTATAAGTTTTAAGTTGTTAGTTTCACATCTACATAAATTTATTTATTTAAAAAGTAAAAAGACAGCAAGTACTTCGGTCGAAATATTTTTACAAAAATATTGTATAAATCCAAATAAAATTAATAATTTTACTAGATTAGTAAAATCTAACAAAAATATTTTAAACTTAGATGAAAAAGAATCTGAAAATAAATATGGAATAGTAGGGTCAAGAGGTAATAAAATGCATATCGTTTCTAAAAAATGGTATAACCATAAACCATCGTTTGAATTAAAGAAAGATATCGGTGAAGATTTATTTAATAATTACTTAAAAATATGTAATGTAAGAAATCCATATGATTTGGCAGTTTCTATGTATGAATGGAAAAAAAGTCAAAATAATATTAAAGAATCTTTTAATGAATTTTTATTAAATATAAAATGGCAAAATAAATTAAAATCAAACATAGACATTTGGTCAATTAATAAAAAATATGAATTTGAGTATATTAGATTTGAAAACTTAGAAGAAGACCTTTTAAATATTTTAAAAAAACTTAATATTAAGAAAAATTCTATAAATTTACAACATTATAAAAAAATGGATAGACTTCCATATCAAGAATATTATAAAAATCAAGAATCTATTGATATTGTTTCAAGAATATATAAAAAAGAAATAGAATTATTTAATTATAAATTTTAAAACAAACTAAAAAATTACAATATAACTTAAAATGGCAGTATTTAAAAAAAAATTAAGTAAGGATTCAAAGGTTTTATTCTTAATTACATCATCGATTCATACTGTATGGGGAAATAATGAAATTGCAAGATTTTCTGAAACAATATCTACTATAAATAGCATTAATGCAAATTTTAATAATGCTGAAATATGGTTAATAGACGCTAGCTTTAAAAAAATAAGTGACTATTTATTAAAATCATTACCTGAAAACGTAATACTGAAGACTTTTTTAGATGATAAAAATATAAAAAATTTTATGGTTGAAGCTGTAATATATTCAGCAAATATGATAAAAGCAGGTGTTTCTAAAGATCTTAAAAAAGATTTAAAATTAATATATGTAAAAAATAGAACGGAAAGTTATATTTTTAAAGATATTATTACTAAAAATAGCCTATTAGGTTATGATAGAATCTTTAAACTATCTGGAAGATATGTATTATCTCCTAACTTTAGTGTAAAGCAGCATGATAAAAAAAATAAATATGTTTTTTTAGAAAGTGTGGAAAGTAATCAAATAACACTTTCAATAGATAGACTATATAGATGCTTTTGTTGGAGCTTTGATGAATATTTATTAAATAAAACTAGAAAAGCCTTTATAGAAATAGAAAAAGAAATTAAAGAAAGTTTTAATAATAGAAAATATGCAGACCTTGAACATTTTTTATATGATAAACTTAAAAAAGACGTGGTAGAAGTTAAAGAAATGGGTATTTTTGCAAACGTTGGAGAAAAAGGATATGTATACAGATAAAATAAAAAGCAAGGTAAATAAAATAAATAAGGCTTTCGTTTTAAATTTAAACTCTAAAAACGAAAAGCTTAAAAATAAATTAAACAGTCTTAATATTCAATACAAGTTTAAGTGGGAAATTATAGTAGGCGTGAATGGAACAAGCACCGATATTAAGTGGAAGCCTTTTTCAACATGGAAATTAAAAGATCACCCTAATAATTGGTGGAATAGAGATATTAAAGAAGGAGAAATAGGTTGTGCAATAGGCCATTATCTTATGTGGAAGCAAGCATATGAAGAAGGACATGAACTTTGCATGTTTTTAGAAGAAGATTTTAACCCAATACATTCATTAGAACATTTAGATTTAAGTGATTTACCAGAAAATGTAGATGGTTTTTATTTAGGCAGAAGCAAAGTAAATCCAAATGAAGTTGAAGAAGAGGTAGGAAGGAATTGGCTTAAAACAGGGTACAGTTACAATATGCAGTCATATTGTTTGACAAGAAGTGGCTTAGAAAAAATATTAAAATATGACTTCTTAAATAATATAATGCCAGTGGATGAGTTTTTACCAGCAACTTATATTAAACATCCTAGAAAAGATGTAGCAGACTTGTTTAAGCCAACTTTAAATTTTTATGCACATAAACGAGAACATATTACACAAACTTCAAACAAAAAAACTTCACAAACTGAAAATAGTAAACCTTTTAAAAAATATAAAATATTAGATGATTCTAATTGGGATACATGGAAACAAAGATACTTAGATCCTATTATTCAACGAGGTGAATGGGATTTGATAGTAGATCACATTGGAGATGAAGTGTACGAGTTTCCCCTGTTTACTAAAACCTTCTGTGATGAAATTATTGCAATGACAGAAGAACTAAACAACTGGACACATGCAAGGCATAAATTCTATCCAACAACTGATGTTCTTTTACAAGACATTGGCATGAATAAAATATACGACAAGGTTTTAAATGAAATTATTAGACCAATGTCAATTCATATTTGGAAGCTTGAAGGTAAAGGTTGGGATAGATTAAATAACGAAAACTTTTTAGTTAAGTATTTACCAGATGCACAGTCACATTTAGCATTACACCATGATCACAGCCATTTAAGTCTTGTTGTAAAGTTAAATGATGAGTTTGATGGAGGTGGAACTTACTTTCCTAAATATAGTTTATTGTCAAATCCAGAGAGAGTAGGAACTGCAACAATTCATCCCGGTCAAATTACACATAGACATGGTGCAAGGCCAATTTATTCAGGTCGTAGATATATTACAGTCTCATTTATTAAACAAAATTCTAATATATAATTAAATTATAAAAAAAAAAAATTAAAATGGAATTAGAAAAGCCCTTAAATGCTGTAAATAGATTTATATACGATGAAGATACTAATATCATAGGAGACAATATGCCAACAACTCCTGCACAGGGTATAGACAAATCAGGTTTTCAAACAGGCCTTTTAGCACATACTATTGGAAAAATATACAAGATTTGGTTTTATGATTTAAGCCAAGGCAATTGGATTGATTATGGACAAAGTACAACTGATCAAAGAAGTTTAACGCTTCCTTGGTTAACAAATTATGATAAAGTATTTTTTGAAGCTATTAATCCTGTAGTTGCACAAGAATTAAGAATTGTTGGTTTAACCGGTAGTATTGTAGTAGATGGAGATCCAAGCGATGGCATCGATAATGAAAATACCCTTTTTCAAAATGGAAACGCTGATCCTGCTGGTACTTCTATAATTTCAACACCTGGTCCTTCGGGTCCACAAGGTCCTTCGGGTCCAAGTATTTCTTCAACATTTCTTGAAGACGATAATGGCAATTTAATACCTACTGCAGATGTTCAATACAATTTAGGTAATGTTAACTTTAGAATTCAAGATATATTTACTCAAAATCTTTCAACTGGTGATATTAATTTAAATAACGAAGGTAGGCAAAATGAAGTTGATGGAACATCAGGCCATTGGTCAATTCAAGAAGGTGCAAATGATTTATTTCTTATTAATAGAAATACTGGTGAAAAGTTTAAATTTAATTTATCAAAAATAGATTAGTGATTAAGCTTAAAAATTGGAAACATTTTATAGACTGTTGCAAGTATTATAACTATATTATAGTTAGTGGGCCTCAACGTTCTGGAACAACATATGTTGCAAAGGAAGTAGCCTTTGAATTAGAATATGAACATGTTGATGAATTTAAACACGGTATTGCAAGATTTGAAAAAATGTTAAGTTTTATTGAAAATAAACCTAAGGTAATTCAAGCGCCTGCATTATCTCATAAGTTACATAAAATTATAAATAAAAAAACATTAGTAGTTTTTATGATGAGGAATAACCATGATATATCTTTAAGCGAAGATAGAATAGGGTGGAATGATAAACACGCTAAGACTGAATTTGTTAAATACAAAGAACAATTTCATGAAAACATTGAAAGAATAAATGACTTTAAAAGAAGTGCACCAATGAAGAAATGGATATGGAAAAGGCATCAAAAAAGTAAGATGCAAATTGATCATTTAGAACTTCCTTTTGAATTTATTTCACAGAGTAAAGGCTATATCACTAAAAAAGACAGGGTAAATTTTAAGAAAAAACAAACAAAATGAAGCCAGTTTTTATTATAGGTTCAGTTTTAATACCAAATTCAGGTAGATTTGATTATACTAAAAACCGAAGTTATTTTTCAGACAGAGAAAGATATTCACACACAACATTTGCTATTAATTCTATTTATGCAATTTATCCAAATGCTAAAGTATACATAGTTGATGCATCTTTAGATACTGAAGCTGCGGGTGAATTATTATTTCAATATGAACATTTATGGAAAGCTAAAGATCTAGAATGTATAAGACTTGCAGAGGTAGATGCACAAAAAACAGTTATTTTAAATACTCATGAAAATAAGTCATACTGTGAAGCATTGTTATATTCTATATTTTTAAAAAATTATAAAGATAAATTAAAAAAATACGATTATATAGTAAAGCTCTCAGGCAGATATAATTTAACTGAGAATTGTAAAACTAATTTAATAAACAAAAGTGATGTTTATTTTAAAAAAATATGGAATGCTCCTAATCCAGATAAAGAACACTGGGCCTATAAAGACTTAATGATACCTGGTCAAGAACCTTGGGAAATGAATTGGACTCCTAGCTTTTGTTTTGCATTTGGTATTAATAGACTTGAAGAATTTGTAGACTTTTGGAATTTTGTTTTAGAAAACACTAAAGAAACTGATAGAAGCTGTGAAAGACTAATTCAATATTGGCTTTGGAAAAATAACTTAACACCTAAGGAATTAAGTTGGAAAATATTAGCATTTACTGGAGACAACGGTAGATTGTGGTATTGGTAGTTGATATATAAAAGAAAAACAATTTTATTATGGAATTACAAAACCCTTTAAACAAACCAAATAGGTTTGCATATGGAAAAGATGTCACTATTATTAATGATAATCCACCCGCAGATCAAACTTTTGGTGTACATAAATCAGCAGAACAAAGCGGTATCTCAGTGACTTTAGAAGAAAGTCATTTTATGATATGGAAACTAGAAAATGGAATATATGTTGAATTTGGAGAAGTTAATCAAAAATCAGCTATTGTATTAGGTTGGACAGATGGTGTAGATGGATATTACTTTCAATCTCTAACACCAACTCCTAAATTAGAAATTAGAATTACAGGTGTTGCAGGAAATATAATTGTTGATTCAGACCCTAGTGATGGTATAGGTGAAGGATCAGCTGATCTTTTATCATTTAATGGACAAATTAACCAAGGAAGCGTTGGGCAAATTGGAAAGCTAGGAGAAAAAGGAGATAAAGGTGATAAAGGTGAAGCAGGTGGTTATGCAACATCATTTGATGGTCCACACTCTCTCGGTGATGATAGAAGTCCAACTGCAGATTTAGGTACAGTAACAGTAGATACTGATTTATCATATCAAAGTGGTGATTATATTTTAATATCTATGGTTGCAAGACCAGATAGTTTTGATATTGCAAGAGTAACTTCATATGATAGTTCTACTGGTGTAATGTCTTTTGATAACCTTTATCAAAGTACATCGGATTCAGAAAGCACGGATTGGAATATTAATTTAACAGGTCTGCAAGGTCAAAAAGGTGAAGATGCTAGTTATATGACATCATTTGATGGTCCACACTCTCTCGGTGATGATAGAAGTCCAACTGCAGATTTAGGTACAGTAACAGTAGATACTGGCTTATCATATCAAGGAGGTGAATATGTTTTAATATCTATGGTTGCAAGACCGGATAGTTTTGATATTGCAAGAGTAACTTCATATGATAGTTCTACTGGTGTAATGTCTTTTGATAACCTTTATCAAAGTACATCAGATTCAGAATCAACTGATTGGAATATTAATTTAACTGGTATACAAGGTGAAAAAGGAGATAAAGGCGAAGCTGGCGAAGCTGGCGTTATTGGAGTTGATGGAGCTAAAGGAGATAAAGGAGATCAAGGTGCAATGGGTATCCCAGGTTTAACAGGTCAAGCTGGACAAGATGGTACAGGATTTGATGGTGCTAAAGGTGAAAAAGGAGAAGCTGGACTTGATGGTACTGCTGCAAATCAAGGACAAAAAGGAGATAAAGGTGATTCTTCTGACATGGGAGGTACAATGACTGCATCTATTATACCAGACGCAAATGAACAATATGATTTAGGAAGTGCTGAATATAAAATCAGACACCTTTTCTTATCTGATAATTCAATGTACATTGGAGACACTTGGATTAAGGCTGAAGGAGATCAGATTAAAACTCCTAATTTATTAGTAGGTGATATTAATTTAAATAACGAAGGTAGACAAAATGAGGTTGATGGAACTTCAGGTCACTGGTCAATTCAAGAAGGAAGCGACGATTTATTTTTAATTAATAGAAATACTGGTAAAAAGTATAAGTTTAATCTTACAGAAATGTAAAATAATTAAAACAGAATTAAAGGGCCCCTTAGTGGCCCTTTTTATTTTAATATATAATAAAACAAATCTTTTTAAAAACATATAAGTAGTATGATGAGAATGCACAGAACTGTAATTTTAAATTCTTTAGCAGAAAAAATAAAAGCGCAGAATTATTTAGAAATAGGGTTACAATACCCTGCGATGAACTATAATCACATAAAGGTAAAAACAAAAAACTCAGTAGATCCAGGGTACGATATTGAAAAATACTATCAGCACAATACAGACACTAGGAATCAAGCTACACATAAATTTGAGTCTGATGTTTTTTTTAAAAAATTAGAAGATGGAGAATTTAAAGAGTTTAAAAAAGATCATAAATGGGATTTAATATTTATAGATGGTTTACATTTAGCAGATCAGGTTTGGCGAGATGTAATGAATTCTTTAAATCATTTAGCAGATGGAGGAGTTATTGTTATGCATGATTGTAATCCTTTTCAATATAGCAATAAATGGGAAAGAGTTATAGAAGATCAACATAATAGTGGATGGAATGGCACTACATGGAAAGCAATGTATAGGCTTAGGACTTCAACGCCAGATTTAGCAGTTTGTACTATTAATACAGACGAAGGTTTAGGTATAGTAATGAAGGGTAAGCAAGAATGTGCTCCTTTAAATAATCCATTTTTCGAATATAGAGTATTTGAAAAAGACCTAGATCGTGCATTAAATCTTAAACGTTCTTGGAATTCATTTAAAGAATGGTTTGCAAAGAATAATTCTAGATGGAATCCATGAATAAAACAATATTAATTACAGGAGGTGCTGGTTTTATTGGATCCCATCTTGTAAGAAGGATGATTAATAACTATCCAAACTATCACATTGTTAACTTAGATAAATTAACATATGCTGGTAATTTAAACAACTTAAAGGACGTTGAAGATAAACTTAATTACACATTTATTAAAGCAGATATCGTAGATGCTGACGCGTTAAGTGAAATATTTACTACTTATGATTTTGATGGAGTAATTCATTTAGCAGCAGAATCACATGTTGATAGAAGTATTACAAATCCAAATGAATTTATAATGACAAATGTTATAGGTACATTAAACCTATTAAATGAATGTAAAAATAATTGGCAAGATAAAAAAGATAGAATTTTTTATCACGTTTCTACCGATGAGGTTTATGGAAGTTTAGGAGATGTTGGAATGTTTACTGAAGAAACTACATATGATCCAAGAAGTCCATACTCTGCATCAAAGGCAAGCTCAGACCATATTGTTAGAGCATATTATCATACATTTGATTTACCTATTAAAATTTCAAACTGTAGTAATAATTATGGCAGCTATCAATTTCCTGAAAAATTATTGCCATTAATGATTAATAATATTAAGAATGGAAAAGATTTACCAGTTTATGGTAAAGGTGAAAACATTAGAGATTGGTTATGGGTTGAAGATCATGCTGCTGCTATAGATTTAATTTATCATAAAGGTGCAATTGGAGAAACTTATAATATTGGAGGACATAATGAATGGACTAATATAGATTTAGTGCATAGTTTATGTGATATAATGGATAAGAAATTAGGTAATGGTGAGAGGACTTCTAAAAAATTAATTAAATTTGTAAAAGATAGAGCAGGTCACGATTTAAGATATGCAATAGATGCAAGTAAATTAGAAGTAGATTTAGGTTGGGTACCTTCTATTCAATTTGAAGAAGGACTTGAAAAAACAGTTGATTGGTATTTAGAAAATACTGAATGGTTAGATAGCGTCACATCTGGAGACTATGTTAATTATTATAAAAAACAATACAATTAGATGAAAGGAATTATTTTAGCAGGTGGTAGCGGTACAAGACTTCACCCTCTAACCTTGGCAGTCAGTAAACAACTTATGCCAGTTTATAATAAGCCGATGATTTATTATCCATTAGCTACATTAATGAGTGCAGGTATTAGAGAGGTATTATTTATAACAACTCCACATGATAGCCATTTATTTAAAAACCTATTTGGAGATGGTAGTCAATTTGGTTGTGAGTTTAGTTATGAAATTCAAGAAATTCCAAATGGATTAGCGCAGGCGTTTGTGATCGGTGCAGAATTTATAGGCAATGATAAAGTTGCATTAATCTTAGGTGATAATATCTTTTATGGCGGTGAAATTAATAAGATTCTTGCAGAGTCTAAGGATCCAGAAGGAGGATATGTATTTGCATATAGAGTCAGTGATCCAGAGAGATATGGCGTTGTAGACTTTGATGAGACTGGAAAGGTGCTTTCAATAGAAGAAAAGCCAGAAGAGCCAAAATCTAACTATGCAGTTCCAGGTTTGTATTTTTACGATAACAGTGTTATTGAAATTGCAAAGACATTAAGGCCAAGTGCGAGAGGAGAGTATGAAATAACAGATGTTAATAAAGCTTATTTAGAAATGGGTAAATTGAATGTTAAGACTCTTGGTACTGGAGTAGCTTGGTTAGACACTGGTACTTTTGAATCTTTAATGCAAGCCAGTAATTTTGTACAAACTATTGAAGATAGACAAGGAGTAGGTGTGGCATGTATTGAAAAGATAGCATATGATAATGGTTGGATAGACGAAGAACAAAAAAATAAATTAGCAGAATCTTTAATAAAGAGTGGCTATGGTAAATTAATAAAATAAAAAATGCATAGGCAAGTTAAATTCGGAAATGTAAAAAAAGGTATGTCACATATTTATCGACACAATAAGAAAGAGCTTGATAAATTAGAAAATACCTTAATGAGTAGAAATGGCCTCTCTGAAAAGGCCTTAAAAGAAATTAATTGGATGCGAGATCAATTGATTTTACGCATGAATGATTGTATAGAAGATTAAACAAATCTACATTCCATCATATAATTATAGATGGAACTCCTAATAAAAAAGTGGCAATTAAGATTTGGAATCGGCGATTGGCAAATAAAAACAGAAAGAATCTTACCAGAACAAATAGAATATAGTGGTGAAACTTACTTTGTTGCTATTGAAAGAGACTTTGATAAAAAGGAGGGCACTATTTACCATGACATAGACCTTTGTGAAGAATCAATAGTTCATGAATTACTGCATGTTAGAAATCCTGAAAAGGACGAGGATTGGGTAAATATGAAAACAAGTCAAATTTTAGAATATGAAAAATAGAGAAGAAATAGCCTTAATGTGGATAGTACTCATTATTGCGGGTATAATAACAACGGCAATAATGCCAGAAATATTATTATTTGTAGTTTTAGGTTACTGTATGTGGGGATTATATACACATTATAGTAATAAATTATGAAAAGAATAGCAAATTTTATGGGCTTAATAATGGCTATGCTTGTAGCAATGTTTCAGCCTTTACAAATTACACATGGGGCAGATGGATGTTGCGCTACCTGTCAAATGAAAAAAGAAGATGAAGACGCAATAGAGTTAGTAGAAGAAAAAGGAGAAATAAGTTAATGAAAGAACCAAAGGAAAAGGCCCAAGAAATATTAAAAGAAATGCACAAGTGCGGAGAAGGTATGATGATACCATTAAGTGTTACTACTGATTGTGCAAAGGTAGCGTTAAAACACATACAGCAACAAAGTCCAGATAATAATAAATATAACTATTGGATAAAGGTTGCTGATTTTATAGATAAATGATATGATACACACCTATATACCATACGCTGATAAAGAACATCCAATGAATCTAGGATGGGCATATAATAATTTTATGAAATTAATAGGGGAAGATGATTGGGCATGTTTTTTAGACCATGACGCATGTTTCACAACGCCTTTATGGTATACTCAATTAGAAGATGCTATAGCTAAGAATCCAGAAATTGGAGCATTTGGATGTAGAACTAACAGAGTTGCAAACATGTATCAATTAGTAGGAGGTATAGATACTTATAATAATGACATTGAATATCAAAGAAAAGTAGGGAATGAAATAAAAGAAAGGTATAAGGACAGTATATTTATGGTGACTGAAAACACTTTACAAAGGGGATTTAGTGGAGTTTTTATTTTAATATCTAAAAAAACTTGGAAAAAGATAGGTGGGTTTTTAGAAGGTAAGTTTTTAGGTGTTGATAATGATTTAAGACATAGGTTAAACGCTAAGAATATACCATTAGCGATTATAGATAGTGTTTATGTTTATCATTGGTATAGATTTAATAACCCATATCCTCATTCTGTACCAATATTAGCAAAAATTGCAGAATTAAATAAAACAAAAAATAACATTTTTTTATATCAACGTTAGATAAATAATATATGAAAACATATGAAGAATTTATTAATGAAGCCTTATCTCAGTCAAAGATAGAAAAAATTATTAAAAGGGTTTATCCACAGATAGTTAAAGACCTTGGAGGAGAAGTAAAGCCAGTTGAGGTATATGAAAACATATGGGATAGATTAGGCGCGGTTGCAGTTGATGACTTAAAACTAGAACAAGGTAATCCAAATGCACAATATGATCCAGATGAAGACATAATTTATATTTACTCAGAAGTGACTAATACATCTGAACAAATTATCAGATCTTTATTACATGAACATACACATACTATTCAAGATCAAAAGGAATTTAAAAAACTATATAATGATGGCTATAAATACTCAAACCATCCATTTGAACTAGAGGCGCTAGAAGCAGAAAAGAATTGGAAAAATTACAAATGAAACACTTAAAACTATGAAAACATATGAACAATTTACAGCAGAGAACTTACAAGATAAACTTGCTAAGAAGAGAGCCCTCAGAAAATTTGATGAACTCAAGTTTAAGTCTAAGATAAAAGGTAAACAAAAAGAAAAGGTATTACAGTTCTTAGATACACACTGGAACTTTGAACTACAAGGCACAGAAGTTTGGTGTATCGGCGGCCCATCATATGATCGTGAAAAGGTTATTATCAACAAAGACGGAGAACATCATGTGTTAGCCATATGAAAACAAGAGCATCAGTTAAGAAACGCCACCCAGAAGATAAACTAGTAAGGCGTAAAGGCAGACTATTTATAATTAATAAATCTAACCCTAGATATAAACAAAGACAGGGTTAACTAACACCAAATAATGAGTAAAGCATATTTTAAATTTCTTAATACAAAGGACATGGGTTTTCACCATGTAGAATCAACAGGCACATTAGAAGAAGACATCTTAGAATCATTTATAGCCACCTTTTGGGATATGAATGGAATAGAGGAAGATGCAGAAGAAGCTAAAAAATCAAATAGAATCATATTAGATCTTGGTTACAATATAGGCAACGTTGAATACAGAGACCAAGATGGCAATATAGTTCTAGAAGTAGAGTTTGATGTTTGGTAAACAATAAATAAAACACTTAAAAAGAAAAATGATAAAAGTACCAAATAATTTATATATAAAATGGAGTGATGAGAAAGGCTATGGAGTTTTCACTGACAAACCTATAGCTAAGGGAGAGTTAATAGAAAGATGTTATTGTATTAAAACGGGTAGTCCTAATCCCCACCCTGTTGGAAAGGAGTTAATGGATTATGTTTTTAACTATCCTAAGGGTATTAGTTTAAAAAATGGTAGCGTACATGTATTACCACTAGGCTTTGGTTGTATTTATAATCATGCAGATGATCATAATGCAATGTGGTTTGATTCAAAAGATATTCCATTTCATTTTGATTTTATAGCTCAAAGAGATATTAAAGCCCATGAAGAAATTTGCACGTGGTATGGAAAGGGCTATTGGCCTAATAAAAAGAAAAGAGATAAGTAATATCAAGAATTAGAATAATGAAACATGTAAAGATCTTCGAAGAAGGCCAAGAAATGTTTATAGAAGACATTCTCACATTTATTAAAGACTATTAGAAAAATAGGGTTAAATATATTAATGATTAGATTAATATTAATATGCCTCGTATTATTTTTAAATAGTTGTGAAAAAGGTTGCACTGATCCAAATGCAGCAAATTATAATTCTAACGCAAAAAAGGATAATGGCTCCTGTTATTACTTAAATCCACCAACCAATTTAAACTTTACAATTCAAAATGAACAAAATAGTAGGCTTGTAACGGTTGAGGCCTCAGCCACTAATGAAAACTATTTTACAACAACATTTTTTGAAAACAATGAAGAGACTACAGTGCAATCAGTTGATGGATTTGCTATGTATACTTATAGCGATACAGGTTGGCAAAAGATTCGGGTTAGAGCACATTTAAATGCAACTTCATATATTGAACAACTTGACAGCGTAAATTTAAGTTTTGGTCAAATAGTAGACATTGGCTATCAATCACCACAAGCCTATCCTGGCTTACAAAATGTGTGGAGTGATGAATTTAATGATTCTGTGATTGGTGATGACTGGACATTCGAGATAGGCACAGGCAGCAATGGGTGGGGCAACAATGAATTACAATATTATAGAGAAGAAAATACAAGACTAGATAATGGTTATTTAATAATCACAGCAAAACAAGAAAACTACGGAGGAAGACAATATACATCATCACGTATAATAACAGAAAACAAACAACAATTTCAGTATGGTAGAATAGATGCAAGAATCAAGCTACCATATAGTCAAGGTATATGGCCAGCCTTTTGGATGTTAGGTCAAAATTTTAGACAAGTAGGTTGGCCCTATTGTGGAGAAATAGACGTAATGGAAATGATAGGAGGACAACTAGGAGACAGACAAGTTTTTGGTACTCTACATTGGTATGATAATGGCTATGCCAGTTATGGAGGTAATAAAACATGGCCAACTCCATTACATCAAGAATTTCACGTATTTTCAATAGTTTGGGACCAACAACAAATTCGTTGGTATATAGACAATCAACAATATCACCAACAAGATATAAGCCAAATTCCAGCATTCCAATTGCCACATTTCTTTATTATAAACATAGCAGTAGGAGGCAACTGGCCAGGCAGCCCAAATGGACAAACACAACTGCCACAACAAATGGCAATAGACTACATTAGAGTCTTCGAATAGAGGCGCGCCACCCACCACAAATTACTATAATATCTAGATAGACATATAAGACATCTAGTAGATCCAGTTAATAAAAGAATAAAAGAACTAATAGACTCAAAGTAATCCCCCACCATATTCCCTTACACCCTTATATTATACTATAACAACTAATAGACTCAGGAAAAAAATTGGAAAAAATTTCTGTTAGCCAACACATAAACCGTATAAAACAAATACTAGTCAGATAACCAACTAGGCTTCTAGGGCTTTAATATACAAGGTAAACATATAGGCCATTCCAAATACAATAAGGCAACCAAGCCCTCAGAATCTCTTAATCAATTAATAAAGTATCATCAGAGTATACTTAAGCCCACTAGGCCTAGACAGCGCCAATATCAACGCGCACACGGGTATTGAGATATATGAGGTACATGGAACAGCCCTTGTTGGCCATAGATCCTTAAACTCCTGTGTACCGACGCCCACAGCCCGGCCACCGATCGCCTGCATGCCCTGCAGTATACTTATATTACCCCCATGGCTGGTTGCCGCCACGAGGGCTTGTCTATGCTTTGATTATACTTCTTGGGGTTGGCTAACAGTTTCGTCAGATGTGTCAGTAGCCTTAGAGAATATTTCATCCCATGTGAAGTCAGATTGGTCTACTTCAGCCTGTAATAACTCTTTGTATTCTAGATCCTTATGGAATCTATCACCATCTAGTGCTAGTCCCTGACCACTAATAGTATACATAAGCTTTTGACCTACATTACCACATCTATTCTTACTAAACTCCATATATCTAGTACCACTGTTTTCACTACCCTCCCAGTTAATATCCATCATGGCCGAGGTCATGTGTTTCAGTTTATTACTACCAACAAATTGACCGCCTTTACTTAATTGTAATATGGTTACGAATGTAGTGTGGATCTTCGATTTGTTGAGGCCTTTATTATTGTCAACCATTAAGTCTAAAAACCATTTTTCTACTTTACCTCTAGTTAGGTTACAGGCTTCTTTGACAGTGTCATTAACTTCAGTATAACTATCCGTTAGGATGAGGTCCCAACCTTCATTAATCACAGATTCAACTACAGTCTTTGGACATTGGTCTGTAAAGTTATTTAAGAATAAGATTGGAAGCTTCGACCAGTTAGGGAATCTTTTCATATATCTAGCCATATCCATTTCACTCATCTCAGCACTAATAAAAAGGACTTTCTTTCCAGTTTGTTGTACGCCATATAGTAATTCAAGTAGTAATGTAGTTTTACCAACACCTGGGGCTCCTGCAGCCATTACATTTGTTCCTGGCAAGAATCCACCTTCATTAGACATAAACTTGTCAAACACAGTCCCTGTCTTTAATGGTTCCAATGCATCCGCATCTATATTAAGATCGGCCATGGTAGTTATTAACTTAGAGACATTCAATTTCTTCTTAGTAGATTTAGTTGTTGGATTATTTTCATAAGCACCATGATAATCTTTTGATGACGTGAAACGTCCAGATGTAGTTATATTAACTAGTCTTTTTGCTTTGGCAGCGGCTACACATTTATCAAATCTTTTATCATTTGATTTAATGGTTATTGTTTCAGATAACGTGGTTGAGGTTAGGATTGCTAATTTGTTTTTTACTATTTTTACAGTGTACATATATTGTTACGTTTTTAATTATAATACTAATATAACTATAATCTATGACATAAAAAAATATTTAGGCACTTATTTTCAAATAGTTATGAACAATTTACTGTTTATCAGGCCAAATCCATTCACCTAGTCTTATAATTAGCCATAAGATGATGAATCCAATGACCGCGGTCAATATATCATTAATCATGGCGTGTTTCCCAAAGGTATAATAGATAACCGAGACCAAAAAATACTATAATTGCAATTGCTTCTACCATGTCTATCATAATAAAGAAGGTTGAGGCCCTAGTAACCTCAACACTTATATAATTAAAACGTCGTATTAACTAGGATTAGTCTGTTTAGTTAAGTGCTAGACCAATTTGATCATCCATGTTTAAATCTCCGAATGGATTGTTAAATGGATTTTTATGATCCCATTTCTTGGCTAATAGGTTACCAGCTTGAACCTGTAAGTCAGTTCTATCTGAGTCTTGCATATTAGTGTCCATATTATCATCGGCATTTGTTGCTACCCATGTCATTGCATTGGCTATACTCCAGATACTTTGATTGCTTTTTGCAAGTTTCTTAGTATCTGCATCCATTGTTCTAATATCAAAGCCCATTTTCTTGTATGCATCTTCGTTTTTAGCCATTTGTAATATCGAGTCGGCTTTTGCACCAATATGTTGTTCAATCTTGTTATGAGCCCATTTAAGTTCTTGAATAGATGCTGTAGTATTATTAGCCTCTCTTACAGTATCTGCATATCCAGTTGGAATAAAGCCATTTTGACGCATTTCATGTAAGTGTTTCATGAATTTCTCTACTGAGTCACCTGTTAGATCATTCAGTTTATAGGTTTCATTAGCCATTTCAGTTGTACAACCATTAGCACACCATAGTCTTTTTACGTGAGGGCTAACCATAATACCATTAATAGGATCGTTTTTAAATGCTAGACCTGCATTAAATGCTTCGTTAGATAAACCTCGAATTTCAACTTGATTATCTAGTACAGCATTAATAGAAGTACCGCCAGTATAGGGATCATTAAAGATGTCAGTTATGGTAAAGCCATGTTCACCAATAATCTTATCTGTGAAATTAAAGAATACGTCATTAGAGATTAATGTTGAACCCTTACTGAATCCAACTACATTCTTATTAGTAGGATTAACATGTACATTAACAATTGCATCACCGCCAAGTTCTACGGCTTTAGATAAGACATTAATAAATTCAGTCTTTGATTCTTTATTAAATAGGGATTCAATTCTCTTTGTAAATGTTGAGGGAAGTCCTAGGACTTTAATAAATGATTTATAAGCCTGTTGGGTCATACCAACAAGGTGACCATGTATTTGAATATTGTTCTCGTCGATGAGGTTAATATTATGTAGGTTACATTCTTTTCTGAGAGATTGATTGTTGAGGGCCTCAGTCTTTTTGTTGAGGATTAATTCGGGAGATAGAGTGGTTGTTTGCATATATGATCTTATTTAATTATTATATTGTTTATTAGTCTTTTGTTTCAGCTTAGGCGGCTATTAATATTACTTGTACAGTTAAATAACCAGCAATGGCTAACATAGTAATAAAGGCAAAGCCATCTTTAATCATTTTTTTATCGTCTTCGTGTAAATTTAATTTATTCATTTTGTTTAAGTTTTAATTATAATACTAATATAACTATAATCTTTGACCCGTGAAAATCCTGAGGCACTTTTTTTCAATAGTTATTAACAATTAAAAGTATATAGCGTTATGTGCATGTTGTACAGGTAGCATAAATACTGTACCCACCTTGTCAGCATACATTTGGTTATAATCGGCCATATAGTCACTAGGGTTAGCAACAACCTCAACAATGGCATAGCCATCTACAACATATTTAATCTTACCACTCAACGTGGGTGATTGGTTACAACTAAAGATTAAGTTGTCATTCATTGCTTGTTCGAGGTCTTGTTTTAATGTAGTCATGTTTAAGTTTTAATTATAATATAAATATAACTATTCTCGGTGACATAAAAAAATCTAGAGGCACTTATTTTCAAATAGTTATTAACAATGCCGTGGCGCCCCCACCCCAATAAAAAAATAATAAACACCTATATAGACTAGTAAGACACAAACAACAGAGACTAGATAGGCTTATAATAACAAGCCCTCGTACCGTTAACCAGCCAGATTATTAATATAAGCATACACACATCTCAGGCATGTGATGACTACAAGCCCTCATACCGACTGTGTGCGAATCAGTGACCTCAGCGCCTCAGTGTGTTAGACTCATATGGCGGCTAGAGCCCTACAGCCATGTGGCTGGTGAGTCTTTCGACCTAGGGGGCTTCTCTCGGTGGCGCGATTTATGGGCCTCAGGGGGCTGTCAGCCTCTAGGGGCATGGTCCCTCAACCTCTAGGCTTTTCTTATAATTAGTAGGAGTAGTATAAAGTATGTCCTCTTTGCGCCAATGTATATCCAGGCCAGAGAATTAGAAAAGCGGGCTATTCATAGAGTAGTGAAACTTTCTGTTTAAGCCTTATATAATAAATGATGATTAAAAATGGAATTGTACTAAGAGGAGGGGCGGCGGAGAAATGGTGTCGTTTTTGGAATGTGAGTGGTATGAGTCTTTGGCCATTGATATTAGTTTCAGGCCTTAGATTTTCTGAAAGACTTGTAAGACACGAGATGATTCATATTAGACAACAACGAGAAATGTTAGTAGTTCCATTCTATATATGGTATGTACTTGAATATTTAATACGTTTACCCTTCTATGGATCTAATGCATATATGAATATAAGTTTTGAAAGAGAAGCTTATTCCCATGATGACTCGGACTATTCAGACTATTTAGAACAACGCAAGCCTTATAGTTGGTTTAAGTATTTATGGCATACTAGTGTCTAGTCTAGATTATTGAAAAAATAATAATGTTCCTCTGGCCGAAAATTTCTCCGGGGAATTCTAGTCCCATTTACTGATTGTTCTAATTAGGAATCCTAAACAGATTAATAATATTATAACGGCTATTCTTTCAGGCGTCTCCACTACTCTTCTTTCTTTTTGATTTAATGGTGGCCTCCTTCCAAGCTTCTATGTCACCGTTGAAGTTATCTCTAATGTATTTATCGCGTTCTAAGAAATGTACTCTCGATTCAAGTTCTGCGAGGTGTGCGAAGAGATAGAAGCCAAAGCCAAGTACGCCGAGGAGGCAAAGGATAATAATGATCAGGTTGAATGTAGTATACATGACCTTATTGTTCAGTATCTTCTTCTGATTGGGTGTCACTAGGGTTATCTGTATTATCTAGGGATTGATCTCCCCACGACCTAGTGATTGTTGTTATTAAATATGTGATAAAATTATTTTCATTATTCATATTATTAAATATGTTTTAACCTCAGCTGAATCAATTACACCGACTAGTATATTGTGTATGAGAGGATTATGATTCATGGGCTGAGGTTGAATAGGTATTAAGCTAATATTTTATTATAGTGTCATAATAATATTTTTTCCTATTTCATTTTTTTTTCTAGGGGACTTTAAGATCTTTGTTTAATCTTGTCGTGTTTTCTATGAGTCCCTTGATTAGTTTTATAAGTCTATTTATTTGGAAGTACGGTGCTCTTAGACCTGTGGGCGAAGTATTTAATAATATGCTAAATAACATATTATATTTTTTTATTTAAAAACACACCATTCTAAAATGTATTTAAATATATAATTTAACACTCGCAATAGGGTGTGAAAACAAATTAAATTTTACGTAAAAAAACAAAAATAAACAAATGGAAAATAATAACTATTTAAGTTCAGGGGTTAATTATATACCTTTGACTGTACTGGATAAAAGCTCTTTAGTCTTTATAAATGAGAATGGTGGAAATTTTGATAGTGGTACAAAGCAAGGTACTACAGTTGGAAGCAATGGAAAATATTGTTTTGGACTAGGTGCACCTACTCAATTTTTCTGGGAAAATAATGGAGTATATGATCAAGCAGGTATACATTATACTGAAGGAGATTCAGGTGTATTTGTTAATAATACAGGAGATAGAGGAATAGCAGTATGGTTATACTTTGGAGATAACTATAATCCAGATGAAGCAGTATCTTCTATTGGCGAAGGTTCTGAAGGATATACAGATCCATCAGAAGGAACAATAGGATATTGGCAACAATATACATACATATTACCTAATCAAAATGCAACAATTCCATGGATAATGGATGATGAAGTAGGTGCTCAATCTACTAGAATGTATTTTCAGTATAGAAATGGTAGAGTAACTGCAAATTCTTTAGAAGAATGGGACGGTACAGGTGGATCTCACAACTTATCATGGAGTTATAACAATCCACCTACAGGACAAATAGTATATGGTGCTGAGGATTTACTTCCAGTGACATTTGCAAATCTTAGCGAATTAGAAACAATTAGTAGTAATGAAGGTTTAGATTCAATTAATCTTATGTGTATGTCCGTTACAGGAGCTCTATTAATAGATTCATCTCCAAGTAATTATACAATGGAAAAAGATGTTTTAATATTAAATACCGATGAGGATGTTTGGGTAGATAATATGACACTTGGTGATATGTTTGATAATAAAATGTGGGGTCCTATTTCATCTCAATATTTTGAAATAGAAGATTTAACATACGCGACTGTAAATGGAAATAAAATAGCAATAGGTGATGAATTAACCAGAGTTGTTTCTGGTGACGCTCAAGCTGGAAGTCACTTTTTATTAAATGGTTTAGAAATTAAACCTAGTGAAATAACTTATAATACTGGAACTGATCAAACTACATTTGTTGTTCCTATTACATTCCCAGCAGGAAGTGATGGTGGAGATTTTGAAGTTGAAAAATTTGAACATTATTTTTCTAGAATACAGGCTGAAGTAGTTACAGGATTTGTTGAAGGTTCTTTAATGGAAGGTGCAAAGGTATCAGCAAGAGGTAAAGGTGGAGAAATACTAACAGTATATACTGATGCTAATGGAAAATACACATTTCCTGAGCCAGTTACTGGAGATATTATTGCAACAGGAGGTACTAATTCTATAACTAATGAAACAGTACATGATCCAAGTAATGAAGAAGTTGTTAATTCAAGTGATCTTACTACAACAAGGGCTCCTTTTAAAACAAATGCAACATTAGGTGGAATTGTAAATGCACAAAGTACTCTTATTGTTGATTTAATGAAAAATCACAATATGAATAAAGATACTGCAGTAGATGCTTTTATCGATGCAGGAAAAACATTATACGATTTAGATAGTAGTGTAACACGTCAACAACTTAATGCATATCTTAAAGTAGGTATGGTAGGTCTTCAAAATTCAGACTCAGATGATACTACATTATATGCTGAAATGTTAAAAACAAATAAGGCTATTACTGAATTAGAAGAAGGATTTACAAATGGAGGTACTAGTGATAACGCCACTTTAAAAGAAAAAAGAAAAGCAGCTGTACAATTAAGAAAGGCAACTACTGATATTATTTCAAGTGCTGCTAAAAATAAACTTACACAAAATGCAAATAGTTATTTAGCAACTGCAGGTTCTGATAGTAATTTAGGAACAATAGGTACCAATGCATCAGATACTTCAAAAAATGATTTATTATATTTAATAAATGCAAAGGCTATTGAGGAAATAGATTCTAAATTAACTTCAACTGCAAAGAATTTATCAAGTAAAGCTGATTGGAAACTAGCTGCCGCAACGGTAGTAGCTGCAGTTTCTGAAGTGCCATTCAAAGGTATAAAAGAGTTATCCTCTGGTATTAGTTATGAAGAAATATTTATGCATTATAATGAAAGTGCCATGAGAAGAAAGGCAGGATCTAATAAAGTTTATGATAAAAAAAGATTAGGACTTACTCCTAGTAAAACAGATTTTATTAATGAAGCTAATAATACTATGAATTTTAGAATTAGTATAGTAGATGGTAATTATCAAACAACAGGTAATGTTACCGATGCAAAGGGTAATACTACAGCTGTTTCTAAAACAGGTTCTACTAGATATTCTGATGCAAATATGGCAGACATAAAATCTGAAATTTCAAGAGGTGGTAAAATATATGAAATTAAAAGAGAAAACGGTAAAATAGTTGAAAGTGAAAAAACTACTAATCAGTTAGTAGTTTGGGGAACTGGATTTGCTAGAGCAACATATATTACTGGTGAAACTCATAGCGCTGCATTGCATTCATTTAATGAAAGTGAATTACTTATTAATAGTGATGAGTTTATGGTGAATAGCAAAAATATTAGATATAATAATCAAGCTTTATCTGAATGGTTTAGTGATGAAAAATTTGATTCATTTTACCCTGCATTAATAGGACAAGACTCTGATTCTGTACATGCTTCTTTATTTAAGCCAAGTTATAAATTTGTAATAGGTAACCACATTAGAGTTAATGATGAAAATGGACAACTTAGAAACTGGAACATTGTTGATTATAAAACGGGTAGAGCATATGCTCAACCTGGGAGCCAAGAAGAATTTGATTTATTAGAAATTATAAATCGATATATTGAAGCAACTGGGTTAACTGGTTATTTAGTTGACTCAATTCGTAATATAGTAAGTGCAAGTTCAGGTCTTAAAAGAGATACTGATGGAGATGGTGTTCCTGATGGAACTGATGCATTTCCAAATGATGCAACAGAATGGGGTGATAGAGATGGAGATAGCGTAGGTGATGGAACTGATGCATTTCCAAATGATGCAACAGAAACAATAGATTCAGATGGTGATGGTGTAGGTGATAACGCTGATGTATTTCCAAATGATGCAACAGAAACAATAGATTCAGATAGTGATGGTGTAGGTGATAACGCTGATGACTTTCCAAATGATCCAACCAAATCATCTATAACACCATGGCTAGGAACATTTAGAGTAGGTGTTAGTGGAACCGGAAACGGATCATTAACTCTTAAAACATGGTTCAATGTCTTAACTAATGTTGATATTAATTGGGGAGATGGTAGTGCTGTACAAACATTTAGTGGAAGTAGACCTACTCACACATATGCAGTCGCAGGAGATTATCAAGTTTCATTTAAATTTAAAGGAACTGAATACTGGCAATCAAATAATAGATCACTTACAAGTTCAGGAGATTCATACAAGCTTATTAGTATAGAACAATGGGGAAGTTATGTATGGAATACTAACACATTATGGGGTGAAGTTACTGCAAACGTAACTGCAACCGATGTTCCTACATTAACTCAAAACTTCTCAGGTTTTGGTAAATCTAACTTTACACTTTCCGCTGCAGCAACAACTGCTTGGGAAAATATAGATTTAACACCAGTAAGAAGTATGAGTTCTTTATTTGCTAATTGTTATACTGGAGTTGCACAATTCGGAATAGATAAATGGGACACTAGTCAAGTTACAAACATGGCATCTACATTCTCACAAAGATCTCCAGGAGACTTAGTTAGAAATTGGAATACAAGCAATGTAACTTCTATGAGTTCAATGTTTGCAAGTTCTGCTGTCGGCGGAGATACTGTTAAAACTAAAGTAGTTAACTTAGGTCAAGCAAATGAATATGTCGCATGGGACGTTAGTAAAGTTACAAGCTTTTATGGCTTTTCTTCATATGGTAACGTAGGTGCAGGCACATTAGATATTAGTAACTGGCAAATTAACACAGACGCACCTGTAAGCATGCAAAACATGTTCTTTAGAGGTGGAATACCAATGGAAGATCTTGCTAAAAAAACAGTTACATTAGAAAATGGAACCAGTTATGAGGCATGGAATACTTCACAAGTAACTAGTATTAGAAGCATGTTCTATAGAGCATCCACATCTGCTTTAAATATTAACAATACAACGTGGGACACTCGTAATATAACTGATATGCAAGACTTCTTTTACTCATACAGTGGTTATGGAATTCCTCAACAGTGGGATAGAGATATTTCCGGATGGGATCTTAGTGCATTAACTAATAAAAATTTAGGTTTATTTAATTATAACAATATGAACACTGCTAAATTTAGTACTGAAAATTATGATGCAATGTTAATTGCATGGAACACTGCAGGGTATACTGGTATTTCAGCAAACTTTGGAAAATCACAATACACACCAGGTGGAGCTGCTGAAGCTGCTAAAACATCATTGGCTAGTAAAGGTTGGACAATCACTGACGGAGGAGCTGCGCCTAGAAAATTTAAAATGTCTGTTATAATTCCTGCAGGTTCTACAAACTTTACAATTCCTGCAAATAATGCAAGAATAAATTGGGGTGATGGAACTACAGAAACAGTAACTTCTCAAACTACTCACGCATATGCGTCAAGTGAAACAGATGTTACTTATACTATAGAGATAGATCAATTTACAGGATTTAACACAGTATGGAATGATTGGTATAAAAAATCAATCTTACAATGGGGTGATATTGAGTGGGAAAATAACACATGGTTTGCTTCCACTTCTTCGGGAGCTATGCAATGGAGAATTGAAGCACCTGCTGGTACAGGAAATGCACCGGATTTATCAAATGTAACAAGCTTATATAGTATGTTTGGTTCTACTAATTATAAAACAGATATAGGTACAGGTTGGTTTGAAGATACAAATGATAACTTAGAACATTGGGATGTTAGTACTATTACTAACATGTCATATATGTTTAGAAACCCTGATCCAATCGCAACAAAAGAAAGTGAAGCTGAGAACCTTTTAAAATGTGGTAACTGGGATGTAAGTAATGTTACAAACTTTATGTACTTTATGGGAGGTTACTCAGGATCAGTTAGAGGTAGTTGGTCTGTACAATTAAATATTGATATGGAAAAATGGGATACATCATCTGCTACTAATATGTCTTACATGTTCTGGAATCATGGTAAAACAAAAACAGGTATCGAAAACTTTATAACTGATAATGTAACTAACTTCCAACATTTTTATGGAGGTGGAACTTGGGATGCTAATACTAAAATGGTAAATGATATTCTTAGATGGAATGTAAGTAATTTAGAAGATTTTAGTAATATGTCTCTTAGTGTAGGTGATGATGTTGAACAATTTAATGCTAATTTCCCAAGTAATTGGAAATTATCAGACAATGTAGAGAAAAACCTTAATTTTTATCAATTTTGTGGTGGTCACTACATGAGAATTGGTGCAGGTCCTTACCGATTAACAGATCTTGATGCATTTGCTACTAAGACAATTAACGAAGATTGGTATGGAGGAAGTTCTTATACTGCATGGGACATGACTAACGCTTCTAATATTAATAATTTTGGTGGTAGTACTTTTAGAGGAACACCTCCACAAGGTCAATTTAGAAATTATAACATTTCTACATGGAATATTTCTTCAAAATGTACATCATTTAATAATTTATTCGTTGCTGGTAGAGCAGTTAATTCTTTATCAAATCCATTTGATCAAGATTTAAGTGGATGGGATGTAACTGGAATAACTGGAAACCAAGGTTTATTTATGGGAGGTCAGGAATATGGAACTATACCGTTTACAATGTCAACTACAAATTATGATAAAACATTAATATCTTGGGGAAACCAATCAGTTAAATCTGGTGTAACTGTTGATTTTGGTAATTCTAAATACACGTCACACGGGGATGCTGAATTAAAAAGACAGTCTTTACTTAATGCTGGCTGGACAATTACAGACGGTGGATTTGTGCTAAAAGAATTCTTCTACGATGGAGGAGAAGGTGAATCAACTAGTGCAACTGCATGTAGCTTAGATATACCTGAAACTAAAGGTTACTTTTATGGAAGTGGTTCTTACCCAGTTGAAGGAGATGAAATATATAATAGTTCTACTGGAGGAGAATCAAATTATATGGCAGAAGGTTACTACAAAATTCTTAAAACCGAAGGAGAATACGGGTATGTATTTACTTCAGGTGATGGAGCAGTTGAAGAAGCAGGAGAATGTACTTCTTCAGTACAATATAATTATGGAAATGCAGATAGAGGTCATGAAGGTGCATGTTCTGCAGAAGCTCTTTCTAACGCATTTTATGTTGCCGAAGAAATTAGTGAATCAATGCCAGAAACTGTATACTCTGATGCTGCATTAACTACTGCGATTGATTTTAGTAGAAGCGCTGATGGATATTATCCATTCCAATTAAACGGTTCAAGTACTAGACAAACCTTTAATTTAAAAAGAGGTGCATTTGGAGCAATTCAAAGTTGCAGATAATAAAAAATAATAAAAATATATCAGACTTGTAATTGTAAGTCTGATATATAATAATAACTAAAAATAAATAGAAAATAAAATGAACGAGATCAAATATCCCGCAACTACAGTTTGGTTTATCGCAAAGGATGGATCAGAAATAAAAGCGTATGGAATGACATCCCCAGAACAAGTAACTACCTCAATATTTGAATTAGTACAATATAATTCTGAAGATGCATGGAAAACTGAACTAGAAGCTAATGGTGTTGAATTACCAGAAGAAGATGAAGAATTAGACTCTGAGTAATTAAGTAATTAAAGTAAAACTTATTATAGGGGCTTCGGCCCCTATTTTTGTTTTAGATATATAATTTATGAAGACACTCTTAATATTAATATCAGCAGGAAGATGTGGAAGTACTAATCTAATTAATAGATTAAATAAGAACGAGGGTATTAATATATATGGTGAAAATTATGGTGCATTATTAGATTTAATAAAATCTGCAAATTGGTTTAGTATGTATAAGACAAGGTTTATTAATCAACCTAATATGAGATTAAAGACTGGTCTATCTTCAATTGAAGAAGAACAATTAAATTCACAAATAAATAGAGGTCAAAAATGGATAGGTAATGAGTTCTATAATAATCACGAAATTTTAGAAGATACTTTAAATGTTTTAAATAAATTAATAGTAGATTTTTTTAAAGTAGACGAACCCATTGTAGGTTTTAAAGAAATTAGATGGCAATATTATCAAAACCTAAATTGGTTAAAACATTTAGAAACATTACCATTTAAGGAAATAAAATATATTAAATTAAATAGAAACATAGAGGATCAAGCAAGAAGCATGTACACGTCATTTAATCCTAAAAATAGTGCTGAAGATATTCCAACAAAATATGTAGACTATTTAAAAAGAATAACTGATTGTGAAAATAACATAAATAAGTTTTTAAAAGACATAGACCCAAATAAAAAGTATGAATGTAATTATGTTGAAGAATGTGATTTGCAATATAATAAGATATTAGAGTTTATTAAAAATGATTAATAAAATATATTTTTTAAATTTAGATTCTAAGATAGAACGATGGAATAATCTTGGAAAAATAAAAGATCTTAAAAACATTGAAAGGTTTCCTGCTATCAATAGTGTAGAAAATCCAATGATCTATAAAGATTATGGTTTAGAATTAAATCCAGTAGGATTCGCACATACACTTTATTTCTCTTCATTTTATGGAGCAGTTGGGTGTTACTTGAGCCATTATGAAATGTGGAAAGAAATTGTTAATAATAAATGGGAAAGTGTTTTAATTTTAGAAGATGATATAAGTAAAAAAAGTTTAAATTCATTTTTAAGAAACTTTAAAATAGAACAATATATAAATTACGACCTAATTCAGTTATCAAGTAGAATAGGATTTGGAGGAACGGAATGTTATTGGTTAAATTACAAGGCTGCAAAAAAATTAATAAAAAATACACATGATAGTACTGTATTTGAAAACATTAAGCCAGCTGAAGTAATTACAAAGGCCTTTATTAAATATGAATACATTAAAATAGATGAATGGGATTGGAATAACAAAAATTCAATAGTTGCCCCTGTTGATAGGTTTTTATATTATTCTATAAATGAAAAAATAAAGAATCCTATAAAATGGGAAAGACGTAGAGAAATATTATTAGATTATAATTTAGTTTTTGATTCTTCAATTGAAGATGAAAATTCATATTTTAAAAACATATGGCCAAAAGAAAAGATGAAAAAATTTATAAAATCCAAACAATATGAATGGTGGGAAAATAAATAAAATATTCGAGATAGGTCTTCCTAAAACGGGCACAACATCATTAGGGGTTGCTTATAAAATTTTAGGAATTAAAGAAATAGGGTGGAGATCTAATTTATATGACAGGTGGGAAAATGAAGGAATAGAAATATTATTTCCACATATAGATTCTGCAACTGCCTTTCAAGATGGGCCATGGCATGATTGTGACTACAGGCTGCTTGACCAGCGATACCCTAATAGTAAATTTATAATATTAGAAAGAAATAATAATGATTGGATTAGAAGTAAAGAAATGCATGAATCTCCAATACATAATGTTAATAATATTAAAACAAGATATTTAGAACGTAAATGGTTAACTGACAGAGATGCCCATATCAAAGAACAAATAAAAGCTAAAGAAAATAAATATAAGGAAGTTAAGGAATATTTTAAAGATAGGCCTAATGATTTATTAGTAATGAACATATGCAAAGGAGAAGGATGGGAAGTACTTTGCCCATTTTTAAATTGTGAAATTCCAAACATGCCATTTCCTAACAAGAATAAAAGTAAGAAATAATGAAAAATAAAAATCTAGTTTTTCTATCTATATTTGATAATAAAACTGATCTATCTATTTTCTTAAAAGAAGATAAAAAGGAATATGATGTAGTGGCTTTATATTATGGTTTAAAAGAAAAAAGATTTGAAAAACTTTCAACTAACGTAAACCACATTGAAAAGCCAGGGAATGGATCAATATATTCTAATTTCATAGACTTATGGGATAGACTTGATTTTAGTAAATATGAAAACGTTTACTTTATTAATGATAACCTATATGATAAAATAGACGTGGCACTCCCTAAAACAGTAGTGATAGGTTGGTCTTTTACATGTGAGAACATGATTAAAAAACAAAAACAATATACTCCTAAAAATATAGAGCCATTTAAATGGTCTATTGATTTTGAAAAAAATAAAAAGGATAAAGTAGCGTTCTTATTTTTAACAACAGAAGATATACATAGACCTCAACAATGGCATGATTTTTTAGATGAAGGAAAAGATAGAGCGACTTTATACGCCCATTCAAAATATCAAGATAGACTTAAAAATCAGTATTTAATAGATGCTCAAATACCTGAAAGATTTAAAACAGGTTGGGGAACTATGGGCTTAGTTCATGTGATGAATGCTTTATTAAAAAATGCATTACAAGATGAGACTAATAAATACTTTGTATTTTGTTCAGAGAGTTGTATACCTATTTTTGATTTTAATAAATCATATAAAAATATATTTAATATAGGTAAATCATGGATAAATTTAATAGGCAGTCCTAGAGGATATGAGGAAATGCAAAATAATAAAATAGTAAAGCGTAAACAATTAGGCTTAGAAGAGAGTAGAATATTAAAAAATGAACAATGGATAATATTAAGTAGAAAACATGCTCAAATAATAGTAGACCATGATCATACTGAAAATTTTAAGCATCTTCCAATTCCAGATGAATGGTATCATGCAAATGTAATAAGATATTATGATAATAACTTTAAAGAAAATTTTATTAATAGAAGTTTAACATATTTAGAATGGGAAAGATTTTCGCCTAAGGTTTTTAAATCTATTGAATCAGCTGCCCCTAAAAGTGATTATTTATTTTTAAGAAAAATAGACTATTGACTTTTTCTATTTTTAATATTATTAATAACATCTCTTATTTCAGCTGCGGCCTCGTAGTCTTCATCAGACAACGCTTTGTTTAAAGTATGTTGTAGAATTTCTAAGTTTCTTTCGTCACTTAATATTACTTGATCTTCTTGGTGAATTTTTATTTTTTCAGTAATGTAATTTATTTTTTCAATACTCTTCCTAAGATTTTTATCTGCCATTTTAGCAAGATGGTTTTTTTCATATTTTCTACCTATGTAAAACCCTGAAAGTAGTGACATGCATGAAATTAGAATTAAATAAATTTCCATAGATTATATATTAGTATTATATTATAAGAATATGCTTTTTAAACATAAAATCCCTCATTCTTAAAACATTTTAGATATATAATTAATAAAATATTTTAAAAATAATATAGTACAATTATGCCTCAGAACATATTAACCAATGATCCTATTAATTTTGTAGCAGATGACTCCTATAAAGTTATAGTAACAGATGAAAACGATGCACCTGAAAGCCCAACTGATGGTGGAATATCTCCATCAACTGGTGAAACTGGGTTTTGGATTCAATCGAGTGAATCTTTTCAAATAAAATTTAAGTATGCTGATAATAGTGGATCTTCTGTTGTTTATGTACAAGAAGATAACCAACATGATATATCAATAGATCAATCAGACGCACAGATGGGTGTTCAAATACCATGGTTAGAACATCAACTATATGGAAAACCAACCCATGTTTACTTCATAGGAACAACTTCACAAGAAATTGTAATAATAAAGCTAACTTCTGCAATAAACCATGATAGTAACTTTAAAGACGGTGCCCATGACTCAAACTTTTTAAGTTTTAGTAGTAACTCTATTAAAATGGGAACGGTTGGTAAAGCATACTCTACACAAACAACTACAAATGAATATGGATATAGAGCAATAAGACATGATAATACTGCATTATCTCCTGAAGAAAATATAGAAGTTGTAGTTCATGGTATAGTAGATTATATTGCGATTTTAATGAATGATGTTATAAAAATAGATGCAACATTAGACAAAGATGTTGATAATGAACAAACAACTATCATGTTTACTGTTCCTAATACTTATGATAATCAAGATTCTAGTAATAGTATTGTAACATGGTATAGTGTTGGTAAAAACGTAGAAAATTTAGAATTTGAAATTTATGTAGGAGATGGAAGCAATGATGGAAGCGCACATGGACTTAGTAGCGATTTTTATTTTAGATCATCTGGACATGATGATCATTTTTTCGGAAGAGCCCATGGTGGAGAAACTCACGAAGCTGCAGTACAACTTAGAGACGAGGTAGATCCAAATAACAGGTTTAATGGAGATTGGGAGTTATTTAAAATTGATTTTACAATAGATTGGGGAGATGGAACAGTGGAAGCATATGATGGATTAGAAATACACCCTAATGGAACAGGCTATTGGCAACCAATGAGTGGAAAAACATATTCCCATACATATGCGAGTTCAGGATATTATAAAATATCAATAGGTGGAAATCCACAAGCTCTTGAATTTGGATCTAATCCTTCTTCTTATGGAGGAATACCTGATCCACTGACTAGTACAAATCAAGATGTGTTAAACGCGTCTAAAATAAGAAACTTAACTCAATGGGGAACTCATAGATGGAAAAGAACACCAAATTTTAAGGGCTGCGTATTTATGGATATTACTGCAGAGGATCAACCTTTATATTTTGGAGCGGATAGTTATTCAGATCCAGAAGGAAATATAATATTTAATAATAATGGAAAATGGCAAAGTAATATAGAACCTGGTTATTATTTTGAAAATGCAGGCGAAATAAACTTTGAAGATTGTCTTTTACTAAGAAATGAAAATAATTCAATTACAAGCTGGGATTTATCGGATATTTTTAATAAATACTCGTATGGTAGTGTTAGTTTAAATAAGACTTTTAAGAATTGTAAAAAATACATTCCAATTAATTTTAATAATTGGACATCATATTGGAGCGATAATAACCTTAAAATAACGTCAATGGTTAGTACGTTTGAAGGTTGTGAATTATTTAATGGAGATATTGGTAATTGGCCAGTTGAAATACTTGCCAACAATAACAGTATTCAATTTAACAAGGTATTTAAAGGATGTGAATTATTTAATCAAGACATTAGTTCATGGGATGTTAGTGATGTTAATTCAATGTATAGTACATTTGATGGTTGTAAATCCTTTAACCAAGATCTAAGTCAATGGAACGTTAGTAATTGCACTAGTTTTCAATCCATGTTTAAAGACTGTGAATTATTTAATCAAAATCTTAATAATTGGGCAAACAATAATACATTAAATCTAATGGAAATGTTTAGCGGATGTAGTGTCTTTAATAATGCTGGAAGTGATTTACCACAATGGACTGTAAGTAATTTAGAAGGAACCTTTAAAGGATGCGAAGTATTTTCGCCATCAAATGATATACAATGGACAACTACAACACTTACAAGTCTTAAAGAAACCTTTATGGATTGTAAAATATTTAATTTATACAAAGTTAAAGATTGGAATACTAGCAATGTGACAGAATTTAGAAGCTGTTTTGAAGGCTGTGATAATACACCATATTCTGGTACTACATATCCTTCTAATTGGGATATAACTAATGCAATTAGTTTAAATAGAATGTTCTTTAAAAGTAACATTAATACAAACTTTACAGGTTGGGATTTTTCAAATATTGGTTTAAATTATATAGGGACTTTAAATGAAATGTATGCAAGTATACAAGGAGTAGACAGGGTATATACTGATGGGACTGAAGACGTAACCAACATGTTAAACTTTTCACCATTTCCATATACTAATTATTGGGCCGATGGAGGTAATTTAGAAATTGAAGGTTGGATGAAAAACTTCGTAGCAACTGATCATTCTGATTTATTCTACCAACAATATGACATGCTTTTAACAAAATTAGCAAGTGAATTGCCAGATTTAAGTTTGACAGATGCATTAACAGGTTATGAAGTTGCAGAAACTAATAACACTGGATATCTCGGAGGACCGTATTATGGAAGAATAGATATGGGACAAACTCAAAGAAGTTCTTCTTCTACTACACATTATAATACCATTAGAGAAAAGGGCTGGTTAATCATAGACGGTGGTGAAATATAAAAATAAAATAAATTAAAAATGATTTGGAATATACCTCAATCAATATTAACAATAATATCAAGCATTACTAATCAATTTAATAATACAGGCGATATTGAAAAATTCACACTTTCATCTAGTGAAAGTGGAACAGTAATAAATAACACTAATCCTATTAATAATTTAACAGGGATTGCGCCTAGGGTAGATGGCACAGCAGGTGATAATACAAAGGATGATGCAATTACCATTTTTAGTGATAAAGATTTTAGTGTATGGGGACTGTTTACAGGTGCTCAAGGGTGGACTGAATTAGACGAAGTTGATGTGACTGACCCTGAATATAAGGGTTATGTAACTTTAACATGGTCAGATAATAACCCTAGTGGAACGGATGGCTATCTTGTATCTTATTATATAAAATCAAATTTAACGGGACAGGATTTAACAAACGGTGAAGTTCACGATATTTATATTGCAAAGCATCCTAACAATTCAACAACTGATTTAAAAACCGGTAGTAATTTAATATTAGATTATAAATTTGATGGAGACGTTAATGATTATAGAATGATTAGTCTTAAAGGTTCTAAACTAATTAATAATGAAATTTTTACAAGAACTGGTTATGAAGGTAGTGAAGGAATAGAACCTGTTGATAAAAAAATGTCTATTTTTGAAGTGGATATAGATTTAAGCGGATATGCACCAGGTGACGAAATTACATATACTATTCCAGAAACTAAAAGAATTAAAAGTGCATTTTTTATAGCAGATGGATTTAAATCAATGGAAGGCGTAATATCTGAAATATTAAATGGTAGTGATTACGTAACAGCTATAAGTTCTACAATGATAGAGGATCAAAACCAAGAGACTAATTGGAAATTATATTATAAATTAAGATAAATAAATAAAAAAATTAAAAAAATGAAAATAGGACAAGCAGATTTAATAGTACAAAACTATTTAAATGAATTTAGTGGAAATAACTTACACCTAGGAAGAGAAGATAATGGAAGATTTGATTCTGAAGGAGATGCAATATCTGGATCAGATGGTATAAGTGTTCCAAAACTACACTCATTTAAAGTAGGAGACGGTGAAAATATCATATTAAAGTCAGATGAAAGAGATCTTTCAGCATATGCGCATAGTGGAAGCTCTCAAAACATGGTAGCAAATGGTACAAATAGAAGAGTTGGAATTTGTCCACATGTAGAACTAGTAGGAGATGATTATATTAGAGATAATGGTATTAGAATATATAGTGAAGAAAACCTAGAAGTATGGGGTTATTTTTCACGTAATAGCAATCCTCAATATTATGGAACAGGTTGGAGAAAGATAATGGAAATAAATACTGAAAGAGCAGGATACGAGGGTTTTACAGATATACCCTTTATAGACTATTATGGAAATCATACTAGTTCAAGTGGAGGAGTAGGAATGATGATGAGTATTGCTTTCCAATGTGATGTTACAGATGCTGAAATTAAAGTAATTTCTATACCAGATGGTGCAAGTGGAACTTATGATAAAATAGGAGGAAGCGACGCTGCTGGAGAAATTGAAGAGTTATTAGACATGTCAGGTGGAAAATCATATATAATATGGGATCATAGTATTAAACCATTTGGTGTAAAATATAGTACACATGATGATGCAAAGGAAAAACATGATAATACATTTATTATTGAAGATATAAGCACAGCTGCCAATGCATCTACTGTTGGAAATAATTACACATGGACCCTTACTACTGAACAGCAAATGCAAAACGTGACACTGTTAGCAAATGATTTATATGCAGTTGAAATGGAATATTTTACTTCTATTGAAGACGTTGAAAATCCAGGTTCTTATATAAATAAGATTAATTTTACATTATCATCTCCTGACGCAGATGGAGAAGAACAATTGTCTGAGAGTGGAATGACATATAAACTTTATATAGATTTAAAGCATTAATCATGATAATAGGTATAACTATAAATTTAAGGAATAGTTCTATTTGGTCAAATGGAATAAATCAAAATGCAATATATTTAGCTTCTACTCTTTCAAAGGCCGGACATTCCATAATGTTAATATTTAATAAAACTGAAGATAATGAAAAGTCTGTAGAATCATTAGTTAAAATAATAGAAAATATAGAAGAAGTAAGATGTGTTGAAATAGCAGCTTCTCTTAAAATTAGATTTGATGTATTAATTCAATTAGGTATAAGTATTGAAAAACCCTGGTACACTGTTTGGAAAAAACTTAATAATAATGTTAAATTAGTTAATTATGAATGTGGGAATCACTTTTTAATAGATAGTGAAAAAATATTATATGATCATTTAGATGGAAGTAAAAAACCTGAAAGAGAAGCTAATTTAGTTAGTCCCGATCAAATATGGTCAATTCCTCAAATGGAAAATACTAATCTATATTTTTATCAGCATAGAAGAGATTGTAATAAGGCTACTGTAATTCCATTTGTATGGAACCCAATAGCCCTAGAAGAATATGCTAAATCTAATAATTATGGTAATTACACAAAAAGAGATATAAAAAAGGTTGCAGTAATGGAACCTAATATTTCTATTATGAAAAATTGTATTTACCCTATTGTTATTTTAGAAAGATTTGTAAAATATGAAAAAGGAGAATTAGAACAGGTCATGTTAATTGGAGCTTCTAGAATTAAAGATAATTATACATTTAAAAAGCTAATACATGGCACTGATTTATTTAATAAAAAAATATTAACGGCTGAAGATAGGTTTCAAACTCATATGGTTTTAGAAAAGTATGTAGACATGGTTCTTAGTTGGCAAATAGAAAATCCACTTAACTATTTATATTTTGATGTATGTTGGTTAGGTTGGCCATTAGTTCATAATGCACATTTATGTAAAGACTTAGGATATTACTATGAAGGGTTTGATGCAGACGGTGCAGTTGATGCAATTAAAAACGTAATAGCTAATCATAACAGCGACGAAGACTATATGAATAGAATGAGAAAGATAATTTCTAGGTATACAATAGAAAATGAAAAAATGTTAGATAATTATAATAGGCTACTAGATGATTTAGTCAATGATAGATTTAAACGTTGGTCTTATGATTGGAAAACAAATACAATTAGTTAGGTAATTCTCTAGAAAATTCTATTACAAAACTTTCTAAAACACTATCAACGTATTCAACAATATTTAAAGGAACCTCTATTCTAAAGATAGAGGTTTCTGATATATCTTGAAAGTTTATATTAATGTTATTACGTTTAACGAGCTGCATTATTCTATTGACGTGAGCGTACTTAACCTCTACCCTATAATCAATACAAACTTCCTTTTCACTAATCTCGGTACATTCTATCGATTGACTAGCTGCCTCTTTATATGCCTTAATCATACCGCCTTTTCCAAGTTTAATTCCTCCAAAATATCTAACAACTACACATGCACTGTAAGTAAGTTTTTTGCTTTTAAGTTGGCCAAGTATTGGAAGTCCAGCAGCGCCTGAAGGTTCTCCATCATCTGAACACTTTCTAATTTCACTATTGTCTCCAAAAATATAAGCCCAACAATGATGGTTTGCTTTAGGATGAATTTCCTTAAGATCAGCTAAAGCCTCTTTAAATATATTTTCACTTTTAATTGGAAATGTATAAGCTATAAATTTACTTTTCTTTTCAACATAAATTTCTTCAGCCTCGACTTTAATGGTAAAATAATTCATATTGTATTTATTAAACTTTTTTTAATCACGATATATAATATGTATGAGAACAGTATATGCATTTGACGTAGATGGAACACTAAGTCCATCAAGATTAAAAATGGATCCAGAATTTCAAAGTTTTTTTATAAAGTTTTGTCAATACAATTATGTTTATTTAGTAACCGGCTCTGATAAAGATAAAACAATTGAACAGGTTGGTAAAGAAGTTTGGCATGCTGCAGCAGGTTGTTTACAAAGTTGTGGTAACCATATCTTTGTAAAAGGAGAAGAAGTTTATAGAAACAATTGGGAGCCAAACGAAGATCTTATTGAATTATTAGAATCTTTTTTAAAGATTAGTAAATGGAGAACTCAAACTTCTAATCATATTGAAAGAAGAATTGGCTTAGTTAATTTTTCAGTTGTTGGTAGAGATTGCACACAAGAACAAAGAGATAAATATGGAAAATGGGATGATGGATATGGAGAAAGACTTGAGTTTGCTAAAATAATAAATAAAAGCTTTCCAGAATTAGAGGCTTCAGTTGGTGGTCAAATCTCAATTGACATCCACCCAAGAGGAGCCAATAAAAGTCAAGCCAAAGAATGGATCTTAAAAAGATTTGATGGCAATCCAGTAATTAAATTTTATGGAGATAAGACATTACCAGGCGGAAACGATTATGATCTAGCTAAAGTATTAGAAGGAGGGTTCCATAAGATTAATCAAGTTAAAGATTGGCAAGAAACATATGAACTTTTAAAACAGGAAGTCGACGGTTACAATTGGCATCCACATGAAAATTTTTAATACGTATAAATGAAAGATGAAGTAATAGAATTTGAAGGAGTAGATGAAGAAGCACTTCTTCTTGAAATGAAAGTAAGAGAGAAAGAGATGGGAACCTTACTAGTTAAAAAAACTATATGGGCTCTAGAAAATAACAAAGATGAATTCATATATGCAATACACGCAAAGGATGATTTTATAATGGCAATTAAAAGAGATAATTTTTTAGATGCATTAGAACACAATCTAGATAAAATGGAAAACTATGAAGAATATGAACTTTGTAAAAAATCTATTGAATGGATAAAATACTTAAACACTGAAAAAAAGATAAATGATAAATAAAGAAGATTTACTTAAATTTAGAGCACCTTTAAAAATTAATTATATAGAAAGTCATATTATTAAATTAAATAGAGAGCAGACTCTAGAAATTTTAAATAAATATATTAACGCTAATATTTTAGAAGAAAATAAAGGTTATTACGTACTCAAAAAAAATAATTAAAAATGAACGAGTTAGATTATATTTACGTAGATATTATTTTAAAAGAAGCAAAGACTGCTGGCATTAGCAAAACTCTTATAGAACAATATGCTGCATATTATATTGCTAAAGACAAAGTAGACACTAGTGAGGCTTATAGAATAGCTATTGAAGAATTAAAAAAAGAAAGAGGCATTTTTAATGAGCTTGGAAAAGGATGATTATCAAAAACCTTACTACATTTTAAAGGCAAATGATGTAGAATTTAAAACATATACTCAATCGGGTATAAATATTTCAACTAATATACTAGATAGATTTAATGTAGAATATAGTATAGAACATGTTAAATAATAATATATGAATATTATATTATCTCTTAAGTAAAAATAAACGGGCGTTTCATAGCCTACCCTTGATATATAAGATATGAATAGTAAAAAATGGTCTAAAAACAAAAAAGCTGAAGATGCTTGGCAAGTGCTAAGAATTCAAGGCGAATTTATAAAAGGCTTCGATCAACTATCAGAAATTGGACCATGTATCTCAATATTTGGTTCAGCCCGCACAGACAGTTTACACAAATATTATAAACAAGCATCAGAGCTTGCATATCATTGTACACAAAATGGTTATGGTGTAATTAGTGGCGGTGGACCTGGTATTATGGAAGCTGTAAACTTCGGTGCATTTGAAACCGATCAAATAAGTGTTGGTTTAAAAATTCAACTTCCTTTTGAAGCAAAGGAAAATGATTATATTGACGAACTTGTTGATTGTAGATATTTCTTTACTAGAAAGGTATTCTTTCTTAAATACTCACAAGCATTTGTGGCATTTCCTGGGGGCTTCGGTACCTTAGATGAATTATTTGAAACATTAACACTAATTCAAACTGGACATATGAGAAAGGTTCCTGTTGTATTAGTCGGTAAAGGCTATTGGGATCCTATGTTAGATTGGATTAAAGAAACAATGTTAAAAGAAGAAGGTAATATTTCAGAAAAAGATCTAGATCTATTTAAAATAGTAGATACCGCTAGGGATGCAATGGATTATATCCTAGACAACATAGACAAAACTGACTACAACTTTTAACTAATATTATAATCTAATAATATTACAAACTCCCCGTGCAAGCGCACGCTTACGAATTAAAATGATATATAATTTTGTATTTAATTCCCTAAAATTAAGTACATAGTTAGAAACTAACCCTAATTAGTTTTAAAACAAACCATTCAATAGAATGGAACAAATCTGTGTTTTAAAACTTTACCCTAATAAATTTTATAACATAGTGATGAATTTAAACATCGCCCTAATATTGTTTACTTTCATGAGAGCAATAACGCTCAATTAGCAATAACGCTAAAAATAGAAAATAATAATTAAGAAAAAATGGCGGAATTAAATCCAAGTACGGTAACTCAACATGAGTTTAAACTCAAGAATAACCTTACACTTCATCCCAGTTCTTATGCGCCTGATGTTTTACAAGCGAATACTCCACCAACTAATTCTTCTCAAGGATTTGAAGCATCCTCTACTCAAACAGGTGTAGGTGTTTTTATACCAACGAATAGAATTAACCCAAACTCTGATTCTAAATTAGAAATTTGGTTATGGGACGGTACAACATGGGGTCTATGGACAACAATTGATGGAAAAGATCCAAATTTTGGAAATTTAGATAGTAATACTATCAACTTCGCGTGGGTAATAAACGGCGTAACATACAGTAGAATGTATTTTAATGCTATCCATGCTGCTGGTTCAAATTTTAGACTTCTTGTTACCGGGTATGACTCTCCAATCGCAGTAGATGGAGACACTAGTGATGGTGTCTATGATGCAATGTCAGGTGATGGTGTTTCTGCATCTACAAGTCAAGACGGAACAACAGGTCAAACTGGAGGACCTTTTGATAACATTATTACTCCTAACCCAGGTCCAGCAGGTCAAAGTGCTTATGAACTATGGTTAGCTCAGGGTAATATAGGTGATGAAAGTGCTTTTATAGATTCTTTAGAAGGCGAGGAAGGTCCACAAGGTCCTGAAGGTCCTGAAGGTCCACAGGGTCCACAGGGTGGAACAGGTAATTCAGGTACTGCAGGTGCTCAAGGTGATCAAGGTGCTACAGGTGCTCAAGGTGATCAAGGTGCTACAGGTGCTCAAGGTGACCAAGGTGCTACAGGTGCTCAAGGTGATCAAGGTGCTACAGGTGCTCAAGGTGATCAAGGTGCTGCAGGTGCTCAAGGTGATCAAGGTGCTACAGGTGCTCAAGGTGATCAAGGTGCTACAGGTGCTCAAGGTGACCAAGGTGCTGCAGGTGCTCAAGGTGACCAAGGTGCTACAGGTGCTCAAGGTGAACAAGGTGCTGCAGGTGCTCAAGGTGATCAAGGTGCTGCA
>Ga0228631_1000023_pt1 | contig 130493 bp, 103 predicted proteins | sample 39DmetaG_FD_183049 | JGI IMG/M metagenome (GOLD analysis project Ga0228631, IMG submission 183049) | Seawater microbial communities from Monterey Bay, California, United States - 39D | ecosystem: Environmental > Aquatic > Marine > Coastal | place: USA: California | collected 2016-09-28
AGGTATAGTTACCATCAGTATCAGCATAGGTAGCAGTGTAAGTTGCTGCTGAAGATGGAAGGGCATTGCCTTGTTGACAGGCGAGAAGTTCATAGGCACCCATGTTTACGGTAGTATTGACTATTCGGGTAGTACCAACAATATCTGTAGTATGACCACTAATCGCACTGTTAAGACCAGCATCTACAGCAGGGCTTGTACTTTTTAACTTGAGACCGTCATCTTTGGTCATCCATGTATTATCTGCTCCGTCTGGATCACTGGTATTAACAAATAATGGGTTGCCCGAGTAGACCATGTTTGAGGTTGAAGAAAGTGCATTACTATTGGCTAAAGTATAACTTGAACTAGCCAATTGAACTATACTATAACTCATATTAGTAGTATGGTTAGATGAGGCCTTAATATCTGCGTGAATATTAGTTTTTGATGAGCCTATTTTATTTTCATAAAATATACAATTTGCTACAGTAGAAGTGCCTGCATTCTTTGCGTATATACCACCACCTCCTTTTGTATTGGTTGTTGTTGTGTTATCGAAAAAAGAGCAATTGGTAATTGTAGGTGAGTTTTCGGAATATATACCACCTCCAAAATCATCAGCTAAATTTCCACTAAAAACACAATTGATAATACTTGGTGTTCCGCTAACCATGTTAGCTACTCCTCCTCCGTTTAGTGTGGCAATATTATCTGCAACGATCGAATTGACAAGGGTTGAGCTAGATGCCCTGTTACTTATCCCTGCTCCATTTTTTCCCCTATTATTTTTTATGATTAAATTGGAAAGAGTGGGAGAAGATTGATTGTTGGCAATTCCTCCTCCTAAATCTTTTGAAAAATTCCTCCCACCAAATTGGTTAGTACCATTACCTCCGTTAGAATTACCATCTTGAATGGTAAACCCGTCAATAACTGCTGTTGAATTTAGATTAGCAGTCATTATTACGTGATAACAATTGTCTGAGACTGACCCAGCTGTTCCTATATCACCACTAAGTATGGTAATATTTGAGCGGTAATCTCTTTGAGATCGTTGAGTTTCAGTGCCATCAAATCCACCGTAAATCTCGATGTTTTTATTTATGCTATATCCTTTATTTCTATTGTCAGTTGAAGGAGTAGTAAAAGGAACTATAGTATTTGGTTTATATGTACCCTCTGCTACCCATATTTCATCGCCTGCCGATGAGGCGGTGATTGCATCTTGGAGTGCGGTATATGCATTCGTCCAGGATGTTCCATTGTTAGATCCTGATGCATTGTGTTTTACATACCTTATTGTGGCATGCGATAATGAATTAATGGTAAAAAGAATAGCTAAAAAAAATATCTTTTGGTAGGACATAAGTTACGTTATTACAGCAATGATAGTTAATTAAAGCCAAAAGACTTTTAATAAATGAAACCTTACCAAACGATTCAATGTATTGGAATATTAACTTGTGATCAATTGGTCAATTTTTAATGCTAGATTAAAATCTTTTTCAGTCAAACCTCCTGCATCATGTGTACTCAGATTAATGATTACTTCATTGTAAACGTTCTCCCAATTGGGATGGTGATTGTGTTTTTCAGCTAGTAAAGAAACAGAAGTCATGAAAGAAAACGCCTGAATAAAATCATCAAATAAGAATTTCCGCTGTATAAAATTTCCATTCACACTCCAATTTTTATTAATTGAGTTCATCTTAGCTTCTAACTCTGAAATGGTCAAACTTTTCATTGAATATTATTTAAAATTGTACTGTGCTGAGTAAATGGACTTAGCGTCCAATAATCGTTGAATAAATGGGCTATTTCTTTTACGCAAAACCAAGGGCTTTATTTTTAAATATGCAGTGTTTTCATAAATAGAAATGATCTGCCCAGATTTATACACCGTCAAATGATGAAAGGCTATTGGCCATATGAAACTGCTACTATTTTTTCTAAAATGAATAATAATTCCATTTGGTCTTAGTTCTATATTGCATTTACGAGTGTATTCTATACTATCGAAATTAATATCAAATTCAGGGCTACACGACTGAATTATGAATGGTTCAGAACCAATACTTCCATTTTTGAGCTTGTGAAAAATCCCAAACCGCTTCCCCACTAATTCGTTAACGGCTAAATCTATGTTCTTATCTGTTCGAGTAGTATTGTATATCATGTGACTAAAGAGAAAATATCAATATCAAACTAACAAAAACTAAAATATAAAAGTTTGACTGGTTAAGATTTGTACTTGCTCCGATTATATTTCTTCAAATGCTCGAACATTATTTTTTAGAATCTTCTTTTGCTTTTTATCTCCCTTTATATTTAACTCATTAAGTTTTAGACCATCAACATCATCAAAAACAATAGCAGGTCTATAATCCGATTTTTTTAATTTCAACACAACATTTTTCATTTGTAGTCCCTCTGCATGCCTTACATAAAAGCCCCAAGCGGGTAATTCACCAAACATTGAAAACTCTGGATATTTTTGGGGTAGCTCGGGCACGTCGCTAATTCTAAATATGGGTAAATTAGCATATGCAGCATTTCCTCTACCAGGATAAATTATTTTAATATCTTCTAATAATACAGACTCAATTGGGTGACCAATTATACCTGTGATTGAGGATGGAAAAGTATTATGGAAAAAGGGCAAGGCAGGTCCTCTTATGTTGTATGATTGATCTGGTCTACCGAACGGAATTTGCACTTTTATTCTACGTAAAATCACATTTTTGAGTGTTCCTGGATATTTAGCTCCTCTTATTTGACCAACACGCAAAAAAATTGCATTTCCTGTGTTAGTAGCTTTAATATCTTCTACCAAGATATTTTCTATAACTCCACCTTGCATGGCTTCTATGGCAATTGCCGATCGATAAGTATCATAGACTTTAATATCACGCACTGTAATGTTTCGCATATGGCTTACACTTGAAGTACCAAGTTTAATGGCACTAGCACTAGATCTTACCCTGCAATTACTTATCAAAATATTATCACAAAAACGTTTGCGAGTCCAATCTTCTGATTTTATGCATATACCATCATCTGCTGCATTAATATCACAATTCGAAATTTCAACATTCTTACAATCCATAATATCAATACCGTCATTATTCCAATACGTATCACTATCTACTTTAATGTTACTAATTAACAGGTTGATGCATAGTTCATAGGATTGTACCCAACAAGACGAATTCTTGAGTGTAATGCCTCTAACAATTATATTTCTACATGCTAAAATTTGAAGCAATACTGGTCTAAGATACCACTTGGGTCTTTTTTCGACGAAATTGTAGTCCAAACTATCAATCTGTCCAGCATAAAATAGACTATCTATTCTAAAGGCTAATTTATCCCCTCTTCCATCGATAGTCCCCTTTCCAGAAAAACTAATATTAGATACTTTATGAGCAATAACTAACGCCTTCCATTTTCCTACTTTTTTATAATCCTCTGGATTTATACTTCCTAACAGCCTTGCTCCTCTTTTAAAGTGTATTTCAACATTTGATTTCATAAAAATTGTTCCTGATAGAAACGCTCCCTTAGGAATTATAACCCTTCCTCCACCTTCTTTTGAGGCATTATCAATTGCAGATTGAATGGATGAAGTACATAAAACCTTACCGTCACCTATAGCCCCGAAATCAGTAATCAAATAATCTTTTGCATAGGAATTATTCCCCAAAAGAAAAACAAACATAAGTGCAGTAATTAATTTCATTAATACATTAAAAAATACAGTTTGCAATATACGCTTGATTGGCCATTCTGAAATATAATTTATATTTAATCATGGACAGCTTTTGTTAACTAGTCTGCTTAATTGTATGTTCGTAGCTAAGTGATTTTACACAAAAAAACTTATCTCTTTGGTATGTTGTTCATCCTAATTATCTCAGGGTGTAGTGACTCTGATGATGTTAACTTACCCAGCTGTAAAGCACTCTTAGCAACTAATTTTAAAACTTTACAGGATTTTAAATCTGCTGTCGATTTAAGTTATTCAAATGATAGCAAAGATTCATGTATTGGCACTGTCAATATGAGCTATAAAAACCAAGGTCAAACGATATTATCCGTCTTGAGCGACGGGATAACACAAGGAGATATAACAGATGCACACAAGGGCTCTTTGATGGATAAGGTTTTCCTAGCTTTTCAATCACCATATGCAGTTTTTAACAGAAATGAACTTAGCAAGATATTTATGCTTGCACGAAGAAGGCCAGCAATTTTTGGAGATGATGATGTTGCTTTCTATGATCTGGCATTAGCAAGTATGCAAAACATTAAAAATGAAAACCATGCATTTCGTCATTTTAGAGATAGTTTAGAGAAAGGCTATATTAATACATTTAATCATATTACAGCTCAAGCACTAATAACAGCAATTTACAATGAAGATATTGCACATTTTGTAGCCAGCGTTCACGAACGGCATCATATGCCAGAATTAGTATCTGGTAAATTTTCTGAGGCCCAACTTAAGGATACGGTGAACTTTCCCACAGATAACTATGTAGATATTATCAATAATGAAATTGGGCAAGAACTAGGCAAATATTTGAAAATTAAGTATGCCATTAATAATAGAACGCAGTGGACGCCAAATCTTACTAGTGCATTTCTAAATGATATACAAGACTATTACGCTCAATCTTTTGATATTGAAATTGAACCTTACAAAACTGACGACTCATTAATTTATAGATTTAGTCAAAAAATAGAAATCATAAAAAAAAGCAAATCCTATTTATAATTACAGAACTATGATACCAAAAAAAAACATCAAACTTAAAAACATCTATTGTTATTTAATTTTATTGTTAGCTTTTACAATAATCTCATGCAAAAAAAATCAACACCAAAATGTAATTGATGCCTCTGAATATTACTCATCTACAAAACCATTTACTCGATGGTGGTGGTTTGCGACAGAAATAAAAAAACCAGATATTAAGCATCAATTGGATTGGGCTAAAGACAATAATTTCGGTGGAGTTGAAATTGCTTGGGTTTATCCACTTTATCGCTATCAAAAAATGTATGCTCGTTCATACGGAAGGTACTATCCCAAAGACAGCTCTGCTCAAGAATGGCTGAGTGCTGAATGGACAGAAATGGCAACCTACACAAAAAAATATGCAGACTCCATTGGTCTATCCTGTGACTTTACTTTTGGAAGTGCTTGGCCAGTTGCAGACAAGCATATCAGTAAAGAAAACCGTACCCAAATATTCGGAGACTCAACCTTCCAACAATTACTAACATTCTCATGGGCATGGCCTGACACCATGTTCGTAATAGACCATTTAAAAAAAGCTGCGTTCAAAGAATTTGCAAATCCATTTGGTAAAGCAATCAGTCCTGCTTTAAATGGTAGCAAATCTGCATTATTTACTGACTCATGGGAAATCAAACTCAATTCAAAAAATAAAATATGGACAACGGGTTTCGATTCGACATTTAAAGAACGATTTGGTTACGATATTGTACCCTACATGAATCAAGGGATAGATTCCTTCCCTGAAGTTAGGTACGATTATATGATGCATTTAGACACCTATGTTACCCAAGGGTTTTATTTACCTTATGTAGAAGAATGCAAAAAATTAGGAGCATGGTCTCGTGTTCAGTGTTTAGCATCTCCGACTGATGTAATGACTACATACTCTTTGGTGGACATACCCGAGACAGAAAGCATGTTAAATAATCCAAATTACTCTCGCATTGTCAGTTCTTCAGCTTGTTTATCAAGCAAGCGACTTGTATCTAGTGAGACTTTCACCTGCATGTATGGATTTCCACATACCTATTTACAAAAAGAACAGACAGCTGACTTAAAAATGATAGCAGATGCAATGTTTGCTTATGGAGTGAATCATCATGTTTATCATGGTATGCCCTACAACCCCATTGGTTCAGATACCAATACATTTTTTGCGACTACGTATTTTGGGCCAAATGGGAGTCTTAGTGACGAATTACCTCAATTCAATTCATATATAGAAAAGGTTTCAAAATACTTGCAAATTGGCAAAACATATAGCGATATAGCTGTATACATTCCTCATGAGGATGGAATAATGAAGGGAGCATACCCACCCAAAAGACAACGTGTATGGGTTTGGGGAGAATATGAACTACGCTACATAGATCCACCTAAAGAACTAGAAGGGCATCATCCATTATGGATTAATAAGAATTTTTTGGAGAAAGCTAAATTTACAAATGGAAAACTTGTCGTAGGCGACGCCTCATTTTCAATGCTATATATTGATGTTAATTACATGGATAATAAAGCACTCAATCGAATAGTTGAACTTGCAGGAAATGGATTACCAATTTGCTTAAAAAGAATACCATTAGAGCCAAGTAAAATTAAAAGCGACAACTATCAAGAACAACTTAACAAACTCATGAAATTTCCTAATGTTAAACGAGAACTTAACGATATTTTAGTTACTTCACCATTAGTAAAGGCCGATAGTCTTCCAAATTATTGGTGTAAAGTAGATCATGAAGGAAACGCATACTTATTTCTCGCTCAGTGGAAATCAAAAAATCTTACCTACCCAGTCTATTCTGGTCAATCATACATAAACCAAGAAAATTCTTTACCGCTTACCATTCATTATAATGGCAATAGACGTGAAATTGAAGTTTTATTCAAACCCTACCAATCTGTCATGATAAAGATCTCCCCTACTGGTAAAACTGAATTGATAGACATAGCGTTTACACCAAAGGATCCAATTATTCGACCCAGAGAAAAACAAAGAACCTATTTTTAAACGTCAATATGAGAAAACAAAGTAGAAGACACTTTATAAAAGACAAATTATGGAAGGGATTAATTTTATCATTATTTAGTCCTTTTTCGAGCATGGCTGAATTTGATGAGTCTAAAGAAGAGAGCAGCATAACAAAAGACGACCGAATTACCGTAGATTGGGAAAAGGTTGAAAGTCAATTTACCCTGGCTAATTCTCGCAAGCACTTTAATACATCAAGCATAGGTCCCTCACCCCGTATTGTTCAAGAAACAACGATTGCATCTATCAAATACATTAATAAATATGGTATTGAAGACCATAAAGTTGTAGAAAAAACAAGAGCCAAACTAGCTAAGTTCGTTAATGCAAACCCTGAACAACTAGCTATAACAAGAAACGCAACAGAAGGAATGAACATTGTTGCCCGAAGCTTAAAACTACAGCAAGGAGATGAGGTTATTATTACTAGTGAAGAACATATCGGTGGCTCTGCACCATGGATGGCCCTTCAAAACGAAATTGGCATAAAAGTGAAAGTTGTCGATATCCTAGGAAAGGAAGAAAAAATCCTGAAATTGATAAAATCATCAATATCAAATCGTACAAAAGTGATTTCCATTTCACACATTACATGTACAACAGGAACAGTCTTACCAGTAAAAAAAATAATTGAGTTTTGTAAAAAAAATCAAATACAGTCAGTAATAGATGGTACACAAGCTTTAGGTCAAATTTCGCTAAACCTTAAAAGTCTCCAACCCAACTTTTTTATTGCTAGTTGTCACAAATGGTTTTTCGGTCCAAAAGGAACAGGAATCCTATACATGAATCAAGATTTTTTGAACAATACACCACCCCTATTTGCTGGAGCGTATACAGACATAAAATTTGACTTAAAAAAGGGAATATACGAATACATAAAACACGCCAGTAGATATGAGTATGGAACTATCAATGCTCCAATAATAGCTGGACTTGGAGCAGCAGTAGAATTCATTAATAATATAGGTATAAAAAATGTGGAAGATCGAGGGAAATATCTTGCATCAAGATTTTATGAGAAGATTTCTCAACATAAATATATATCTATCCTCACACCATTTCAATTAGATGCTCATGCTTCGATCGTAACTTTTCGAATCAAGCAAAAAAATGGTTCTAACATCTGCAAAGAACTAAGAAAGACAGCAAATATTATTTTAAGATCTGTAACTGAAAATAATATGAACGCTATTAGAGCATCATTCGCAATTTATACCAATGAAAAAGAAGTGGATGAATTGGCACAGAAATTATTAGCAATAGCTAATCGATAATACGTTACCAGAATCTTTTAATCAATCGTATTACAAACAATTGATGATTAAAATGTAAAGTTTCTCCGTTTGAAAAACTAACTATACAAGATAATTATTTCCAACGCATTTTTTTTTAATTTCGCCGACAATGCGTTTAATTAAATTTATTTTTTCATTCTCCTTTTTATGTTGTGCAACATTATCATTTGCCCAAAAAAGAATTACATGGGATAGTGTTGCTATGCCTGCAGCCAAATTTCGAAGTATAGGACCTGCATTTATGACAGGTCGTATTTCAGACGTGGTTATCGATCCAGCAGACGAAAGTCATTGGTATGTGGGTGTAGGTAGTGGTGGTGTATGGGAAACAAAAAATGCAGGTGTGACATTCACCCCCATATTTGATGCACAAAAAGTATACAGCATTGGGTGCATAACCTTAGATCCCAATTCTAGAAATTTATGGGTTGGTTCTGGTGAAAATGTTGGTGGTCGCCATGTCAGTTTTGGAGACGGGATATACCTCAGTAAAGATGGTGGCAAAACATGGGAAAACAGAGGGTTAAAAGCATCTAACCACATAAGTAAAATTATAGTCCACCCAACAAAACCTAACACCTTATGGGTAGCTGCCCAAGGACCGTTATGGAGCATTGGAGGTGAACGCGGAGTATATAAAACTACAGATGGAGGAAAAAAATGGAAACGTGTATTGGGTGATGCAGAATGGACTGGAGCTACGGACTTATTGATGGATCCCAAAAATTCTGATATTTTATATGCTGCTACATGGCAGCGACACAGAACAGTAGCCTCTTATTTGGGTGGTGGACCAAAAAGTGGAATTCATAAAAGTACTGATGGCGGTAAAACATGGATTAAGCTAAAAACAGGTCTCCCCTTGGGAAGTATAGGTAAAATTGGATTAGCTATATCCCCACAAAACCCTGAAGTAATCTATGCAGCTATTGAAACAAAATTAAAAAAAGGAGGATTTTATAGAAGTACTAATGGAGGCATGAGCTGGACTAAACAAAGTGACCAAATAAGTGCAGGTACTGGCCCACATTATTATCAAGAAATTTGGGCAAGCCCACATCATTTTGATCGCGTGTATTTTGCCAACAACTACTTCAAAGTGACCAACGATGGAGGAAAAACATTTAAAGGTGTAGAAAAGTCCTACAAACACGTTGATAACCATGCCTTAGCATTCAAAGCAAGTGACCCTGACTATTTAATGGTTGGTACTGATGGAGGACTTTACGAAAGCTTTGATCTTGCTCAGACTTGGAGACATATGGGAAATCTTCCCATCACGCAATTTTACAAACTTGCAGTAGATGATGCAAAGCCATTTTACCACATTTATGGTGGCACACAAGACAATAATACACAGCGTGGAAAAAGCAGAACTATAAATATCGCTGGAATAACCAATGCCGACTGGGAAGTCGTATTGGGAGGAGATGGACATCAACCAGCAACAGAACCAAATAATCCAAACATTGTATATGGTCAAAGCCAAGAGGGATGGTATAGTAGAATAGACATGGCTACAGGGGAACGTATTGGCCTAAGACCACAGCCTGCAAAAGGAGAAGGATTTGAACGATACAATTGGGATGCTCCGATATTGGTGAGCAGTCACGATCCAGCTCGTATATATGTTGCCTCATATCGTCTTTGGCGAAGTGATAATCGCGGAGATGCTTGGACTTCACTTTCTGGTGATCTTACTAGAAATGAAGAACGATTTGATTTACCAATCATGGGAAGAAAACAGAGCTACGATAATGCCTGGGACGTATATGCTATGAGTACTTACAATACCATAACTAGTATTGCAGAAAGTCCTATTAATGAGGAGGTTTTATATGTAGGAACAGACGATGGCTTCATTCAAAGTACTAAAGATGGAGGCAAGACATGGGTAAAAACTAATGTAAGTAATTTGGATGGTGTCCCAGAACGAGCCTATGTTAATGACATTAAAGCTGACCTTTTCGATGAAAATACCGTCTATGTTGCACTAGATGCTCATAAACAGGGTGATTACTCTCCCTACCTTTTTGTCAGTAAGAATGGTGGGAAATCATGGAATAAGATTACTAAAGGGATAGCAGAAAAAAGTTATGTATGGCGGATTGTTCAAGACCATATTAATCCAGATCTGCTTTTTATTGGAACTGAGTTCGGTATTTATTTTACGATTAATGGAGGGGATTCTTGGAAACAACTTAAAGATGGACTTCCCACGATTAGTTTTAGAGATTTAGTAATTCAGCGTGAGCATGAAGACCTTGTGGCTGCAAGTTTTGGTAGAAGCTTCTACGTATTGGATAATTATGCTTTTTTAAGAAAGCTGAGTGATGATGTGGTGCAAGAAGATGCAGTATTATTCAAACCAAGAGATACCTACTTGTATAGTCCACGAAGAGATGGTCGTCAGAAAAGTGGTAGCTTAGGTGGACAACATTTTTATGGCGAAAACCCTGAACATGGTGTTCTATTTGATTATTACATCAAAGAAAAACCAAAGACAAACAAGGAAGAACGAACAAAAACAGAAAAAGAACTTAATAAAAAAAACAAAGATATTGACTTTCCTGGTTGGGAAGTATTAGCCGCCGAAAGACATGAAAAAAGTCCACAATACTGGCTTGAAATAAGCGACTCGCAAGGAAATATCATACGAAAACTTAAGTTAAAAAATAGTAAGGGAATTCATCGAACAGCGTGGGACATGAAAGGAAGCAGCCTATGGCCTGTGACAAAAAATACCACAGACAAAAACAGTCAAAATCGAGGATGGTATGTAGCACCAGGAAATTATATTGCCCAATTATATCGGATTGAAGGTAAGGATATTTCTACTTTAGGAAACACAGTTGAAGTAAACTTAAAACCGTTGAGTAAAAGTACACTTGCACCACAATCTATTTTAGAACAACAGGCATATGCTAAGCAATACATGGATGCTCAAGTTCGTAGAAGTATAATTATTAAACGATACGATGAAATTCAGAATAAAATTAAAGCCATGTTAGTTGCAACAAAAAAAGGAAGCAGCCCACTTTCATCGGTCATTTCACCTTTACAAGCAATAAATGATTCAATCATTGAATTGAAAAAATCTTTGTACGGAAACGAAGCTAAAAATGCTGTTGGAGAAAAAAAATATCCGACATTAAACGATCGAATGAATGCAGCAGGAGCATCACTTTGGGGAAGTAGTTATGGACCAACTCAGACATCAAAAAATAGTCTCGCTATTGCAAATGAGTTAATGGATAATTACGAAAATCAAATAACTGAATTAAATACACAACTAGAAAAGCTATACAATGATCTCAAAGATGCTGGTGCACCAGTTATTCTTGAGATGGTAGACTAGATATTATATCAAGCACTCATTACATTGACCTAGAAGCAACATGTTAGCTTGTTCAATGTGATGCTTTGCAACCTTCGGTATTTTAACGTCTATTGTAAGACATTCAACCTTTCCGCATTCATTACATTGAAAATGAGGATGAATGTCTATATGTTTTTTAGACGAGCAATTATGGCATTTAGCATACCATTTTAATCCATTCTTACCTAAAAATGTATGAAGTTTTCCTTCTTTTTCAAAGCGATCAAGAATTCGATAGACCGTTGTTTTATTCATCGAACCTTTGTGCATTTGAACTAATTCTACAACAGAATAAGCAGTATCCGAGCGATCAAACGCCTCCCATACTAATCTAACTGATTGGGTTTGTCTTGATGAAATCATTCAGCAAATTTAATGCAACTTAATTGCTTTGAATGAATTCAAAACTATATTTGCAACCTAGTTGCAATAATAGGATATATAAAATCAATGAACAAAATCATAAATAAGCTTCCCGTTACTGTTTTAAGCGGTTTCTTGGGAGCAGGCAAAACCACATTATTAAATCATGTTCTTCATAACAAGGAAGGATTAAAAGTTGCGGTTATCGTCAATGATATGAGTGAAGTTAATGTAGATGCGAATTTGCTAAAGAGTGAAAACGTTCTCTCTCGTACAGAGGAAAAACTAGTAGAAATGAGTAATGGATGTATATGCTGTACACTTCGAGAGGATCTCATGGATGAAGTGGAGCGATTAGCAAAAGAAAATCGCTTTGACTACTTATTAATTGAAAGTACTGGTATTAGTGAACCTGTTCCTGTTGCACAGACATTCAGTTTTGTCGATGAAGAGAATAACATTGATTTATCCAAGTGGAGTTATGTAGACACGATGGTTACTGTTGTTGATGCTTTCAATTTCTTCAAAGATTTTGGAAGTCCGGAAACACTGCAAGATAGAGAATTGACAGATATGGAGGACGACTTTCGTACCATTGTTAATTTATTGACTGACCAAGTAGAGTTTGCCAACATTATCATAATTAACAAATCTGATCTAATTGAAAAAGATGATCTGAACTTTTTAGAGGCAACGCTCAAAAAATTAAACCCTTCAGCACAGATTATTAAAACAAGTTTTGGAAATGTTAAACCTGAACAAATTTTAAATACTGGTCTCTTCAATTTTGAAGAAGCTCAACAAAATTCAGGTTGGCAAGAAGAGCTTAACAAAGAGGAACATACACCAGAAACTGAAGAGTATGGTATCAACTCGTTTGTTTTTAGAAGTAAGAAGCCTTTTCATCCCGTCCGATTTTTATCGTATGTTCATCATAAATTTCCTTCTAACATAATCAGAAGTAAGGGACTGTTTTGGTTATCCTCAAGACCTAATCAAGCAATGGTATGGGGACAAGCAGGCGGGTCTTTGCGAACTGATAGTGCAGGTGTATGGTGGGACAGTATGCCTTTTGAGAAAAGAATTCAATACCCTTCCTTCATCGAGAACCAAAAAAGTATTGAATCTGACTGGTGTAAAGATTTTGGAGATCGTAAAAATGAGATTGTTTTTATTGGCTTGGGACTTAACCAAGAAGAAATTGAATTAGATTTAAACCAATGCCTCATGACTAAAGAAGAGCTATCAGAAACAGACTGGCAAAAAGGCTACCAAGATGAATGGCCTGTTGAACGAGTTTATGCTAATTAGCACCAAGGTTTAACCTTTCTTTTCCGCTTAAGTTAGACAAAACAATTCAGAACGACATCCAACTTGGTCTTACAGAAGATTTATCGTTAAATAATAAAATCATTCTGCCCTAAGACAAGCTAACCAATGTAAATAGTAATTACTAGAAATTCGACAGAAAATTTATCTGAATCTTTAATAAATAAAAGATATTTCATCTGCTACTATATTATTAACTCACAAAAAGATTTAGCCAAGATGGCTTAGTACTCAAATAACTTTTAAATATTTGATTGTCTGATATTTAGAAAAATTATTTTATTCATTTTTATATACTTTTGTATAACTGAGATGCTAGCAATAATAAATAGGTGGTCAATTAGCGTATTAATTATATTGATTTCGATATTCTCCTCATTCGCTCAATCTAAACTCAATGTCAAAATAAATAACCCCTCCCAAGTCGATTTGTGCATTGAATCAGATTATCTAGAAATTGAGGTTCGTAATACGACGACATCAATAGTTTCAGGCATTGAAACTCAAGTTAATTTTCCAAAAGGAATCACTTATTCTTATGGTTCGCTTTCAGGAACTGGAGTGAGTGAGAAAAACATAAGCAACTTGTCCAATCCCGTATTTAGTCTATCAAATATTGGCGTTGCTCAATCTCGTATTATAAAGATTAAGTTAAATACATCATGTGATATTAGTTTATTCCTAAACAATGGTGGTTTGGCTATAGTAAAAACTACAACCTTATATAGTGGTGGCTCAATTCAAAAAAATGGTAGTGTTTTGAATATAAAACAACCTTCTATAGGTATTCAAAACATAACTAACCAACTAAAAACAGCTAATCTAGGAGATATATACAATCGAGAGATAACGCTAAAAAATAGTGGCTTAGGAAAACTTAAACAATTTTCATTCAATCGTTTTTATAATAATGGTCAAAATTTAATTGCATACAATGGAATTAAAACTGTCAAAAATGGATTAAATTACACCACTACTCTTGATTCAAATGATTTTAAAACAATTGGAAACAAGGACATCTATTTTGATTACAACGAAACATTTATTTTTAAGGATAGTATCAAAGTTGTAAAGTGTGTTGATTTAAATGTCACCTATTCTTCTTCATGGGGTTGTGATAATTCTACTTGTAAGACAACTCAAAAATCAGCTAATACTACTATATCAAATATTCAGCCTGAGTTGATAATAACACCTTTCTCCTCTACGACATCATGTCTATCGGACTACTATCTTCACGATCAACAATTAATTTTATACAATAAAGGCGACGACACAGCTAGATCTATAAAATTAGATATTTTCCAATCACGCGGTAATGGCTATCAAGCGAATATCATTTCTAAAATTCTAGAATCTTCATTTACTCTTAAATCTTCTATCAATGGTAATACAAATAAAATCGTACCATACAAAACTACCCCTACAAGTTCAAATGGAGTATACTCATGTCTAGGTTCAAATTCAGTAGGTCAAGTATTTATTTCCCTTGAGAATATGGCTCCTGGGGATTCAATTATAATTAATTGGAAAACCAAGTCTTGTTGTCCATCAATTTGTAATACTGGGACGCTATACACCCAGCGTTGGAAGTTTAAAGCTAATTATAGAGACCAATGTAATAATTTAATTAACTACAATGAAAAATATGGAAATATAGGTTCCGTTCAATCATTCAGGATGACTAAACTTATCCCTACAGATATTTTAGATGGTCAAACAAGACAATTAGAGTTTACAGTAAATAATGGCTATTTTTTCTACCCTAGTGCACGTTCTCAATTGACAATACAATTAAAATTACCCAAAACAGTGACTCACTCATTGTCAACTAGTGACATGCAATTTGTTCATCCAAACGGAACTTCTTGGTCACCAACTAGCATAGTTCAACGAAATGATACTGTACTAGCTAAGTTTAACGGTAAACCGACAGTTACACTTCCCCGAAGCGAATTATTAATAAACATTAAAGGAAATTGCCAGAATAACACTGTAAATAGTACCCAGAATATTGCCATAAATATATTATACAATCCAGATACGACATGCGTTTCTAGCTGTAATATACCACTTTATTGTACAAATGATTTCATTAAAGTACATTGTATTAATTCATGTAATTCCGGATTGCATTTTAATAATTTTGAGGCTAAACGTATCAGTTATGGCCTACCTGACAATGATAATGACGGTATTGCTGATATCAATGGTACATTAGATCATTCTAAGATTAAGCATAACCGAATTATGTATGGTGATACGTTACTTACTACATTTAGTGGTAAAGTAAATAATGCTGGTTCTATAACTAATTGGAGCTATGGAAAAGCAACCACTTCATTGGACTACGGGCGATATTTATCAGCTAAAGAAGCATCCTTAAGCATCTATCGTAACGGTTCTCTTGTGGTCAAATGTTCACAAGTACCATACACATCCACCTCTAGTGGAAATTCAAAGACCTATACTTTCGATATTAGTCTAGGAAGTTTAAGTTCATCAGGGTGCCTAGTTTATCCAACTTTTCGTTACACAAACAGAGATAGTTTAGCATTGAACGTAAAATATGTTGTTGACCAGAACTTAAGCAATGTATCGGTAGATTTACAACTGACTAATCGTTTTTATTTAAGTTCTGTTGCCAGACCAAGTCCAACCCAAATTTATTATTGTGATGATTTTTCAGCCCGATTAAATTTGATGGGTTATTATTTTACAAATTATGGTACAAATAATATAGTCAAAGAAGGATGTGTCAATTTTAATATATCGCAAAATTTTTATTTAAGTGTGGGTAGGTGTTGCACTAACTATGCTGGTGGCAATATTTTTCCATATGAATATAGGAAATGGGCGAAGCTTAAAGAGATAATACTAAAAAAGCCCTCAGGATTTGATGTTACCAATGGAAGCTTTAGGCAATACCGTACAAGAGGAACCGGAAGAACAGCAAACCAGCTAGTTGATACAATTCATCCATACGCTCGAACAACAAATGAAATAAAGTATAGAACAGATTCATTATACAGTGATTTGGGCGGGTCAATTCTCATAAGTGATGATGGATTTACAGGAACTTATACTGCACAACTAACACCTAACTGTAAAGCAACTAACAGAAATCATGATTTCACTTATGGATTTGTATTTGAAAAATTAGGATTTCTTGGGTCTGGACTTGACACCATTATGACATCAAACACAAAGGATATTATATCTTATACTCAACAGGATATGATTGTTACCATAATGGATGATCATGTTTATCCTGAGAAAGATACAGTAGAATGGGAGATTCGTGTAAAAAATATAAGTAATAGAGCCTTGGCAAAAAATGTTTGGCTTGGTGCAATAGTGAATGCAAACAGAAAAATAGTTGCTATAAGAGATAAATCAACAAATCAATTTCTAACCAAGAATAATGACATTTTTAAAGCGGGAGATTTCTTGAGTGGGGCACAGAAAGACTATATCGTTTATGCTACATATTCATCTTGTAGTAAGGATAGTATTCAGCTGCTTATTGGATCTAACTGTACTAAATATCCTAATTCAATATCAGATTATCCATGTTTATATGAATCTTTCAATCTTATCTATGAGCCAATAAATACGCGATTAGATGCTACTATTCTATCACGATTTTCAGAAATTGACTTGTGTAAACGACAAGAATTCCAAGTTCAAATAAATAACACAGGATCGCCAAAAGTTTTTAATTCATATCTAGACATTCAGACACAACCTGGAATGACACTTGAGGATACTGCTTGGCTTTATAAGGACGGAAGGAATGACTCAATATGTATTAGCAATTTTGTTCGTGTTGGCCCAAGTATTTTTCGTTGGAACTTCACAAATAGGGACAGTTTATTTGATTTAAGAGGTTTAAATGGTGTCAATAGTAACAACGGCTTCAAAATGAAGCTAAAATTTTGGTTATCAACAGATTGTAATTATACCAGTGGCTCTTCATTTCTTATAAGACCAGGAGGTTATCTCAAATGTGGTAATCCAGTTAATGCTCCCTTTATTTTATCCGATGCAATAAATATTGTAGGTATTGTTAAACCTTATTTTTCTGCAATTTCACTAAATATGAACCCATTGATTCCATGTAATTATAATGATAACACTTATGCAAAGTTTATAAATTTAGGTCCAGATTCAACTGGACAATCAGATCAATTTGTATTAACCTTCCCTCCTGGTGTGCTGGTTGATACAAATTACATTGATAAGGGACATAATGCTCCAACTAAAAAACCAATTTTTGATAATTCTACTGGTCAAAATATATATTCATGGAAAATACCACCCAACATAGCTCCAGGAGATAGCTCAACATTCAAGATGAAAACACGATTAAACTTATACGATTTAACCTGTGGTGATAAACAAATCTACGCACAAGCTGTAGTGAAGTCCTCAGCTTTTTGTGTAAGTAGTAATACTTACTGTGATATTAAAGTGGCTACAAGTTCTTTGCAGAGAACAGATTCAGTTATCAAAGAGTCATACTCACTTCAGTTTTTGAATGCTTCATCTACACCTATGGGTAAGGATGAATTAGTTGACTTAAACTATACTTTAACAAATACAGGGATTAACAAATTACCTTCTTCACCACTGATAACCGAAATCATATATGATTCAAATAGAAATGGAGTAGTAGATTCTGGAGACGTTAATATAGCTCAAGATACTTTATTATTTAAAGTTTCAAGTGGTGAACTAGTGCAACGTAAATTACAATTTAAAGTACCATCGATTTACACATGTGATTTGTTATTATATATTTCAGACTCTAACTGTGTTTGTAACTCAACAACTGAGATCATTAAAAATATCCAGTTGTTGAATGCCGGAAGAGATACACTTGTATGCCCAAATGACAAACTACTCATAGGCTCAATAGGTGATACAGCCAACACATATCTGTGGAATAATCCACTACTATTGAATAATTCAAAAAGTAGTAGAACTGTACTAACAGCAATAAACACACTTGATAAAAGACGTGAAATTGTAATGGTGCTTAACACTAACAAAGGAAATTGTTCATCAAATGATTCGGTTACTATTTCAGTCTTCACACCAATGAAAATTGATATGCCTGACACTGCATCCATATGTCAGGGTGATAAAGTTCCCATAGGATACTTTGTAACAGGAGGAGAATCAAAACTAAAACAAACTTTTTGGTACCCAACTGATAGTCTGAGTAATTCTAGAGGTTTCTATACTTATGCATACCCAGATCAAAATACTGTATATACTCTCAACGTTTCAGATATTGAAGGATGTGAGATTAAGGATTCAACCCTAGTACAAGTAATTAGTAAACCTACAGCTATGATTGGTCTTCAAGATAGTTGTGCTGGGTTATTGTTTACTTTTGAAAATATTAGTGACTATCAAACTAATCAACCAGACAGTACTTCATGGAATTTAGGTGTTTTAGGGTCATCCAACTTTAACAATCCAAAGTATTTTATAGACTCTGCTCAGCAAATCAATGCTAGTTTGTACATAAATAATAACTATGGATGTTGGGATACAACCACAAAAGTCCTAAATATTTATCCTAACCCTAAAACTAGCTTCTCATTTGAAGAGGGATGCGAGGGAGAGACTGTTTTATTCTATGAAAAAACAGTCTTTCCTGGTGGTCAGTTAAATCATCAATGGTCCATAGATAATGAATTCTTCAATACAGATTCGGTGTATAAAAAGCTACCTTTAAAAGATTCGATCTGGGCTATTTTAAAATCATACAGTGATAAAGGTTGTGTTGATTCCTTTGCTCAAACTATAAATATTAATGATAAACCTGAAATTTATCTTAATTTAAGTAATCATTGTCAAAACGAACAAGTTATCTTTAACCCTCAATTTTCTTCTGCTAATAAGGATAGTATTGTCATGTATAAATGGGATCTCGGAGATCAAAATATTCTAAGTCAAAAAACAATCAGTCACCAATATGCCGATACGGGTACTTACCAAATTAACCTCCAAGTTAATAGTATAAAAAATTGTAGAGATACAGCTTTTGCTACCGTTAAAATACAGCCACTTCCAGAGAGTTCATTTTCTATTGAAAATATTTGTAAAGACGATATTACCTGGGCTTATGATAATTCAAACATCAATTCGGGTAACATAGATGAAATATATTGGAATGTTAATGGTAAAGGTTTTGTTTTAGGTGATGACTCCATTCTACTCCGGTCAAGTCAATTAGGTAAACAAACATTAGGACAAAAAATTATCAGCGATAAAGGTTGTATTGACTCATCTTTTAATGATTATATGGTTTATTTTAGTGAATCGATAAACCATGATCAACAAGGAGTTTGTGAAAATGAAAATATTATTTTTACCTCTCAACCAACTAGACTAGATTCCGTATTAAGAACTATCTGGACGATTAATAATGATACCCTTTATGGAGAATCAGTTTCTCACCGTTTTCCTGGAGCCGGATCGTATATTATAAATCAACAAATATTGACTAATAGAGGTTGCAAAAGTGATAGCAATTTCACCATAATAATTAGACCAGAACCGCTCTCAAAAATACTGAAAGACCAACCATGCGATGACAATTTGATAAATTTTTCATCGAGTACCAACAACAATAATTACGATTGGTTATTAAGTGATGGCACCAACAATAATCAAAAAGCGTTCAATCATTCCTTCTTAAATAAAGGAAAATATACCATTACTCTAGAAGTATCCAATGAATTTGGTTGTAGTGACAAATCAATAGACTCCATAGAGATAACTCACATTGTTAAACCAAACTTACTTATAAAAGATCACTGTAAAAATAGTTTAGAGTGGGTCTATAATCTTACAGAAGGACAGTTACTACCTATCTCTAAATCTATTTTTGATATGGGCGACGGAAATACTGTTGAGGAATTGGATTCATTTAAGTATCAATATTCTAATAGCGGGACTTATCCTGTGAACTTAAGCATCACAACTATTCCAGGTTGTGATTATACCATTACAAAAAATGTTACCGTTCATCCACTGCCAATTTCAGATTTCAACTTATTTCCTGAAACTGCTGATATTTTTACCTCAGAAATTGAATGCACAGACAAAAGCGTAGGTGCCGATTCTATTTATTATTTCTTAAGTGATGGAGTAAACTATGGAACATCGAACTTCCTTCACACATTCTTAGATAGCGGTTATTATTCAATTAAACAATTGATATCTTCACCATTTGGTTGCTTAGACAGCCTAACTAAAAACATATATATTTCCTACGCTTATAATCTTTATATTCCTAATGCCTTTACACCAACTAAGGATGGATTGAATGACGGATTTAAACCCATTGGAATAGGTGTTAAAAACTTCCAAACAACCATTTACAATCGTTGGGGTGAAAAGATTTTTGTATCAGATGCAAACCAAAATTCCTGGGATGGTAAAGATGCTTTGCCAGGTTATTATCTTTATCATATTAGAGCTTCAGACTTTAGGGGAAAAATACATTACTATAAAGGTTCTGTATACTTAGTTAAATAATCACTGATCTATAATATCATGACAAGTGTGTGCAAAAAAGACCCCAAATATTATGCTTCGCCCTAACATCTGAATTTGCTTTTGCAAGTAGATACTTTTATAAAGAAAGTATCACGATTTAATAAAAATTAAAATGACAAACATATACAGCTCAATTAACAGGATTTCAAAATTCGCTTCTTTTATTTTCTATCTAATCTTGGTCTCCAAAATTGTAGTTGCACAAAAAATAACTATTGCTACCTTTAATAGTGAATTCTTAAATAAGTCTAGAGTTCACATTAAGTTTGGTATGCAATTTGATATAAAACGTGAATCTAAACAAGACCAAATTTTTTGGAATGACGCAGATAATCGTACAGCTAAATTTGAAGAAGCATCTGCAAATGTGGCTCAATTCATTAAAAAAATTAATGCTGATATTTTAACACTAACAGAAGTTGGTGAGAAAGATGACATGAAAGTATTAATAAACGAGCTTAAAAAGATAGGTGTCAACTATGAATATTGGGAAGTTTGTGATTGTAAAGATAACTTTACAAAACAACATGTTGCTATCTTATCAAAATATCCTTTGAAAGAGGTTATGTATGAAATTAAGGGAAGGTCAATTTACTTAGAAGAAAAAGATGGAGACACCGAAGGAGAAACAGGTATTAGTAAAGGTCTTAAAGCTACTGTAATAGTAAACGAAAAAGAAATTGATGTTTTTGTTATGCACTTTAAAAGTGAAAGAGGAGGATTTGATAGTGATGCTAAAAGACTGGCTCAAGCAACTATTGCTCGTCGTTCCATCATCCCATTATTGAATACAGGAAGAAATGTTGTTGTAACAGGAGATTTAAATTCGGAGAAAAAAAGTGAATCAATATATCGAATCAGAGGATTTGATGACATATATGAAGAATTGATACAAACAGGTAATAGCAATTATTTTGAAAATACTGATGTTCGTTGGACCTACAATTATCGTGGTGAGGCAGAACAGATTGATCATATTCTAATATCTCCACAAATTGCTAAAAAGTCAGATATTAAAACACGTATTGTAGAAACCAAGGATATAAATATTTCTGATCATAATCCTGTTATTGTAACTCTTGATTTGAAATAAGTGACTAGAAGAATCCCCAAATAGTCAATATTATAACTTTTCAAACCTATTTCTCTAATCCCATAACAAAATTATATTAGTCTCTAAAAATGCGATTAAGTTACTAAGAATTATGTGTCAATAATGTATCAATTTTCAAAATATATTTCGTTAACATTGTATAATAAATTTTAATTATTCAAAGCGTTTATTTTTTTAACCCTTCCTACATGTTTTCAAATAGTTAAGTAAATAAACTATGATTCATTTTTATAATCATACTGAAGTGATAGCAAATCCAAATCTATTAGAAACTATAACATGAAAAATATTCTTTACGCTTTACTTCCTCTTTTTGTTTGCTTGAGCTCGTACTTTCATGCAAGTGGCCATGCTGGTGTTGGTGTTGTCGTTAAAGACGGATGCGATAGGTACTTAGCAATCGGAACTTGGCATGATAATATTTCAGAGCTAGATAACACTATAAATTCAACACGAGGAATATACATTGATATCAATCAAGACGGAAGCTTTGTAAATTGCTGCAATGGAACCCCATCTTCAGAATTTTTTATATTTAAAGACTACTTTTTACCATATTACAAGGTCAATTGGAATTTAATTACTTCAGGCTCTTCAACTATGAATGAGCTAGTGCAATATTTCAATAATTCACCAGTATACAATAGTGCTAAATTGAAGAATAGATTTACTGCTGAAAAAGTATGGAATCCTGGTTGCAGTCAAAACAGCTTGAAGTCTTGGGTAATTCTGAAATTGCCATCTTCACTCAAACCTGGTACAACATACAACTGCCGAACATCCAATACCTCAGTTGTAGAAAGACCTTGCAACCATCAGGCTATATTTCAAATTAAATTTGGAAGTGATATCTCCATTATTGGCGATACATCAATGTGCGAATTGGATTCTATAAATCTAACTTCTTCTGCTGCACAAGATCTCGAATGGTTTAAAAATGGAGTCTTGATACAGGGGCCTAGTAGCGATAACACTCTAACCATTTCTCAGTCAGGAAAATATACGGTACGAAAAGGTGGCACTGGTTGCCAGTCTAGAACTAGTGAGATACATGAAGTAAGTCTTCATCCTCAACCTAAGGCTCATTTTTCTATAGATGATAGTTTAGAATGCTTGCGTGACCATGAAATTATTGCTATAAATAAAAGTACCCTCGCTCAAGGAACTATCAAATCCAAGACGTGGACGACTGAAAGTACAGATTATCTCGATTTGGATACACTTAAACAAGTCTATTCCAGTGCAAATGATTATTCCATTCAACTCAAGATAGAGTCTGACAAAGGATGTTTTGACAGCCTCACTAAAGATGTAACTATTTATCCAATGCCTGAGGCTCAATTCACCTTGGATACATTAGAACAGTCGTGTTTTGAGTTTCAATTTATAAATACTACTACAGGAGGAGAAATTCAACCTTATTGGACTATAAAAAATACCGATTTATCAAGTACAAATTATATTGAAGATAACCCAAACCACAGATTAGACAAATTGGTTGATTCTGTATTTGCTTGTCTGAAGGTTTCAGATAAAAATGGGTGTTCGGATACAATTTGTCTTGCATTTCCCAATAAATTTAAAGAGTCCCTTAAAATTTACAACGTATTTACTCCCAATAATGATGGATATAATGACAAATATTTTGTGGACATAGAAGGTTCTTCAGAATTCATTCTGCATATTTATAATAGATGGGGAGATTTGATTTTTTATAGCGAAGACCCTGAAATAGGGTGGAATGGAAAATTTAAAAACTCAGGTAATACTTTGCCTGAAGGTACTTATTTTTATGTCTTAAAATATCAAATGCTTTGTACCGAAAAACAGGAACAAATTTCAGGGATTATAGAGCTCATTCGCTAATAATCTTATCTAATTTCAGAAATAATTAAAAACTAAACTGAATTATTGGTATAAAAATTAGTACAAAATATCATTGTTAAACCTTGTAATTTATTTACCAAACACAATAAATTTTTAGACCTAAAAGACTTTTTTAATTATTATCCACTATTTCAAGTATAGTGTTGGTAGTTATTTTTAAAAGTATCAATTATGTATCATATTTAGAGTCACATTTAATTAGTTTTGTCCTATGCGTAATCTTTTAGTATTTACATTTTTATTACTTATTAGTATATGTTCATCGGCACAAAACCTGCTTGTTTCTAGTGGTACAACCTTTGAAATTTCAGCTAACGAAACCTTCCATATAAATGGACTCACAATGGTTCCTTCTTCTTCATTTGATTTAGACGGTTTATCTATTTCTAAAAATACTACATTGACATTCCCTGCAACCTCTGGAGCAACTTCTATATCTCGAAGCTACTTATTTAGTGCTAATAGCCAATCATACAATGGTACTATACAAATCAACTATCTCGATGTTGAATTGAACGGACTGACAGAAAGCACGTTAGAGACAAACAATTACAATGGAAGTATATGGATGCAAGCATCAAGTGCTACCAACGATGTTACCAATAATTTTGTGCTGACCAATGCAATCAGTAATACTATCCTACGTGAGATTACACTGGCATCATCATCTTCACCATTGCCCGTAGAGTGGTTAGATTTTATTGCTACCAAGCAGCAACTTGATGTGCTTCTTCAATGGAGTACTGCACAAGAAATAAATACATTAGATTTCATAGTGCAGCACAGTATAGATGGCTCAATTTTTACTGATATAACTACCCAAGCAGCAGCAGGAAATAGTAATACTGTTCGTGGATACAGCTTTGTACACACCTCACCAGTTCTGGGTTACAACTACTACCGCATACTTCAGCGTGATTTTGATGGAAAGAGTTCTTACAGCGAAATAAGAAAAATCGAATTTACCTCAGAATTGGCGGAATACACTTTACAGGTGTTAGGCAACCCTATACAAACTGACAAACTATACTTATCAACATCCATAAATCAAGATATTTCATTGTACTCTGCTACAGGATATTTTTATTGGAAAAAGATACTAGGAGCTGGCAGCCACAATATTGATGTAAGCTTCTTGCCAAAGGGAACATATTTTCTCAAAACAAAAACTGGCAACTATAAGCTGGTCAAACTATAACAATCAAACATAAATTATATAATGAAACAAACAATACTCATTCTAACATTGCTATGTGCAGCAAATAGTATCCAGGCACAGGTTGGGATTGGGACTTCCTCTCCTGCCTCTTCATCAATATTAGATGTGACTTCTACTAGTAAAGGTTTTTTACCACCTCGAATGACTCTTGCACAAAGAGACGCAATTTCATCACCTGTTGCTGGTTTAATGATTTGGTGTACTGATTGTGGATTGAGTGGAGATCTTCAAACATACAATGGCTCTGTATGGACTAATCTATCCGGTGGTCCTTCGCAAGCTAAGTTAATAGGATCAGCAATACAAGGAGAAGCTGCTGCTGACAGGTCAGGGAATTCGTTATCAATGAGCAGTGACGGAAGCATTGTAGCTATTGGAGGTTATCTAAATGATGGCAATGGCTCAAATTCTGGTCATGTAAGAGTTTATCAAAATGTGAGTGGCACTTGGACACAAATCGGTTCAGATATTGACGGTGAAGCGTCATCTGATGAGTCAGGTACTTCTGTTTCATTAAGCAGCGATGGGAGTGTTGTTGCTATTGGTGCCCCATATAATGATGGCAATGGCTCAAATTCTGGTCATGTAAGAGTTTATCAAAATGTGAGTGGCACTTGGACACAAATCGGTTCAGATATTGACGGTGAAGCGTCATCTGATGAGTCAGGTACTTCTGTTTCAATAAGCAGCGATGGGACTGTTGTTGCTATTGGTGCCCGAAAAAATGACGGTAATGGCTCAAATTCTGGTCATGTAAGAGTTTATCAAAATGTGAGTGGTACTTGGACAAAAATCGGTTCAGATATTGATGGTGAAGCGTCATCTGATGAGTCAGGTACTTCTGTTTCATTAAGCAGCGATGGGACTGTTGTTGCTATTGGTGCCCCATATAATGACGGAGGATATAGTAATAGTGGTCATGTAAGAGTATACAAAAACACAAATGGTACATGGACTAAAATCGGTTCAGATATTGATGGAAGCTTAACTAATTATAATGTGGGTGGAAAGAATCGACTATCTCTTAGTGGAGATGGTAGCACTGTGGTTATTGGATCGTATCCGTGGTCGTCAAATTCTGGTTATGCTAGAGTATTTAAAAATGTCATTGGTACATGGACACAAATGGGCTCAACAATTTATGGATTTAATTCTAACTATTTTGGTTATTCAGTCTCTTCAAATAGCGATGGAAGCATTATAGCTGTTACAGAACGATATGGTGATTCTGATATTATTTACAATGTTGGTGCTGTACATATTTTTAAAAACCTAAATAACAAATGGACAAGGATTAAATTAATTCATGGTGAGAATACTGGTGATTATGCTGGAGAAATGATATCTTTAAGTAGCGATGGGACTGTTGTAGCTATTGGTGCCTTGTATAATGACGATAATGGAAATAATTCTGGTCATGTTAGAATATTTAAAAATTAAGATTCAAGCGAAGTAAGTGAGAATTCGATATGATGATGGATTAAGTACAATCGAATTATGAGGAAAATAATATTAGCATTTTTAATATTTTTCAATTTAGGATCATTTGCTCAAGTAAAAACGGCTGAGGACGATTCAGAAACCTTTGTTGGTAGAAGTTTAAATGAATTAGATCGATTGGCAGTCAATATTGGAGAGGATATTAAGGAATTATTCAGGAAAAAGCGTGATTATAAACCGTTTACCAATAATCACGAAAAGCCAATTAAATCTCATATTATACCCCCAAATTATATTCAGACCAAAGCTGTTTCATCCACAGCTTACGCTAATTTCAAAAATTTTCAGATTGAAAAAGAGGTACGTCACGAATTATCTTTAAATGTTATGTATCCAAGAATTACACCAAACAAGGGCTATCTATCCTTTCAGGTAGGAGATAATAACTACAAGAGATACATCAACGATATATCAAAAGAAAATATTGAGTACATTAAATTAATTTCTCCCGATTCAGCCAATTGCTATATTAAAAAATATACACTTCTTCCAAAAAGAAGGGTTAAAAGACATTATTCTTTTGTATTAGATCATAGTGGATCTATGGGAGATCAGCGTGCGAATAAACTTCAAATCGCTGTTTTTAATGCAATAAAAAAAAACACACTAAAAAACAAAAATGACAATACTTATTCCATTCACAAGTTTGATGGAGAAGGGAATATTGTTCATCTAATTACTACTAAAATAGTTGATGAAATTAGGGAAGTGTTGCTTCCAACTAAAGGGTTAATTGGCTTTGGAAACTCAACCGCAATTAAAGACGCTTTAAACCAAGCTATAGACACAATTGCCAAAGACAAAGAATCTGAATCAAAACTTATTATACTATTCACTGATGGATATACCAACACAGATGAAATACCACTTACATTGACTGATGTAATAAGAAAATCAATCGACAATAATGTAAGCATTGCACCAGTGGGTTTTGGAAGCAATGTAGACGATAATTATTTGCGTCAAATTGCATACTTTGCTGGAGGGAATATGTATAAGATTTATCATGAAGATGAATTTGATCAATTTTTTGAGAACATATTTTTGGATATTGACTTAAACTATGAGATAGCATTTTCTCCATGTAAATTTGGAGACGAACTTACAATTGAGCTTAAGCTCAAAGGACTAGAAAAGCCTCTTATTGGTCAAACTTTTTTTGCTACACCAATTCGATCGGGCTATACCATAGATTTAAATATATTATTTGACCCAGCAAGCAGTAAAATAAATGAAGATAAGTATGGTGAGAATTTAGATCAAGTTTCTCAATTACTAAAATCTAGATCTGATTTGAACATAATAATTGAAGGTCACACAGATAAGGTTGGACGCGAAAGTTATAATAAAGATTTATCACTCAAGCGAGCAGAAGCTGTAAAAAAATATTTTGTTAATCTTGGTATAAGTGAAAATAGAATAGAGACAAAAGGGTTTGGTTGGTCGATGCCTGCTTACCCCTATATCAATGGAGAAAAAGAAAACGCCCTAAACAGAAGAATCACACTAAAAATCAAATAACTTATAATGAAAAATATACTGTTAACTTCAATGACCTTTTTACCACTTGCATTCCTGTATGGACAGACTTTTACAGAGCAAAAAGAAACACCATTTATTGGAGTTTCTAACTCTTCAATTGCATTTGCAGATATTGATGGAGATGAGGATATGGATGTTTTGATTACTGGTGACTCCATATCAAAGCTTTATATTAATGATGCAATGGGTAATTATTCTGAGGTTGATGATACACCATTCATAGGAGTTTCTAATTCTTCAATTGCATTTGCAGATATTGATGGAGATAATGATATGGATTTATTAATAACTGGGAATTCCTCAAATTCTGGCCCAGTAGCAAAACTTTACATTAATAATGCAATGGGTAATTATTCTGAGGTTGATGATACACCATTCATAGGAGTTTCTAATTCTTCAATTGCATTTGCAGATATTGATGGAGATAATGATATGGATTTATTAATAACTGGGAATTCTTCAAATTCTGGCCCAGTAGCAAAGTTGTATATCAATGATGGAAGTGGTAGTTATTCAGAACAAAAGGAATCATCAATAATTGGAGTTTTCGCATCTTCAATTGCATTTGCAGACATTGATGGAGATGATGATATGGATGTTTTAATCACAGGTGACTCAGCCTCCTCTCCTAGCTATATGAAATTTACTGGCATATCTAAGCTATACATTAATGACGGAGTTGGTGGATTTACTGAACACCTAAAAACACCCTTTGATGCAGTTACGTCTTCTTCAATTGCATTTGCAGACGTTGATGGAGATGATGATATAGATTTACTGTTAACAGGGTCATTTATATCAAAATTATATGTAAATGACGGAGATGGAAATTATACTGAGGAACTGGAAACTCCTTTCGATGGAGTTCGCTATTCCTCGACAGCATTTGCAGATGTTGATGGAGATGGTGATAAGGATGTTTTGATTACTGGCAATGCCTCTAAGTCGGGACACAACAGCTCACCAATTCCAATGTCAAAACTATATATAAATGATGGAAATGGCTTTTTCACCGAACTCGATAATGAGCCTTTCGATGGAGTATTCTTTTCATCCATTGCATTTGCAGACATGGATGGCGATGGGGATTTAGATGTCATGATTACGGGTAGAGTATCCTTTTCCCAAACAATAACTAAAACATATTTTAATGATGAGTCTAGAACTAATTTTAGAGAAGAATTTGAGCATAGTCGTATTCAGATTTTTCCTAACCCTGTGAATAACAATCTTAAAATAGCCAATATTAGTGACATTAAAAATGTTTTAATCTTTAATTCTACAGGTCAAGTCATTAAAAAGTTTATGGTGAAAAGTGATGAAATTAAGATGGACATTTCTTCCTTACCAAGTGGAAGTTATATCCTTGAGCTACATGGTGACAACATAACAAGGCAGAAATTTATTAAATAACCTTTTCGACTATTCCGCTCTGGTAGAAATCATTAAGATTCTTATCATACTAGTGCTTACAGATTAAAGTTAATTCCAAATCCAGATATTAAAATCAGAACCCCCACCTTTTTATTATCAAAAAACGAATATTTTTAGCTTTAGGATTTATTGAATTCGAATCCGCTCTGGCTACCATCAACATATTTGAAGCTATAGTTAGTGCCTATGATAATAAATCAAAACCTATAACAAATAGGGAAAGTAGATTATATAGAAATAAGTTTTTTATTAAACCTTCCTGTAATTCTTTTATTTGTGGTTGTTGTTAAATCAAAATCAAGAACTGTATTATTTTCGGAAATTGATACAATAACTTCTCCTGCTATAATCTCAGCTAATTCCTCGCCTTCATCTAACGATATATCCATTTTGATACCAATTAATCCATCAACGAGAGTAAATGTATCTCTATCGCTTGAAAAATTATATGTCCCGCTTACTAAGCCATTAATAGATGAAGTATTTAAATCTAAATATAAAAGCTCACCCACACCATTAAAACCCTCATCAGCAATACTATACTGGATGCTATCTGAGACCAAAAAAACATCAAAATCATAGCTACCGTTTTCATTATCTCCATAATCTTCGATGTACCCATTATCTAAATTATATCTCTGTCCATCATATGAGAAATAATTGGATGACCCTGAACTTGTTCTAGAAACGCTGTCCTTTTCACAAGAGTTGAGTATAAAAACAGATAACATTAGACTAATAATTGTTAAATAATTTAATTTCATTAAACTAATTTAAGTGTTTTTAAAGAAAAACCAACTTTAACTTACAAAAAGCCATAGGGTTACACCCCCATTCTGAGTAAAGACTTTGGACAGTTTTCATATATTTGAAGTATGAAAAGCAAGTGGTTATCAAGCCTGAGAGCTAAGATAAAAGGTAAAGAAGACGAAAGTAGCTCACCTGAATATTACATAGGATTAGGGCTGTGTTTTGGTGTTGCCTTCGGAGCTGCTCTTGACAATATTGGTTTAGGCATTTCCATTGGTTTAGTAATCGGAGTTGCATTAAAGAAGATAAAAGATAATAAGGCTTAACACTCCCAAAACAAAATCACAGAGTTATTCTATCCTTCTGAGTAAAGGCTTTGGATGACAGTTTTTGTAAGTTTGTTTCAAACAATATAGACGTCAGCCTCAGAAAACAGGCGAAACGTGAAGTGCTGAATGATAAAACAAAAAAAGCCCCGTAATGTGCGAAGCTCCTTGATTTTATTAGTAAAATCTTTGAGACTGTTATCAAATCTTTAGACTGAAGATTTAGTCAAATCAAATTTGTTGGTTCGATAAATCATATTTATTAGAATCTTTGAGACTGTTATCGAATCTTTAGACTGTGGATCTAGTTTAATAAAAAGACTTGGTACAATAAATCTAATTGAGTGGCATCTTTTGGTAACATGATTTACCTATAGTAATTCGAATTTACAAGAATTTTATTCTTCTTTATCTTTACATCAAACTAATTTGTATTTACTTGTAATCTACGATCATGAAAATGATATAATCCTTTAAAACGAATATTAATCATAAGTATATATACTATTTTGCAAACTTTAATATGAAAAAATTAACCAAGTATTCAATCTTGATTACCTCACTGATGATTATATTTTTAATTTTCATCATAAATATTTGCAATGGTCAGACAATTATGATTAATGAAGTAATGGCATCAAACTCTTCAATTATAGCAGACGAGGATGGCGATTATAGTGACTGGTTGGAGTTATACAATGAGTCTAAACAAAATATAAATCTATCTGATTACTATATTACTGATAATAAATATGAGCCCAATAAGTGGCGTTTACCCAATATTCAACTTAATCCAAATGATCATCTTATTATCTTTTGCTCAGGAAAAGATAGACTGGAAGACGAATTACACACTAATTTTAAAATAAAGAAAGAGGGTGAAACAATCCGTCTTTATGATTACCAATTCAAAGAAATTGATACCATATTATCACTTAATATACCAACTAATTTTAGTTTTGGATCAGAATTTGATGGTGCCAATGATAAGGTAGTTTTTCAAGTACCAACACCTGGTCTCGAAAACAAAATATCTTTACCTTATTTTAATGGAATTCATTTCTCTCATACAGGAGGAATTTATGAGAGTGATATAGAATTAGTTTTAAATGATGACGATACAACTGATATTTTCTACACTCTTGATGGCTCCATTCCCACGACACAAGATTATAAATACAAGGAAATATTACAACTCGATAAAACTTTTTTTTCAAATAAAAATATAAGTAGTATCGTTATGAGTCATGATGATTTACATCATGAACCTGTGGGTATTTTCCCAAAGGCTATTGTGTTGCGTGCCGCTAGGTTTTATAAAGAAAATCTAGTAAGTCCAGTTAGTACACAGACTTATATAATAAAGGACTTAACTAGCTCATTTATTAAATTGCCAATAGTATCCTTAACAACAGATAGTAACTCTCTTTTTAATCAAGATTCAGGTATTTTTACACCTGGTATTTATGCTGATTCATTAAATATTTACAGTGGAAACTATTTTAAGAGAGGGTTTGATTGGGAAAGACTTATAAATGTTGAATATTTTTCACCAAACAATAGTAATCGCTTAAATCAAGAATGTGGTTTAAGAATTCATGGATGGGGAAGTAGTATATCTGGACAGAAAGCGATGAGACTTTATGCTAGAGATGTGTATGGAAAATCTACTTTTGATTCAAAAGTATTGAGTGAAAAATCTATATCTAATTTCAAAAGGCTGATCTTAAAACCATACTCAAGCTCATGGAATGAAAATTTAAGTTATGACTATTTAGCAGGTAGAATGGCAAGGAATTTGAGACTTGATTATTTAGCCGCTGATCCAATATTGTTATTTATTAATGGAGAATACTGGGGGATATATTTTTTGCAAGAAAGATTTGACGAAAAATATTTATACCAAAATAAAGGTATTGAAAAAGATAGTGTTGATATTATAGAAACATGGGGGGGAATGATTAATCATGGTGATAATGAAGACTTCCTGGCCCTTTATGATTTTATAAAGCAAAATGACCTTAGTCTTTCTGAAAATTATCATAAAGTAGCCAATTGGATTGATATTGACAATTTTATTGAATATCAAATATTTCAATCCTTTATTTCTAATCGTGACTGGCCTGCAAATAACATGAAATGCTGGCGAGAGAGAAAAATTGGAGCAAAATGGAAATGGTTTTTTTATGATGGTGATGCAGCCCTACAGGATTTAACTTTTAATGGACTAAAACATTCCATAGACAATGATGCTGTTTTTTGGGGATCAACACCTGAATCCACATTATTTTTGCGTAAGCTACTTATTAACAATAATTTTAAAGGAAAATATATTCAAAAATTAAAGAAGATTATAAATGATGAGATATATGTTTTTAAAACTCAGAATCATATTGATAGTTTACTATCATTATTTAATTATGAAATAAACAATCAGTCGAGACGTTTTGGGAGGCCTGTTGATAAAGGGTCATGGGAGGCTGAGATTTTAAGTTTTAGACGTTTTCTTAATCTGCGAAAGTGTCAAGTAGCTATACACGCAGAGGATATGTTTGATATTAATTTCTCTATTGATGGTTGTTTAAAAGGTCAAGAAATGACCAAAGAACTATTAGTTTTACCCAATCCTTCGAGTGGTAATTTTCAGATTTTGTTTGATTCCAATGAAGATGGCATTGCTAATATTGAAGTCCTTAACATTGGTGGTCAAGTGATTTACAACAAAAAAATAATAATAAACAAGAACTTTAACACCATTAATCTAAGTATTGACGTTAATGGTTTACACTTTGTAAGATTGTTAACAGAAAAAATGGTCTTATCAGGTAAAGTAATGTTGAGGTAATATTTTGAAATTATTATTTTAAATACTTGTATGTAATTTCAAGTTCAATGGTATTTAGCAATAAAAAAATCTCTGGATACTTACTATAAATTTATACTAATTTGAAAAGGTTTGGCTTAATTTAATTAGTCTCTAGCGAGAATAAACCTACTAGCGTCTTCTCCGTCTGGATGAGTAATTTTAAGGATATAAATGCCATTAGCCAAGTTAGAAACATCTATTCTTAAAGGATATTTATCTAACTCTCCTTTTATGCAATTCTTACCGTACATATCAATAATACTATAATGACCAATTCTGATATTTTGATAAATATTTCTTACAGTTAATAGATTTGAATTAAGTGGATTGGGAGTAATAAAAATATTGTCAAAAGAGAAACTATCTCCAAAATTTTTGCATTGAAAATCAATATATTTTTTATCAAAGTAGTCTAATAGATGATCAAGTAATAAACAAGGTCTTTCCCTTGCAAATACTTTTAAAGCATTGACTTGAAAATACCAATTATCTTTATCTGAGGGATATCCCCACCTTTTGATATGCTCCTCAATTTCATCTCTGTATTTTGACTCAAACTCTTCTATTCTGTTTAAAACGATGTCTTTATTTAATGAATTGTTTAGATGATATGCAAATCTTTCAATAAAATTATCTCTAAAATGTTGGTTTTGAAGTAATTTTCTAAAAAGTCTACTTGAACACTCTGAATAAGAGAATAGATTAGTGTCTGTGGCATGATTCATCGATTTTACCCAATAACCGCTTGAATTATCCTGGTTGAATGAGAAATCTAGATCGTAAATTACATATCTCCATTTTGTGTTCTCTCCTCTTGGTTTCCATAGTCTCATATTAGAATATGGCCAGTCATAATTGGCTGTATATATTTCTGCAATGAAATAATCTATTACATTAGGAATATCTACTTTGTTTTTTATATAGTTATAGTTGGCATCATCTTTTAGAGAATGATTAGTCAAGTATTTTTGTAGATCTAAAAATTCTAAATTAGATCCCTCATAATCAAAACCACAATTGGTAATAATATCTATACTATCCTCATGTACACCAGCAATTGCTGAAAAGTGGTGTTTGTCTAGCTTTTCTCTAATGTTATAAATTCCCCAATACTCTCCATTAATGAAAACGATACTAGATCTATACTGTTGTTTCTCTATATTAAATTCATCTAATAAAGAATGAAGCATAGCATCTCTAAAATGAGTTTGCAAGAAGTCATTACCGGAATTCCTGAAGAGTATTCGTTTATATTCATTGATATTTGATCCCTCAAAAAGATCATAATTTAAGTTTTTATTACCATACTTTTTTCTGAAGTAGAGTTGAAAAGATTTCTGAGGGAAGGAGACACTTCCATTTCCGTGCATTTTAATTCCACATTCTGTTTCCCATTCCAATTTGCCTTGTTCATCAAAGAATTGAGCAGACACATTTCTTTCCCAGCTAGAGTCTCTGTGAGAGTAATTTCCAGGGGGCCAAAAACTATACCCCATATCATCATAGGTTTTACCCGGAATGAAGATGCCGTTTTTATAATCAAATAAGTTTAAACTATCAGTTATTAAAGATAGAACTGAAAATGAATAACGTGTTCTAAAAAAACTGTCAATATAAATGGTTTTAGTATGCGTAGAACCAACTTTTTCGTTATTTAGAAATCCAGCATATCGGATTATATTCATTTTTTCAACTGCTTTAGGCTCCTTCCAAATAAATGAGTTAAGATGAGACTTATTTTCTAGTGGTGTAGTTGGTATTTTACTATAAATCGGGTTGTTATCTAAATTATTAAATATCAAGGGACTAGAGTAAATAGGGCTGAAAATGGTCGGATTATCTCCATTTAGTGTGTAGTGAATATCTAAATCTTTTACATTAGGGGATAATTCTAATATTTGTTTTTTAGCATAAAATCCAGATGATAAGTTACATTCGATAATCGGTGGAGGACTCTTAAGGTTAATAGAGTTCGGGGTAGGGTTTACAACTATTGTAAACTGATTCGATAGATTTGGAATTGCAGCATATGAATAATCATTAGGGATAGAAGGTATAACTATTTGCTGTATCAAACGAGCCGATAAGTCAGCTAGAATTAGATTTTCCCCATTTTTGTTTAATTTAAAATTTGTATGTAATTCATTATTAATTCGTGTATTAAGACCTGAAGCAAATATGACTAAATATGAATTAGCTGCTAGTTTAAATTTTGGGAATTGCCATTTAGTTGGGTTATCAGCCTTATCAGAAAGGAAATAATTCATTAGATCTAGTGAATCATCAGTCAAATTGTAGATTTCAATCCAATCATAATTACCTCCGTCATTTGCATCTAATGTAGTGTTATTTGAAGATTGCACCTCATTTATGATTAGTTGACCATAGCTTAATGCTGTTAGAAATAAAAATATAATGGTAAGTTTCATTTTATTATACTTCAATATTAATAATAATTTTATTAGACTCCACAACCTCCAAACCATTGGGCTATACCACCATTCTGAGCAAAGGTTGCAAAAATGAATCCGATATTATTAAGGGGTAAGGAGTGTTGAATAAGAAAAAATAGTTAGAATTTTTTTGGGATTTACTGACAGTATTTACTGACAGTTTTTGTAAGTTTGGCTCAAACAATATAGACGTCAGCCCCTGAAAACAGGCGAAACGTGAAATGCTAGACGATAAAACAAAAAAGCCCCGCAAACTGCGAAGCTCCTTGATTTTATTGGTAGCGGGGAGCAGAATCGAACTGCCGACCTCCGGGTTATGAATCCGACGCTCTAACCATCTGAGCTACCCCGCCAAAGGCGTGCAAATTTAACTTTTTATTATATTCTGAATAACCTAAGACTTTATTTTTTTAATACTTATCGATCTACTGCTACCTTATAGGTTGGATCTTCCATAATATTTACATCGATTAACTTATCTGCGTTAGCTAGTAAATTTCTACAATCTGCACTCAAATGACGTAAATGGACTTTCTTTCCTACTTTTAAATAACGCTCAGTTATTTTGTTTACAGCTTCTATTGCACTCATATCAACTATTTTACTTTCGGCAAAATCGATGATCACCTCATCTGGATCATTCATCACATCGAATTTTTGTGCAAATACTGTGGTTGAAGCAAAAAATAATGGCCCATAGATCTCATAATGCTTTATACCATTCTCATCAGTGTATTTTCTAGCTCGAATTCGTTTTGCACTTTCCCATGCAAAAACCAATGCCGAAATAACTACTCCAATCAATACAGCTAAAGCTAGATTATGTAGGAAAATAGTAATTAAAATCACTGTAATCATCACTAGGATGTCATGTTTTGGCATTTTATTTAATGCTCTTACACTTACCCACTCAAAAGTCCCGATAGCAACCATTATCATTAAACCTGTAAGTGCAGCAATAGGAACTTGCTCTATAAGACTACTCCCAAAAACAATAAATACCAAAAGCATGACTGATGCTACTATCCCTGAGAATCGAGCTCTTGCTCCATTACTAATATTAATTAAACTCTGACCAATCATAGCACAACCTCCCATGCCACTAAAGAATCCAGTAACTAAGTTAGCTAGCCCTTGAGCGACTGCTTCCTTATTTCCACTTCCTCTTGTCTCTGTAATCTCATCAATTAAATTCAAAGTAAGTAAACTCTCTACTAACCCCACTGCAGCAACAATTAAGGCATAAGGTAAAATTATGAAAAGTGTATCTAAATTCATTGGGACAGCAGGTATATGAAAAGGTGGAAAACCACCCCCAATTTTAGCAATATCACCAACAGAGGTTGTATCTAAATTAAAAATTTTCACTATTCCAAAAACAATAAGTATGGCCGCTAGAGAAGAAGGAAAAGATTTTGTAATTTTAGGTAACCCCCAAATAATTAGCATCGTAAAAAAAACCAATCCTAACATGGTAAATAATGGCGTTCCTGACATCCACTCAAGGACTCCATTTGTATTCAGCAATTTAAACGAACTCAATTGAGCCATGAAAATCACGATAGCTAGTCCATTTACAAAACCGAACATAACAGGCTGAGGTACTAAACGAATGAATTTACCTAATCTCAAAAAACCGGCAATCATCTGTATTAATCCTGCTAAGACTACTGTCGCAAAGATGTATTCCACACCATGAGATTTTGCCAAGGCTACAATCACTATTGCAATGGCTCCTGTCGCTCCAGATATCATACCTGGTCTCCCTCCAAAAATTGAAGTTATTAAACCAATAGAAAACGCTGCATAAAGCCCTGTAAGCGGGTGTAATCCTGCAACAAAGGCAAAAGCTACAGCTTCAGGTACAAGGGCCAAAGCAACGGTTAACCCAGAGAGAACCTCTGTTGTATAATTTACTTTTTGCCTAAAATCAAACAGATTAAGATACTTTTTCATTATTTTATAAAAGCCTGCAAAAGTATGCGAGTTATTAGCATACGCACGATTCAATACACATTTAATTGTCCAAGAAAATATACTATTGCTGAGGCTCTACTAATATGGTATACTCACAATCAACTTTAACCATACCTGGATGTGCTCCTTTTGGCTTTCTTACATATTTCCTATCTGTGTAAATTACTGCTGCCAGGCCCTCATTCTTTGCCTTTGAATAATAGGCTGCAATTTTAGCCGCTCGTTCAATAACATCCATAGATATTTGATTTTGACTTGGGTTTATGATGACTACGTGACTTCCACTCACATCTTTAGCATGTAGCCATTTATCAAACTTTGTAGTGAAATTTCTTAGTAATTCATCATTTTCTCTGGCTCCCTTCCCTATCCTTATTTCAAATCCCTCATAATGAACTACTCGATAAGGCAATTTGATCTGATGTTTTTCTTGTTTTAAGTTAGCTTCTTTTCGCAAATCCTTCATTTCATTCATTTGCTCAACATTCCCAATCTCCTCTGTTTTCTTAACCAACTCTTGATTGATTATATTCAAAGCTTCATTAGCAAATTTTAATCGAATTTTCTCATTCTTTCCTTTCTTATACAAACGTGTAGCATTATCCTGAGGACTCAAATCTTTTTTGAGTTTAATTAATACTTGATTTTCTCCATCAAATGATGGAAGATTAATCTCCTTAACGCCTTTATCTATTTGCCATAAATTAGCCATTATCAAATCAGCTTTGTTTTTGTATTTCTGCCCATTACTTAATTCTTTGATTTGAATCTGAGCGGATTTTAATCGTTTTAAAATTCGTTGACGCTCTTTTTTCAATGTATTCAAATGGGAGGATTTAGTTTGCACAAAAACTTGATGAGAAATATACAATCGAGCAAACTGATCACATGCATGTAACGTTGAATCAAAAGCTGAAATGGACTCTCCCCTTTTTTCGAAAGACAATTCATATTTATGATTCATTTTATTGACAAATAAACTATCATTCAATGACTTACGATAAATCGCTATCAAGGATTTTTTTTTATTTTGAATCAAATCTTCATCAAAGCCACTTGCAATCAAAGACATCCGCTGACTATAATCAAGAAACTTTAGCTCCTCAACCTTTACATCTTCTGTCAACCACGTTAAATTAACATCTTTAGCATCTTCGACTAAAGGTATTTGCTTGCTTTTCAATGGAAAATTTTCCAACCATTCATCTGATTTGTAATGGGTTAGTTGGCTAAATTTTCCGTAACCATAAAAACGTACAATCTCGTTATTGTCAAAGCATAGAGAGAAACTTCTATCAAAAGGAAAAGTATCAATGGCTGACACCTTGAATCCTACTATAGACTTAAATATTGGTAGCCTATTTTTCTTTTGTAACTTAGCAATGTTGGGTGTCTGGAAAAAAGCTAATCCCTGAAAAAAATTAATTTTTAGAGCAAAATCATCAAATACAAAGTTTATTTCATGTTTGCTTGTTGTAAATGCATCAAAAAGTTCCTTTCCTACTAATTTGGTACGGAATTCAATCGCTATTCGTTCAATGAGAAAGGCGTGCATAAGAATTCATTAATTAATACTCACCATATACATCCGTCAGACATTCGCATCCGTCTTCAGTAATTAGGATAGTGTGCTCAAATTGAGCTGACAATTTATAATCTCTCGTACGAGCAGTCCAACCGTCTTTTTGATCTACAATACATTCCGCTATCCCTTCATTGATCATTGGTTCGATGGTAAAGATCATGCCTGGCTTCATTCGTTTTCCTGTATTTTTTTGCCCAACATGACTAACTTCCGGTTCTTCATGAAACTTTATACCTACACCATGGCCACAGAATTGCCATACTACACCAAATCCTTGGGCCTCTGCATACTGCTGAATTTCATATCCTATATTACCAAACCTATTCCCTGGTTTGCATTGCTCTACTCCGATGGCAAGACACTCTCGAGTAACATCTATCAAATTTTGTGCTGACTCAGATACCTTACCTACCGTGTACATCTTACATGTATCTCCAAAATAACCATTCAAAATCGTAGTGACATCAATATTCAAGATGTCACCATCTTTTAAAGTATAATCATTAGGAATACCATGACAAATAACTTCGTTTGGACTGGTACAAATGGCCCCACTGAATGCAGGAGATCCATGGGACTTATACCCCAGAGTTGCAGATTTAGCTCCATGATCAGTGATAAACTCAAGTGCTTTATCATTGATATACTTCGTAGTATTCCCTGCAACCACATATTGCTCCAAATGTTTGAGCACTTTAGCTGCTAGATGAGATGATTTTCTTATTCCCTCAATTTGTTCAGAAGTTTTTATTTTAATGGCCATGTTTTATCTGAATTGCAAAGTTACTATAACTATTACACATTAAATCTTTGTTTATATAAACAAAAAAATGGCTTAATCAATAGACTAAGCCATTTCAATAGATAGAAAAAATAATTTATAAGGTTGCGTATTGAGCTTTTACAAAATCGCTCAACTCTTTACCAGTTAATAAGTTCTGAGATAATTTCGCTAGATTAATAGCTTGAGATAACAATTCAGTCTGACTTTCTCCCTTTGATTTTAATACCTTAGAAGCTAATGGATGATTTGTGTTAACTGCAATGGTATACTTTTCTGGCATCTGCCCAAACATCTGCATTCCTCCCATGCCACCCATTTCGCTCATCCTACGCTCCCACTCACTTCTTGTGATGGTTATAAATGAATCTGTGGGACTCATTATCTCAGGATTTATCGTGTACTTTTCTTTATTAATAGCTCCTTCGAATACTTCTTTGAGTTTATTAGTATCATCTTCACTTAAAACACTCTCATTTTTTTCATCTTTATCAATAAGCTTACTTGAAGTATCAGCATCCACACGTTTAAGTTGAAACTTCTCATTTTTTTGTTCCAAGTTAGAAACAAAATGATTATCAATGACTTCATCCAGAAGAAGCACATCATATCCCTTTTCTTTTGCAGCTTCAATGAATGAATGTTGTTTCTCTACATTATTGGTATATAAACCAATTCTATTTCCATCCTTATCTGTTTGATTAGGTTCTATTTTGGTGATATACTCCTCAATAGAATGATATTCTTTATCTGTATTTTGAAGTAAGCAAATTTTCTTTGCACGATCATAGAACTTATCATCTGAGAGCATTCCATACTTTACAAATATGCTCATATTGTGCCATTTAGCTTTGTAATCTTCAAAATCTGCTTTGTGAAGCTCAGCTAATTTATCTGCGACTTTTTTACTGATATGACTAGTTATTTTTTTTACTGCCCCATCAGCTTGTAAACTACTTCTACTCACGTTCAAAGGAATGTCTGGACTATCAATAACACCATGAAGTAACATCAAATATTCTGGCACAATATCTTCGACATTATCCGTCACATATACCTGATTGCTATAAAGCTGAATTTTATTACGGTTAGGATCTATCTCCTTTTTAATTTTTGGAAAGTAAAGAACTCCTGTTAGATTAAATGGATAATCTACATTTAAATGAATCCAAAATAATGGAGGCTCACTCATGGGATAAAGTTTGCTGTAGAAGTCTGTATAATCCTCATCTATTAGCTCACTAGGATTCTTCTTCCATAATGGAGCAGTATCATTGATTGTTTTTTCATCAAAGACAATAGGTACAGGCAAAAACTTACAATACTTATTGAGTAATTCATTAATTTTCCATTGTGTCAAAAAGTCTTTACTTTCTTCATTGATATGAAGGATTATATCTGTTCCTCGCTTTTTTCTTTTTCCTTTTGTGATTTTGAAATCTGTACTTCCCTCACAAGTCCACTTAGCGGGCTCTGCTCCTTCAGCATGACTAAGTGAATTAATCTCAACCTTATCAGCAACCATGAAACTTGAATAAAAGCCTAAACCAAAATGTCCAATGATATTGGCATCTTCTTTGGTGTCTTTGAATTTTTCAACGAATTCCTCAGCACCACTAAATGCAATTTGATTGATGTATTTATCAATCTCATCTGCCGTCATTCCAATTCCAGAATCACTAATGGTGAGCGTATTTTTCTTTTCATCAATTTTTACTGTGATTTTTAACTCACCCAAATCACCTTTTACCTCACCTCGCTGACTAAGTACCCTTAATTTATTTGTGGCATCTGTTGCATTTGAAATTAACTCTCTTAAGAATATCTCATTATCTGTATAAAGAAATTTCTTAATAATGGGAAATATATTCTCCGTATTTACTGAAACTTTTCCTTTTTGCATTTGATTTATTTTTTTAATGATTAAACAATAAACAGACCAAATATAAATGCTGACATGGTGGCAGAACATAATTAGATAATTTCGTATGGATGTTTTTGTGCTTTTTATTGGATAGAATATGTAGCAACTTATTTTTGGAGAAGTTTTAAACCAACTAAAAGTGAGTCTCAATAAAAAGCAATACCTATTTGTCAGTTTTATAGCTTTATTCAGTCTGACTTTTTTCTTGACTTACTATCCTACGGCAAATGATGGTCCTCGTGGTATTCACCAATGGGCTCAGGCAGATAGACTTGCTGTTTGTCTGAGATATATAGATGGCAAATCATTAAATGATCCTGCTACACTGAGCTTCAAAACACCGGATGGAAATGTTGGTGTCGAATTTTCCGGATTTCAATATGCTCTAGCTCAGATTATTAAAAGTGGATATCCCGAAAAATGGCTACCCTTTTTATATAAGATTACCACCTTTACCTTATTTTTCACAGCTCTGTTTTTTTTATCATTTCAAGTTTTAAATGAAGAAAAAATACTTTATAGATCAGCTATTTTTATCGGATTATTAAGTTCTCCTTTACTCATATACTATGGATATAATTTTCTGCCAGACATTCTGGCCTTAACACTCTTATTATGGGCTTTTTATTTTTACTTTAAGGATTTTAATAAATACATTTTTATAATTCTATTGTTAAGTGGCTTATCCATGTTTATAAAAACATCATCTGGAATCTACCTAATTAGTTTCTATGGCATTTTCTTTTTGAAAAATATTAAAAAAATCAACCTATCATTAATACTTACTACAATTACATTCTTTACAATAGTCTCATTTATAGCATATTACGATTACTTTCTAGTAAATCAACGAAATATTGAGTTGTATTCTGTTGTGTTTTTGAGTAGCCCAAGACCTGTTAGTTCATGGGATGAGTTTGTCACAATTTTTGATGTAGCTAGGCGTTTTCGATTTGATTACTTTAATGGTATCCAACGAACACTTTTAGGTCTTTTAACCCTATTCCTACTTATTAATTTAAAAAAACCAGTTCTTAATAATTACGACTTAAAGCTTACTTTTTTAATAATTCTCGGACTTCTATCCATTATCTTACTATTTGGAGTACAATACATGAACCATGACTATTACTTCATTGGTAATTTTATGCCAATTATCTTATTCATTAGTTTAAAATGCATCGCTTATTTATCTCAATATATTCAACCAAGAACAAGCATGGTTTTAGCTCTATGCTTCGCATTTGTATCATTTTCTCAAGGAAACACTCGATACTTTCAACGTATGTCTGAGGTAGTAAATATCAATGGTGACCCTGAGTCATACCCTTTCAAATGGATAGAAAACTCAAAAGATAAATTAGAACCCTATTTTGAAAAAGAAGACTTAGTCTTTGTCACCTATGTTCCTGAACCTAACCATTCATTGGTATATCTGAGAAGAAATGGTGCAACTTTTAACGCTGAAGAAATGAGCAGAGATAAAAGTCCATTTAACTACTACATGGAAAGGCTTGATGCAAAATTTGTAATATGTAAAACTGAGGATATAGAACAACTTAAGATAGATCAACCAGAATTTATTGCACAATCTAACGTAAAATATAAAGATCAAGACCTAATTTTGTTCTACCATGGACATTGAATACTTAAGAGACTACTGCCTTAATAAAAAACAAACAACAGAAAGCACACCATTTGATTTTAATACGCTTGTATTTAAAGTTGATACAAAGATGTTTTGCCTATGCGATATTGACCTATTTGAGAGTGTTAACCTGAAATGTGACCCTCAAAAAGCCATTAACCTAAGAGAAAAATTCGCAGGAATAAATCCAGGGTATCACATGAATAAAAAACATTGGAATACAGTTGATATTAATAAAGATGTTCCAGATAGTTTGATTTTAAAGATGATAGATGAGAGCTATCTGCTTGTTGTAAAATCATTACCCAAAAAAGTGCAACGTGAATTTGAATAACTAATTTAGCTTCTTGAAACTTGCTAGATACATCCCATCAGAACGGTGACGGATACCATCAAACATAATTTCTTGCTGTAAGCTCACTGAAAAATTATCCATTATCCATTTCTTAATTCCAGAATTTTCATCTTCAAAGACAGAACAAGTCATATAATGAAAAACACCTCCTTTTTTTAAAAATGGAAATGCATTTTCAATAATAGCTCTTTGCCGACTTGTAAAGTCGTCTATTGAATCGTAATCAAAATTCATAAAATGCTCAGGTGTTCGAAACCAAGTACCACTACCACTGCATGGAACATCAGCAATAATGGTATCAAAAAATGGAGAGTCTACTTTCTTATTTTCAAAGTTGATGGATTCCCTAATAATACTCATATCTATCTCGGCATAATGAGCATTATAGTGCATCATATTCATCCGCGATTCTGCATTTCTCAGTATGGTAGGTCTAATATCACTTAAATAAAATTCTCCTTTTTTAAGACTACTTAGGTTTAGGCTCTTGCCTCCTGCTCCACTGCATAAATCCCATATTTTATAATTATTTCCAATTGAAATATTGCTACACAAAAACTGGGATGATAAATCTTGTACTTGAACAAATGATGAAAGTTTCTGATTAATTTTCAACTCTTTTACTCCTGGTAATCCTAATTTGCCAGTTTCAGAATCCATATGATCCTTTGCCCAATTTTTTGGCCTAAATTGGTGGTTCATTGGGTAATTATAATGAATGAATTCTTCCATCAAATAATCCTTTTTGTAAAAGGAAATTGGCGTGCCAAGTATTGATTTGATATCTGTTAACTTTTCTTTCGTTTGGTGAACATTAATTTTTAACTCATTACAGAGCTTATACCAATCATGAATATCATCTATTTCTAAGGTAAATAAGCTAACTAAAAGTCCTTCTTTTAATGAGTATGATTGCAAAGAAATACCCAACCTGAAATAATTAAAACAGATGTCGGCTATTGCTTTTCTATCTTTTGAGCCAAATTTTTTATTTGCTTTGAAAAATTGTTTGGAAACTAAATGAAAAGGGGATGGATATTTGTACTCATTTAAAAGTTCAAATGCAGAATAATATCTTGACCGTAAATACTTCAAATTACTTAATATTTTCAATAGTCAACTGCCCATCAACTAGTTTAAATATCCCTAAATACTGATTTTGAAAAGTAGAATCAGTTCTTTTCATAGAAAAATTCGTATTTGAATACGTAATCTCTTTATCTTCAATGAAAAGAGGAAAGTAATTCCCAAATGCATCTAAAATTTCACATGCAAAAAGAAGATGATCATATCCCATATATGAGAACCAGGATGGATCATCGCGGTAATCCATTCTATATGCAACCTTCATTTGATTTGAATAAGGATTTGCCACTTGAGATTTATTTTCTGACAAGAAAGTAATATTAAGCTTTTCCCATTGATTGTAATCAACATCGTTAAAATCTAGTAATTTGTCTGAACCAACCAGTATTATACTATCACGATAAGCCTGTAAACCTGTCACAGTATAGTTCAATTTAATTTTATCCTGAGTTGTATGAATTACTAGAGAATTCCCCTTTAGAGTTTTAGACCACTCTGTATTTGTGGAATATGGAACAATTTTAATAGGAATTTGCTGTTGTTTACATTCGGCCACAAGAGCTTTACCAAAAGTTCTATCAAAGTAACCCTTATCTCTTACAATAACGAGCCTTTTATTTCTTTGATGGTTTTTATAATAAGCTAAAAATTCTCTTGCCTTCAAAGCATCTGGTGGATTCAAATCAAAAATATATGGATTATGTTCCGAACCTACCGAGTTAGTTATAGGTAAAAATAACGGAGTTCTATTTTTCTTACAAAAGTTACTAGCTATCTCTACTTGTCTTTTACTTGTTGGTCCAATAATTATATCAGCTCTCTTAACATCTGTTGAAGCTAATATGCTTTTGAGTTGGTTGGTATCATTATCTGTGTCATGAAAAGATATGACAAATTTTGAATCTAAGCTATCGATGCATTTGATTGCCATTTTCATTCCTTGATAATATTCAAGCATTACATTAGCTCTTTTTTTGTCAACAGGGCTATTACTAAAATCAGTATGAAAAGGAAGTAATACAGTAATTTTGAATGATTTTTTATGTGGCGGGACTAGAAATTCACGACCTCTAAATTGAATTTTATGAAGTGAATCGTTTGATCTAAAAAAAGAATCATCAATTACATGAGTTGCGTGTCCTGATAAATAAATATCAGAGACTATAAAATGAGCACCGGCAACCTTTAGTGTCATAAGAAACACTAACAGGACAAATAGTCTCATAACTTTACTCCCACTCAATGGTAGCTGGGGGTTTGGAACTAATATCATACACAACACGGTTGATTCCTTTAACTTGATTAATTATTTTATTGCTTACAGATGCAAGAAATGAGTGAGGTAAATCTGCCCAGTCTGCAGTCATACCATCAACTGAAGTTACAGCTCTCAATGCTATTACATTTTCGTAAGTACGTTCATCTCCCATAACTCCAACGGATTGTATAGGTAGAAATATTGCCCCAGCTTGCCAAATTTTATGATAGAAACCTTGTTTTTTCATTTCATTGATAAAAATAGCATCTGCTTCCTGCAAGGTGGATACATTTTTGGGATTTATTTCTCCAATAATTCGAATGGCTAGTCCTGGACCAGGAAAAGGATGTCTTTGTAATATTAAATCAGGTACACCAAGCTCTGCTCCAATTTTACGAACTTCGTCTTTAAACAATAATCGAAGTGGTTCAGCCAATTGAAGTTCCATCTCTTCAGGCAAACCACCCACATTATGATGTGATTTGATAGTTGCTGAAGGACCATTAACAGAAACAGACTCAATTACATCTGGATAAATAGTACCTTGACCAAGCCATTTTGCGTCTTTAATCTTATTTGCTTCATTATCAAACACCTCAATAAAAGTATTTCCAATAATTTTTCTTTTAGTTTCCGGATCAGATACACCCTCTAGGCGTTGAATGAACATATCTGAGGCATCCACACCAATAACATTAAGTCCTAATCCCTTATATGCATCAAGAACTTCCTCATATTCATCTTTTCTAAGAACCCCGTTATTTACAAATATTCCAACTAAATTATCTCCAACAGCTCTGTGAAGAATATAGGCTGCAACAGAACTATCTACTCCACCAGATAATCCCATAATAACCTTATCGGAGCCAATTATTTTTTTGTAATGATCTACACTCTCTGATACAAAATGAGCTGGAGTCCAATCTCCGATACATCCACAAATCGTTTTAGTAAAGTTTTCTAATAATATTTTACCATCAACACTATGACTTACCTCAGGATGAAATTGAACTGCATATATATCCTTGTCTTTGAACCGATAGGCTGCAACTGGAATTGTGTCTGTCTTAGCTAGGATACAAGTATTTTCTGGCATTTCTAATATTGTATCTCCATGGCTCATCCATACCTGACTTCCATCATTGATTCCATTAAAAAGTGAATCGCTCTTAGAAATAGTAATATTTGCTCTTCCGTATTCTCGATGTTTGGATTTTTCAACTTTTCCCCCATTGGAAGATACCATATACTGTGCACCATAACACAAACCTAAAACTGGGATATGAAGATTCATTAAATCAATATTTGCAACAGGTGCATTAATATCAGTACATGAAGATGGACTACCAGATAGAATAATACCTTTAATTTGATTCGTCAAATCAGGTAGTTTATTGTAGGGATGTATCTCACAGTAAATATTAAGCTCTCGAATTCTTCTAGCTATAAGTTGCGTAAATTGTGAACCAAAATCGATGATTAGTATTTGCTCGTGCATAGATGAGCTACAAAGATAGAATAAGCAATAGCTTGCAAATGCTTGAATCTAATCAAGTTATAAACAACTAATTTTAGAATACCAATTAAGACGGATTTATGAACTTATAACCTACTCCTCTAAGCGATATAAAGAATTGTGGGTTCTTTTGGTCTTCTTCAAAGTACCTTCGAAAAGCTAAAACAAAATTATCAATGGTTCGAGTGCTAGGATAAACACTGTATCCCCAAACAGCTTGGAGTATTCGCTCCCTACTAACGACTTCACCTTCATTCTCTATTAATAATTTTAATAAAAGCGACTCTTTGTTGGTTAACGTGAACTTGCCTTGTTTTCCTACAGCCTCATAGCTATCAAAATCTACAGAATTATTCCCAAAACTGTAACTGGTTATAGAGTTAGAAGAATTCGTTTCATTACGAGTTATCAAATTATCAATTCGCAATATCAGTTCCTCTAAATTAAATGGCTTGGTCAGATAATCGTCTCCACCTTTTTTAAGACCTAATATCCTGTCCTCAGACCTACCCTTGGCACTCAAAAACATGATAGGTGTTGTAGAATCTTGCAAACGAATATTTTCACAAACTTCAATACCACTAACCGAGGGGATCATAATATCTAATATTACCAAGTCAAAACTTTGCTCTTTGAAAGCGGCAATTGCATCTAAACCATCATGAACAACTATGGGGTGATAATCTTCTAGCTCTAAGTTAAGTTTTATAGTATCTGCGAGGTCTTTTTCATCTTCAACAACTAAAATTCGTTTTTTCATGAGAGATTAAATTTGGTTTAAGTGATTAACACAAAATTGTATTATTAAAATCATTTTTTAGTCACAAGAATGTCATGGCAATAGTATTGTGAAAGTTACCCCTTTGTCCTCATTTGCTTTAACAAAGACCTTTCCCGAATGTCTTTCCACTGCTTGTTTTACAATAAAAAGACCTAAACCTGTCCCCTTTGAAATTCTTGTCTCTTCATCCTGAACACGGTAAAATTTCTTAAATATATTTTTAAAATCTTCCTTTTTAAGACCTATTCCTCGATCTTTAATTGATAGTTTTTTCCACTTAGCTTCTGTTTCAAGAGAAACTTCTATGGGCTGATTATTTGAGTATTTGAAAGCATTTTCAATTAAATTATTTATTACCATTCGCAATATAAAGTCATCACCTTTTACCATTACATTGGGCTCTATTTGTACGGTAATATCACCTTTAATTTGCTGATTATTAACAACCTTGTTAATTAAACTACTATAATCAACTGGAAGCAAATTATATTGATAAGCATTGCTTTCAATTTGCATAGCTGTTAGCATGTTCTCTGCCAACTCCTCTAACCTATGTGTGCTATGAATACTATTATCAACAAGTTCTGATCGTTTTTTATCATTAATTTTTGGATGTTTACTAGTCTGTAGCATTAGTCTTATTGCCGCTATTGGTGTTTTGAATTCATGAGTAACTGAGAGTAAAAAATTATTCTGTTGCTTATTCAACTTATATATTTTTTCAATACTACTGAACACTCCATAAATACCCACACCAACCAAAAACAGTAATAGCATACTTTGATACAACCAAATATTCCGCTGTTGATATCGTTCTTGCTTTAATTCATAGATCTTTAGAGGATTTATAGCAAGTCTGATATACTTTATATTTTCTGAGATAAATGAGTAATCAGCAATATAATTATTGTTAAATTGAGCTTTTATAAACTTATTCAACTTCACCTCATTAATATCAATTTCAAGTCTTTTAAGTCGATATGAAACTAACTCTGTATTTCCTAACTCATTGTTTTTTGCTTTTTCGATTACTTGAAGTGTACAAGCATTTAGCCCAGCTTTTAAAATGTCATTTTTTAGCTGATAATCTGTATTTGAGTAATTTAAAAGCGAGAATGTAAGCCAAACAAATGCTGACAAAATGTAAACAATTACAAAAACTATGAGAACTTTTAATCGCATTTGTATAAAATTGATGGCTAAAATACACCCGTGAGTACTAAAAATACTAATTTACCTAAAATTTCGAAACGACAGCTTAGCCTAAGAAATGGTCAGGATCATCAAGAAATATGGGTTTCTTATCAAAATAAAGTTTATGATGTAACCAACAGCAGACTATGGAAAAATGGAAAACATTATGAACACTGGGCTGGACAAGACCTTACAAAAGAACTGGAAGATGCTCCTCATGGGATTCGTGTGTTCGACAAGTTTTCATGTGTAGGATTATTAGAAAACGATGAAATATCAACCTAAGAACTCTCATTTTAAAATGGCCTTACAATTTCCTTGAATGAATCCCTACCTTTGCACATAATGCAAATAGGGAAAACCCATAGATTGAAAGCTGCTAGAACCACGGATAATGGCTGTTATTTGATTGACGATAATGGGACAGAAGTGTTACTGCCTAATATTTATGTGTTAGACAACCTAAAACTTGGTGATGAAATATCTGTTTTTGTCTATCTAGATAATGAAGAACGTCCGGTAGCTACTACTATAAAACCCCATATAGAGCTTGACAAATTTGCATACTTAGAAGTCAAAGATGTTAATCGTGCTGGAGCTTTCATGGATATGGGTTTGATAAAACAGCTTTTGGTTCCTTTTAGCGAACAACCAGTAAAAATGGAGATAGGAGAATGGTATGTCGTTTTTTGTTTATTAGATGAACAAACAGACCGGTTAATTGCCTCCGCTATGATTGATGACTTTGTTTTTACTGAAGGTATTGATTTTGAAGAAGGTGACGAGATTGAAGCTTTATTTTATAAAAAATCAGACCTAGGAATAAATGCTATTGTGAATAATCAATTCAAGGGACTCGTTTTTCAATCGGATATACATCAAGAAATTTCTATCGGTGATAAGCAAAAAGCCTATGTCAAAAAAATAAGATCAGATGGAAAAATTGACTTGGCCTTAAAGCCTCAGGGCTACAGAAATGTTATTGACCAATCAACACAATCGGTATTAGACCGATTAAGGCAAAAAAAAGGCTTTTTTAAATACACTGACAAAAGTAATCCTGATCATATCCGAAGTGAATTTGGAATGAGTAAAAAGGCCTTTAAAAAAGCCCTTGGAAATTTATACAAACAAAAGATAGTGAGATTAGAAAAAGACGGAACCTATTTAATTTCAAAAAAGTAGGCCTAGAAAAGATATCTAGCAACCATTCTTCCTATATGTACTATATCGGCTGTTTCACTTGATCTTCCATCATAACTAATTGTTATCTGAATGTTATTAGACATGGTTTGTTGGTAGTTTAGTTTCCATGTTACATTAGCTCCGTTCTGAAGTCCTCTTAATAGTTCATAGCCAAGTGTTGAGTTAGATGCCCCGTCATAATTAACATCTATATAGTTTATCCCAAAATTTAAAACACCTTTCGATGCCTTAGTATACCTATAATCACAACCTATCTCAATATTTCTAGTAGTCTCACCACCATACGAGGATAAGTTCATAGCATCGAACAGTTTAGATTTTATCTCTAAACGATGAGATGTACCCAATATAAACTGTAATTTGGGTTGAAATTCATAAAAATCATAATTGTAACTTCGATTCCCAAAAAACTCACTCAGATATGTTTTGCTACCAACGATACCTTTTGCACTTAAAGTAATCATTCGAGATAATGAAAATCGAGTATTAAAAACATGACTATTTGTTAAGCGACTATCAAATCCATTGGTAAGTAAAATCTTAGAGCTGCCAGATAAAAAGGTATAATCTAAACTATATTTTGGATTACCTCTATTATAGAAAAGTGTTGACCTAAAATTTTGAGCCTGATTTATTAATGTTGTATCTCCTATTTCATTATTGAAAGGGTTGACAAAAAAAGTAGCAACTCTTGGCAAAACTTTCTTATCAATCATTAAACTAGAAAAGCTATTTAATTTGCCTATGAATGAGTTCTTTTTTGAATTCCTAGATAAAAATACTGCAGGATTTAACTCCAATGTTTGAGTAATTTTTGTACTATTCGTTGTTATAAATCCAGCCACTGGTGTGAAAATTTTAATATAGTCAGCCCTGGCCTTATCAAGTTCAGATGCCAACTCAAATTCGTTCAAAGTTTTTAACCCGTTGGAGTCATAGTCGTTCCAAATATATAAACCATTACCAGCTTGAACCTGAAGATATTGGAACTCTCTTTTTTGCTCCTGACCAGTTCCCATTTGATAAAAAGTTTTAGATCTTATAAAACGACGGAAAAATTGAAAATCAAGCTCTATCCTACTCTGTAATGTATTTTCTACATCTTTTGAACTTAGTGTTGTGTCATTAACTTCTAACTGCCTTAATGTGGTATTAAAAGAAAAACGCTGAAATGGATTTTTTGTGTATCTAGTATCAAACGTGATATTACGACCAACTGCAGCTTTTGAAAAACCATTATTTTTTGGTCGATCATCAAGCCGCTGACCAACTTTCAATTGATAATGTAGGTTACTTGTATCATTAGATTTTATAAATGCATCAAAAGAACTAAATCTATAGCTTTGTAGTGTTATTGAGTCATTATTCTCAAAACGCGATTCTTCAGAAACAATATTAATGCCGCTAGCGTGTCTATTAAAGGTTTTATCAATAGTTGAAGCAAAACGATAAAATTGATTACCTAAAGAGAAAGTGTCACCTTCCATTGTTTCTGATTGTAAAATATCCAGACTAGATTGAATACTCCAATTTCTCCAAACTAATCCACCATTTGTCTTATTTGATAGGCCATTAAAATTATTTTTTCGATAAAAAACTTCAGTTTGGTTATTTATAAAATCATGCTCTGATTTGTATAGGTTTAGTGATACATTACCAATGTGTTCTAATGCAGGATTCATCTGACTAGACGAGGCAGGATTTGATAGTATCTTATTCCAATTACGATCAAATTCAACATCTCTGTATCGTTCTACATAAGCATAGTTTTTTGTGATCATTTCATAATCAATATTCGTTTTAAAAGTCCACATAGACGAATCTTTAATTGGTCTCTTTGATGTCTGATAGACTTTTAAACCAGATCCAAAATTATCGTTATCATCAATCGAAGAAAAAGTATTTTTATCTAGTGAACTAATAACATATTCCAACCCCATCTTTCGATTATCTTCAGTTATACTAAACCCGAAATTAGCTGTATTTAAACGCTTAGGTGCAGCTAATACTTCAAATGGTTCATAATCGCCCAAACCATGTCCAACATATTCAAACACCTTACCATTAGCTCCTGAAACGGACTGAGTATAGCTTCCATTTCCGTATCCTACATTTGAGAAAAACACCTCATAAAAAAGACTTTCCTCTGAAGGATCAGATGCATAAACATAGACCTCTTGCATTGCCATAATTTCCTTTTTATACATTATCCTATCAGGATTATATTGATCTTGTACTCGGGCATTTTTATAAATCGCTGATTGATCTCCAGACATGCGAAGTGCATCTATCTTAGCTACAGTATCAGATAGCGTTTGTAAAAATGGTTGAGATTTTAAATCCATCTCATTAAAACCATTTGCATAAAAGGAGAATTTTCCTTTTGATAGGTTAGTACCAATACTAGTTACCGTCCGTCCATAGTTTCTATCAGCATATTGAAATTCGACAACTATTCTACTATAAGCAGTAATTAAAATCTGAGGTGTAAATGTGATTTCACCTGTATTATAGTTTATGACGTAATCGTGTCCTTCTCCTCTCTTTAATTTTTTACCATCGAGGTATACCACCTCTGTGCCTGCAATAACAATAATAAAGTTTTCACCGTTTTCTCCATTCAAACGATATGGACCACTATTGCCCTCAATACCATTAATTCTGTTTCGACCAAATCTACCTCTTGAAATTGCTACTTCTGCATTTGTTTTGATACGCCAATCGCCACGATTATAAGTATTATTGAATTGTATCCCTCGTGATTTTTTATAATACTTTAAAAAATAAGAGCTGCTTTGACTTCTCATTAAAAAATCACCAAATGTAAGCCCCATACTATCCTTTTTAAGTGTAATATATACCTGATCAAAATCCTGAATTTGTTGAGTGTTTCCCTCAGGTTGAATTGGATTATTTTCATCACTGATAACTGCAAAAATCTCAACATCCTCAGCTAATTTACCATTTAATCGTAGGTTTAAATTTGAATTCACTACCACATTTTGGGTATTCCCTAGTCCAATTCCTCTTGATATATTTCCCATTGTATTAAGCTTACCATAGGTGGGTTTTATCTCATTTTTATTGGGAGTATATTTAAAGGGATTCTCTTGAAAAATGTTATGAATTTTTTCCTTGTTTTTGTTTTGGTATTGTATTGAAAAATACAAGCGTTTGTATGAGACATCAACACTATCTTTTGGAGCCTCACTCAACCAGATTAGTTTGTTACTTACTTGCAGGTATGAATTTGCCGAATACTTGAGTATTGACATAGAATTATTTACTACAAAACCGGAATCAATTTGAATCGTGTCTCCACGATTAGGAAATATCCTTACACTTTTATTTAAAGACAGTTGTGCAAAACAGTTGAATTGAATGAATATGAAAATTACTGTAAGAAACCTGATTAACAAAACAATTAGTGTTGTGACAAATTAACGCATTAAAAACAAAAATAGATACACTATAGATTGAGGAGACTATATCTGAGACTAAAGCTCCTCTTGAGCTTCAGCCTCTATAGGCTCTTTAGCATGCCTTATTAAACCAAATGTCATATAGATACTTGTCAAAATAATAACCCATAGTATCACACCAGGTTGAAATGAATTTGAAATAAGATCTTCTGGAATACTATAAAATAACAAGATAGTTATTAAGCCGCGTGGTGCAACATACTCTAAAACTTGAGTCCCCTGTTTTGCAAATACTTTTAAAAGTAAAATACGTACAAGATAAATACCAATAAAAACCATCAAACTGACTACTAATACCTCAAAATTTACTAATGATAGTAGGTCAATAGTTAGTCCAAATACAATGAAAAAAAACGTCCGCAAAACGAACGCAGTTTCTCTACTGATAATATGGAAATCGTTTTCCATTTTTTTGAATTCCATTCGAGTCATCAAATTTTTTAAAGGACCTATAAAAAAAAGGGAATGATTTTTCAAAATCAATCCGAACATTAAAATCATGACTAATGGGCTCAAGTGCATCATTTTACCTAGAGCATAAATCAAAATTAAAATGGAAATGAAAAAGAACAATTTAACCTTAGCATTCAAAAACTTGAATAGTAAAACCAACCCAATTCCAATAACAAAAGAGACCAAAATAGTCACTAAAAACTCTACGCTAAAATCAGCGATAGAACCCCCTACTTCCTGAGTTTGCATGATACTGAGTATTAGGTTGAATATCATAATACCAATTATATCAGAAATACAACTCTCATAAATCAGTAACTCTTTGTCATAATCATTAAGACTCATGACACTTGGTATCACAATAGCACTTGATATAACTGCCAAAGGTGTTGCATATAATAATGACAATCCAGCATCCATGTTTAATAAAAAATGGAAAATAGGAGCTATAAATAGAACGCTTCCTAGAATACCCAAGACTGCAAGCATTGTCGCTTTGCCAATCAATCCTCTTTTTTCTTTGGTAAGTTCAAGGTCTAGTGCACCCTCTAAGACAATCATAATTAGACCAATCGTTCCTAAAACCTTTAAGTGAGGGAAAAAATCAACATTGTACTGAGGAAAAAAGTTCAATAATTGTCCAACAATAACTCCAGCTACAATTAGCATTAAAACCGAAGGAACATTCGTTCGTTTTGCTATTTCGTTGAAGAAATAAGACAAAACAATACAAACCGATAGCGAAACAATGATGATATTATAGTCCATAGTGCAAAGTTAAAATTTGTAAACTAGATATGACTGATTAGATCATAACAAAGATATTCCATCCATATCTTGAGGTTGATTTATCTGCATTAAGTTCAGTATAGTTGGTGCTATGTCTGCAAGTTTGCCATCTTTTAGGGTTTTATTTTCATTACTCAAAAGATATATGGGAACGAGGTTTGTTGTATGAGCTGTATTCGGACTACCATCAGCATTTACTGCCTTATCAGCATTTCCATGATCGGCAATAATTACAACACTGTATTCCTTTTTTAAAGCAAAATCCACTATATTTTTAGCACATGAATCAACAACTTCACATGCTTTTTCTATAGCACTAAAAACCCCAGTATGACCTACCATATCTGGGTTAGCATAATTGACACATACAAAATCTGGATGATTAATTTCTATGTGATTAATTACTTTGTCGGTTAACTCGAGAGCACTCATTTCAGGTTGCAAATCATATGTTGCTACTTTGGGAGAATTTGCCATAACACGTTCTTCACCTTTAAAAGGTTCCTCTCTACCTCCATTAAAGAAAAATGTAACATGAGGATATTTTTCAGTCTCTGCTGCTCTTAGTTGAGTTTTAGCGTTCTTAGATAAAACCTCACCTAAAGTATTGGTTAGGTCATTCGTATGAAAAAGAACATTAACATTATTATATGTTTTATCATATTCTGTCATCGTAAAATAATGGATATTCATTGTCTTCATATCCATGTTAGGCATATTCTCTTGCGTTAACACTTTACTTATTTGTCGACCACGGTCTGTTCTAAAATTAAAACACAAAACAATATCATCTTCCGAAATTTGACCTGATTGATTGATAATACATGGTTTGATAAATTCGTCCGTAACTTCCTCATCGTAATTCTTTTGAATAGCTTCATAACAATCATCGTATAGTACGCCTGAACCATGAATCATGGCATCATATGCTAGTTTAGTTCTCTCCCATCGTTGATCTCGGTCCATAGCATAATAACGCCCAATTATTGTAGCTATTGATGACCTTCCAATTTTTGATGACTCCTGTACATTTTTTATAAAATCTTTTCCGCTCCTTGGGTCAGTATCTCTTCCATCCATAAAGGCGTGAATGAATACTCGATCATCTAAATTATTTTCTTTTAATAACTCAGTAAGACCTAATAAATGGTCTATGCTGCTGTGAACACCCCCATCACTTACAAGTCCCATCAAATGAATTTTTCGGTTTTTATTTGACTGGGCAAGTTCAATCAAAGACTTGATTGCTGGTAAGTCATGGATTATTCGATCTTTAAATGCTTTATTAATTCGAACTAACATTTGCCATACTACACGTCCAGCACCAATATTCATATGACCAACTTCTGAATTACCCATCTGACCATCAGGTAAACCTACATTTTCTCCGTAAGTTTTTAAGGTAGCATTCACAGATTTAGATTCTAAGCTATCTATAAAAGGTGTATTGGCAGAAAAAATAGCATCTGTATTGTCCTTTTTTCCTATACCCCATCCGTCTAGAATGAGAAGCAACGCTTTATTCATGAAGTACAAATCTAATTTTTGTCCCATCAAAAAATAGATTAATCGAATAGATTTCCATTAAAATAAATTTCATTATATAATTTGTAACATAATTTGATGAAAATCGTATTAAGATATATCGTCCTATGAAGCACTCTATAAGAACCTTATTAATTATTTACCTAACACTTTTAACCTTCACTTCGGTAGCTCAGGATTATTTCAATATGCGGGGATATGTCACAAATAGCTCTAATGAACCACTGGTTGGAGTTTATGTAAGAGCTGTCGACCTAGGTATAGGAACAGTCACTAACGAAGAAGGACAATATGAAATTAAACTAATTGAAGGATTACATCGTTTGTCTTTTACTCATATTGGCTATGAACCAAAACGAATAGATATACCTGCAAACAAAGATGATGTTTTAAATGTCGTTTTAAAACCAATTGATAATGAACTTGGCGTAGTAGAAATTTCTAATAAGAAAAAAGATTTAAGCTACAGTATCATTAAGAAAGTTATAGAAAACAAAGGAAGATACTCCAACCAATTCACAACCCAAAAAAGAAATATATACGTTAAAAGTGTTGAAAAAAACATAAATAAAAGTCCTAAAAAACAAGATGACCAACCTGATGTCAAAAAACTTGATGAATCAACTCAAGAGACAAATAACGACTCAGTACCAAAATTTAACTTGTTTGAAGGCGACTTTGTTCAGCATGTAAAACCACCCAATGGATTTAAAGAAGAAAAAAATGCGGCTAAGAAACTAGGATACCAACAATCTCTATTTTACACAAGTACAACCGATGCTAATTTTGATTTCAATCAAAATCTAATAAAAGTTAAAAAGCTTGGTGAAAATGCATATGTATCACCCATCAGCAATTCTGCATTTATTTCGTATCGATACAAATTATTAGGCTCTAGATACGAAGGGAAAAGAAAAATTTACACCATTCAAGTAATTCCACGTAAACTAGGTAATGCCCTTTTCAAAGGAAAACTTGAAGTATGGGATTCCTTATTCACACTAAAAAGTGTTCAATTAACCCTTCCAAAACGTTCTTTAATTAAGTATGATCAGTTCACATTAAATCAGCATTATTCATTTCAAGACACGATAAAAGTATTAACTAGTGAAAACTTCAATTGGAAAATTAAGAATGGATCAAAAATCATTTTTGGTGAATGCATTGCAAAATACTCCAATTACACATTTGACAGTATTTATCCAAAACGATTCTTCAATGCAGAACTTGCCCGTACAGCAGATGATGCATATAAAAAAGACACCAGTTTTTGGTCAAGAATAAGACCTGTTCCACTCACCTATGATGAGAATAAGTTTATTCGAATGCAAGACAGTATAAAGCGAATTAAAACAAGTAAAGTTTATTTGGATTCCATTGATTCTGTATACAACAAAATCACATTTTTAAAGGCCATTTGGTCTGGAATGGGTCATATCAACCGAGATAATAAAACAGAATGGAGTTTCGCATCATTAGCAGAAATGATAGACCCCATGGCAATTGGAGGTTTTCGATTAAAGTATAATATTAGCTATTACAAAAGATTTAAAAATCGAAAAAGTATCTTCATTTCCCCAACAATAAATTATGGTTTTAGAAATGAGGATATAAAAGGAAACCTAAGTATTGAGACATTATACAACCCCAAGAAATTATCACGTGCTTCGGTTTATTATGGAAAGTATTTTGGTTTTGTCAATCAATTTGCCACATTTAATGACCTATTTAATAGACAAAACTTTTTTGAACAAGACTACACATATCTCACCCACCGAACCGAGCTTTTTAATGGATTTTATATGTTTAATAGCATTAGTCATACACTGAGAAAGCCACTAACAAATTTTAAATTTAATCCAGATTTTGACTCTACTTTTGTTGATAATAAACCGCGAGATTTTAGCATAAATTCTGATGTTAGATTTGCTCTAGGGATATCCTACACACCAAAGCAACTCTATATTTCTGAACCCAACCAAAAAATTGTATTGGGATCTAAATACCCTACTTTCTCTCTAACTTACAAACAAGCCATTCCAAACATAGGTAAGTCTATCACAGATTTCAAAGAAATTGAAATTGGCATCAATCAAAAATTCATGGTTGGGATATTTGGAACTTCCCAATATTCAGTAAAATTTGGTACGTTTTTAGATACCACCAACTTACAAATCATGGATTATAAATACCAACGTGGAGGTGATCCTTATTTTTTCATGCCACCGATGTTTGCATATCAACTAATTGATAGCACTTTTCCTACGTTTCGCGGTTTTTTAGAAACTCATTACATTCATCAATTTAATGGTTTTTTAACCAGTAAGGTACCATTAATAAACAAAACAGGAATCCGAACTATGGCAGGAGGCGGACTACTTTTAGTGCCTGAAAGAAAATACCAATATTCTGAGTTATTTGCTGGAATTAATCGAATCTTTAGAATTGGTAGAGAACGATTTAGGCTTGGTCTATACTATGTTATTGCCCAATCCAATGCTCAAGGATTTAGCTCTGGTTTCAAATTCTCAATTGTACCTTACAACACCGCCTCAAACAGTTGGAGTTTTTAAATCAGCTTTGACCAATTTGGTTAAATTTGTCTCAATACAGACACGATATCATGACCATTACAGAAGCCCAAAAAAAGATTGATCAATGGATTAATACCTATGGAATCCGTTATTTTGATCCACTTACAAATACTGCTATTCTTATGGAAGAAGTTGGTGAAGTGGCCCGAATAATGTCCAGAAAATATGGCGAACAAAGTTTCAAAGATTCAGACAAAAAAGTGGATTTAGGAGATGAAATGGCCGATGTTTTATTTGTGTTAATTTGCCTTGCGAATCAATGTGAAATAGATTTAGAAAAATCGCTCCTAAAAAACTTGACAAAAAAAACAAAACGAGATATAGATCGACATCGTAATAATCCAAAATTATCATAGTGGCACAAAAATTGAAATATAATTTAGCATGAAAAAATTAATTCTACCATTGATTATCCTCATATCCACCAGCGGGTATGCACAAAAAAAAGTTAGCGAAGGCTCATTTGGAATTGGATTTCATTTAGCATGTCCTCAAAGTGAATTAGGTGATATAAACTATGATGATGGTTTTGGACTAAATTTATCCTACTTAAGTAAAAAATTCCCATATAAATCTCCCGTAAACTTTCAACTCGGTGCCAGAATGGACTTTGCACACATGCAAACTAGAAAATTTGAATCAATTATTCTAGCACAAGATGATGGTCCATTAATTATTGGTGATGCTACCATTAAAGCGGGTAATCGAATGTATGGTCTTTTTGCTGAAGGTCGAATTAACTTTGCAGACGAAACTCAACGAGTTACACCATACCTTAGTTTGCTTGCTGGACATAGAAACTACACTACTTATCAAGTTTTATCCCTCAACCAACCCAACTACAACCCAGAACGAGAAGCTGAATCTGTAACTGAACGTGTAGTTCATACCAAGCGATTTCATTATGGGGGTAGTATAGGAGTTACATATAAACTTAATGAAAGTATCTCCATTGAATCTAGCATTACCTATACTTTTGGAAGAGAAGGAGCTGCACTTCCACTTCAAGATATTACTAGAGAAATAGGTAGCAATGAAGTTAATTACGATAATTATTATGGGTCAAAAAATTTACCAGCGGTTAGAACAGATATTTTACTGATAAATGCTGGAATTCGATTCAACCTATTCAAAAACTATAGCTACAATCCACCATCAAACAATAACTCAACTAACAGCTATAATTCTTCAGATAGTAAAAGATACTACGACAACTCCAGTAGAAGTAATTCTAATTCCGGATCAATTTCTATTCCTAGGTCAAATACACCATCCAAAAAACCTTTACCTATAAAAGTTAAATCTGACGGTCCTAAACGGGGTAAAAATGACAACAGTTAATTTAAATTCAGATTACTGGAATACCCGATATGTTCAAAATAAAACAGGTTGGGATATTGGATATGCCAATCCAATTCATATCAATTATGTGCTTGAGAATATAGATAAAAATGCCAAGATACTCATTCCTGGTGCTGGATCAGGATATGAATTGATTAAACTTTGGGATAATGGTTACACCAATATTTTTGCCATTGATTTATCAGAAGAAGCTAGAGAACGGTTTCTATCTCAACATCCATCATTTCCTAAAGACCAATATTTAGTTGGAGACTTTTTTAAATTAGACCATAAATTTGATTTAATTCTAGAACAGACCTTTTTCTGTGCTATAGACCCCCAACTTAGAAATGAATATGCCGAAAAAACATGGGGCATCTTAAATCCAAATGGCAAATTATTTGGAGTATTATTCTCTATTAAATTTGAAGGTGGTCCACCATTTGGAGGTAATATTCAGGAATATGAAAAATTATTTGGTTCCAAATTTTCAATATTAAAACTTGAAAATAGTAAGGATTCAATTCCTCCAAGGCAGGGTAAAGAATTAATCATTGAATTAATGAAAAAATAATCTAATCCATTGTGAGATTAGATTTCAAGATTATCTTTGCACCCGCTTAATCAAATAAAAGAAATGTTCATTGAAGATTAAGCTCACACATCAAGCGAAAGTAGCTCAGCTGGTAGAGCATCACCTTGCCAAGGTGAGGGTCGCGAGTTCGAATCTCGTCTTTCGCTCAAGTAATTCCATAAATTTGGAAGGGATTCTTCCCATACTTGATGCTTGGGTGGTGGAATTGGTAGACACGTTGGACTTAAAATCCAATGGCTTCACGGCCGTACGGGTTCAAGTCCCGTCCCGAGTACTATTTAGAAGGAGATGGACCATCATCTCCTTTTTTTTATTTGATCGAATTTAATCTTTTACAATATATTTCTTAATTTGGTGACCTAAACCAATTTAAACTTAAATGAATATATTAAAAACCTTTACACTACTGACTGTGGTAACACTTCTTTCTTGTACACAACCAACTGAAACTACAAAAACCGAAACTATAGGTAAAACTGTTGGATTTGCTGGTAGTCCCGACAATAGCTGGATGCTTGGTAGCCAAGAAAACTTAGATGTTTGGATGAAATGGTGTGATTTACACATGCAAAAAGATATTGATGAAATCATGAATCTTGCTAGTGACTCTATTACCATTGAAGGTCCAAATAATCAGACCATTAATGGTAAAAATGAATTTAAAGCATTCATTACTGAATGGTTCAAAAATAATGATATCACTATTAAACAAGAATGGGGAATTCCTATCAATTTTATTGACAAAGACGGCAATAAAGATGATGGAGACTGGATCATTAATGGACATAAGTTAAATACTAGAGATGGTGAGAACATGACTCAAGAAATCAACCATGCAAATGTTTATGTCAAAGATGGTAAGATTCAATTTTTTAGGATATATAATCATAAAACTACTACCTCAAAAATGATTTCAGCTACTTTTTCAGTAGATATGTCAAATTATAAAGAGGAGTTTGAAAATGTATGCTTAAATGGTAATTTTAATAGCTGGTGTGGATCTTGTAACATCATGTCTGATGATGATAAGGATGGTATTTATGAAGTTACCATTGAAGTGCCTAGCGGAGAAATTGAATATAAATTCACCATAGATGGTTGGAATGCAGAAGAAACTTTTGAAAAAGGTACGCCATGTACAAAAACAACCGCAGAATTCATTAATAGAGTTGCTTCTATAGAAAGTGAAACGATACTTCCTACAGTTTGTTTCAATGCATGTAATACTTGCGAATAATTAGCACCTACAATATTTGTAAAAGCCTCAATATTAAATTATTGGGGCTTTTTAAAGCAAGAACGTTTCCCCCCTTGAAGGGATTGTTACTTTATTTTTTAAGTTATCACTCAGAAGAATCTTCAATTCATTCATAGATTCTTCTTCTCCATGAACAAAAAATAATTTAGTCAGTTGTCCATCATTGGAAGCTTCAAAATAATCTTGTAGGCCATTCGTATCTGGGTGAGCACTGAATACATCTGTCTGGTCAATTTTAGCAAACACGTATTTATCGTTTCCTTTAACTCTAATTGTACTTCTGCCCTCAAGTAACTGTGCCCCTAAAGTTCCTGGGGAACAAAATCCAGCAATAAGAATAGTGCATGATGGGTTTTGAATATGATCACTAATATGATGTTGAATTCTCCCCCCTTCCAACATACCTGCCGAAGAAACAATGATACACGAGTCGCGATATAACTCCATGTCTTCAACATCAGACTTATCTTCTATTAGATACAGACTCTTGAAATCAAACAAACTACCATCGACTAATTTGTAGTTCTTTGCTTCATCATTCAAATAATCCGAAAATCGATTGTGAATGTTAGAACTTGCCAATGCAAGTGGACTATCAGCAAAAACTCGTACTGGAGGTAATTTGCCCTCATTAAATAATTTTTTTAATGTGAAAAGTATGGACTGGGTTCTTCCAACACTAAAAGCAGGTATAATTAGACGTCCTTCTTGGTCCACACATGTTTTTGTAACATACTCTATCAGAACATCTTCAGGTGATCTTTTCTCTTTATGTTCCCTATTACCATAAGTAGTCTCTGTTACCAAGTAATTCAACCCTTGCATTGGCATAGGGTCCACAATAAGTTTACTTCCAGGATTCCCCAAATCACCTGTAAAACCAATTGTTTTTAAGGTATCTTCTTCCTTCACTTCAATACGAATACTTGCAGCTCCAATGATATGACCAGCTTCATAAAATGCAAACGAAACCTCACTATTTAAGGAGACATTTTGATTAAAATTGACTGTTAATAATTGTTCATTGGCGTCTTTAACCTCTTTAAATCCATACAATCGAGTCGTTTGTCTTCGGTTATGGTTATTGTTTTGAATATTCACAGAATCTATCCATAGCTTGTCTAACAAAAATGCGGTAGGTTCTGTACATATGATCTCACCCTTAAAACCCTGTTTAACTAAATTTGGGATATTACCACTGTGGTCAATATGAGCATGAGTTAGAAGTAGAACATCAATATCTCGAGGGTTGAATTGAAAATGGGCGTTAATCTCTTTGTTATCTTTATCCTCGTAATCAATGCCACAATCCACCAGAATTTTATATCCGCTTTCCAATTCCAATAAGTGCATACTGCCTGTTACTTGTTTAGCAGCTCCCCAACATGTGTATTTCATCTGATTTTGTGGTACCTAACGTGCAATAATAAGCTTTGAATGAATTTTTAAATTATTTACATGGTCTGAAATGCTAACAGTATACAAACCGTTGGACAAATCAAATAGTTTAATTTGTTCATTTGGGCATGCCTCTTGAGAAAGGAGTTTACTTCCCTGAGTATTGAAAATTTCAATTTGGACAGGATTAATTATACCTGAAATTGTCAAATAATTGACTACAGGATTAGGGTTTAAATCATAATGCTTATTACGCACCTCATTTACACTTATAAAACCATTCATTTTAGAAAAATAAAGCGTTGCTGCCAAAGTACCTTTGATAACCTCAACTGTTGCATTAACATCCATGTTAGATACTAAATCTGTTGATTTATGATAATGGTCACTATAATCACTTTCTTGATAAAGACCTGTTATTATCATTCCCTCGTTTTCAAAAGGAACATAATCTGAAGAATATGCATCTGAAATAACTGGAGTAAGATTGGTATAAAGAGAAATTAAATTCGACAACGTATCTGTCACTAATGAAGACATAGCATTATTGGATGAGGGGTTTGTATCATCATCCCGTTCACAATAAATTTTACTATTGTCTTCTCCCTTCGTTCCCCCCAGCTGATCTAAGTTTAACATTAATAGAATAGAATCTGATGCTAAGAGTTTATTTTTCACATAATGAGATGAACCAATAAAGCCTTGTTCTTCTGCTCCGAAGTTGATTATTCTAACGCCTATTTTTGGAATTAAATCTTTGATTATGCGAGCTATTTGAAGTGTTGCTATAACTCCAGATCCATTATCGTTCGCACCAGGACTTTCATCAACAGAATCGTAATGTGCTCCTATAATTATCCATTGACTTGGATTAGTGCCCTGTTTTTCAACAATTATGTTATAAGACTCATTACTACCTATCTTAAACGTGTCAATTACAGGAGTATAACCATAAAATTTATATTTATTGGTAATCCATTGGAGTGTTTCTACTAATGCAGGAGAACCTGTTGGCTTCGTACCTATGTTTTCATAAGCTATAAGTTGATTTAATACAGAGTCTACTTTTTGAATTTCATCTGAAATGGACTGATTAAAAACTTGAGCATTTGCTGTTAAGGCAAATAAAATGATACTTACGAAATAGTATAATTTCTGCATTTATCCAAAGATACAACGATATCAACAATAATGATTTGATTTTGAGGTAAGAATTCTGAAATCTTTTCAGGCCATTCAACAAAACATAAATTTTCAGAATCCATATATTCCATAAATCCAATATCCTCAATTTCTTGGGGTGATTGAATTCTATACAAATCAAAATGATGAATATCTTGATTATTTACAGAGTATGTATTTAATAATGAAAATGTGGGGCTATCCACCTCATCTTTATCACCACCTAAATGATTTATATAAGCTTTTACAAATGTTGTTTTCCCCGCACCAAGGTCTCCATTCAACAAGATAATATTCTTCGACTGATCTAGTCTAATTTGATCAATAAAGTTAATTACAGAACTTAGACTATCATTTTTATCAGAGACTATAAAATTCACTTAGATTCTAATGTAATTAATGGAATAAGCATTTCTTCCATAGAAATACCACCATGTTGAAATGTATCTTTATAATACTTGGCATAGTGATTCAAGTTATTCGGATACACAAAGAAATCATTTTCTTTACTGAATATGAATGAGCTTGTCATGTGTTGCTTAGGTAGAAGTGCATCATGAGGATCCTTTACGGTAAAGACTTCTTTTGGATTGTAATCTATCCTTCGAGCAGTTTTATACCTTAAATTAGTGGTCGTATCTTTACCTCCTTGCACCTTAACTGGATTATCCACGTGTACTGATCCATGGTCGGTTGTTATCACAATTTTTACACTTTTACTACTCAGGTAACGGATAGCCTCTAACAAAGGTGAATGTAAAAACCAACTCTTTGTGAGTGCCCTATATGCAGCTTCATCCTCTGCAAGTTCTCTCATGATTTTTGAGTCCGTACGTGCATGAGAAAGTGTATCAATAAAATTATATACAATTGTCACAAATTCTTCGCCTACAAGATTGGGAAGTTGATCAACCATTGCTTTTGCATTGTTCAAATTGGTAACCTTTATGTATTTTGATTCATACCCTGTTCTAAGACGTTTTAATTGGTCATTTAGGAAATGAGCTTCATGTAAATTCTTTCCTCCCTCATCCTCATCATTACTCCACTTATCTCCAAACCTTTTTTCAATATCTAAAGGCATCAAACCACTAAATATAGCGTTCCTCGCGTATTGAGTAGTTGTAGGAAGTATACTCAGATAAATATCTTCATTGACGATTTTATAATAATTACTAATCTCTTCTTCAATTATTTTCCATTGATCAAATCGGAGATTATCTAGAAGTAATAAGAAAAAAGGTTCACCATTTTTCTTTTGCGGTAAGATTCCTCGTTTCATCAGATTGTGAGACATCGTGGGTGAATCTTCATCTTGTGATGTGGAATGAATAAAGTTTAAATAATTTTTTTCGATGTACTTACTGAACTCTCTATTACCATCCATTTTTTGAGTTTTGAGTATATCCTCCATACCTGTTTCATCAGAACTAGCCATTTCTGTTTCCCAGTATACAAGTTTTTTGAAGGTATCCTTCCATTTAGGCCAATCCATGTGATCCATAAATGTCATACCTATAGCCCTAAAGTCTTGTTGATACCTTTGGGTGACGCTTTCCATCACTAGACGTTTATTGTCCGTTAGTTTTTTAATGGAACTCAATATCTGTCTAGGATTTACAGGTTTAATTAGGTAATCCGCTATCTTGCTTCCAATAGCATCCTCCATAATATGATCTTCCTCGCTCTTAGTTATCATCACTACAGGAATATTAGATTTTAATTCTTTAATGACTTTCAAAGCTTCCAAACCTGATATTCCGGGCATATTTTCATCCAAAAAGACAAGATCAAAATGATTATCTCTCACAGAATCTATTGCATCTAATCCATTGTTCACAGTCTTTACATCATATCCTTTTTCTTCTAAAAACAAGAGATGAGCTCTCAAATGGTCAATTTCATCATCTGCCCAGAGTATTTTGATATTATTCATTTTATTAGTTTCAGTATTTTTAACTTTGCGATTAGTTATTACATGCAAAACAAGTAATATTTCAACTCTTTAAATAATATTTTATTTCATCCCGTGAATAAAAAGAAAATAATCAACGACCCGATATATGGATTTATAACAATCCATCACGATATCATTTTTGATTGCATCCAACTCCCCGAATTCCAGAGACTTAGAAGAATTAAGCAATTAGGTCTTACAAGCTTAGTATATCCAGGAGCTCAGCATACTCGATTTCAGCACGCAATCGGTGCAATGCATCTCATGCAAATTGCCATAAAAAGTTTAAGAGCAAAAGAAATTAACATCACAAGAGAAGAAGAAATAGGTGTACTAATTGCTATTTTATTACATGATATCGGTCACGGTCCATTTTCACATACGCTAGAACATAGTATTCTTAATGATGTAAATCATGAAATTCTTAGTAGTTTTCTGATGCATCAAATCAACGAAAAGATGAATGGTCAATTAACACTTGCCATACAAATTTTTGAAAATAAATATCCTCGTCCATTTTTTCATCAACTAGTTAGTAGTCAGATGGATATGGATAGACTAGACTATTTAAGACGTGATAGTTTTTATACTGGGGTATCCGAAGGAACAGTAGGAATTGAGCGAATTATTCAAATGCTCAATGTTCGAGAAAACCAACTCATTATTGATCAGAAAGGTATCTATTCTGTCGAAAAATTTTTAATGGCTAGAAGATTCATGTATTGGCAAGTTTATCTTCACAAAGCTTCCATTGCTGCTGACGAACTATTATTAAACATTTTAAAAAGGGCTAAAGTTTTGGTTAACAGCGAAAAATCTCTAAAAGTTAGTCCCTATCTTCAGTTTTTTCTTGAAAACAACTTCTCAAAAGAAGATCTTTCTAATCATAAGGTCATCGAGAACTTTTGTAATCTGGATGATAGCGAAATTTTTAGTGCAATTAAATTATGGCAACAATCAAGCGATAAGACGTTATCCAAACTAAGTAAAATGCTAATAAACAGAAACTTACTTAAAATTGAATTACACGACACCCCCATTGAGGATAAATTTATTGACAAAAAAATCAATGAAACAGCAAAATATTTGCAAATCAATCATTCAGAGGCAAGTTATTTTGTAACAACAGGTGAACTAACAAATAATGCATATTCAAGTCTGGGTGATAGTCTTAAAATTGGTATGAAAAATGGAAAGTTGAAAGAACTTTCAGAGACCTCTGAAATTTACAATCTCACAAATGACCAAAAACCACAAGTCAAATATTATATCACCTCTTTGAAATTAGATTAAATTTGCGTCAAATTGAAGTTAACGGCAAAAAAAATAGCAGAAGTAGTTAATGGTTCTGTAGAAGGAAATCTAACTGTAGAAGTTGATACTGTAGCTAAAATTGAAGATGCAACATCAAACAGTCTATGTTTTTTATCCAATAAAAAGTACATACACCATCTCAAAAATACTAGTGCTGGAATCGTATTGATAGATGATTCTATTAAAGATATCCCTGACGGTTTAACAATTATCAGGTGTTCTCATCCTTACGTTGCCTTTTGTCAAATACTTATTCAATATTTTGACTACAAAGACCCTAACCATGGTATTCATTCGACAGCTGTAATTGAGCCAACAGCCAAAATCGGAAAAAATTGTCACGTTGGTTCTCATGCCTACATTGGGTCAAATGTCACCATTGGCGATAACTCTAAAGTTTTTGCAAATTCTAGTGTTTATGAAAATACTACCATAGGAAAAAATACCTCCATTCGATCAAATGTAGCCGTTTATTATAACTCTATCATTGGAAATGACTGTATCATTCATAGTGGTGCTGTTATTGGTTCTGATGGTTTTGGTCATGCTCCACTTCCAGATGGCACTTACATAAAAATTCCTCAGATAGGCAATGTTATCATCCATGATAATGTAGAAATTGGAAGCAATACATCGATAGACCGAGCTAACATGGGAAGTACGATTATCGGCAAAGGATGTAGAATAGATAATTTAGTTCAAATTGCTCATGGAGTAGAAGTTGGAGAAAACACAGTCATTGCCGGACAAGCAGCAATTGCAGGTAGCTCTAAAATTGGTGCAAACTGTGTATTGGCTGGACAAGTTGGAATAGCTGGACATTTAACTATTGCAGATAACACCCAAATTGGTGGCCAAGCTGGCATTAATAATGATATTAAGCATTCTGGCGGTATTTATACAGGCACCCCTCACCTGCCCTTTAAAGACGAAATGAAATCTAGAGTTTTATGGAGAAATCTTCCAAAACTCGAAAAAAGAATTACAACACTTGAAAACATCCTAAAAAATGAAGAATCAAAAAATGGATAAGCTACAGACTACAATCAAAAAATCGATTAGTGTATCTGGTGTAGGATTACACACAGGTAATGAAGTTACCTTAACATTTATTCCAGCACCTGAAGACCACGGTTATGCCTTTCAACGAGTAGATCAAGAAAACCAACCCATCATCAAGGCTGATTGTGACTTGGTTACTGACACAAGTAGAGGAACTACATTAGAAGACAATGGTATCAAAATAAACACAGTTGAACACGTGTTAGCTGCACTTGCAGGTCTAGAAATTGACAATTGTTTAATACAATTGGATGCTCCTGAGACTCCAATCATGGACGGAAGTAGTAAACCATTTATTGACCTACTTCTTGAGGCAGGCATAGAAACACAAAAAAAAGAACGTGAATATTTCGAGATACCTAAACGAATCAATTATTCAGATGGCAATGGAGTTGAGATGATGGCACTACCGGCAGAAGATTATAGGTTAACCGTCATGGTTGACTACAATTCACCTGTATTGGGAAGTCAACATGCTTCAATTATTAATATTCAAGAATTTAAAGATGAAATATCGAATTGTAGAACATTTTGCTTCTTACATGAATTAGAAACCCTTGTAGAACATAATCTTATTAAAGGTGGAGACCTCAATAATGCTATTGTAATTGTGGATCGTGTTATTGATGATAGTGAAATGGATAATCTTGCTAAATTGTTTAATAAGGACAAGATTGAAGTGAAAAAGGAAGGCATTTTGAACAATGTTGATTTAAGATTTCAAAATGAGCCAGCACGTCACAAATTGCTTGATATTGTTGGAGATTTAGCTCTTGCAGGTGTCCCTCTGAGAGCTCAAATATTAGCAGCTCGTCCGGGACATGCAGCAAATGTAGAATTTGCTAAAAAAATTAAAAAGGCCTATATCGCCTCTAAAAAAACAAGGAAGGAAAATGAAAATGTTCCAGTTTACGATCCCAATATTGCACCACTATATAACCATCAAGAAATTGGAGATATTTTACCACATAAACACCCCTTTCTTCTCGTTGACAAAGTAGTAAAAATATCTCCAGAGGAAGTTGTTGCTGTTAAAAATATTACAGGAGACCAATATTTCTTTCAAGGTCATTTCCCTAATGAACCAATCATGCCTGGTGTTCTTCAAATAGAGGCTATGGCACAAGCTGGAGGTATTTTAGCTCTAGCTGGTAAAGAAAATCCAAAAAACTGGAGCACTTATTTTGTTAAAATCGAAAACGCAAAATTCAAGGACAAAGTTGTTCCAGGAGACACCTTAGTTATTCGTATGGCATTAACCGCTCCAATTAGAAGAGGTTTGTGTGCAATGAAAGGAGAAGCCTATGTCGGTAATAAACTAGTATCCGAAGCAAACATGATGGCACAAATAGTAGAAAATAGATAAAATGATTCAACCATTAGCATACGTAAACCCAGGTGCAAAAATTGCTGACACCGTAGTTATAGAGCCATTCGTAACAATACATAAAAATGTTGAAATTGGTGAAGGTACATGGATTGGCTCTAATGTAACTATTATGGAAGGGGCAAGAATTGGTAAAAATTGTAGAATTTTCCCCGGTGCAGTCATCTCTGCAATCCCACAAGATTTAAAATACCAAGGTGAAGAAACTACAACAGAAATTGGAGACAATACAACAATCAGAGAATGTGTAACTATTAATAAAGGGACAGCAGCAAAAAACAAAACTGTGGTTGGAAATAATTGTTTATTAATGGCTTATTCCCACATTGCTCATGATACAATCGTCGGGGATAATGTGATTATTGGAAACGGTTCTCAAATCGCTGGTGAAGTCATCATTCATGACTATGCAATTTTGAGTGGACTAGTTGCTGTTCACCAATTTGTTAATATTGGCCCGCATGTAATGATTAGTGGTGGTAGCCTTGTTAGAAAAGATGTCCCTCCATACACAAAAGCCGCTAGAGAGCCACTTAGTTACGAGGGAGTGAATAGTATAGGTTTAAGACGAAGAGGTTTTACATCTGAAAAAATAGCTGAAATTCAGGAGATATACAGAAACCTCTATCTCAGAGGACTAAACAATGCTAAAGCACTCACAAAGATTGAAACTGAAATGCCTGCAACTCAGGAAAGAGATGAAATAATTAGCTTTATAAGGGCCTCTGATCGTGGGGTAATGAAAGGTTACATATCAAGATAATGACTCAAATTGATTGCATAGGAATATCAAAACGATTTAATCAAGAAATCATAATTCGAGATTTCACCTATAATTTTAATAGCACTAACAAATACGCTATTCTAGGTGAGAATTCCTCAGGGAAAAGTACAATATTAAAGATAATTAGTGGCGTTTTAACAGCTTCAAAAGGGAATGTGAATTACTCTAATAATATTTCAGAATCCAAGTATATCAGCTTTGCAAGTCCTGAAATGGAACTATTAACCGACTACACCGTATCAGAATTATTTGATTTTCATTTTCAATTTCAAAAACCTAAAATCACAATCGAAGAACAATTAAACATATCTGATCTAGGCAGTTTTAAAAATAAAAAATACAGTAATCTTTCGTCAGGCATCATGAATAAAGTAAAGCTAACTTTAGCCTTATTTACTGATACTCCGGCCCTATTATTAGACGAACCTTGTTCTAATTTTGATCATGAAAACAATGAATGGTACTCTAAAATTATCAATAATCACTGTATGAATCAGATGATCATAGTAGCATCTAACGACCCACATGAATACTCGTTTTGTAATAAACTAATCAATATTCAAAATTTTAAATAAATCATGAAAAACACAATATTCGTCATACTCGGAATCGTCACAATTATTGGATGTCAAGAATCAAATTCAATTAATGGTTCTTATGGAAACACCGACTGGGATCAAAGTACATACATATCTGGTAAAGAATTAATGATAGCCCTCAAGGGAAAAGATTCAATATATACTAATGCCAAAGGAAATATTACTGCTGCTTGTCAAGCTAAAGGATGTTGGATGAGTATGGATGTTGATGGTAATGAAATGCTTGTTAAATTTAAAGATTATGGATTTTTCGTTCCAAAAAACAGTGCAAACCACGAAGCAATTATTTCTGGTTGGGCCTATTCAGACTCACTTTCAGTTTTAGAGCAAATTGAATTAGCAAAAGATGCAAATGCAACTGATGATGAGATTTCCCAAATTAACACGCCTAAATTAGAGCTTCAATTCATGGCTAATGGAGTAATTATTAAATAAAAAGATGAACCTCAAACTAATCACTACACTTTTAATTATTTCTGGGATTTTTGCGTGTACAAAGCAAAGTAAATCTTCAGACTCTGCTGAGATGTACGAACCCTCTGAACTTTCTAATATGATGCGTGATATGGTAACTTGGAGTAAGGAAACTAAAAGACTTCTCCTAAAAGGAGAAGTTATTAATGATGTTCCAAAACAATTTTATGAATTAGCAAGTCAAAAGGCTACCAGAGATGAACATAAAGATGTTGCGTTCCAAGGTATGGTCCCTGAGTATCTTGAAGCACTTAAAGGCATTGATCGAAAAGACTCACAACAATACTATTACGATGTATCAATACAGGCTTGTAAAACTTGTCATGCAGTTTATTGTGGAGGGCCATTAAGTGTCATTAATCAGCTATAATTTCAATAAGATTAGCTTCTGAATAGCGTATTTCTTAACTCCATCCTCAATAGATACAAAATATACTCCATTGGGGTATTCATTCACAGGAATTATATTTCCTGAAAATGTATTTCCGATTGCTAATATTTTCCCACTCATATCGGAAATTTTATATTCAATATTCTTGTTAGTTTTAGTTACAATTTTAAAATATTGATTAACAGGGTTTGGAACAATTTCGAAAGTGGATAATTTTTGGTTTTTAGCTATTGAATTAGTCTTTTTATTTCCTTCAACAAAACTGATTCCTCCTCGATCGTTTCCTATCAACATATCTGGGTAGCCGTCACCATTTAAATCAGTTGCTGATGGGTTGGTTCTTCTCCCCCAATCTTTCATAAAACTTTCTTGACTAAATGTTTTTGTCATATAATCTTCTATCTCAGTAAAATCAGCATTCAAATCAGAATTTATCTCATAGATTTTAATAACTCCTTGATTATTACCAACTGATATGCATCGTGAACCATTCTCCCAATGAAGTATCACTGGACTACTATATCCATAATTTTGATAAACCATAGTATCATAAATTTGTCCGTCAGAACCAAGCTTAGAAGTACGAACTAATTCATTAACTATTATTCCACCAAATGTATCTTTTACTAAATTAAAGTTTGGTTCTGATGATGTACCTGCATTTTGATAATAATCAATAGTTCCATCATAACTCCCTACCAATAAATCTGCAATACCGTCACGATTGATATCATCAAAATAAGGAGCTGCATAATTCACAACTTTAATATTTTGATAAGTAGAGGTGATAAAGCTAAAATCCGGATTTTGAGCATTTCCAATATTTTCATAAAAGCTAATAAAACCATCTAACTTACCAAAAAACAAATCAAAATCATCGTCTCCGTCTATGTCAGTAAATGTTGGCATCATCCCTCTAATATGATTAGATTTTAAATCAAGATAATTATCGCTAACCAGATGAAAATCAGCAGAACTTGCTGAACCTTTATTTTCAAAATACACTAAAAAATCAGTAGTATCTCCTGTTAAATAATGGTCTCCAGAAGTAGCAAAAATTAAGTCTTGATCTCCATCACCATCTAAATCCACGAATGTAGGGGAACATCCCGATCCGTAATCAACCATATCTCCAACTAAAAAATCATTTTGTTTATACACAAAATCAACATCATTTGATTGTCCTTCGTTGATAAGCAAAATTGAATTATTGGTTTCCATTATTGGATATGAGGTTTTATCTATTTCATTGGTACTTAAAATTAGATCTTTAACTCCGTCTAAATTTATGTCAACAAATGACATAGCTGGTGAAATAGGAAGTAAAGACTCAATATCAATGCTAAAATAAGCAGAGTCAACTGTGATAAAGGTGTCCTTATAATAATCTAAATCTACTTTACCATTTCTGAAAAAGTAAATAGGATTTGTAGCTCGTTCAGAACTTCCGAATAACAAATCTAAATCGCCATCAGCATCTTCATCAAATAATAGTATAGTTTTAGTTGCAGTATGTTTTTTCTTTTGCTTGTATGCTTCATAGAAGTAACATGGAGCATTTACAATAAGCTCACCATTATATTCATCAATACCCCCATAGCATTTATCTACAATGTCAAACTTAATATTCTCTAATTGAAAATTACTATCAGCTGATGTGTTACGATTAAATATCATTTGTGAACCCGTTACATTAAGATTGGTTACAAAATCAACATCTGAATCACCATCTACATCAACAATAGCTGGCAAACAACCCTTTATTTCTGATAATTTCTTAAAAGGATTGAATGGCACATAATTGACTCTATCAAACGCAAACAAACCCTTAATCTTGTCAAAACTTGGAGTTGATTGACCATTGTTTTGGTATAAAACAACAGAATCCCCTGTATAGAGCCATAAATCTGGTTTACTATCACCATTGTAATCATGCAATTGCATAAACTCTTGAGCAGATGGGAATAACTCCTCATACTTCGGGTCATAGTCATAAGAAATTTTACCATGAGCTGATTTGGCTATAAAAGTAAGTACTTTACTGCCATTTCTATCAAAAGCAAACAAATCTAATTTTCCATCATTATTAAAATCAATATTAGAAAATTGAGGTTGATTCAAACCTCCTGATAGTGCTAATGGAATTGCTTCACCACCTTGGTTTTTAAAAATAGGATCAAATGAAATTTCAAACAATTGGGCACTCATTTTTAATGAATAAATCAAAATAATGGACACAAATGCTAACTTTCTCATGGGAGTATTTTTTTATCGACTACTAAATTAACACTTTTGTTGCAGACCAAATAAGATATAAAAGTGCAAATAGAAATATTTTACAATCTCTTTACAGAATGTGATTTCAAGTTTACAACTGATAGTCGTTCTATTAATGAGGGTTCTATATTCTTTGCACTCAAAGGTGAAAATTTTAATGGGAATATTTTTGCCATTGAAGCAATTAAAAAAGGAGCATCCTATGCTGTAGTTGATGAAAAAATTGAAGAAGATAATAGACTCATTTTAGTAGATGACGTGTTAACTTTCATGCAAAACCTTGCACGCTTTCATAGAAAATGTTTTGATATTCCCATAATTGCTATTGGAGGAAGTAATGGGAAAACTACAACTAAGAACCTAATAATTAGTGTTTTAAAACAAAAGTATAAAGCACACTGCACACAAGGTAATTTCAATAATCATGTTGGGGTCCCTATAACACTTCTTAAAATTCCAGCTGATTGTGAAGTAGCAATCATTGAACTTGGCACAAACAGCCCTGGTGAAATTGAAGCATTATGCAAAATAACTGCTCCAACTCATGGGCTAATTACAAATATTGGTAAAGAGCATTTGGAAGGATTTGGTTCACTTGAAGCTGTAGCAAAAGAAGAAAGTGAAATATATCATTACCTTTTGAAGAATAATGGTGTAGCCATTGTAAATAAAGATGACGAATGGTTAAAAAGGATGAGTAGATCCATTGAAAATGTTAATTATTACTCCAAAAAAGATGTGGCTATTCAATCTACAGTACCTTCTATTGAAATTATATTAAAGAATAATAAAATTAAGTCTCTACTTATGGGAGATTATAATTTAGATAATATTCTTGGTGCCATTGCAATTGGACAAGAATTAGGTTTAACTATTGAAGATATCAAATTAGGAATCGAATCTTATATTCCTGAGAATAACCGTTCACAGTGGATACTTAAAAACTCGAATGTAATCCTACTAGATGCTTACAATGCAAACCCATCCAGTATGCAAGTGGCAATTGAAAATTTCAGTAAAATGCCAAATGATAAACAAGTTTTAATCCTAGGAGATATGTTTGAGATGGGAGAATATGCAGACAAAGAACACCTTAATCTCCTTGTCTGGGCTAAAAATTTCCAATTTGAGAACATCTATCTATTGGGTGAACATTTTAGAAAAGTCTCTTCTCATTGTGGATTAGAAACATTTCCTTCCATAGAAGCTTTGGGGAAGGCTATTCAAAGTAAGTGTTTTCAAGATACTGCGATATTAATTAAAGGAAGCCGAGGAATGAAGATGGAAAGAGTTCTTGATTATCTCTAATTTAAAAGCATTTTACTCTGCTCTATCGCATGCTTTGTAAGATTGTCACCACTTATCATCTTAGCTATTTCGTGAATTCTATCATCACCTACTAAATTTTTAACTTGCGTTTCAATCAAATTATCTTTTTCGATCTTGTGCACATACTTGTGATGATGTCCAAGTGAAGCAATTTGAGGCAAATGCGTAATAACAATCACCTGCTGATTTTTTGCCATATTTTTCATAACAGAACCTACTTTTCTAGCAACTTCTCCACTCACTCCAGTATCGATTTCGTCAAAAATACTAGTCGGCATCTGAAGGTATTCTGATAATATCTGCTTAAAACTTAAATTAATTCTAGCTAATTCTCCACCTGATACTGCTTTTTTAATATCAAGGAAAGACTCTCCTTTGTTTGAAGATAACAAAACATTCAACTGATTACAACCATAAATATTAAGCTCATCGGCATGAATCAATTCATATTTCACTAAAGAATGTTCCATTCCCATTTGAGCTAACAATTTATTAATCGAACGCTCCACATTGACTAGATTTTTATTTCTTTTTTCGCTCAAATTATTGGCTAATTCATTCAGCTTTTTTTCATCGTTAGAAAGTTGATTTTCCAATTCATTTATTCGATTTTGCAACAGACTCGAATGAGCAAGTTTTTCTTCTAATAAAAGTAATAACTCTTTTAACTCCTCCGAAGATGATTTACGATGCTTGTTTTTGAGTGCAAATAATTGATTATTTCTCTCGTTGAGTTCCTCTAACCTTTGTGGATCAATTTGAGTATTCAGAGCATTATTATTAATTTCCAGACCAATATCCTGAAGTTCTATCATTACAGAGTCGATACGTTTTTCTAAATCTTTCAAAACAGAAATTTTATGACTACCTATTAGTCTCATTAACTCTTGCAATTGATTCAAAATGGATAAATCACTGGATTGCAAAAGGTGATCAACCTCTCTGAATGTTTGAATCAATTGTTCTGCATTTTCTAACAACTCCAGTTCTTGAGTCATAGCATTCTCATCGACATTTTCTAAATCAGCCAATTTGAGCTCGTCAAGCAAAAATTGATTATAGTCTCTTTCTTTTTGGTGCTCCTCCTCTTCTTCTTTGAGTTGGTTGAGTAATTTTTCATCTCGTCTAAAACCTTGAAACTTTGATGTGTATTCTTCTAAATCATTTTGACATCCTGACAATAGGTCCAAGCTCTTGTATTGAAAATCAATAGTAAAAAGTTGAACATTGTCTCGTTGTGAATGAATTTCAATGAGTTTTGATCCGATTTCTTGCAACACCTTTAAATTCACTGGAGTGTCATTAATAAATGATCTACTTTTACCAGCAGGGGTAATTTCTCTCCTAAAAATGGTATGGTTTTCGTAATCTAAATCATTCTTGTCAAAAAGAGTTTTTAGGTGATAATTTTCAATGTCAAATGCGGCTTCTATGATACACTTTTCTTGATTATTGCGTAAAGAGCTACTATCAGCTCTTTTACCTAACACAAGACCTAATGCTCCTATCAAAATTGATTTACCTGCACCTGTCTCACCGGTAATGATATTCATGCCATGACCGAAGTTAATTTCAACATCAGATATCAAGGCAAAATTTTGAACATTTAGGTTTGTCAGCATATAATGTTTCAAAAGTACCAATATATTATCATATTTTTAGATAAAATTATTATCAATAAACTTTTTATTTTTAAAATCTAAATTATCTACCTTCGCAAGCATGTCACAACAAGAAAAACCCCTCATACTCATTTGTAACGACGATGGCATAACTGCTCCTGGCATTAAAGCTACGGTTGAAGTCATGTCGTCTTTTGGTCAAGTAGTTGTGGTAGCTCCAGATAGTCCTCAGAGTGGAATGGGACATGCCATCACTATTAATAAACCATTGAGGATGATTAAAAACAATCAGTTTGGAGATGAAATAGAAAGCTATCAATGCAGTGGAACGCCAGCCGATTGTGTAAAATTAGCCGTGGACAAAGTATTGCATCGCAAGCCAGATTTGCTAGTTAGTGGTATCAATCACGGCTCTAATTCATCAATTAATGTAATATACAGCGGCACCATGAGTGCTGCTATGGAAGGTGCAATCGAGGGAATTCCATCACTTGGATTTTCTTTACTGGATTTTAGTTGGGATGCAGATTTTAGTACTGCTAAAGTTTTCATGAAAATAATCATCCGAAATGTTTTTCATCACGGCATGCCTAAAGCAACTCTTTTGAGTGTAAATATTCCTAATGTATCAGAAGATGAAATAAAAGGAATAAAAGTATGTAGACAAGCACGAGCAAAATGGGTCGAAGAATTTGACCATAGACAAGATCCGCATGGTAGAGACTATTTTTGGCTTACGGGTAGATTCACCAACATGGACAAAGGAGAAGATACCGACGAATGGGCACTAGCTAATAATTATGTTTCACTTGTTCCTGTTCAATTTGATCTAACTGCACATCATGCAATACAACCACTAAATTCTTGGGATTTTTCATGAAAAATAACCAGCTATTAATTGGATTAATTCTTGGATTATTACTCCCAATATTAATTATGTGGTTTGTGAAGTTATATCATTTTCCTCATCTTTCATTCACTCTATTTATTAAAACTGGTTTTTCTACAGGAACACTAAGTCCGTGGCTGAAGATTGCCACCTTATTCAACTTGATACCATTCTTTGGTTTTGTCAATAAAAACAAACTTAAATCAGGAAGAGGAGTTGTATTAGCCACCTTATTCTATGGTATAGTAATCGTTTATTTTACCCTGATGTAACCCTATGAAATATTATATTATATCAGGAGAAACCTCTGGAGACAATCATGCCTCTCGTGTAATTCAAAAGATTGCAGAACTAGATAAAAATGCTCAATATAGAGGTATGGGCGGAGATAAAAGCCAAGCAGCTGGGCAAACCCTTTTTATCCATCAAAAGGAAATGGCTATTATGGGATTTGTTGAGATTTTAAGTAGCCTATTTAAAATTTTTCGTAATCTTAAAAAAATCAAAAGAGATATTCTGGAGTGGAAACCAGATGCATTAATTCTGGTTGATTACCCTGGGTTCAACTTTAAAATTGCAAGATTTGGGAAATCTATAAATATACCTGTTCATTATTACATTTCACCAAAAGCCTGGGCTTGGAAAGAGAAACGTGTTAATCTCATTAAACGGGATGTAGATTACTTGTACTCTATACTTCCATTTGAAGAAGCTTTTTTTAAACCACATGGTGTAAAAAGTATTTATGTTGGTAATCCGAGTAAAGAAACCGTGGATGAATACATTGCATCTAGCCCAACTCCAGATAAAAAGAATTGTATTGTTCTATTGCCTGGAAGCAGGAAACAAGAAATCCAGTCCTCTTTACCGATTATGCTAGAAGCCATAAAAGACTATGATTCAACCATCTTAGTTGCTCAAGCACCTGGATTTGACGAAAATTTTTACCATCAGTTTAATCCTAAACTCAAACTTATATCCAACGACATGTATACCTTATTAAATAAAAGTAAGCTTGCTCTCGTTACGTCTGGAACTGCAACTTTGGAGACAGCACTCATGGATGTACCACAAATCGTTTGTTATACTACCAATCAAATCAGTTATTGGATTGGAAAATCAGTTATCAAGGTTAAATTTATATCTCTTGTAAATTTAATTTTAGATAAGATGAGTATCACTGAGCTCATTCAAGATGAGTTTAACCCAGAACGACTCAGAACAGAAATTAATAAATTAACAGGTGACAGTGAAAAGATAAAAGAAATCAGAAGTGACTACAAAGAACTTCGTAAAATATTAGGCAATACAAGACCCTCTAAAAAAGTTGCAAAATCTGTTGTAGATAGTTTAAAGATCGATTAAAATTATTTGGAAAAATTTCAATTTAGTTAATCGCACATCACATCTATTCGTTTAAATTTGTGTAATGAAGTTTATCTTTTTTCTGATTACAACCCTGTTTTTCGTTTCTTGCAAGTCAACGTCAATTGATCGCAGTATCAAATTTAATTTAACAAACACTTCTGATTATTGTGGAGGTGCAATGCCCAATGAAGACCTGATTGATGATTTAAATACACCAAAACCTTTCAATGGGGTTATATACATTCATAAAGACCCAGAGAGAAAAGATAAAGGCATAGCACAAAAATTTAAAAATGGAAAAGCAAGCATTTCAGGCCTTGTAAATGGGGAGTATCTATTGTTTGAACATCCAGCTATTGACATCGAAGAACTTGAAAAAAATGATAAAACAGAGAATAATCAACCTCAAGGAATTATGGAAAGCGAATGTAAATTCATGAAAAATTTTCAAGTGCTAGAAGTAGTATCAATAGATCAAGAAACAAAAGATGTTTCAATCAATATTCACTTATCATGTGATCCATGCAATGAACCTATGCCATAATTTTATTACTTGGGGCTTTATCTCACTAAGCAAACAATAAATTCATAGATAGTAATTCAAGTCTCACTTCTCAATGTGTGATTTTTACATTAACTTTGTTAACTAGATTAAACCAAAATGATACTAGTTGCTGACAGCGGTTCAACAAAATGTGATTGGATAATTATAGATAATTCAAACACACACCTTAAAACTAAAACAATGGGATTCAATCCCTTCTTTCACAGCACAGAATTTATTCTAAATAAAATTCAAGAAAACGAAACTTTCCAAGACTATAAATCAGAAATTAAAGAAATTTATTTCTATGGTGCTGGATGCTCCAGTACAAACAGAAAACTGATCTTAGAAAATGCATTATCTCAGTTCTTTACTTCTGCTGAAAAAATAGATGTTGATCATGATTTAACAGGTGCTGCTTTTGCCACTACACCTTTCTCACCAGGGATTGCATGCATTTTAGGGACTGGTTCTAATTCTTGTTTTTTTGATGGGAAAAGCGTTCATGAAAACGTTCCAGCTTTAGGTTATATTTTGGGAGATGAAGGTAGTGGGTCATATTTTGGAAAAATCCTACTTGCCGATTGGTTATATAAACGTATGCCCTCTGAATTAGCATCAGACTTTCAAAAAAGGTTTGATCTGACAAAAGAAGGCATTTTCAACTCAATTCATCGAGAAGAGTTTCCTAATGTATATTTGGCTAGCTTTATGCCTTTTGTTAAAGATAATCAAAATCATCCCTACATGAAAGACATGGTTTATCAAGGTCTTGCTAAATTTATTAATATTCATGTTTGGTGTTATGACAACTTCAGAGAGGTCCCAGTAAACTTTGTTGGATCCATTGCTTATTATTTCAGAGATGTTCTAGAAGAAGTTGCAAAAAATCATCGATTTACAATTGGTAAAGTTGAAAAAAAACCAATATTCCCATTAGTTGAATATCATCTTAACAACCAAGAACAGACGATATGAGTTTGAAAGCTATAATCTATGATCTTGATGGTGTAATCACAGATACAGCAAAGTATCACTATGAAAGCTGGAAATGGGTAGCAGAGCAACTTGATTTTGTTTTAACTGAAAAGCAAAATCAAAAATTAAAAGGTGTTGGAAGAAAAGAATGTTTAGATAAGCTCTTAAAATGGAGTGGTGCTCGTATATCTGAAGCTGAAAAGCAGAGCTTACTACAGAAAAAAAATCAGATGTATCTCAAATTCATTGACACAATGACTCCTAATGAGATATTCCCTCACTTTAAAGCTTTTAATACTCTTGTCAAATCTGAAGGAATAAAGGTTGCTATTGGATCAAGTAGCCGAAATGCTATCCGAATTATTGATAAATTAGACTTAGTATTAGACTTTCAAGCTATTGTTGATGGCGGGATGACTCCTAATTCTAAACCCGAACCTGATATATTTCTGTTGGCCTCTGAAAAATTGAACTGTACTCCTGAAGAATGCCTCGTTATAGAAGACTCTCAAGCTGGTTTATTGGCAGCAAAAAAGGCAGGAATGAAAAGCATTTCATTTGGAGAGGACAAAGGATTAAAAGGTGCACAACTTCAAATCAAAAATTGGTCTTTTGCTGATTTAAATAAACTCAAACAGTTATTCAACTAATCTCAATAAGTGCAATTCTATTTTTGACAAAAAAATATGAACTGTCTATAAATTTGAATAATTGAAATCTATATTTAAACATATAAATAGTGATAGAAAACTATTATTCAAAATTGCTTTTTATGCCTGTATAGTTACAATCTTTGGTGAAATTTTAAGAGATATTTTTCGAGAGGGAGACTTTGGCGGGTACATATCTGCTGGAAAACTAGCTTGGAATAATTTGTCTATTTATTCTGATTTCAGAAATACGTGGCCGCCATTTTTTTCAATTGTTTGTATTCCGTTATACTGGCTTAATGAATTAAGTTTTGTTGGATTACGATTCATATGGTTAATTGCTATTGTGTGGTCTAATTTATTAATTTTTAAATGGATTATTTCTTACTTCACTCCATACCAACTTGTATTAAATATAAAGCAAGAAGAAAATGGCGAAGTAAACCTTTTTAACCCACTATTTATTTTGCCATTCGTTTATTCACTCAGAATATTTCTCGAAGAGCTAAGTAACCTGCAGATTAATGTATTTATTTTAGCACTAAGCCTTGTCACACTTAACTTAATTGTTCAAAAAAGAGATTTTTTAGCTGGGCTTACTCTTGCATTCATTATTAGTATAAAAGTATACCCCATAATTTTATTTGGATTTTTAATATTCAAAAAAAGATTTAAAACAGTGGTATATACAATTATTGGACTAGGCTTAACAACACTAATTGTGTTTCTTTTTTTTGGACTAAACACGGGGATAGAACTCTTTAAAGAGTGGAACAACACACAAGTTATTCATGGTTTAAAATGTGAACACATGAATCAATCCATTTGGGGTTGGATGTGCGGATTGACCACTAACCATATACGAATGGAGGATTTAAGCTATAATATTTTTCAATTAACAGACATTGAATATAAAATAACGACATTATGTCTAATTACAATTCTCGGATCTTACGTAGCTTATAGATTCTACACTACAAGAAAAATGCATCAGAGTTTTGCTAAACAGTTTATAATAACCTTGTCTTTAATTCCCATTTTATCACCAGTAGCTTGGAAGTATTATTATGTGTTTATAACACCACTTATTGTTTTATTGATTTATAATTATCGGAGAAAATTACTAAAACCATGGTTCTATATTCCAATCATATTTATCTCTCTTACATCTGAACTCTTTATTGGCCATCATCTTTCAGACATAACGGAAACGTTAGGAGTAATTACCTTTTGCTCGATAACATTAAGTATTTATTCTTTAGGAAAAATTCTTATGGACTGACATTAAGTCAATACAATCCAATGAACGAAGAAAATGGTAAATTATATAGCATACTATAAAAACCATAATAACAACCCATATAAAAATGCAATGTTGATAGTTAAGAAAAAGACCATTATTCTTAAATGTTTATTTTTCATTATAGCCCAAAAATAATTTGATACGTGGCAGTATCTATCATATAATATGTCATAATTTCGTAAAGTATGATAAAAGCCAAACAATATTCATTCTTAATCGAAGAGACTAAATCTCTTATAAATAAAGATGTTGATGATATTGCAAACATGGCTAACCTATCTAGACTTTTGTATGAACGTCTTTCTCATCATTGGGTTGGATTTTATAGAGTTATTGAAGACCAATTAATTTTAGGTCCTTTCAATGGTCCAATAGCTTGCACCTCTATCGCTTTCGGAAAAGGGGTGTGTGGAAAATCATGGCAACATAAAAAAACATACGTTGTCAATGATGTTCACCAGTTTGATGGACACATTGCATGTAGTCCATTGAGTAACTCTGAAATTGTAGTTCCTTGCATTAGAAATAACCATGTTTTTGCTGTTTTAGATATTGACAGTACTAAACTGAATGAGTTTGACCATGAAGATCAATATTATTTAGAACAGATTGTAGCCCTTCTATGAGATTTACCAAACACTACGCTAACTGGTTTAAAAAAATTCTGCCATCACCCTTTAGTATCGCTATTCTAATAACAGTAGTTGTTTTTATTATGGCTATTCTTAGCTCAGAAAAGCCAATCATTGATTTGTTAATAAACTGGCAACAAGGGCTATGGAATTCAAGTTTATTAGCATTTGCATTTCAGATGATGCTTATGCTAGTTCTTGGTCATACACTCGCACTTACCTCCTTTTTTGACTCAATTATAAATCAAATTATTTTACGATTAAAAATAGGTGCCCAAGCTGCTTTTGTTGTCACATTTTCTACTATTGTGGTTGCACTTTTTAATTGGGGCCTAGGTCTAATATTCGGTGCAATCATTGCTAGAAAAGTTGGAGAAAATTTCTCAAATCGTAAGCTAAAATTAAACTATCCACTCATTGGAGCTTCAGGCTATATAGGGTTGATGGTGTGGCATGGAGGAATTTCGGGTAGTGCTCTCACTAAAGTTGCTGAAAGTAATCACATTAGAGAAATCACCAACAACCCAGTAATGCCTGAATTCATCTCATTTAAAGATACCGTATTCAGTTCTATGAATTGTATGGCTATATTATTACTAATCATTATTGTACCAGCCATCAGTTATCTGATTGGTAAGCTGACCACTAAAGAGATTCCTCAAATTAATACACTAAAACATGCTCCAGAAAAACTAGTTAAAACATCAGGTGCAGAACGCATTGATCAATCAAAATGGGTAAGTAGAATAATTGGAATTCTTTTAACTGCAATTGCAATATATATAGCCATTGTATCCAAAAATAACTTAGGTTTCATCAACCCCAACTATATCAATTTTAGTCTTTTGGGTTTAAATCTTTTTTTGTACAAAAACATTCGCTCTTTTTTAAGTGGTGTTGACAGGGCAATAAGCGGATCTGCAGGGATTTTGATTCAATTTCCCCTATATTTTGGAATATTAGCCTTAATGCAAAATGGAGGGTTAATTGAAATAATTTCAGATTTCTTCATTCAAGTATCTACTAAAGAGACACTTCCAATCTATACTTTTTTTAGTGCCGGTTTGGTCAATATATTTGTCCCAAGTGGTGGAGGTCAGTGGGCATTGCAAGGACCAATTATCCTAGAAGCTGCATTGGCATTAAATATTCCACTATCAAAGATTATACTCGCTCTTGCATACGGGGATCAGATCACCAATATGCTCCAACCTTTCTGGGCCTTACCTTTATTAAGCATCACTGGGTTAAAAGCTAGAGAAATACTCCCCTACACTTTAATACTCATGTTGGCAGGTATGGTTATATTCCTGATTGTTTTAATGCTATTTTAATAATGGAGGTACTTTTGCAATATGAGTAGTTCTGAAAAATCTAAAACCACGCTTGGGCTTGAAATGGCAACAGATCCCAGATGGGTCAATATTGCAGAGAAAAGTATCGAATGTATCCTAACTGATCATGCTTGGTGCGAGCAAAAAGCAGCCGTCCATGGCATAAGCATCATAAGTAAGTTTGGCAAATTTCCTAAAATAGTAGATATCATCTCCCCTATTGTTGCTGAAGAATGGGGGCACTTCAGAAAAGTTGTAAAAGAACTTAAAAAAAGAGGTTTTGAATTGGGTCACCAACGAAAAGATGAATACGTTAATGAACTTAATAAATTTATTAAGAAAGGTGACCATGTTAACAAACAGATTATTGAATACCTCTTATCGTTTGCAATGATTGAAGCTCGAAGCTGTGAACGTTTTAGATTATTAAGCATCCACATTCAAGATCTTTCTCTTAAGAATTTTTACCATGATTTTATGGTTAGTGAAGCTGGACACTATAAGGCATTTATTAAACTAGCAAAAGAGTTTGGTTCAGATGATTATGTAATGAATCGATGGGATGAGTTTGTAGAATTTGAGGCTAAAATGGTAAAGAAAATTGAGGTTCGAGGAGACCGAATGCACTGATATGTTTGTTATAAAAACTATAATTTCATTTCTTAAGGATAAAGAGTACAGGCAATTACTTTTAACCACATTTTTAATCATCACTGGCGGTAGCATAATGTATCATTATCTAGAGGGTTGGAGTTGGGTTGACTCCATCTATTTCTCATTTGTAACACTAACAACTGTAGGCTTTGGAGATTTTGCTCCTCAAACTGATGAGGGAAAAATATTCACTATTTTTTACATTATCATGGGTGTTGGTATGATATTAAGTTTCATTAATGCCATCTATGAACATTACCAAGATCAACGCGAGAACAAGCCATGAATCATAATTTCATGATTAAACATGAAATTCTTTAAAATATAATTTATCTCGGTAAAACAGAAATACTAGTATTCCACCCTAGATATAGTCATAACATAAAAAAAGCCCTCCAAGATGGAGAGCTTTAATATTATTTTAGCAAACTATGAATTACTTTTTAACCTTTTTGACAATGGCTGCAAAAGCTTCTGGGTGATTCATGGCTAAATCAGCCAATACTTTTCGATTTAGCTCGATTCCTTTTTCATGAACACCTCCCATAAACTGAGAATAACTCATACCGTGTAAGCGAGCACCAGCATTAATTCTGGTAATCCACAAACGACGGAAGTTTCTTTTATTGTTTTTTCTGTCTCTGTAGGAATATTGCCATGCTTTTTCTACTGCATTTTTAGCAACTGTCCATACATTTTTTCTTCTACCAAAGTAACCTTTGGCATGTTTCATCATTTTTTTACGTCTCCTCCTTGAGGCTACTGCATTTACTGATCTTGGCATTTTTTCTTTTCTTTTTTTAAACTAGGCGTCTCGCCGAGGCGAGCTCTTTTTAGGCCCGAATAATGGTACTTTATTAGCTCTTGGCTAACATTACTTTCCGATTCTCAACAAAAACTTGATATTACTTTCATCTGATGGATGAACTAAACCACTGTGTCTAAGAGCTAATTTTCTTTTCTTAGACTTCTTTGTCAAGATGTGACGCTTGTAAGCGTGCTTTCTTTTAATTTTACCTGTTCCAGTGATTCTGAATCTCTTCTTCGCACTGGAGTTGGTCTTCATCTTTGGCATTTTCTCTCTTTTTAAATTTATTTTGGTGCTAAAACAATAATCATTTTTTTGCCTTCCATTTTAGGCATCTGCTCCAATTTTGCTACTTCTTGCAACTTTTCTGCAAACTGTAACAATAGAAGCTCCCCTCTTTCCTTAAATACGATTGATCTACCTCTGAAAAACACATAAGCTCTCACTTTATGTCCATCTTCAATAAATTTTTCTGCATGTTTCAACTTAAAATTTACATCATGCTCATCAGTATTAGGTCCGAATCTAATCTCTTTTATATCCGTCTTAGCTTGTGTAGATTTAAGCTCTTTGGCCTTTTTCTTCTGATCATACAAAAACTTTCGATAATCTATAACCTTACAAACTGGCGGATTTGCTTTTGGAGAAACTTCAACCAAATCAAGGCCTTGTTCTTGAGCAAACCCAATGGCAGCTTCAAGATCAATAATTCCTTGTTCTACATTATCGCCTACCAAACGAATTGGATCAGCAACGATGAATTCATTGATTCTATGAGGGTCTTTAACTCTCCCTCTAAACGGTTTTCTTCTTCTCTTCAAGTATTTTTATTCTTTAGTTAGTAATGAGTTGAAGTAACCTACAAACTCATCTAATTTAAACTTGCCGACATCACCTTCACCTTGAACCCTAACCGAAACCTCCTCATTATCAGACTCTTCCTCTCCAACAATTATCATTACTGGAATTTTTGAAGCCCAAGCATCGCGAATTTTTCGACCAATTTTCTCGGCTCGCTCATCAACAAGCCCGCGAATATCGTTTTTATTGAGGAATTTTAAAACTTTATCTGAGTAATCATGATACTTTTCACTAATAGGGAGAATCGCTACTTGTTCTGGACTTAGCCAAAGTGGAAAATTGCCAGCAGTGTGTTCGATCAATATTCCAATAAATCGTTCCATGCTTCCAAATGGTGCTCGGTGTATCATTACTGGTCGATGTTTTTCATTGTCTGACCCTATGTAATCCAAGTCAAAACGCTCGGGTAGATTATAGTCTACTTGAATGGTTCCCAACTGCCAACTTCTCCCCAATGCATCTTTAACCATAAAATCAAGCTTAGGACCATAAAAAGCAGCTTCACCATATTCAGTGACAGTTTTCATATCTCGCTCGGCAGTAGCTTCGATAATTGCCCGTTCAGCCTTATCCCAATTCTCATCACTTCCGATATATTTCTGCTTATTTTCAGGATCACGAAGTGAAATTTGAGCAGTAAAATCTTTGAATCCTAACTTTCCAAAGACATGCATTACCAAATCAATTACATCTACAAACTCTCCTTTGAGTTGATCTGGTGTACAAAAAATATGGGCATCATCTTGCGTAAAGCCTCTCACACGTGTAAGACCGTTAAGCTCTCCACTTTGTTCATAACGATAAACCGTACCAAACTCTGCAATACGAAGTGGCAACTCTTTGTAACTCTTTGGCTTAAACTTAAATACCTCGCAGTGGTGAGGACAATTCATTGGTTTTAATAAAAACTCCTCGTCTTCGCTTGGTGTTTTAATCGGCTGAAAGCTATCCTCGCCATACTTCTCATAATGACCTGAGGTCATATATAATTCTTTACGACCAATGTGTGGTGTGACGACTTGCTGATATCCTCGCTCAATTTGAGCTTGTCTCATGAAATTTTCTAAACGTTCACGAATGGCTGTTCCTTTTGGAAGCCAAAGAGGCAGACCTGCTCCCACTTTCTCACTAAACATGAACAGCTCTAATTCTTTACCCAGTTTTCTATGGTCGCGTTTTTTTGCCTCCTCCAAGAGATTCATGTACTCTTTTAGCATTCCAGCTTTAGGAAATGAAACACCATAAATCCGAGTTAATGATTTATTATTTTCGTCACCTCTCCAATAAGCCGCAGCCACATTCAATAATTTAATAGCTTTGATTGAAGATGTATTTTGTATGTGAGGACCACGGCATAAATCCGTAAAATTCCCTTGCGTATAGAATGTAATTTGACCATCCTCTAAACCATCAATCAGTTCTAATTTGTAAGGATCATCTTTCTCTGTAAAATAAGCAATGGCATCTGATTTTGAGATTTCTTTTCGTTCAAAAGTATTCGCTTGGCTGGCTAACTCTTTCATCTTCTGCTCAACCTTTTCAAAATCGTTAGATGAAAATTGGTGATCACCAAAATCTACATCATAATAAAATCCATTGTCAATAGCTGGACCAATACCTAATTTGACTCCTGGGTATAATGCCTCTAGTGCCTCTGCAAGTAAATGGGAGCTACTATGCCAAAATGTTTTCTTTCCATCTAAATCATCAAACTTTAATAAACTCAATGTCGAATCTTCCATAATAGGTCGATTTAAATCCCATACTTCTCCATTAATCTTTGCACTTACCACGACACGTGCAAGTCCTTCACTTATCCCTTTTGCTACATCCAAAGCACTAGCTCCCTGAGGAACCTCTCTGACTGAGGCATCTGGCAATGTTATTTTAATATTCAATTTTAACTTTTTTAGTTAGATGATTCTATTTTACCTAGACGAACAAGACCGTCTTTTGCGAGTGCAAAATTAGGGTCTATTTCCAAACATTTTAGATAATTTTCAATTGCCATATCACTGACTTTTAACAACTCGAAACATTGGCCAATCCGATTATAAGCTTTTGCAAAGTCTTCTTTCAACCGCAGACATATCTCAAAGTGGTCTATGGCTGAGGTGTAGTTGCCATCAGAAGCCAAAATATTTCCTGCATTATAGTATGCTAGAAAGTGCCCTGCATTGATATCAATTGCTTTTTGATAATTCTTCATTGCAAGAGTGTTATCTCCCATTTTTTGATAAATGAGCCCAATGGCATAATATCCTTCATCACTTTTAGGATCAGTATTAACGGCTTGTTGATAAAACTGAATGGATTTATCGAATTCGTTTAAAGTCTCATAAATAGTACCTAATTGCATACTACTGTTGTAATCGGCACCAAGCAGATCGATGGTTTTTCTAAAAAAATAAATAGCTTGAACTGTGTCCCCATCTTCTTTATGCAGCATAGCATTGTAAAAATGACCTTCTGCGTGTTCAGGATCTAAATTTAGTAATTTACCAAATTTGATTTTACCTTTATCGAATTGTCTCACGAAATATAAAAACTGGGCATGTTTATATACCGCTTGCACATCATTGGGGTTTGTAGATTCTGCTAATTTATACTGCTCTAATGCTTTGGTAGTCTGATCTGATGCAAAATAAGCATCACCCAATTTGTAATAAGTTGCACAATTGTCTGGCTCTAATTCTATAGCTTGCTGATAATCTAAAATAGCTAAATCATGTCTTTTTTCATTGTTCAATACCTCTGCTCGCTGCACATAATACTCGGCTATATCTGGTGATTGGTCTATTTTCTTGCTCCATTCTCTCGCCTCTAAACTAATGGTGGTGTCATTCACTAGACTTTGGGGAGGATTACTTACACCATTACACCCTGTGCTAAATAACCCAAAAAGGACAAATACTAACATCAAAAAAGAAAGTGTGTATCTCATTGAATGGCAAAAGTAAGATATTGAACGAGTTGATTAAACAATAAAGTAACCTTAATAATTAATGTTGTATTAAAATAAATAATTTTTTCAATTCCAACCTTTTAGAATTCTTGTCGTCTATAAAAATAAGAAGGCTTTAAATCTAAAATTTCAATTATGTACATTTGAAGAATCATATTAATCACACATGCCGCACTACCATAGCTTAGGAAAAATACCCCAAAAAAGACATACCCAATTTAGAAGACCTGACGGTAAACTTTATGCCGAGGAACTTTTTTCTACAGAAGGATTTTCGAATAGCTATAGTCTATTGTATCATCACTACCCTCCTACTGCTATATTAAAAGTAGATCAACCAACCTCTCTCAAACCAGAACTGGCTGGAGATATGGAAATGCTGCATCGAAGCTTCAAAAGTTTTGACGTGGCTCCTCAAGATGATTTCTTAGATAGTCGTGTCATCTTACTGACCAACAATGATGTACAAATATGCATGGCTCGACCTCGCATGAGTATGAAAGATTACTTCTACAAAAATGGCGATAGTGACGAAGTCATCTTCGTACACCATGGAAGCGGAACTTGCAGAACCAACTACGGACAACTCAAGTTTAAATACGGAGACTACATTATAATACCAAGAGGTGTAATCTATCAAATGGAATTTAATACACCAGACAACAAACTTCTTATTATAGAGAGTCATAGTCCTGTATTATATCCCAAAAGATATACCAGTAAAACTGGACAATTGCTAGAACATTCTCCTTACTGTGAACGGGATATCAAACAACCTGAGAACCTCGAAACAATCATTAAGGAAGGTGAATTTTTAATAAAAACCAAAAAAGAAGATAAGCTCTACCCATACACTTATAAATATCATCCATTTTGTTTAATTGGGTGGGATGGTTTTCATTATCCTTTTATTTTTAGCATTCATGATTTTGAGCCTATTACAGGTAGAATTCATATGCCACCACCTATTCATCAGACATTTGAAGGGCACAATTTTGTGATATGCAGTTTTGTACCTCGACTATTTGACTACCATCCACTTAGCATTCCAGCACCATACTGGCATAGCAATATTGATAGCGATGAAGTGATGTATTATGTTGATGGACAATTTATGAGCAAGGGACATGTCGAACCTGGTCAAATGAGTCTTCACCCCGGAGGGATACCCCATGGCCCTACCCCAGGTGCTCAAGAAGCTAGTATTGGAAAATCTGCAACAGAGGAACTTGCTGTAATGATTGATACATTCAAACCTTTAAGAGTAACAAAGGCTGCTATTGACTTAGAAATTAAAGATTATCATCTTCATTGGTTGTAGCTATTTTACATTTTCTAAGTCTGATATAAATAAAAATAAAATCCGAAGGTTAAACTTATAAATATAGTCTATAGATAAAACGTTTGAGCAAATTCAACTTACATAAATTTAAATCCATTTCTTTAAATGAGATGGATTCTGTATCACTTATGAAAAGAGTGGACACCAAGTTTATTATCCATACAGACCAACTTCCTCAACTGCTTGATAATATTTATAATGATTACAAGGTTTTGGAAATCAATCAAAATCGAGTGATGACCTATAAGTCCAATTATTTTGATACACCAAACGCCAATTTGTATCTCCTTCATCACAATGGTAAGGCTAGCAGAGTGAAAGTTAGGATTCGCAACTATGTAGAGTCTAATCTATTTTTTTTAGAAGTAAAACAGAAATCAAACAAAGGAAATACAAAAAAAAGTCGGATAGCTATCCAATCGCTTAACGAAAAACTAGACGAAAAATCTCTATCGTTTATCCATAAATTAACTGGGAAAAACTACCCACTCAAAAAATCAATTAATAATCAATTTAATCGATTCACACTGGTTAATAATCAAATGACTGAACGAGTAACTATTGACACTAACCTTTCATATAATGCTATTCCTTTCGATGAAAACTTAGTAATCATTGAGTTGAAACAAAGTAGGCATAATAGATACTCATCTGTGCATTCATCACTAAAAAACCTGGGAATTCAACCAATGAGAATAAGTAAATACTGCATGGGTATGGCAAAAAACTACCCATCTTTGAAACAAAATAGCTTTAAAAGTAAATTCAAAAAAATAACCAAAATAACTAATTCATGAGTGAATTCTTAAATATCCCGCTGTTCGATGATGACTTCTTTAAGATGGTCTTTCGATTTTTTCTAAACACCATCTTCTTAACCATTATTATTCAATGGCTATACTATAAATCAGTCAAAAAAAGAGACTATTTATTCACTTATTACATGATCGGTGTAATCGTATTTTTCCTGTGTTTTACTCTTAAAAAATACGAATTAGACATCGGAATGGCTTTGGGCTTATTTGCCATATTTGGTATTATTAGATATCGAACTAATCCTGTTCCTATAAAGGAGATGACTTATTTATTCGTGATTATTGGCGTATCTGTGATCAACTCGCTTGCTAACCAGAAAATGAGTTATGCAGAAATTGTTGGTGCCAATATCATCATTGTATCCACAATATACATCATTGAAAGAATATGGTTTAGAGAGAATACACTAAGTAAGAACATCATTTATGAGAAGATTGAAAATATTAAACCAGAAATGCATGATGTACTTGTCCAAGATCTCGAAGAGAGGACAGGACTTAAAATAACTGAAGTTGAAATAGGAAAAATTGATTTCCTAAAAGATACAACTTCAATAACTATAAAATACCTAAAAACCCCGAAATGAAGCAAATCATAAATTGCACCCTAATTCTATTTGTTGTTGTCTTTTTGCCTGCATACGCCTCAGCTCAAAGTGGAACTTACTACACTATTCGCGACTTTGAATCTTGGTCATCTATTAACCTAAAGTATAAGCCTACAAAGAACCTCAAAGTAAATTTATCTCAACAACTCAGGCTAAAAGATAATTCGGCCACACTCAATGCCTATTTCACACAATTAGGACTGGATTACAAACTAGCTGATTTTGTGAACATTGCTGTTGCTTCAAGGCTAATCACCGAAAACGATGATCAGGGTAAAATTCAAGGAAAGGAAAACCATTTTAGATGGCAAACAGACTTGGAATTTAATCATGATATAAGTCGATTCTTATTTAAATTTAGAATCCGTTATCAGAATAAAGACGAACTCCAAAAAACATCGGATGAAATTAAAAAAACAACTCGATTCAAATTAAGCTCAACATACAATATCAAAGATTGGAAGTGGGATCCTACTTTTTCTGCTGAAGCATTCAACGGAATCACAAATAACGACGGATTCTATAAAATTCGATATACCCTGAGTACTAACTATAAATTAAATAAAGGAAGTCTTGGACTCTTTATTAGAACTGAAAATGAGCTTCAAGGAGAATACCCAAAAAGAACGAATATATTGGGGATTAAATATAATTTTACGATTAAAAAGAAAAACAAATGAAAAATCTAAAATCAATCCTATTTTGTTTCACAACAATTGCGTTATTTTCTTGCAAAAAGGAAATATTTATACCTGATGAAGAAAAAGACATAGAAGGAACTGAAAGTCATTCGAATGGTTTTCAGGCTAATTATGACATTGTTTTCAACCAAGAAAAGATCAACAGACTAAATATTATTTTTACTGCTCAAGAGTGGCAGGATATGCAGACTGACCTATCACAAAAAAGAGGTGGTGGCGGCCCAGGTGGTTTCCCAACTGAAAATCCTGATTACTTTGAATGTGAAATCAATTTTAATGGTCTAACATGGAATCACGTAGGAATCAGATACAAGGGCAATTCATCCATAAGGGCAAATAATAATAAACTCCCTTTAAGATTTGACTTCGACAAGTGGGAGTATGAATACCCAGAGATTGCAGACCAACGATTCTATGGTTTTAAAGAATTATCCATGAGTAGCAATTATAATGACCCTTCACTTATGCGAGAGAAGTCTGCAGCAGACTTATTTAGAAACTTTGGCGTACCTGCTGTTCGAACAGCTTTTTATGAAGTATATATCGATGAAGGTACAGGAACATACAAATACTATGGGGTTTATACCATGACTGAAATTGTTTTTGATACCTTTTTAAAAAACTGGTTCGGTTCAAAAAATGGAAATTGCTACAAACCTGATGGCAATGGTGCCAGATTTTCAACCAACGGATTTACCTTAAATGACTTCGAACAAAAAACCAATGAGGAAATCAATGATAGAAGTGATATTCAAGAAATGTTTGACCTACTCCATGCTGACACAAGAAGTTCAAATCCAGAGGAATGGAAAAAGAATTTAGAAAGCGTTTTTGATGTGGATGGATTCTTGAAGTACCTCGCTGTAAATAACACCATTCAAAATTGGGACACCTACGGGAGAATGACTCATAATTACTACCTATACCATGACCCCAATGACGATCTGATAAAATGGATAACATGGGATAATAACGAAGCTTTTCAAAATGGTAAACGAGGTGGTTCACTCTCATTTGAAATGACTGAGGTGGGTAATAATTGGCCACTAATTAGTTTCATTATTGCAGACAGTGAATATAAATCCATTTATAAAAACCACATCAAATTCTTCATTGAATCTTCTTTCGAGAATAATCGAATGACAAATATTTACAATACTCAAGAATCCCTTTTAAATGTATCCGCAAACAACGAAGTAAGTGGATATTCTTATGTCAATGGTCAATTTAATTTAGCTGTTCAAACACTCAGGTCTCATAATGTAAGCCGTTTAAATGCTGCTCAAAATTATATTCAATGATCGAATACTTTTTAAGCTTAGTAGTCATTGGATTTTGAGAAAATATATAACGAGTATAAAAATATTGTCTACAACTTAGCATTACAATATGTTCAAAATCAAGCAGATGCACAAGAAATTACGCAAGATATATTTTTATCCATTTACAAAAATTTAAACTCTTTTCAGAAAAAATCTTCAATAAAAACTTGGGTATACAGAATTGCAATTAATAAATCATTAGATTTCATTAAATCCCGCAAAAGGATTAAAAGAAGATTTTTCTTTGATGCAATTAGAAACAATCAAACTAAGGAGAAAGTTCAATTCTCACATTTTGACCATCCTGGTGTAATTTTAGAACAAAAAGAAGCCGTAAAAAAAATATTTGATGCAATAAATCAGCTACCAGAAAGACAAAAAACTGCTATTATACTGTTAAAAATAGAAAATAAAACTCAAAAAGAAACTGCGTTAATCATGCATTGCACCGTAAAATCAGTGGAATCATTATATCAACGAGGAAAAAACAATTTATCAAAGCTTATCAATAATGAAGGAAAATGAAAAAAAATACGTCTATAAAGTAAATATGAATGTCGATTTTCTGCAAAAGATTAAAAGTGTTGAAATACCTAAGCATGTTGCCTCAAGGATTTTATTGAATATCCAATCGAATAGGTACGAAAAAATATCAGCAGTTTATATTCGAAGAGTGGCTGCAATTTTTATTCTATTCCTAGTAGCTGATATTAGTACGATTGTATATTACCATCAAAAGCATAAAGAAAATGAAAATGATTCTAATAGCTATATAGAACTCGATAAAAATCAGATTTATAATGAATAAAATAAAAATATTAAAATGGATTATTGCAGGTCTAGTATTCTCTAATATTTTGCTAATTTCTGGTGGATTTCTCCTAAATTCAAAACACCGAAAAACCAAACCAAGACAACTTATTATCGAAAAACTAAAATTTAATGAAACTCAAATTACTCATTACGATAAGCTTATCAAAGACCACCAAAAATCTATCAGAAAGTTAAATAACCAATTACACAGAACTAAGGACAAATTAATTTCACAATTAAAGGTTGATAGCTTATTAAGTAATGAAGAATTGGTTATTTCCGAAATTGCTTTATTGCATAAAAAAATTGAAAAAACTCACATGAATCATTTTAGAGAAATCAAGAAATTGTGTGATCCAAACCAATCCTCAAAACTAGAAAACATGGACTTGAACAAAATATTTTTTAAAAGAAAAACAAGAGCAAAACATCCAAAAAAGTAAGAAATTATGAAACGATGTTTTTTAGTCATTTTATGGATAAACTTCTTTTTTAGCGATATACTTGGACAATCTCACATCAAATTTGAACCCACTTATGAATCAAATCCATTAATTTTAGATTCAACGTACTCTGATCAAACAAAAATCACCTCTATACGATTCTATATTGGGCATGTCAAATTACTAAAAGATTCTCAAATTATATTTGAGCAACCATCCTATCAACTGATGGATGCTGAATTCCCCGAAACCCTTACGATTCAAACCCCAACGAACATATCATATAATAAAATATCTTTTTCATTAGGTATTGATAGTGCTACTAATAATCAAGGTGCTTTAACTGGTGATTTAGACCCTCAAAATGGGATGTATTGGACTTGGCAAAGTGGATATATTAACCTTAAACTTGAAGGAGAGAGTAAACAACCTTTCACGTATCATATTGGAGGTTACCTTATCCCATTCAACACATATAGAACAGTAACTTTGCCCATGACATTCAACAAGGTATATCTTCCAATTGACATTATCTTACAAGAAATATTAGCCGTAAAAAGTAAAATCATGAGTCCTTGTAACATTGCCATGAAATTCGCTGATCTACTATCCGAATCCTTTTTTACTGATTTATGAAAAATGGCCTAATTATCTCACTAGTTTTCCTATGTATAGCTGCTTCAAATATAACAAAGCACTACCCAAACTATTTTCCAAAACCTAACTATGAACTTAACTTTTCAAGCAATACTTATGATTTAACACAACTAGGAAGGGCACTATTTTATGACCCAATTTTATCAGCTAATAATACCATTTCTTGTGCGAGTTGTCATTCTCCATATAATAGCTTTGCCCACACTGACCACGCTCTAAGTCACGGAATCCATGACAGTATCGGAAAACGGAATGCTCCTGCCCTTATTAATCTTGCTTGGCAAAAAGAACTTATGTGGGATGGTGCCATTAATCACTTGGATGTGCAAGCACTTGCTCCAATAACGCACCCTGGAGAAATGGCCGAATCAATAGAAAATGTAATTGACAAGCTTCAAAACAAAAAATTATACCCACCATTATTTAAGAAAGCATATGGTAATTCGCTTATTAATAGCCAAAGAATGCTTAAAGCCTTAACTCAGTTTCAACTTACTCTAATTTCGGATAATAGTAAATATGATAAAGTGCGGCAGAGTGAGGACACATTTTCTGTTCAAGAAAATAAGGGCTATAAGCTATTTTTAAAACACTGCAATTCATGCCACACTGAACCCCTGTTCACAAATTACAAATTCGAGAATAATGGTCTTAGTATAGATAGTCAATCGATGGATTTAGGAAGATTCAATATCACCAAAATATCCAAAGATAGTATGAAATTTAAAGTGCCAACATTACGAAATGTTGGATACACCTATCCCTATATGCATGATGGTCGATTTAAGAAATTGAGTTCCGTAATAAATCATTACACCAGTGTCAACAAAGAGTATAAATACATTTCAAAAGAACTTGATCATAAAATTTTGCTATCTTCAAATGATAAATCAGATTTAATATCTTTTTTAATAACATTGAACGACAGAGATTTCATTTTTAATCCTCAAAATAAATTTCCAAGAAAAATATTACTTCAACCAAGGGAAATTAGTAATTAATAACGTCTAAAATTAAAAGTTAAATAAAATGAGAAATACAACTATCATATTATGTGTTCTAATAAGCACTATCGTAAAAGCTCAACTTAATCCAGCAATCACATCTTGGCTTCAAAATACAACAAAAACTGGCACATATTACCCGAAAGGTAATCCTTCACTTACCGAAAACAACATTCTAGTCAATTGTCAAAAGGTGGAATATTCTGATGATTTTGTGTACGTCACAGCTACTGGTATTCCCTCCTATCCAACGGGTCCTTTTAATGATGGGAATCCAAGTAATGCTGAAAACCAAAATGGTATTTACAAAATACCTTTGAATCCTTCACAAAACACAAGCGAACTTGATGCTACTGTGGGAGGAAATATTGGTTTATTCATAAATGGTGTAGCCTTATTTGATTACCGAGATGGCGTGGCATGGAATCCTCAAACGAACGCACTGTGTGGTGGTCCGGGTAACCCGAGATGTCCGGGAGGACCAAACGCAAGTATGGCTTGGAATCGTGATGCTATACCTGCAGAAAAAGAGGGATTTGACTGTGCTAAAGGACATCCCGCAATAGGAAATTATCATCACCATCAAAACCCTTCAGCCTTCAAGCTTGACTTAGAGGTTATCTCAGATATTTGTAATATCTATGATGCTGAAGGTTTATATGCTATTGATAGCACTAAGCATTCTCCGCTTATCGGATTTGCATATGACGGATATCCTATCTATGGAGCTTATGGGTATGCAAACAATGATGGAACTGGTGGAATTACTAGAATAAAGTCAGGTTATCAACTTAGAAATATAACTGAGAGAACACACCATCATGATGGAACAGACGTTGATGACGGTCCATCGATTGATGCAACATACTTTCTGGGTTACTTTAGAGAAGACTACGGATTTAATGCGAGTCCACAAGAAGATGTCCTCGATGAACACAATGGTCGATTTTGCATAACTCCAGAATACCCAGAAGGAACCTATGCTTACTTTTGTACCGTTGATGGAGATTGGAATTCTGCTTACCCCTACGCAGTAGGCCCTTATTTCTATGGAAATTTCGAACGAAGAAATGTTTCTTCAGTAGATGCAGAAACGACTGTTTACATACCTACAACTAATAATATTAGTATTCTTAATCATACTAAAATAACTGTATTTCCTAATCCAGCGTCAGACCTGATAGCCATACAACTTGGTGGATTAAATAGAAATAATGTTCAGATTACACTATCAGATATGAATGGTAAGAAAATAAGCTCGACATCAATACCTCCAGGGAGTACCATAACATATTACGATGTTCAAACAGTTTATGAAGGAAATTACCTACTTCACTTCGACGATGGCATTAACCAATTGACTCGTAAAATAAATATTCAGAGATAATAGGACTAAAACCAAACTAGTCTACACCCAAATATTTATGAGTTTGCAGACTCATAAACCAATTGGGGTTTGTTAAAACATAATCAAAGACTATTTTTTCAGTAATTTTTCGCTTATCCCATTCGGGTTGTAAAAATAATTTACAATCTGACGTAACAAATTTTTGGTGTTCTTCTGCCCATTGAATATCGCTCTTATTAAATACCACAATTTTTAACTCATTGGCCATCTTTGCAACACTCTCTAAAGGCTGTTTAAATTTTTTGGGTGAAAATGTAATCCAATCAAAATTACCAACTAAAGGATAAGCACCACTAGTCTCAATATGAACTTGAAAACCAGCTTTTTTAAAACTTTTGGTAAGTTCAGTTAAATCATACATTGCCGGCTCTCCTCCTGTTATAATTACTAACCTGCTTGGATATTTTATAGCTTCTTCAAGTAAAGAATCTATCGATATTTTAGGATGTTTATCTGCATCCCAACTATCTTTAACATCACACCACACGCATCCTACATCACAACCACCCATTCGAATGAAAAAAGAGGGTTGTCCAACAAAAACTCCTTCACCCTGAATGGAGTAAAAATATTCCATGATTGGAAAGCTCGTCATAAATTTAATTTTCTTTTATAGCTTTTGAGCGTATTGTGAAGCAGACCATATCTGGTCATTGGACCTACACCACCAGGTACAGGCGTAATTGCAGAGCATTTATCTACGAGTTCATCATAGTGAGCATCTCCTCTTAACTCATACCCTTTTGCATTATCTGCATCTACACGAGTAATTCCAACATCAACAACAACTGCACCATCCTTGATCATATCACCCCTCAGAAAATGGGGTTTACCAACAGCTACAATAACAATGTCAGCCATTAATGTATGAGATTTAAGATCTTGCGTATGTCGGTGGCAAATGGTGACGGTTGATTCTCCTGGATAGCCACCTCTACTCATCAATATACTCATAGGTCTTCCAACGATATTACTCCTACCAATAACAACACAATGCTTACCTTTGGTTTCAATGCCATATTCTTCTAACATCATCATTACACCAAACGGTGTAGCACTGATATAGGTATCTTCATTTTTAGTCAATCGACCTACATTGATTGTATGAAAACCATCAACATCAATCTTAGGATCAATACAATCCGTAACTTTTGCAGAATCCATATGTTTAGGAAGTGGTAACTGCACAATTAAACCGTCAATTTTATCATTTAGATTAATACTTTTAATCAAAGCCAACAAATCATTTTCAGTAGTTTCTGAAGGTAATCTATGAACCGTCGAATCAAAGCCAACAAAGTCACAATCCCTTTCTTTACTATTTACATAAGTCTTACTTGCTCCATCATCTCCAACTAATATGGCAGCAAGATGTGGCGATCTATTCCCTAAATTTTTATATTGAGACACTTCTTCCTTGATTTTACCTCTAAGCGTTAAAGCAAGTCCCTTGCCATCGATGATTGTTGCCATTTGTGGGTCAAAAATATGTAATAATATCACCATAATAAAGCTTCTACTCAATAGGATCTGTTATTTTTGTAAAATACTTATGATTAGGTATTTATTTTTGATAATATCTTCGTAATAATAAGAGCTTTAAAGTAAATAATTTGAATCGCCAATTAATAATTTTCATTTCAATAATAACCCTTTCCTATTGGGGGTGTAAGCCAGACGAATTAATAGTTCCAAAGAAAATTAGTCTCTCACCAATAGAAATTGGCAAGTACATTATATACGATCATATAGAGCTTAACCATGATGCATTCAATAGTCAGACAGACACAATAAACTACTGGATAAAAGAAACCATTAACGGTTCATTTTTAGATCAAGAGAATGATACGGCATTCCGTTTACAAATTGATCATAGTAATGATGAGGGGAAAAGTTGGGAATTTCAATATTACTCTGTTCTAAAGGATGATGACTTCGGAATAGAGAGAACAGATTTTGATGTAAAAAAAGTAAAATTAAGCTTCCCTGTCCAAAATAATAAAAGATGGGATATTAATATGTTCAACAACCAAGATGTCCAATATGGATACTATAATCAGGTAGATGAATCCTATTATATCAATGATTCAACATTTGATGAAACAGTGACAATTAAAATTGCGGATAGACAAGATATCATATTTACTCAATTTGAAGAGGAAATATACGCACGAGGTATTGGGCTCATTCAAAGACAATTTAAAGATATTGAAACGCAACCTGGAAAATATAAAGATGGAATCGAGTACACAGAAACCCTATTACAAACCAATTGGTAGTATCCTTTTTGTTTTATTGATTGTCAACTCTCATCTTAGTTTTTCTCAGAATACAAACGATGCATTTTATGTTCAATTCCTCGACAAAGACACGTCATACATCCCAGAGGAAATATTGAGTAAAAAAGCTCTCGATAGAAGAAACAAATATCAAATTCTATTAAATTCAACTGACTATCCTGTTAAAAAAGAATACCTGTCAATACTTAACCGATTGGATAGTGTTAATGTCAGATACTCCCTAAAATGGTCTAATGGGGCTGTTATTGAATCTTCTAAAAGTTTTGTTACGTCATTAGACAGCCTTCCATTCATAACAGAAATAAAATACGTTGGCACAATTAATCCCAATAGCAAAAGAGAGTCTGTAGAGTTCCATCAACCCATCTTAAGATTAAAGGCAAGTTCAATGGAGACACTCAGATTAAATGAAGAGGACTATGGAAAGTCATACCAACAAAATCAACAGATTGGAGTTCTACATCTTCACAACAAAGGTTTTAATGGAAATAATATAAGTGTTGCTATTTTTGATGCAGGCTTTAAAAACATCACAAAAATTCCCGGTTTTCTGAGACATCAAGCCAATGAGAAATTAAGGTATGGCTATGATTTGGTTAACTTAGATAACTCACTAAGTGACTTTGATACCCATGGTACTGCATGTGCATCTGCTCTAGGTGCCTATGACAGGAAAAAATTTATCGGAAGTGGGCCATTAGCTAAACTAACCCTATTCAAAACAGAAAATGGAAAGAGTGAGTATCCCATTGAGGAATTAAACTGGTGTAAAGCTGCTGAAATTGCCGATAGCTTAGGGGTTGATATTATTACATCCTCACTAGGATACAACCAATTTGACGACCAAAATCTAAACTATACTCACAGTCAATTAGATGGCAATACATCCTACATCAGCATCGGTGCCAAAACAGCGGTTTCAAAAGGGATTATAGTGCTTAATAGTGCAGGAAACCAAGGAAACAGCAAATGGCAGAAGATTGGCTTTCCCGCAGATGTTGAGGAAGTTTTAACGGTTGGTGCAATCAATAAAAATGGTTCTCCAGCACGTTTTAGCAGTAGAGGTAATAATGCGAATCAATCCATAAAACCTGATGTAGTAGCCCTTGGCGTAAGAGCTACTGTAGCTAGTCCAAGCGGGTTTTATTATCAAGGAAACGGTACAAGTTTCTCAACCCCAATTGTTGCAGGTGGTGTTGCATGCCTTCTACAAGCCTTTCCTCAACTTTCTCCAAAAAAAATAAATGACCTCATCAGACAAACAGCAGATGACAATACCACACCAGACTCAGTCATTGGTTATGGTGTCGCACGATTTGATATCGCATTTGAATATCAAAATTATTTAGACAAAAAAACAGTTAGGCCACATGTCTTTTACTCAAATCCAAAAGAAGTTGTTATTTTTTCAGGAGCAGCTGAATCTATGGATTTATTGTATTATGTAAATCAAAAATTCTTAGGGTTTTGGAAGTATCGTAAAAAAGTAAGTTCAAAAAAAGGAATAACCCCTTCGACCGTTCACTACATAAAAAATTCATTAAATAATAGTGATACTATTAAGGTTAAGTTTTATGACAAAGAAGGAAGTTCTCTCAAGATGAAATAGCCTAATATCTAGCTAATAATCAGTTTTGTTAATCTCTTGTAATCGGAATCTTATACCATTTGTCTCCAGAATATACCTCTAAAATATACAGCCCTTTTTGAACATCAATATCAAATTTGGAATTTAATAAGTTGAGGTTATTTTTCTCAAAAACAACTCTACCAAACATATCAATCAGCCTAATGTTGGAAACAAGATTATCTGCTGAGATTATAATATAATTTGCAAAAGGATTAGGATATACAACGACTTCTGGATAAGCATAATCTGTGACCCCGAGTCCACGAATAAAATTGAACGATGTTGTCATTGTATCGTTAGTTCTTATTTGATCATCAATTGCTTCTACAATGAAAACAGCTTGTGCTTCAGCCAATTGATTATAAGTCAAAGAGCTATCAAAATCTACTGTTAAGGACTGACCAGATACTAAATCTAAAACTTGATTTTTGCTATAAATGGCCATCCCATTAACGAATATTTCACTCGATAAGTTAACTCCCGAAAGATCATCTAAACCATCATTTTTAATCTCAACGACTGGCTTATACAAATGTTCTTTGTACAAATCTTCATTAGGAAAAACAATAGATTCAATACGAACATCCCTCCTTTTCACTACTACAAATGGTGTCTTAAGTGTATCATTCATCGGCTCGTTATCTAGAGATGTAATCCAAGAATGCATCGTATAGTTTCCCGATAAGTCCGAGGACCACAGTTTTTTAGAAACAAAATTATGTGCTCTATTGGGCGGCAACTGGATCAAATCAAAACTATCACGAAAAACAACACTATCCGATGAGTTTTTAAAAACAACATAAGCATCCAAACTTTTGAACGTATCCATCCCATTATTCATGACTTGAATAGATGGTAGAATAACTTCATCTAATTCTAGAGTATCCTTTGCTTTAGGGTTCAAATGTTGAGAGATGCTAATATCACTTTGATATCGAACTACATAATTATAGTTTAATGTATCCAAAAAATTAGGTTCATCCTCTACTTGGGAGTGATTAACAATCTCCACATAATAATCACCTACTTCATCAAAGTCTAAATCAGCAAAATAGAATGTGTCCGAAGTCAGCCTATTGAGATTGATAAATAAAGAATCTTGTAATACAATTTCTGCTTTGTTATTTTCTACACGAGCACAAATTTTTACAGTGTTAGCATTTACGTTTCCATGATTTCTAATAATAACACTCAATGGGCTTGGTATACTTCCATGAGCCTCTATTAGTTTAGGTTTGACAACACTTAATAGTTGAATATCATTGCCATTAATTACATAAAATATAGAATTAATTGTATCATTAGATCTTACTTGATCATCTTCAATAAAAACCCAAGTCTGCATGATAAAAGCACCCGCTGAATCCAGTTTTATAGGATTAAAAAACACTTGCTTCTCAGTCAAGAAAGGTGCATCTTGGAATACACTATCATAAAACAAAGTCAGACCATCTTGATCTAAAATTCTATATCGGATTAATGTAGAATCTTGGTTTGTAATACCATCATTTCGATACTTGACATAAGGTACAATGGTTGTATCTTTTGAGAAATAAGAATTTTTATGAGGTGTCTCAATGTTAACAACCATGACATCATCCACCTTTCTAGAAAATAAAGAGATTTTTAATGTATCATTCTCTGGAAAACTATCAATGTCCAGCATTGTAAAAGCTCGGAGTGTTAAATTACCATCCTCTGGCAAGTAAATGGTATCAAATGGCAAAATGGTAGTTGCTCCACCAATAAGATTAATAACCTTATCTTGAGTAATTAATACCTCATTCTTAGAGTTAACTAATTCCATTCTTACAGTTAAGTTATTTTGTGTTCTAATGCCATAGTTTATTGTTCTGACAACCATTTGTACAGGGTCTCTTTGTAAATCAAATTGAGAACCATTACTTGGAGAAAAAATCTGATCTACTGCAACATCATGATCTTTTATAAATGAGAATTTAATCGTCTTAGAATCATTGTCAACTACACTATCCGTTGATAGTTTGGCAGTTGCTGTAACAGAATAATCACCGATACGATACTTACTAATCTTTCCAAAAACTACCTTAGAGGTATCTCCAGCTGCAATACTAGTAACCTTTTCCTTTGAAAACTCTAGTTGACCAAAAACATTTAGTAATCTTACTTCTACGGGAAAATTAGATTGATTATGATAACCATAATTGATAAATCGTCCTATGATTTCTAATGAATCATTTTCGTCATATTGATAAGACGAATCAGATTTGGGGCTTATGAAATCTAAAGTAGCCACATCGTTAGCTACTTGCAGTCGTGGTTGAATGTTAAAATTAAAATCAAACCCTGGTGAAAAAGCTACCCATGAGGTATCTCCTGCTGGTGCAGTAAAGTAAAATGTATGTGGCCTTACAGGCACCTCACTCTGATAACTAAAGCCTACATTAGTGCTAGAAGTCTGACGAATTCCTACATAAAAGCTATTAGTCACCAAAATTCGTGGCAATACATTCATAATAAATGTTCCAGATACAGATGATGAAGTATCCGACATAAACAATTCTTTACCAGGTAAACCATCTTTGTCCACATCCCACACACCCAATTGAAATGATCTACCAACAGAATTAAAATCTACCTTGATTTGATTGATGTATGATGTACCATCCACATAAAATCTAGCAACAAAGTCTCCAGTACTACCATTGAACCCAATACCTCCTGTATTTCCAGCAAATGGATCTGAATGAGAATAGACATTATAATTGACCACACGATTTTTAGTGATCATATTATTCAAAGAATTACTATCCTGATCTATTATTATTTGAAGGGTTTCTGTTCCTTGAAATTTAGGTACATAGCTATCAAAATAAACCATTTGACCCTCATAGGGAGCTAACTTTGAAATTACTATACTATCCGTATATGAATTTGCCCCACTTACTTCCAGATATACCTTATGATTAACAACGGTATCCTTTCCTACGTTATTTACCAATACTTTTATACTATCGGATTGATTCATCAGCAATGGAACTGTGCCTAGACTATATAGTTTAGACACTTCCAAATCAATCGATTTGTTTGGATGATAAATTTTAAGCGTTGGATGAGTAGAACTAGAAAATGATGTCATACTATCCATACCGCTTGTACTAGTTCCGTACAGATACTTACTCTCATTTGGAGACACAAAACCAGAAACATAAAAACTACTTTCAACAGACCAATTCATTGTCGCAACTTGATTTGTCGTCTGTGTATATTCAACCAAAATTTCTAAATGTATTTTTCCACCAGTAGTGTCCCAAACATATGGCCGAGAGAAAAGTAGCATTACTTCTTCAGGAGAACTCCCAATCATATTTTTAGGATTTCCTTCATAAATTGAAGTCATTGTTCTAGACTCTGCAGACCAGTTCAAAGAATTTGCCCCAAAATTAGACAGATTGGTAGACTTTAAATAAACCTTCATCTTGCAATTACCTCGCATTGAATCGAAAGACTCATGAAAGAAAGATAGTGCAGAGATACTGTCGCCATGATTTAAATTGCTAAGCGTTGTGCTGGGATAAATAAAAGCAAATCGACTGTAATAAGCTGCAGCCGTATCCGTTCTCAAAGGACCAAAGTTGCCACTTGAAAATCCACCGTTTCCTATCTTGGTATATTGACCAAAGGCAAGAACAGTTGAAAAAACTAATAAAAACAGGTTTAAGTATCGTCTAATCATAGAGTTCCAAAGATAATAAAAATCATTGTTATGTTTACTGATTAAATTTTATATGCAACTTTGTCTTTACAAATGATGAAAAACTATGTTTTATCTTTATTGAGTATTGTCTCTGTACTTTCCTCCTGTGGTCAAAAAAATCAGAATAAATCCATGTCTTCACACACCAATCAACTAATCAAAGAAACAAGCCCTTATTTACTTCAGCATGCACACAATCCAGTTGATTGGCACGCATGGAATCCAGAAAATCTAGTTGAAGCCAAAAAATTAAATAAGCCCTTGCTTATAAGCATCGGATATAGCAGTTGCCATTGGTGTCATGTAATGGAACACGAAAGTTTTGAAAACGAGGAAGTAGCTCAATACATGAACGAACATTTTTATTGCATCAAGGTAGACCGAGAGGAACGCCCCGATGTCGATCAAATTTATATGACTGCTGCCAACATTATCACTGGTCGTGGAGGTTGGCCTCTCAACTGTTTTGCATTACCCACAGGCGAGCCGTTTCATGCAGGCACCTACTACCCCACCAAAGATTGGTTGAGACTCCTTCAAAATATTTCAGATCAATACCAGTCCAATTTCGCTAAAATCGAAGAATATGCTCAAAAATTGACCCGTGGTATTCAACTGCAAGAGACTGCAATTAGTGATCAAACTACTCAAAGCCTAGACGATACAGTGTTAGACAATCTAGTGAAGGAATGGAAGAAAAATTGGGATTACAACGACGGAGGAATGAATAGAGCACCAAAGTTTCCAATGCCTAGCAATTATGATTTTCTAATTTCATATGCACACCATTCATCTGATAACACCATTGACGAGTTTATCAATATTACACTTACTAAAATGGCATATGGTGGGATATTTGACCAAATTGGAGGAGGTTTTTCTAGATACAGTGTGGATGAAATTTGGAAAGTACCCCACTTTGAAAAAATGCTCTATGACAACGCACAACTTCTCTCCATTTATGCCAAGGCATATCAAAAAACAAAAAAACCATTATTCAAACAGGTAATCGATAAAACCGCAAACTGGTTAGAACGAGAAATGCTAGACAAAAGTGGGCTATTCTATGCTGCTTTAGATGCAGATAGTGAAGGAGAAGAAGGCAAATATTATGTTTGGAAATCCGAAGAATTAAAAGATATCCTAAAAGAGGATTTTGATTTGACAGTATCCTATTATGAAGTGGATAAAAAAGCCCTTTGGGAACACCAAAACAATATACTCCTGAGAGACAAAGATGATGCTTCGATTGAACGTGAATATCAACTTACAACACAAGAATTAGCTGATAAAATTCAGAGAGTCAATCAAAAATTACTCGACCAAAGAAGTCAACGCATCCCTCCAGGTTTGGACGACAAGTGTCTTACCTCATGGAACAGTCTAATGGTTTCGGGTCTGATTGACTCCTATATAGCTACTAGAAATAATCATTACAAAAAACTAGCAATCAACACATTAGACAAAATATTAACTACTCAGTTACATGGAGAAGAACTCTGGCATAGCTTCAAAAATAATCAATCAACCATACCAGGTATGTTAGAAGATTATGCCTTTTTGATTAAAGCATGCACCGATGCATTTGCCATTACAGGCAATGAATCTTATGTTCAATCTGCACAACAATTAACAGAGGTAGTAATGAAAAAATTCTATGATTCTGAAAAAGAGCTTTTCTACTTCAATGAGACCAACGAACTCATTGTCAGAACCACTGAAGTTCACGATAATGTAATTCCCTCTACCAATTCTGTAATGGCTCATAATTTATGGCAACTAGGACTGATCTATGGTAATAGTCGATATCTTGAAATTGCTGAAACTTTGGTAGGTAAGGTTCAGTCCAATATGGTGTCATATCCAAGTGGGCATAGCAATTGGGCAAAAACACACCTGGCCATTTCAAAGCCGTATTTTGAAGTGGTTATTGTAGGAAAGAATGCAGAAAAAGAAGCCCTAAAATTCAGAGAATCATTCCATCCCAATACGCTTGTTTTGTATAGCAATGCACCATCTAATTTACCCTTATTCAAAAATCGATATCATGCAGACGAGACCCTAATTTATGTGTGTGAAAAAGGCGTATGCAAATTGCCTGTAAAGACCATTGAAGAGGCGTTAGAGCTTGTTAGATGATTTAAACAAAAAAGACCCAGTACAATTACTGGGTCTTTATATTTCTAGTTAGAAAATCTTATCTCGCTAACGTCATTTCGTCTACAATGTGCTTTGCACCTGCAAGCTTATCGATACACCATAATACATAGCGAATATCCACAGAGATAGTACGTTGCAATTCTGGTTCGAAAGCAATATCACCACTCATAGCCTCCCAGTTCCCATCAAAAGCCAATCCAATCAATTCTCCATTTCCGTTAATAACAGGGCTACCAGAGTTACCACCCGTAATATCATTATTGGTTAAGAAACAAATTCGAAGATCCTCTCCTTCTTTCGCATAATCTCCATAATTTTTTGATTTTGCCACGTCAAGATACCCCGTAGGTAAGTCAAACTCATCATCACCTGGTTGATATTTTTCGATTACCCCTTTCATGGTAGTGAAGTGTTTGTATTGCATTGCATCACCTGGCGAGTAGTCTAATACTTGACCATAAGTGAAACGCATTGAGCTATTTGCATCGGGTGCAAAAGCCTTATCTGGGTGCATTTGGAATAACGCTGCCTTGTACAAACGATCAGCCGTTGCTCTCTGCTGATCTGCTTCTGCAAACATAGCTCTTATGCCATTCAAGTAAAAGTCAAGCATGATTCCTGAGAACTCAACCCCTATATCTTTTTTCAATTTCTTAGCACTTGGATTTTCTATAAATTTCATAGCTCGATCTTGATCAACCAAGATTGAACATTCAAAAAGCTTTTCGGCCATTGCTGTGGTATTGCCTTTGTATTTAGCAATCATATCATTGAATGCAGCAGGTCTCATATCGGCAGAAAGATCATTCATGTAATAATCTAACATAGCCACCATAACCTCCTGATCAATGGGTGCATAATAATCTTTAAAATTACCTTCAGTAGATGCTTTGATTCGTTGAACCATACCGTCAATTTGAGACTGTATTTGAGCTTTTTTGTCTTTATCCTTTTCGGCAGAAAGCATAGCATACATGGATGCTAAACGACTAAACCCAAAGCCATACTTTGTAAATTCTATTCCATAAATAGCTTCCATCCAATAGGTCTCAGCTAATTTCTTTGCATCGTATACCGCATATGCATCTTTGTACATAGAAAGAACATTTCCGTATTTGTCTTTACGAGCTTGGTCTCCACTATTTACCCACTTATCAAATGCAGCTTCCTCTCCTCTTTTCTTTCCTTCAATATCCAAACGCTTAAGACCACGTGTCTGTCCCATAAAATATTTCCAGTAATTTGCTACTTGAGCATGCTTAGCGGCATACATTAAATCAACAGCCTCATCTCTTTTTTGATATTTTTCATACACATCCAATTTAGCTCTTCGAATCTTAACACGAGCTGGTTGATCAATTTCAGTAGCATTTCTCACCCCAAAAGAAGATAGGTAGCGATCCGTACTTCCTGGGAAACCCCAAATCATAGCAAAATCACCTTTTTCAACACCTTTCATGCTCACAGGTAAGTGATGCTTTGGAGTGTAAGGAATATTATCTTCAGCATAGTCTTTAGTAGCTTTATTGTCCTTAGACGCATAAACTCTAAACATTGAGAAATCTCCCGTATGTCTTGGCCACATCCAGTTGTCTGTATCTCCACCGTACTTACCTACTGATTCTGGTGGTGTACCTACCAATCGAACATCTCCGAATGTTTCATAAACGTATGCAAAGTATTTGTTCCCGCTAAACATCTCTTTGATGTCTACAGCATAAGCTCCAGAATCTGATAATTCTTTTCGAACAGCTGAAGAGTGCTCTGCAATGAGTTTACCTCGATTTTCATCGATCACATCTGCCAATATATCTTCAGTAATATCTACGATTTTCACTAAAAAGGAAACACTAAAACCTGCAGGTAATTCATCCTTTTTTGTTTTAGCCCAAAAGCCGTTCTTTAAATGGTTTGCAGTAGTGGTACTCAATTTTTGAATCGCACTATATCCACAGTGATGATTCGTCAATATCAGACCTTGACTACTGATTACCTCTCCCGTACAAAACCCAGAACCTAATCGAACAATCGCATCTTTCATACTGCTTTTGTTGATGTCATAAATTTGGTCTGGCGTTAAAACAAGACCTAATCTTTGCATTTCTGCATAATTGTCTGTTAGAAGAGCGGGTATCCACATCCCTTCATCGGCACGAGTAGTTTGACTACTTAAAAGCGTTAATAAAGCTACAATAATTGTATATAATTTTTTCATGATTTAAATTAGTGAAGCAAATCTCACATTTTTAGCATAAAATCCTAGAGGTAATGGATAAATCTATAGTAAATTTCGATAATAAATATTCTAACAAAAATGTGTTTCTGAAAATGAAAAGCCAAAAGACCCTATGGGATAATTGGATACAATAAGGCATCCTTGTACTTCTGCCAATTCATATCCTCGTAATGGATAATCCCTTTCCTATACTGATATTGTTGCAGTACACCATTAAAAATAAAGAAAAAGAAAATAATTATAAACGTAGTCTTTGCATTGCCTTTAGTTTTTTGGAATAATATAGCAAGAGGAATAATCCAAATAATATAATACTCGATTAGTACACGAGTGCCAAATGTCCCTCCATACCACCACATATGCCAACTTGATAAAACATAAGTCAAAATAATCATAGACAATAACCACCAAAAAGCATGAAAAAAAGTGGATTTAAACCAATAAAACAAACCAACTAAACTCAATAGGAATATAGGAGTATATACAAAAAATCCTTTCCGAAAACTGAATAAAAAGTCAATTAAATGAGGTCTTAAAAAATTAAACCCTTCATTTAGGTAAGCATAAATGTACCATTGGTCAATTTGAATCTTATAAATTATAAATTGTATTGAAATAGTAGCTAAAAAAGCGATAAAAGATAAACCTAAAACAAGAGGTTTGGCAAAAAGAGATTTAAACCAAACTAAAAAAATTGAAAAATTTTTATGAAACAAGGGTAAGAATAGAATCACCAAAACATTTAAAGGACGCAAGAGAACAATAAAACCTAGCAAAACCCCAACAACTAGACCCCACCTTCGGCTGTTTGTTTTCATAAAAAGTATGTTGTAATACAAAAAAGCTGATATAGCACCTGCCGAATAAATATGCGATAATGATGCTTCCCATGTGGCATAATAAAACCAATTCGTACCAAAATAAGTCCCAACAATACATAAAACTTTAATCCAATGATTGATTGAAAAAAAATCTAAAATTCTACCGATGAAAATCATAGTAATTACCATATAGAAAAGTGCTGCTATTAGAACAGAGCCATGATAAACTGCCGTATAACCATCTGCTTGCCAGCCCATCAATAGCGACCAACCATGTGCTACTAGAAAGAAAGGTGAATATGCGATTGCAGTACCTACATAGTATTTTGTAAAAATTCGCTTTTTATCCAATTTGTATCGATAGTCAGTATACCAAGTCTCAGGATGATCATGTTTTTCAACAGTCTGATTGAAACCAAAATTTAAATCATTATAAATAAAAATAGCTGGTAAATAGGCATAATATCCCTTGCCATCTGATACGACCGTATTGTATTTTTGATTATGACCTACACTATCATCCAAAAACTTAAATTGAATAACAAAACCTAGTGAAACCAAGAAACTTATCAGGATCCAAAAATTTAATTTTTGAAGATTTCTTAAAATACCATTTGTCAGTTGGATAAACACAAGACAATATTCGCTTTAATTCATGAGGAATCAAAGTTGGGTAATTATCTCAACATTCTGTAGTACCCTAAAGAATATAATCCCTCACTTGCGTACATTTGAAGTAATGTATCACAAAGACATTTTAGAAACCATCGGTAACACACCATTGGTTAAGTTAAATAAAATTGTAGCGGATCTTCCATGTACTGTTTTAGCCAAGGTTGAATCTACCAACCCTGGGAACTCTGTAAAGGACAGAATGGCTTTAAAAATGATTGAAGATGCTGAAGCAGATGGCAGACTAAAACCAGGTGGAACAATCGTTGAAGGTACCAGTGGTAATACTGTAATGGGGCTAGCCATTGCAGCTGTGGTCAAAGGGTACAAATGCATATTTGTTACCACTGACAAACAGAGTAAAGAAAAAGTGGATGCTCTCAAGTCCGTAGGTGCTGAGGTAATTGTGTGTCCTACTGATGTTGATCCTGATGACTCACGATCCTATTACTCCGTATCCAAAAGGTTAGGCAGCGAAATTCCAAATGCATGGTATGTAAACCAGTACGATAACCCAAGTAATGTTCAAGCTCATTATGAGACTACAGGACCTGAAATCTGGGAACAAACTGAAGGAAAAATCACCCACTTTGTGGTTGGTGTAGGTACAGGTGGCACAATCAGTGGAGTAGGAAAATATTTAAAAGAAAAAAATCCCGATATCCAATGTTGGGGTATTGACACCTATGGTTCTGTTTTTAAAAAGTATCATGAAACAGGTGAATTTGACGAAAAAGAGATTTACCCATATATCACAGAAGGTATTGGCGAAGATATTCTTCCAAAATGTGTCAATTTTGATACGATTGATCACTTTGAAAAAGTCACCGATAAGGACGGACTGCTTTGGCAACGAAAAATAGCTAGAGAAGAAGGAATACTTGCCGGCAATAGTGCAGGAAGTGCTGTTAAAGGCATCTTACAATGTGCTCATATGCTAAAACCTTCTGATGTAGTTGTTGTACTTTTTCACGATCATGCCACCAGATACATGGGTAAAGCATTTAATGATGAATGGATGAAAGAGCGGGGATTCTTGGATGCAAAACCTAAAACAGCCGAGGATATGATATCCACTCATAAGCACCTTCCTATGTTGACCGTTTTGGACACCGACGATGTGAATGTAGCATTTCAACTCATGGAAAAACACGGAATATCACAACTTCCTGTAAAGAATAATCAAGGTGAATTTGTTGGATCTGTCAATGATAATCACTTGCTTTCTCAGTTACTCAAAAACCCAGAATTATCCTCGAGTAAAATTGCTAATATCATGCAAAAAGCATTCCCAGTAATCGAAGCATCTGAGAATATAGAAATGGTATCTAAGCTAATTAACAAAGAAAATCCAGCAGTACTTGTTCGTGAGTTAAGTGGAACTATTCATATCCTAACCAAATACGATCTTATTGGTGCATTATCTAGCTAAATAAACAAAAAAATCCCCCACAAAATGCGGAGGATTTATTGAATTTTATCCTAGTTATTACAATGAATTAACATTGTTCAAATCTGCAAAGGCTTTTTCAAGTCTACTGATGAAAGTCAATTCACCTTCTCTCACCCACTTACGCGGATCGTAATACTTTTTATTGGGTTGATCTGCTCCATCAGGGTTTCCAATTTGAGCTGCCAAATAATCTTTTTTGGCAAGAACATAATCCCTTACACCTTCTGTGAACGCATACTGCAAATCAGTATCAATATTCATTTTAATTACACCGTAGGAAATTCCCTCACGAATTTCTTCAAGGGTAGAACCTGATCCTCCATGAAATACAAAATCAATTGGGTTATGCCCTGTATTATAATTTTCTTGTACAAAGTCCTGAGAATTTTTAAGAATGATTGGAGTTAGTTTCACATTACCAGGCTTATAAACTCCATGAACATTACCAAAAGCAGCTGCAATCGTAAATCTTGGGCTTACTTTCATTAACTCTTCATATGCAAACGCTACCTCGCTTGGTTGAGTGTACAATTTACTACTATCAACGTCTGTATTATCTACACCATCTTCCTCTCCACCTGTAATACCTAATTCAATTTCTAAAGTCATTCCCATCTTGCTCATACGCTCAAGGTAAGTTTTGCAAATTTCAATGTTCTCCTCAATCGATTCTTCTGACAAATCAATCATGTGCGAACTATAAAGTGGCTTTCCTGTTTCTGCAAAATGTTTCTCACTTGCATCAAGTAGACCATCAATCCATGGCAATAATTTTTTAGCAGCATGATCGGTATGAAGAATAACAGTTGCCCCATATGCTTCAGCAAGTTCATGAACGTGCTTTGCTCCTGCAACACCGCCTTTGATAGCAGCCTGTTGGTTTTCATTGCTTAGTCCTTTTCCAGCAAAAAATTGTGCTCCTCCGTTACTAAATTGAATAATTACTGGAGAATTTAATTTAGCTGCTGTTTCCATTACTGAATTGACAGTGCTCGAACTGGTAACATTTACTGCAGGTAGTGCAAATCCTTTTTCTTTTGCATAAGCAAAAATTGCTTGAACTTCATCTCCTGTTGCTACTCCGGGTTTAATCGTATGGCTCATTTATTTTTTAAATATTGGGGCAATATTACATATTTTACCTACTAAATTCAATGAGGTAATCGCTTAAGTTTTCAATTTGTCTCTTTTCTAACCGAAGGTTTGTAAATCTACTAGTTTTTTGTAGATCCCTTTCTGAGCTATGAGCTCCTCGTGAGTTCCTTGTTCTGCTATTTCACCTTTATCCAAAACTACAATTTTATCGGCCTTTTGAATGGTGCTCAAACGATGTGCAATAACAATGCTTGTTCTATTCTCCATCACTTTTTCCAGTGCGTCTTGAACCATTTTTTCACTTTCAGTGTCTAACGCACTGGTGGCTTCATCTAGAATGAGTATAGGTGGTTCTTTGGCGACTGCACGAGCAATGCTCATGCGTTGTCGTTGCCCCCCACTTAAATTTGTTCCTTTTTCACCTAGATTAGTATTGTACCCTTTTTCTAAATTAGTGATGAAAGTATGAGCATTGGCAATTTTTGCTGCTTGTAAGAGTTGGTCTCCTGACAAATAATGATCTCCCATATTTATGTTATTGGCTGCCGTATCATTAAAAAGTATGGCATCTTGCGTAACAATTCCCATTAACTCTCTTAATGTAGATAAGTCAATGTTGGATATATCTTTCCCATCTATGGTTATTCTCCCAGCATTTAATTCGTGAAAACGAGGAATTAAATCTACCAAAGTTGATTTCCCACCTCCAGAAGGACCAACTAGGGCAACCGTCTCCCCTTTCCTTATTTCAAGATTGATATCTTTTAATACCAGTGTTTCTGAATAACCAAAGGATACATTATCCAAGATAACAGAGTTTTCAAATGAAATTTCTTTATCCCCTTGGGTATCTATTTCCTGTTCACTTTCTAGTATCTCGTTAATTCTACCCATTGAAGCTGCTCCTTTTTTTAATCTAAAAAAAGATTCAGATATGCCTTTGGCTGGCGGTATTAACTGAGAAAATATAGCGATATACCCTATTAAAACTGATGGAGGTAAGGTTGAACTATCAGATAATATTAACGAACCACTATAGATTAAAATGCTACTCAATACAATACTAGCCATAAACTCGCTAAGTGGCGAAGCCAAAAATTCTTTTCGATTCAATCGAACCATTTGTCTGAAGTGATCATCATTCAGTCCCTTAAACTTATCTTGTTTATCTTTTGATGCACTGAATGCTTTAATAATTTTAATACCATGTAAACTCTCTTCAAGATGAGATAATACATCTGAAAGTTTTTCTTGTCCAGCCTGAGCAGCATTCTTTAACTTCTTTCCTATTCTGCTTATCAAAAACCCACTCAAGGGTAAAACAACAATGACAAATAAGGTCAATTGGTAACTCATAACAAACAACACTACCAATGGAATTAAAATAGCCAGTGGATGTTTAAAATATAACTCTACCACACCCAAAAGACTCCATTCCACCTCTTTCACATCGTTGGTAAATCTAGACATGGTATCTCCCCTCTTTTCTTTGTTAAAATAACTTAAGGGTAATCGTAACAAATGGTTGTATATGTGTTCACGAATATCTCTTACTACTGCACTTCTAACGTAGGCAAGGTTGTAGAAAGCTAAATAAAGAGCCAAATTCTTCAAGAAAAAAGCAATGACAATTCCTATTGAAAAATAGATTAAGGCAGTTTGTTTACCCAACTCCACAATCTTGGCACCCATTAAATAATTAAAATAGGCCATCCAAGTATTGGGGTTTGATGATAGTTCTACCACATTAATTTGAGATTTATCACCGTAGAAAATCAACTCAAGAAATGGAATGATCAATGCAATACTGACCACATTAAACATCGAAGTCAGCAAGTTAAAACTAAAGAATTGTACCAGCCTAGATGCATATGGTTTGGCTAGTGCATATATGTTCTTAAATCCTATCAGAGTTGCGAAGATAATCGACTAACCTTTATCCTACAGAAAAAAGAAATCTCCAGAAATTATTCCAGCATAAAACTCATTAACTAAAATACCTTGTTTATCATACCTCAAAACTGCACTCCTACTTACAAAATCTTTGACATCAGAAACGTATAGATCACCATTTTCAGGTTGAATTCCTAAACAATAAAAGGTTTTACCTTCACCATCACAAAAGAGGCTGGGAACTGAATCATTGGTTTTTACAGACCATACACCCTCACTTATATAGTAAAGGATATCATCTGACTGATCAAAAACTAAATTCGTTGGAGTTTCATCAATGTTAATTTGAAGATCAACCGATTCATCAGTCTCATCAATCCGCAATAAAGCTGCCTTTTCTTGAACATCTTCATCACCTCTGCATAGTACCCAAAGTTGATTGCTATTATCTATAATTATCGATTCTGGAAAACTTGCTACTTGAATACTATCGATTACCCTATCTGTCAAAATATCAATACCATATATTTGATTAGTCTCTGAAGCTGTAAACCAAAAAACTTGATTTTTGATTACTGCTCTTTCAGACCACCCATTTACAGGAATGGTATGTGTCACCTGATTTTGATCAAGATCTATTACAGAAATTGCATCCGCATACAAATCTGTCACGTAAGCCTTTGTGTTAGAAACTTGATATAGATAGCGTGGCGAAGTCAATCCTTCGATTTTATCGGTTTGGGTAAAGCTAGTATCGGTAATGATAATTTTACCAGAATTATTTATCACAAAAAAATACGAATCACCTATTTGATTAATGGATTGAAATACATTGCCTAAACTTTGATTATTGACACTCTGAAAAACATCATTTTGAACTGTTTTGTCAATGGGATTATATAAGGACAGCGTTCCCTCTCCCCAACCAAAATTACCTTGATTTGCAATTAAAACACCCTTCTCAGGAAAAGATATTTGTGGATTTTCTATTTCGTCTTTACATCCTGAAACCAAGAGAAAACCTACTAGTATGACAATTATCTTACGCAAATCTTTTGTGTGTATGATTTACCTTGATGAGTTATGTGTAAGAAATAAGTTCCTATGGATGAAATGCTAACTGCATCATGATTTCTTGAAAAGTTAATTTCTCTTCCCTGTATGTCCAATACTGAAATTTTGGATAGCACTGGAGCATCGATATGAATTGGCTTGTTTTGACTAACAAGTGTAGGGTAAACGTTTATACCCTGCAATGTAAACCGCTGGGTGTTCAATAACTCACCATTTACTACAGCAACAGCATCCAAGTCAAAGCCACAGCTTTCATAAGGACTAGGAAAAGGATCATTAATCATTCGACCTTTACTGTCTTGTGTTCCAAAACTATCATTCACACTACCAACTACATCAACCAATTTGACATAATTTATCGTGTCAAAACCCAATTCATCTAGATCAAACAGAGTACCATAAGGGGCCTGATGTTTCCCTGCAAAATTGTATAATTGATATGGATCGGTATAACTAAAGTTATTGGTCTGATAACTGGTGTCAGTCAAACTTTCACTTGGAAAACGCTTGAAGTCTTTTCCATCCTTACTTACTTCCACATGAGCAAGCTCTAGATAATAAGAAAAACCAACTCGAAAACCATTCTCAAAAGTGGCAAAGTCATAACCTTCACGATTTAAAATGGGCTCATCAAATGAGAGAATAATAGAACCTCCGTCACCAAGACTAACAACATCTCCATCATAAGATCCTAGAGCACTAGCTTCGGTTCCAACCGAAGCTAAGCCCAAGGCTGTATCATTAATTTGGATAGGTCCACGAACTAGTTGAGCACCAGTAGCCCAACCAATAATGGATGAATTGTCTTTAGAAATGGATTTACTTCCTAACTCACCACCTGGCCCATCAAACTGAGCATAAGTTAGTATTTGTATAAATATGACTAGTAAAGCCCCTATTCTCATTGTTTTATGAATTTTGAAACAATTGATCCATTGCTAGTGAATACTTTGGCAAAATAAATACCTGGCACAAAACTAGAAACATCGAATGAATAATTGCTAGATAATATTCTTTGCTCAGACTTTGCTACTGTTCTGCCGTCCATTGCAATTAATTCAATTGATTGAATAGGAGCTTCTGAATAAATATTTAAAATGTTGTTGACAGGATTTGGATATACATTCAAATGAGCAATCATTTGATCATTAATTGAATTAGTCAAATCTTGTGCTAGAGACAGACAGAAATAGGCAGGTGTGTTCATACCATACTGTCCAACATCCGAAGATTGTAATTCAAAATCTACTCGATCACAGGATACAATTTCTGCCATTTTCCAATCTTTCAAAATGTAATCTTTCGTATTGTCGTCAAAACGGTAATCAGCCAAGTAAATTGTATCTGTGTTCAATATCTCATTCGATGCGGATACACTTTTAACCAGCAATCTAAAATAATCAGGATCATCTCCGCTTCCCCCCCCAAATTTCTTGCTAAAACTACTCCCTTCATTCATGTCTAAGGCAGCATAGGTAGCGTTCGTGATGTAGAATCGTACAGGAACAGGTAGCCGAACGAGTCCAAATATTCCCTCATCTGCATCGCTGAAATATGGTGACCGTATTGAATTCATTTGCCCATTATTTACAAAATGAACAGACTCAAAATTCCAGCCAGACTCAGGTGTACTAGACATGGGTCTTCTAACAGAAGAATACTGATTTGTATACCCAGCTGTGATAGTATCATACATTGAGCTAACGCTCCAACCAGACCAACTTCCCCAATTTTGATTGTACTCATTAGGAAAAAACATATGACTAACCATAAATCCTCCAGCAGCATCACTCCCATTATAAAAAGTATCTTCTTCAAACACGATAGACTCAGGCATCACCTCTGCACTACTAATAGCATTAAAATCGTCCATGCATAAATATTTTGGAGTATTGATCCCAAATTCACCCATATCTGAGCTTTCATATTTTATGGCAATACTATCAATTTTGATATCAAGCTCGGAATCATTATTGAAGTCTACGTAAAACCAATCATTCAAAACATAATCTTTGGCATTATCCTCAAACCTAAAATCTGCAAGATACAACTCACAAGAATCTACCAAATTACCAGCTAGATATGAATAAAATTTTACCCGAAAATAGTCAGGATCATTTCCATTTTCACCACCAAATTTCTTGGTGAATCCACTTCCACTTTTCATATCTAAATACGCATAGGTATTATTTGTAAAATAAGCCCCAGACACATCAGTGGGCAAATCCATTTTAATGTAGGTATTTCCATAACTAACCATATAATTATCAGTGTAACTAACCCCATGACCTGCAATAGCACTATATTGATTGGTGTATCCAGGTGTAAGTGTATCGGTCATATTACTCAAAGCCCATCCTGACCAACTTCCCCATTGAGGGTTGTATGAATTCGTCCATTTTCTTCCAAAATGTAAAAACCCACCGCTTGTATCTGCACCATTATCAAAGGTATCTGACTTGGTTAAAGGCAAATTATCAAACGTTGAGTATACCCGTGTATGGTCAAGTTGTCCATAGCTGGTTATAAACAAGAATATGGTGAGGATGTAGATGATTTTTCTTTTCATGATTGTGTTTTAATTTTATAGTTAAGTGTTAATTTTATAATTCTTCCCGGCAAAGGGGTTCTTGGTTGTGTGTAATATGGTGTATTCATAATATTGGTTATTGAGCAACCCAATCTAATTTTTGAATAGCTGTAATATCCTCCAACATCAAACAAGTAATAAGGATCGATGAAAGAAGAATTGTCACTCGTCACAAAATTTTTACCAACGTATTGAACATTGCTAAAAAGCCCGTAGTTTTCATTTACTGTACTTAAAGTTAAATTGCTCGTAAATCTGGGAGTAAAAATGAGTTGCTTGTTGTGTCTAAGGTCATTTATATCGTCAAACTGATAAACTGATCTAACATAATGAACATTAGATCGTACGATGAATTTATGACCATTTATGGGATATGAATAAGAGGCATTTAAAACAGCCCCACTACTATTCACGCGATTAATATTTTCAGGGGAAATTTCTGGAAAGCCACCCCATTGAATCCAATTTTGATAAAAACCAGCATGAGGGTTCAATTGAACTTCTAATTGCTTAGCTGAATATGCTATACCAAAATCCAACTTATATCCCTCTTCGGGCTTTAACAATGAATTACCCATAGCTTCACCTGGTTGATACCAATGCAACTCATTGAGGACTGGAAGACGATAGACCTTTTGTACACTACCTTTTATTGTATTAAAATCATTCCATTTAAATTTTCCAGAGAGCCGGGCATTCATTGCCCAATTAGTGTACCAATTGACCAATCCTTGAACAAGTTTTATACTTCCATTGTCGAAAGTCCGAGTCAATTCATACGAGCCTGTTAAACGATTCCAAGTAACTCTATTCACCAGAGCATCTGAATGATAATAGGCTTGTTGGTTTTGAATATTCATCAGAAGATGAGATTTCTTTGAGAGTTGTCTTGTAAGACCAACATTTGTATTGATATTATTTACATAACTACTTGTTTGAATGTCATTTACACTTGAAAAAAATATGATTTTTTCATGGGATAACTGATTAGAAACAGTGAGCCGTGATTTATTAGATAATCGGCTGTTAAATGACAAAACATGAACAAGATTCTCGTCTTGTTGTCTATTCTGATGACTCTCACCAAAAGACGGGGGTATCCCTCGATCGGCATTCAAATAATATAACATAGACCGAAAAGTACTTCTAGAGTTCATATCGAACGTCATATTTTGAACCAAACTCACTCTTTGAAAGTCCGAATTAGTTAAGACACTATCTATATTATAGGGCTTTAAACTAACTTGATTCTGAGAGTTCACAAGTGATGCACTCAGAGCATAGTTAAAACGTTTTATGCGAAAAGAATACTTACTACTTACACCCAATTCGTCTATCGAACTATAGCTAAGATTTAGGTCACATCCTTGATGAGTTAAATCCGAACCAATGGCCACTCCATCTCCCAAAGACGGTGAACCCAACATACGTCCGTTGGGAGTACCAAAAATTGTGTTTTTAAAATGCACTGCATCAATTAAACTCAAATCCATCGTACCGTTCATACTGCTTTGCATGTTTACACCATTAATCATAATTGGTAAGTGCATTGTACCAAGACCTTTGAATGATGGAGTACTCAATGCTCCATAACCTTTGCTTCGAATAAATACGCCACTTTGCTTTTGGAGTAACTCTGCATATGTTTGAATCGGGTTCGTTTTTAGAAAAACTTGAGCGATAAGTTGTTCGTTTGGAGAATTACTTCGCGAAAAAACAGCGATAGAATCTAACCCAAACACCTGCGTGGAATCATTACCGCTCCAGGAAGAGGCAAGCTCACTCTGAGCCAATAAATGACTACTTAGGCAAGTAATTAATAATACAGCAAAAGCTGGTTTCATGGGTTTTAATTTTAATTCTAAAAATAAATACCTATGAGAATAAAATATATAAAAGACCTGATGGTTTGTCTGGCTCCTATAGCTTTTCTCCCCGAAAGCACTAATAGTAACGTTGCAATGAGCAGGTCTTCTGACTAAGTTCTGATGTTGCTGTCCTTCCCATTCGAATTCGAACAGTGGAAATAGATGAGCAAAATCATGTTAGAACATTACAGCTGCGGGTACAGTAGAAGATTTTCACTTCGTTTCCCTTAACTTATTGCTACGTCAAAAGTAATGCTATTTTAATTCCCTAGCTAACAACATATAAACATTAAATAGGGATGTAATATATTTGCCACCATATGGCTACAACACAAGATTTATCCCGCGGAATGTTTTTGAGATACAACGGACAACTATGTCAGGTAATCGACTATCAACATACGATGCCTGGAAAAGGAGGTGCATTTTATCAAGTAAAAATGAAAAATGCTATTACTGGAAAATCCATTGAAAATCGATTCAGAAGTGGAGAAAACATCGATGATGTCCGAATAGATCAAGTAGAAATGCAATACTTATACAAAGACGGCACCAATCTCATGTTGATGAATACAGAGACGTACGAACAAGTAGCCGTAGCTGAATCTATGTTAGGCGACCAAATGAAATTCATCAAAGAAGAAATGCTACTCAATGTTTATTTTGATGATGGCAATCCCATCATGGCAGATGCACCTAACCACGTAGTTCTTGAAATCACATACAGTGAGCCAGGTGTTAAAGGAGATACAGCCAACAACCCACTCAAACCAGCAACGTTAGAAACTGGAGCAGTAGTAAATGTCCCATTATTTGTTGAATCTGGCGAGAAAATTAAAGTAGATACTCGCACTGGAGAATATGTAGAAAGAGCAAAGTAATGCTCACAGTTTACTGATAAATGGCTGAGAAGAACCCACAATTTCTCGGAATTTCCGAATCTAAATGGCACGAATATGATTCTTCATCTTGTGTGATACAGCAATTACCTTACGAACTCACCTCCTCTTTTAAACAAGGATCTTCTAAAGGTCCAAATGCTATAATACACAACTCTCACTATGTAGAATACTTTGATACTGAATTAGGCGTAGAACCCTACAAAAAATGTGGAATTGCTTGTACTGATCCACTTGATTTTAGTAATAAAACTAATGAAAAAGCGATGGATTATATCCAAGCTGAAACAACAAAACATATAGATCAAAACAAATTTTTAGTTAGCTTAGGAGCAGAGCACACCATTACTTACGGCGTTTTTAAAGCCTTTCAACAAAAATGGAGTGATATCGGAATACTTCAATTGGACGCACATAGTGATTTGAGAGATCAATACGAAAATAATCGTTGGTCTCATGCCAGTGTCATGGCAAGAATTCATGAATTTAAACCCGAAATTTTTCAGGTTGGAATACGAGCCCAGTGTATTGAAGAACGTCAGTTAATAAACTCCTCTCCCAACATTCATACTTGGTACGATCATCAAATTTGGGACAATGAACAATGGATGGATGAGGTAATCCGAAGGCTTCCAAAGAATTTATATATCACCATAGATACTGATGCTTTTGACCCGAGCATATGTCCCAGTGTTGGTACTCCAGAGCCTGGAGGACTTCAATGGTATCCTACCCTTAAGTTTTTAAGAAAAGTGTTTAAAAAATGCGATGTCAAAGGTTTCGATATTGTGGAGTTAAATCCAACATCCATTGATGATACAACAGCCTATACTATGGCACAACTCTGCTACAAACTAATTGGCTACAAATACACATGATTATTCTTAAAATTGTTTATTTGCAAGAGTAATGCAAGTCTATTTCGATAACGCAGCCACTACAATTATGGACGCTCAGGTCATTGATGAAATGGCTCAGACCATGAGAGATATCTATGGAAATCCCTCGGCAATTCATAGCAATGGAAGACAAGCTAAAGCAGTTGTAGAAATAGCACGAAAGAGCATTGCTTCAATGCTTCAATGCCATAGTTCCGAAATCATATTCACAGGAAGTGGTACAGAAGCAGACAACATGGCTCTTCGATGTGCTGTCAATGACCTAGGGGTAACCCACATTATCACAAGTATAATAGAGCATAAAGCAGTTTTGGATACGGCTAAGGCTCTTGAAGAAAAAGAACTTGCCAAAGTTAGTTATGTTAAATTGGATATTTATGGCAAAGCAGACTTACAAGACCTAGAATCATTAGCAGAAAAACATCCTGGTAGCCTAATTAGCTTAATGCATGCTAATAATGAAATTGGCTCATTGAACGATGTCCATGCTATAAGTCGGATAGCTCGAGCAAACCAATGTTATTTTCATAGTGATACTGTTCAAACCATTGGCCACTACCCTATTGACTTATCCAATTGGGATGTGGACTTCATTACCTGTTCTGCTCATAAATTTCATGGCCCAAAAGGTGTAGGGTTTATGTACAAAAACAAATCCCTCAAAATACGCCCCATGGTGACTGGAGGAGGTCAAGAAAGTACTATGCGAGCAGGCACAGAAAACGTAACAGGCATCGTAGGACTTGCCAAAGCACTAGAAATAGCCAATACTGGAATACAAGATAAGATTGAAGCCGTGCAATCAATCAAGACATACTTTATTGAGCAACTGGAAGATAAGATCAAAGGAACTTGTTTTAATGGAGACATCTCACCAGAAGGCGGATTATATACGGTATTAAACGTATCACTGCCCCCATCAGAAAAATCGTCTACCTTGCTCTTTCAACTCGATATCAATGGGGTATTTGTAAGCGGTGGTTCTGCTTGTAATAGTGGAGCTGTAGGGTCGAGCCATGTTCTAAGTGGCATCAATCACCCAAATAACCGGTCGGTAGTTCGTTTCTCTTTTAGTAAATTCACAACCACTGAGGAGGTGAACTATGCTATAGATGTACTCAAGGAGCTTCTCTAATCTGAATTACAACATATTATAAACGAACTCAGATATGATTAATATCATGTTTGATAATGACATTTATCATATTTAATGGTCTTATTATTGGAAGCTGAAACAATAAAATTGCGACCATGAAAAAAATGATTCCATTTGTAACAACTATATTTTTAATACTCAGCTTAAGTTCACAATCTTATGCTCAAGAGGTACTTACAAGAATTAATGGCGGTGCTAGCTGGCAAGCTCCTGGCTCTTCAATGAATATTTCTAATCTCAATACATCCAATACCAGTTCTCATACGCTAACCGATAAAGATCATATCGTTTTTGTAGATGCGTCGAATAACGATGCATCAATAATCATCCCAGATGCCAGCACATGCCCAGGAAAAATTTATTATTTTATAAAAATATCTTCATCAAATGATCTTATTTTATCTCGTGATGTTCAAGTTAACCCTAAGAAAGTAAAGCGTAAATTCTCAGGCACCCATGTATGCTTATCTATCGTTTCTGATGGAACAAAATGGTGGGAAATTGATCTCTAACAATTAATTTATAATAAATATCATGCCCATTTATGACCAATATCATAAATGGCGATTAGACAAAGACTTTCATTGGTCGTAAGATTGTCCTCATGAAAGCAACTCAAACCATTTTTTCTAATCTATCTTTAATTTTATTCCTTCTTTTTTTTACTTTGATACCTAATCAAGTTCTCGCTCAAAATCCTGTTCTCACCAAGGTCAATGGCGGAACTAGTTGGGTCAAACCTAATGTATCGCTAAAAGGATCTGGGGCTACTACAGTCACGGGATCTTACCCCAATTATACCGTTTCCAGTACTTCTGGTGGCTCTTACTCTGCAGGTACAGGAATTAGTATAACAAGTGGAAACAGAGTCAATAACACTGCTCCAGACAAGACAGTAATCCTAAGAGGTGCAGGGAGTACCACTATATCTGGCACTTATCCCGATTTTACAGTAAACAGTACCAGTGGTGGCATCACCTACTCAGCAGGCTCAGACATCAGCATAGCTACTAGCAACGTAATCACCAATACAGCACCTGATAAAAAAATAACCATTAAAGGAACTGGAGGGACTACCGTCACAGAAAACTATCCCGAATTTACCATTTCTAGTTCTTCTGGTGGAGGACTTACAGCAGGAACAGGTATAAGCATATCCTCTAAGAGAATTAACAACAACAAACCTGATAAAGTAGTAAAGATAACAGGCACTGGAGGGGCTACTATTGGAGGGAATTATCCAAATTTCACCATTGGAACGAGCCAAACTACTAGCTTGGGATCTCGTCCTGCAAATGCTACGGTCAACTTTTTTACGTCTTCTACTACCAATTCCTTAACGCCCAGTCTATCAGGTGAACAAGTAATATTTATCAATACAGCTCATGCCAATTGTAAAATAAACCTCCCCCCTGCCAATGACAATAAATATAGAATATTTACCTTCATCAAGGCAACACAACAGAATTCACTAGTATTTGATAAAAATATCATTACTGCTCCTGGATCAAGCAAGACTACTTTTTCGGGTAATGACGTAAAACTAACCATTGTATCCAGTGGCTGCGATTGGTATGTAATGGAAGATTAAACCAAACTTTAACTCACTTAATACTTTTAAAACACATTTAAATAAAAATAGCAATATGAATGCATCCTATCTATCCTACCGAATATATACACTCCTTCTAATCAGTATCTGCCTGCCCAATTTGATTGCAGCTCAGAATCAAGTGCTCACTAAAGTCAATGGCGGAGCCAGTTGGGCTAACCAAGCAGGCATGTCCATTACTGGTGGTGGTGCCACCACCGTATCAGGCAGCTACCCCAATTTTACCATTTCCAGTACTGGTGGAACTACCTATGCATCAGGCAACAATGTAAATGTTGGCAGTAATCGAATCATCACTAATCTTTCACGCGATAGAGTCATCAATATTACTGGCTCAGGAGGCACTACCGTGACAGGCACTTATCCCAATTATACCATATCTAGTTCTTCTGGAGGCTATGTAGCAGGATCAGGGATTAGTCTTGCCAACGGCAGAATAACCAATACCGCCCCAGATAGGACCGTATCTCTTACAGGAGCTGGAGGAGTCACGGTTACTGGGACTTACCCAAACTTTACAGTTACTGGACATTCAGCAACACCCTTTTACTCCTCAGGAAGTGGTATTAGCATTAACAATAAGGTAATTACCAATACTCTCAGAGATAAAAACATGACCCTTACAGGAGCTGGAGGAATCACGGTTACTGGGACTTACCCAAACTTTACAGTATCCAACAAATGTGGTATTATACAAGGAGGAGTTAGTTACACCCCTTCATCTACAGAAAGTGTCCTGTTTGCTAATACTGCTGCTGGAGATATTACGTTCAACTTGCCCAGCCCTAGCAGTGCAAGAGGTAGGGTTTATACCATTATTAAAACTTCCTCTTCTAATATACTAAGATTCAATAGAGCCATTCAATATACTCCTCATCGTTCAACCACCACATACTCTGGCAATGTAAAACTGACCATCATATCCAATGGTACTACGTGGTGGAAAATGGAAGACTAATTTAATTAAACCTCAAAAAAATAACTATAATTAAATATGAATGTAGCTAAATCTATTGCACTTCTAAGCAGTTTTACACTTCTAATAACCCTCTGCTCATCCAATCAGGTTGAAGCACAGAATAAAGTACTCACCAAGGTGAATAATGGTGTCAGTTGGGTGACTCCTTCCTTATCCATTAAAGGTGGTGGTGGCACTACCGTGTCGGGTACCTATCCCAACTATACTATATCCAGCTCATCTGGTGGATCATACACTGCTGGTTCTGGAATCAGCCTTGCTAACAATAGAGTTACCAATACCGCTCCAGACAGAACCCTAATTCTCAGAGGCTCAGGAGGTACC